>Ga0206106_100221_pt1 | contig 80176 bp, 72 predicted proteins | sample 1B1ome_FD_148677 | JGI IMG/M metagenome (GOLD analysis project Ga0206106, IMG submission 148677) | Enriched microbial communities from leaf-cutter ant dump, University of Wisconsin, Madison, United States - 1B110A | ecosystem: Environmental > Terrestrial > Nest > Insects nest > Nest dump | place...
CAAAGGCTGCTTTGGACGATTTTGCCGCCAAATGGGAAGACAAATATTTATACGCAATCCAATCCTGGAGAAACAATTGGGACGAATTGACTGTGTTTTTCGACTTCCCTATCGAAATCCGTAAAATTATCTATACCACTAATTTAATCGAAAATCTCAACGGTAAAATCAGAAAATACACCAAAAACAAAATGTCATTCCCTACTGATGACGCCGTGTTGAAATCCGTTTATTTAGCTCTAAAAGAAGCTACTAAGAAGTGGACGATGCCTATACAAAATTGGGGTATTGTTTTAAACCAATTTATGATTATATTTGAAAAAAGGCTCAGATTATAAATCCAAGCCATAACTTTTTAACTTACACACTTGGTGGGATAGTGTCGATTTTTATACGATAGATTTTAAATTCTATTTCGCTGGTTCGGGAACAGGGATTTCTCCTTTGAAAAGGAAAGAAACAATTTCCTTGTTAGTTTTATCCACCATTTCGGTAAAAAGGAAGAAGGATTCTTCTTTGTAAATTACCAAAGGATCTTTCTGTTCATAAACCGCTCCTTGGGAAGATCTTCTAAGATCGTCCATTTCGCGGAGGTGATTTTTCCAGTTCTCATCGATAATTCCAAGAGATATTCTCTTCTCGAAATCTCCCACCAAAGATTCGCATTGGGTTTCGTGGGCTTTCTCCAAATCGGTTACGATGGTTAAAGTTTTGGTTCCATCGGTAAAAGGCACCTGAATCATTTTGAACATTTTCCCTTGTTGTTTGAATACATTTTCAATAATTGGGAAAGATTTTTCCTTCAAAAGTTCAGTTTTCTTTTTATAATCTTCCGTGGCTGCCTGATAAATTTTATCTACAATTTTCGGTGCCTGCATGTTTTTAAATTCAGCCTCGGAAATAGGCGCCTCCATAGCAAAGTGCTTAATAATCTCAAACTCGAAGTTTTTAAAATTATTTTCCATTTTACTTTGCTCTACAATGGAAGCTGCAGTTTCGTAAATCATATTTTGGATGTCGAATTTCAAATGCTCTCCAAAAAGTGCATTTCTCCTTCTTTTATAAATCACATCCCGTTGTTTGTTCATCACATCATCGTACTCCAAAAGTCTTTTACGAATTCCGAAGTTGTTTTCTTCTACTTTTTTCTGAGCACGCTCAATGGAACGAGTAATCATAGAATGTTGAATAACATCTCCTTCTTCATGCCCCATACGGTCCATCATTTTGGCAATTCTTTCCGAACCGAAAAGACGCATTAAACTGTCTTCTAAGGAAACATAAAATTGAGAACTTCCGGGATCTCCCTGACGACCTGCACGACCACGCAGCTGACGATCCACACGACGAGAATCGTGTCTTTCGGTACCAATAATGGCCAAACCTCCTGCTTCCTTTACTCCTTCTCCCAACTTGATGTCAGTACCACGACCTGCCATATTCGTAGCAATAGTTACCACTCCTGCACGACCTGCTTCGGCTACAATTTCGGCTTCTTTTTTATGAAGTTTCGCATTTAAAACATTGTGGGTAATTTTCCTAAGTTTTAAAGCCCGAGACAATAGCTGTGAAATTTCCACTGAGGTGGTTCCTACCAATACCGGGCGACCTTCGCTGGTTAAGCGTTCTATTTCTTCAATTACTGCATTGTATTTTTCACGTTTGGTTTTATAAACCAAATCTTGTTTATCATCCCGCAAAATAGGACGGTTGGTTGGGATAATTACCACATCGAGTTTGTAAATTTCCCAAAACTCACCTGCTTCGGTTTCTGCAGTACCCGTCATCCCGGCAAGTTTGTTGTACATCCGGAAATAGTTCTGTAAAGTAATGGTGGCGAAAGTTTGTGTGGCGGCCTCAATTTTCACGTTTTCTTTTGCTTCCAAAGCTTGGTGAAGACCATCGGAATACCTTCTTCCTTCCATGATACGGCCGGTTTGCTCATCCACTATTTTTACCTCTCCATCCATTACCACGTACTCTTCATCTTTCTCGAAAAGAGCGTAAGCTTTTAACAATTGATTGAGGGTATGGATTCTTTCAGACTTTATGGCATAATTTCTATACAGCTCGTCTTTGGCTTCGAATTCTGCTTCTTTGGAAAGATTCTTTTTTTCTACTTCGGCAATCTGTGTTCCGATATCGGGCAACACGAAGAAATCCGGATCGGAATTTCCTTGCGACATGTATTCTACCCCTTTATCGGTTAAATCGACCTGCTTGTTTTTTTCATCGATTACGAAATAAAGATCTTTATCTACCTTAGGCATTTCGCGGTTATTATCTGCCATGTAATGCGCTTCGGTTTTTTGCAATAGAGCTTTATTTCCTTCTTCGGATAAAAATTTAATGAGTTGTCTGTTTTTTGGCAAACCTCTGTGAGCCTGTAATAATTTAAACCCTCCTTCTTTTTTATCTCCATTTTCAATGAGTTTTTTAGCTTCATTAAATATTTTGGTAAGAGTTTTTTTCTGAATTTGGTATATTCTGTCTACACTGGGTTTCAGCACATCGAATTCTTGTCGGTCTCCCTGGGGAACAGGTCCTGAAATAATTAATGGAGTTCTGGCATCATCTATTAAAACGGAATCCACCTCATCCACAATGGCGTAATTCAATTCTCTTTGAACTAAATCATCCGGATTGATTGCCATATTATCTCTTAGGTAATCGAAACCAAACTCGTTGTTGGTTCCATAGGTAATGGAAGCTTGGTAGGCCTTCCTTCTTCCTTCAGAATTGGGTTGGTGATTGTCGATACAATCAACGGATAAACCATGAAATTCAAAAATTGGTGCCATCCACGCGGCGTCCCTTTTTGCCAAATAATCGTTTACCGTTACCACGTGAACCCCTCTTTCGGGAAGAGCGTTGAGATAAATTGGAAGTGTCGCTACCAAAGTTTTACCTTCCCCTGTGGCCATCTCTGCAATTTTACCTTCGTGTAAAACCACCCCTCCGATGAACTGAACATCATAATGAATCATATCCCATTTTATGGGTGTTCCGGCAGCATCCCAATGATCTTTCCAAACAGCTTCTTCTCCTTCTATATCTACAAAATCTTTCTTTGCTGCTAATTCGCGGTCGCGATCGTTGGCGGTTACTCGGATTTCGCCATTTTGAGCCAAACGTTTAGCTGTTTCTTTAACAACGGTAAAAGCTTCGGGTAAAATTTCGGTTAATACTTTTTCCTCTTCTTCGTAGGCTGCTTTATTTAAAGTATCTCTTTTTTCGAAAAGACTTTCTTTTGCGTCTATATCTGAAGTTTCTTCGATTTCTTTATCTAATTCTTCAATTTGTTTGCGTACTGAAGAAGTAGCCTCGTTGATTCTTTTTTTGAAATCGATTGTTTTCTCTCTCAACTGGTCGTTGGTAAGTTGCGCAGTGGCAGCTTCTTCTTTTTTTATTCTTTCTACTACTTTTTTTACTGTCTGTAAGTCTTTTTCGTTTTTATTTCCCAAAAAACTTTTCAGAATCGTATCTAAAAACCCCATTCTTTATTTGTTTATTAGTGGTCTGAGTATGCTCAGATATTAAAAATATTATATTGTTTGTTTCAAAAATTAAATAAGGCTGGTAGCGTATCGCTTCAGCCTTTTTATTGTTTTAATACTCATCTTCGTTCCAAAGGAAATCGTCTTCCGTTGGATAATCTGTCCAGACTTCGGTAATACTTTCGTAAACCTCGTCTTCTTCTTCTATGGCTTGTAGGTTTTCCACTACTTCCATAGGGGCACCCGTTCTAATTGCATAGTCAATTAATTCGGCCTTTGTCATTGGCCAAGGCGCGTCGCTTAGATAAGAAGCCAATTCAAGTGTCCAATACATATGTTATGAAAATTTTTGCAAATGTAAAAAATTAGATGGTATTTCTACCATTTTTTTATTCTTTAACTCATTGATTGTTTGATTTTCTTCTCAAAAACCATTCCACAAAAATTTTTATGCCATTTTGGAAGTTTGTCTGAGGATGATATCCCAAAAGTGTCTTTGCTTTTTGAACATCGGCATTGGTTTTATTTACATCTCCCGGCTGCATGGGAAGCTTGTTCAGCTTTGCTTCTTTTCCTAAAGTTTGGCTAATAGTGGACACCATTTCGGAAAGGGTAATGACTTGACTTTCTCCCAGATTGATAATTTCATGCACTTCCGAATGTTTTTCTATATACGTTATTGCCTTCAAAACACCATCGATAATATCGCCTATAAATGTGTAATCTCTTGCGGTGCTGCCATCTCCGTAAAAAGGAATTTCACGATTTTCATTTATCAATCGTGTGAATTTATGAATGGCTAAATCCGGTCGCTGGCGTGGTCCGTAAACTGTGAAAAACCTTAAATGTATCATGTCTATATGATAAAGACTGTGATAAACGTGTCCCATAATTTCTCCTGCTTTCTTTGTGGCAGCATAAGGAGAAATGGGTTCATCAACAAAATCGGTTTCCGAAAATGGGATTTTCTCGTTGTTTCCATAAACGCTGGAAGAAGATGCTCCAATGTACTTTTTCACTCCAAATTCTTCACACAGCTCCCATAAATTCATTGTTCCGCGAATGTTCACTCTTTCATAATCCAGCGGGCGCTCAATGGAAGGACGCACACCTGCCAACGCTGCCAAATGTATAATTCCATCGATGGAATGGGATTGAAATATCTTGCGTAAACCTTCTATTTCTGAAATGTCCTGGCAGTATAAAATATAGTTTTCACCTTTTGTGATTTCTATAATTTTTTGAATATCAGTTTCTTTATCTTTAAACTCAAAATCAATTGATTGCCCGACAGATTCTAAAGTATTTTCTATTTTTATTTTATAATCGTAAAAATCATCAAAATTGTCTATATTGATGACAGAATGTCCGTTTTTTAATAATTGTTCTGCCAGGTGAGATCCAATAAATCCCGATGCACCAGTAATTAAGTATGTCATAGTTGCATTTGAAAGTTACAAAAATAAGATATTCTGACGAATCTTTCTTTAATCATAAAAAAGAATTTTAAACCCCAATTATTTTATAAATTATAATCACTATTTTTATCTCACCAAAGAGAGTATTATGAAGTTCAGCGGACAAATTTTAAAAATGATTTCGGAGTACGATTCTCCCATTCAATATTACCTCAATCTTTCCGGAGATTTATTGCATATGAATCAACTTTTATACAAAAAAATAATTTTACATCATATTGGCTATCAATGCGTTTCCTGTGGAAAAGATATTCCTTTGTACAGAATGGGATTTTGCAAAGATTGCTTTTTCAAAAGCCCTTACGCAAGCGAAACCATTATACGTCCCGAACTTTCGCAAGCTCATTTGGGAATTGAAGAACGAGATTTGGAGGTGGAAGAAAAAATACAGTTGGTTCCCCACATTGTGTATCTTTCCTACACCAGCGAGGTAAAAGTAGGCGTTACCCGCGAAAGCCAAATTCCCACGCGATGGATTGATCAGGGAGCGCTTCAGGCATTGCCCATCGCCAGAACAGAAAATCGATATGAAGCCGGAGTGATAGAAGTTGCCTTAAAAGAACATCTAGCAGATAAAACCAATTATAGACAAATGCTTTCTACTATGGAAAGTAACACAGACTTAAATAAAACTAAACAAGAAATTATCCGCTTTATTCCAGAAGAATCCCAACAATTTATACTTCCGGAAAGCGAATTGTGGAATTTGAAATATCCTTATGAAGTTCCCGAAAAAATAACTTCTTTTTCTTTGGATAAAAAACCAGAATTGGGAGGAATTTTAAAAGGAATTAAAGGACAATATCTCTGTTTCGACGAAGGAAATTTCATCAACATTCGAAGCCACGAAGGTTATGTGATAGATTTAACCATTCAAAATTAAAATTCATGGAAAGCGCTGGGAAAAATAAAATCTGGAAGCGCATCGCATACATCGCAGGAACCTTTATAATTCTTTATTTTATTGGGAATCTGGGAATTAATTATTGGATGAAACACAATCTCCCCCGATTAATCAATCAAGAATCGCCTTATTTTATCAGTTATAAAACAATCGATGTAGGACTTGCCACGCGCAGCTTTTCTTTGGAAGATGTAAAAATCAGCAGTAAAAAGGGAACTTCTCAGGAGCAACTTCAAATTGATGGCTCTATAAAACATTTGAAAATCAGCCAAATAGGGATTACAAATGCTTTGCTTCACAAAGTTTTGCGCTCGGGAAACGTAAGTTTCGAAAATCCCAATTTAAAAATAGTCCTTCCAAAATCAGAAAACGACAAAATTGCCAAACAACAATCCATTTACTTCAATAAAATAAATATCAAGCAAGGGAAAATCGATATTTTTCGCTACAATAAAGATTCTCTTTTGTCGATTGACAAACTGAATGTAAACATTACAAATTTTGAACTTACAGAACAAGGCGTAAAGAAAAAATTGCCCGTAGTTTTTGACGAGTACAATATTTCGGGAGAAAATTTTATTTATAAAGAAAGTGATGCTTACGACCTAAAAGCACGAAGTATTTCCACACAAAAAGGGCAAATCAGCATTAAAGATTTTCAACTCGTTCCACTTTTAAATCGTGAAGAATTCGAAAAGAAATTTCCCCACCGAACTTATCTTTTCGGGGTGAAAACCAAGGAAATAAGTTTTAAAGATATAGAATTTAAAAACAATACGCTTTATCTATCACAAATTAAATTGACCCAGCCTTTTGTAAAAATCATGGCAACGCATAGCTCGGCAAATACAGTGAGCAATTCGGCGCAAGGAAATTTCGATTATAATATTTCACTAAAAAACGTTACTCTGGAAAACGGAGCTTTACTCATGGAAAAAACCGATGGCTCGCCATTATTACAATTGGCTCGGCTGGATGCGGATATCAACGAAATCGTGATGGATGCCGAAACTACCCAAAAAGAAATTCCTTTTAAATATAAAAGTTATCATTTTTCTGCTAAAAATATAAAATACACACCCGAAAATATGGAGGCTTCCATTTCGTCGGTTCTGATTAATGATAAGAATATGACGATTCGTAATATTTTATATAAATCTATGAAAGGTGGAAGTCAAAACCTGATAAAAATCCCTGAAATGGCATTGAGAAATTACAATTATTCGTTTGAAAACGGAAAAGGATTTCTCACCGCCGATTCTTTAAATTTAAATAACATTTATGCCACGGTAAATACGGGAATTTTCGATAATCATAAATCTGCGATAAACAATAAAAATTCCTCCACAAAACTGGAAATGAAACTGGGACATTTGGGACTGAATGGAACGATAATTCTGAACAAAGAAAACGACCAACAATTGGTAAAATTAAACAATCTAAAAGCGGAAGTAAATAACTTGGTTTCCAACGACGAAACCATGAAACAGCCCATTCCATTAAAATACGATAATTTTAAAATCGAAACCCGTAATTTCAATTATGTGCCCAACAATTACTCTCAACTAAGTGCGACATCTGTTGTACTTACCGATAAAAATCTGCACATCAGGGATTTTAATTTTGTTCCAACCAAAACCCGAGCCCAATTTTTGGCTTCATTAAAAACGCAGGAAGATCTTTATATCGTAAAAATCCCAGAAATCGACTTGATCAATTACCATTATTTCAAATCAAAAGGAAAATCACAAGTTATTGTAGATCAGTTAAATATTCAAAATTTATATACAAATATTTTTAGCTATAACGGAGAACATCCTCCCAAAGATAATACTCCGCGTACTTTTTTCAATACCAAATTGCGAAACATAAAATTTCCTTTTGCCATAAAGAAAACCCAAATAAAAAATGCTACTTTGGTTTATGAAGAAACCGACGATAATGCAACGGCGCCGGGAAAACTTACTTTTAAAAATCTAAATGCAGATATCGATAATATCAATTCTGCCAAAATTCCGGACAACAAAACTTTGGTAAGCATTAATGCCCAAACTAAATTTTTAGAAACGGCTCCCACTCAAGTATTTTGGAGTTTCGATGTCGCCGATAAAACAGATGGTTTTACCTTCAACGCCAATATCAACCAATTGGATGCCAGCAGAATAAACGATTTTATTAAATCTTACTTGCATGTGAGCGCTTCCGGATATATCGACAATATTAACTTTAAATACAGCGGAAATAATACCGGAATTCACGGTCCTTTCCAAATGAGCAACCGAAATCTGAAAGTAGAATTGCTGAACAAAAATACCAACGAGAAAAAAGGATTTTTAAGCACTTTGGCCAATTGGTTTGTGAAAAGCAATTCGCAATCGGGGAAAAATCAATTCCAAATTAACCAACCGAGAACTGAAAAAAGATCCTTTTTCAATCTTTTATGGAAAGGCATGGAAAGTGGTTTAAGCAAAAGCGTTTTAGGTGAAGGAACAGACAAAACTGTAAAAGATGTTTCGAATGTTGTAACCGATTTTAAAACCGTATTTGGTCCCGAAGAAAATAAAAAACCTCAGGAAAAACAAGAAAAGAAATTCGAAGAACCCCAAAAAGAAGAGAAACCAAATTTCTTTAAAAGGATTTTTAACAAGAAAAAATAAAGTTTTTCTTTAAATATTTAAACACGTGTTAAAAAACATAAAATCGGGAGTATTTTAAAAACACTCCCGATGATGATTCTGCTTTTTTAAACTATTATTTTTTTAAGCTTTTTATTCCCATTTCGTAAAGTGCGAAGGAAAGCATATCGGCATTTTCGCCAATTACCTGTTCTGTGGAACGTCCCGCACCATGTCCGGCATTGGTTTCTATCCGAATTAAAATCGGTTTATCGCAAGATTGCTTTGCCTGCAACTCCGAACCGAATTTAAACGAATGTGCAGGAACTACACGATCGTCGTGATCGCTGGTAATGACCATGGTAGAAGGATAGCAAGTTCCGGCTTTTACATTGTGCACAGGAGAATAGGATTTTAAATATTCGAACATTTCCTTGTTGTCTTCCGCTGTTCCATAATCGTAAGCCCATCCGGCTCCGGCAGTAAATTTGTTGTAGCGAAGCATATCCAAAACGCCCACTCCCGGAAAAGCAACTTTTGCCAAATCGGGGCGCATTGTCATGGTAGCTCCCACCAAAAGACCGCCATTGGATCGTCCGGAAAGTGCCATATAATCTTTAGAAGTATAGCCGTTTTTTTGTAAATATTCTCCGGCAGCTATAAAATCGTTGAAAACATTTTTCTTCTGCATTTTGGTTCCGGCATCGTGCCATTCTTTTCCATATTCTCCACCTCCGCGGATATTGGGTACGGCATAAATTCCTCCATTTTTCATCCATATTGCATTTACCACAGAAAAAGATGGCTGAATGCTAATGTTGAATCCTCCATATCCGTAAAGAATTGTTGGGTTTTTTCCGTCTTTTTTCAATCCTTTTTTGTAGCTGATCATCATTGGGATTTTGGTGCCATCGGAAGAAGTGTAAAATACTTGTTCGGAAATGTAATCTTCCGGGTTAAATTTCACTTTTGGTTTTTCATAAACTTCTGATTTTCCCGTATTTACATCTAATTTATAAGTAGTTGCGGGCGTAATGTAATTAGAAAAAGTATAATAAACTTCTTGAGCATCTTTTTTCCCGCCAAAACCTCCGGCAGTTCCATTTCCCGGTAAAGAAATTTCCCGAATTAATTTCCCGTTTTTATCGAATTGCTTTACCTGATCTAAAGCATCGTGCATATAAGTGGCAAAAAAATATCCGCCACCAGTGGTAATTCCTAAAGGTTCGTTGGTTTCGGGAATTACATCTTGCCAAGTTTCCGCTGTGGGTGTTTGAATTGTTGTTTTTACGATTCTTCCGTTGGGAGCGTCTTTATCCGTAGAAAGATAAATTGTATCGCCATCGGTATCCAAAACATAAGTATTGGTTTCGTATCCGGTAATGATTGGGATAAAATCCGAATTGTTTTTAAGGTCTTTTATGTACAATTCGTTTCCATCGGTGGCATTGGCTGCAGAAACTACCAAATATCTTTGGTCTTCGGTAACATTTGCTCCTAAATATCTTCTTTGAAAATCCTTTCCGCCCATTATCAATTCGTCTTCGGATTGTTTTGTGCCAAGTTTATGAAAATAGATTTTATGTGTGTCCGTCATTCCGGAAAGCACGCTTCCTTCTTTAGGTTTATCGTAGCTGGAATAATAAATTCCTTCGTCGCCACGCCAAGACAATCCGCTGAATTTTATATCTGTTAAAGTTTCGTCTATTTGCTTTTTGGTAATGGCATCTAATAAAATTACTTTATTCCAATCGGAGCCGCCTTCCGAAATGCTGTAAGCCAGCAAAGTTCCTTTTTCGTTGAACGAAATCCCTGTAAGTGAAGTGGTTCCGTCTTTTGAAAATTGATTGGGATCTAAAAAAACTTCGGTTTTTCCGGCAGCATCTTTTCTATAAAGAACGGATTGTGCTTGTAAACCATCGTTTTTATAAAAGTATGTATAATCTCCTCTTTCGAACGGCGCGGAAATTTTCTCGTAATTCCAAATATCGCGAAGCTGATTTCTTATTTCTTCACGAAAAGGAATTTGTGCCAAATATTCATCGGTAAAAGCAACTTCTCGATTGATCCAATCTTTGGTTTCGGCGGATTGATCGTCTTCCAACCAGCGATAAGGATCTTCTACTTTCTCGCCGAAATAAGTATCGACGTGGTTTATTTTTTTAGTTTCGGGATAATTCAAGTGTTTTTTGTTTTGTGCCGCTGTAAGGGCAAAAGCCAAAACAGCTAGTGAAATGGATATTTTTTTGTACTTCATAATGGATATTGTTTATCCAAAGATAAAGAAGATTTGCCGATTTTTTATCAAATAAAATTTAACCGTTGGTTTTTACGAGTAATTTATATCCTAATCCCCGAACGTTTACGATTTCTAAGTTCGGATCGCGGGCTAATTTTTTTCTTAATTTGGTAACATAAACATCCAAACTTCTGTTATTAAAAAAGTTGTCATCTCCCCACAATTCTCTCATTATGTAAACTTTATCTAATAATTCGTTTTTATGTAAAAGAAAATGCATCAGCAATTCGGTTTCTTTATGGGATAATTTCATAGTATCTTCATTATTAAATATTAATTCTTGTCGATTATAATCGAACTGATATTTCCCAAGAAAATGCTTAGATAGATTATTGCTCTTTCGTTGCAGAAGTTCTTTTATTCTAAAATTTAATTCTTCCAAACTAAAAGGTTTTCGAACATAATCATTTGCACCAAGCTCGAAACCTTTAATTACATCTTTTGTTTGGGTTTTGGCGGTTAATAAAATAACCGGTTTATGCGGAAAATATTTCTTGATTTTTCTCAGAACCATCCATCCATCGGAAATGGGCATCATAACATCTAAAAGATACAAATCTATATCTTCGTGCAGAGCTGCTATGGCTTTATTTCCGTCTTCAACATATACCACATGATAGCCTAATTTTTCGAGGCTTTCGGTAACGATTTTACCCAATGTGTAATCGTCTTCGGCAAGTAAAATTTTAATTTTCTTCATTTGGGAAAAATATTTTAAAAATGGTTCCTCCTTCGGGTCTTTGCAAAACTTCTATTCTTGCCCGATGCAAATCTAAAACCTGCTTTACATAGCTTAAACCAATCCCAAATCCCTGAGTGTTATAAATATCGGATTTTTCGGGATGAATTCTAAAAAATTTCTCGAAGATTTTATTTCTATATCGAGCCTCGATACCTATTCCATTGTCTTCAACATTAATTATCAAATGACCGCCTTTTTTATATGCTTTTATGCAAACTTGTGGCTGCGTGCTTGAATTGTATTTATATCCATTTTCTATTAAATTCCGCAGCGCGCTTCCCAAAAGTCTTTTGTCTCCCACCGCATACAGTTCATTTTCAGATACATCAACGAGTAAATCTTTATCTTTAAAATCGAATTTCATTTCCGATAGCAATTCTTGGATGTTTACTTTTTCTCCTACAAAGGTTTGCTTTTTAAGGGTAATTTCATTTAAAATATCGGAAATAAGCGTTTCCAATTCTTTGGTTTTTGAAAGTATAATGTTCAGATAACCAATTCTTTCCTTCGGACTTTGTTGGAAATTCTTTAAGGCTTCTGCTGTAAGGGAAATGGATGCCACCGGAGTTCTTAATTCATGGGAAATTAATGCGATTAAATGCTCTCTTTCTTCATTGAGTTTTTCTTGTGTTAAAAGCAGCCGCATAAGATAAATGAAACTAAAAACAACTATAATCACCAATACAAGAGAACCTACAATAGAAGCTATTTGTTGTGATAAAATATACCACATTGGATTTGGAAAAACCGCATAAACCGCCTGTTTATTCTTGTAAGATTTATCTACATAATAGTTTTTAGTAACAATACCTTTTTTGTCTTTGGCGTTCAGTGCGAATGTTGTAGGAAGATTTCTTTTATTTAAAACCTGATGAAGATTTTGGGTAACTTGCTCCAACGTTACCTCTTCTGAATCTTGAACTCGATGAAGAAGTTCTCCTACTTTTGGTGTGTAATACCAAAGATAGTTTTTCTCCAAATCCGCTTCTACTGTTTTTAAAAATCTTTGAATAAAAACCTCTCGTTCTCTTCCTTTTATAGATTCCGGAGTTTCCTGAAGATCCTCGAAAGACATGGTTAATCCTTTATGTCCTTTTACTATAGGATTTACTTCGTTCAGAGAGAATTGAATTTTATTTTCCGTTTCGTTCCATCGGGTTTTTACTTCAAATTCTTGTGGATTTTCCAAAAAAACCTCCAAAGATTTGAGCATTTTTTCATGCTTTTGGCGAACAGAAATTGCTATGGCTTCTTGTAATGCTTCGTTTACTTCTCGCTGGAGAACCTTCGTTTCGAACTTATAGAGATTTTGATTATACAAAAACTGCAATCCGAGAAGAGCTCCCAAAAGGATGAGTAAAAATATAAGTGCCAGTTTAATTTTCCGATTCATATTCCAAATTAAGTTCTTTCTTTTTTCCTGTTGAAATATTATTAACACTAATTAAGGTTAATTTCCATAAAATAACGCTCCTGTGAAATGGGTTAATATACTTTTACCAAAAATAAAATATTTGTTATGAAAAAACTTATCATTATGGCTTTTATGGCTGTGTGTGGCTTCGTGTTTTGTCAGGAAATGGTTGTTTCCCGAGAATATGGAAGTAAAGACGATTTCGTTAATCAACTTATGGATTTTCAGGAAATTGCAGTTGAAGGACTTACTTTTAAATCTAAAGATTTACTCGGTAAATTTCCCATTGTGCGCATAAGGGAATTTAAAGATGGTGTGCAGATAAAAACCGATACATTATTATTCCCTGAAAAATACACAAAAATTGGAACGGAAGAATATTCTTTGCGGTTTTTCTCTCGTTTAGATTCGGAAAACAACAAACTTTATACTTTTATTCGTGGTAAGAGTTTCAGTTCGGGAAAAAAGACTTTTGCTCTGCAACCTGATAAATTAGGCTATGCCTGGAAAGATCTTTTTGGTTCGGAAGATAAAATTTCTTTGGATTTATCTGCTGAAAACACCGTATTTCTTATTACAACACCTCATTATGTAGGAGATGGATTCTATTCGTATTGCGAGATTGCTCAATCTGAAGTGGTTCCAGAAGATTTGGGAAAACATTTCCAAGTACCTCATTATTTTTTAATCAGTATTCAGTTTTTAGATACTCCTAAAAAATATGTGGAATAGGTGCATAAAAAAACCTCAGCGAAACTGAGGTTTTATTTATTTTAAGCTTATTGAATTAAGCATTCGGTTCTACAGAAACGTAGGATCGATTGTTTTTCTTTTTGGTAAAAACTACTTTTCCATCTTTTAGAGCAAATAAAGTATGGTCTTTGCCAATACCTACATTTTCTCCGGGATGGTGTTGGGTTCCTCTTTGTCTTACGATGATGTTACCAGCAACTGCTTCCTGGCCACCGAAGATTTTTACACCTAATCTCTTGGAATGAGATTCTCTACCGTTTTTGGAGCTTCCGACTCCTTTCTTGTGTGCCATTTTATTTCTGGATTATTTTTTAATTTCTTCGAATTTCTTAATGTTTTTCTGAATCAACTCATCCACTTCTTCGTGAGTAAGTATGCGTTCGCCGGCTTGTTCTTTCAATTCTTTTCCTAAGGTAGAAAGAGTTTCGCGGTTGGCTTTGGATTGTGATAATCCATGTTTTCTCAAGTGGTAATTCAACTCATGAGCTTCTCCGAAGTTTACCGTTTTGTTATCTGAATTTGCATTGCTGCTTTCAGCTTCGGTTTTCTTGGTTTCAGCTTTTTTCTCTGCCGCTTTTTTAGGTTCGGCTTTCTTTGGAGCTTCTGCTTTTGGGGCTTCGCTCTTTACAGCTTGTGCTTTTGTGGAGGCAGATTTTTTAGACTCGGATTTTTTACTTCCTTCAAAACCGGTAATTCCGGTAATCTGGATTTGAGTCATTTGTTGTCTGTGTCCATTTTTTACTTTGTAACCTTTTCTTCTTTTCTTTTTGAAGACGATTACTTTATCACCTTTTACGTGATCTAAAACTTCAGCTTCTACTGAAATTCCTTTTACAGCCGGGGCGCCAACGGTAATTGCTCCATTAACAGTCAATAAAACTTTATCGAAAGTTACTTTGTCTCCTTTCTCGTTTTTCAGACGATTAACGTACAATTTTTGGTCTTGCTCAACTTTGTATTGAAGCCCTGCTATCTCTACGATTGCAAACATTGTATATTATTTTTAAATCTATATTCGGGGTGCAAATATAGTTATTTTTTATTTAAAACAATTAGTTTTTTAAGTTTAAATAAATTTTGCTTTCGGTTTATAAAACAATAAATCCCATCCGAAGACGGGATTTATCTTTTTAAAATATATTTTTAGAGGGTATCTTCCTCGTCTCCTACATTTACTACGGTATGTTCTTTTTTTCTATTTTTGGTTTCCATAATTCTGTAAACAACCAAGTGAATTAATCCAAAAATAAGTGAAAATATAAAGATCACATAATCTTTAACATCTGACATATAATGGTGCAAACACGCCATTAAAATAAGAAGTAAAGCCAATCCTAAACCACTGTAATTTACAATAGAATGTCCTTTTTTGTCGTATCCTTTTTTATGTAAATCGGAGTGGCGAATTCCATATCCTGCGTAAATATCGAGCCCGATCATCATCCACACAATCAAGCGAATCCAAGTATCGAATGGCAAGAACACCATCATAAAAGCACAAGTAGCTATCCCCAAAATAGGAATTAACGGAACCCACGGAACGCGGAATCCACGAGGAGCATCTTTCATATCTCTTCTCATCACCAAAACTCCGATGCAGACTAAAATAAAGGCAAACAAAGTTCCTATACTTGTCATTTCTCCAACAACTCTTCCCGGTATAAATGCTGCAAAAACACTTACCAACACCATGAAAAGTAAATTGGATTTATATGGTGTTCTGTTTTTAGGGTGTATTTTGGAAAATACTTTAGGAATAAGCCCGTCTTTACTCATGGTGTAGAACACTCTACTTTGCCCGAGTAGCATTACCAAAATCACAGAAGAATATCCCAATAATATCGCAATAATAATAGCTGTATTCAACCAAGGATAGGCCGGTATTACAATTCCATCGGCACCAACAGGACCCATTTGTTGTACTGCAATTGCCACAGGAGCCAATTCACTCGCTCCGTTGTTTACAAAATCTGTATAATGAGCAACTCCCGTCATTACATAGGCAAACCCGATATAAAGAATGGTACAGATAACCAATGATCCTAAAATTCCGATAGGCATATCTCTCTTCGGGTTTTTAGTTTCTTGGGCTGCTGTAGAAACCGCATCGAAACCTATGTAGGCAAAGAAAACGATTGCCGCCGCCCGAATAACTCCCGAAAATCCGAAACTTCCAAAGTCTCCTGTATTTTGAGGAATAAATGGTTTTAAATTATCGGGGCGGATATATTTAAATCCTATAACGATGAATACAATAACAATAGCGACTTTTAATACTACAATAATATCGTTTACCCACGCCGATTCAGACATCCCGCGAATAAGTACCAGCGACATCAATACAACGATAAAAACAGATGGCAGGTTAATCATTCCATGTACTATAGTACCATCCGTTAAAGTCATGGAATCAAAAGGAGTCATGGTAAGCTCCGGAGGTAAAGCAACCCCGAAAGATTTTAGTAATTCGTACAAATAACCCGACCAGCTGGAGGCTACCGTTGCTGCTCCCACTGCATATTCCAATATTAAATCCCAACCTATAATCCAGGCGATATATTCGCCCATTGTGGCATAGGAATAGGTATAAGCACTTCCCGCCACAGGAATCATAGAGGCGAATTCCGCATAACATAAACCTGCGAAACCACAGCCTATTGCCGCTATAATAAATGATATTATAATTCCCGGTCCGGCGTGATTTCCTGCTGCCATTCCTGTAATGGAAAACAATCCTGCTCCGATGATAGCTCCAATTCCTAAAGCAATTAAAGCTCGCGCGCTTAGAGTTTTCTTTAATCCTTTATCCGATTCCTCAGCTTCTGCTAATAGAATACTTAGTGGTTTTTTTGTAAATATGCTCATGTTTATTTATTGTTTCAAAGTAAGTTTCTTATTTTCAGTGTTTTAAACCCTATTTCTTATAGGAGCAAAATCTCAATTATAAAAAATGATAGTGCCGAAATTAATATTTAATGTTTTAAAAAGCAATATATTTTTGTTTTTTTTTGAAAAATGTATTATAATAAGCTAGATTTTTACCTATAATTACACCTGTTAATTTGTTCTCTTGGTGTTTTCGCAGAAGCCTTTATTTCGCCTTTTCATAAAAATGGAAACCAATAATTTGCTGATGTTGAAATTATTTTTGCTGATGTTGAAATTATTATTTTTATTACTTTTGTGTAGTTTTAGTAAAAGCAGTGTTTTCTGTTGCTTTTTTAAATGAAAAAACAGATCCAAAAAACCTTTAACTTGACATATGAAAAAAATTCGTAAACTGTACGAATGGACGATTTCCATTCCGATTTTAGCCTGTATATTGTATTTTTTAGGCACTTTGGACAACCATCCGTTGCTCCAAACACTTGCAGGTATTTTACTTATTTTTTGTGTAATGTCTGCCGTACACCATTCGGAAATTGTAGCACACCGCGTAGGTGAACCTTATGGGACAATTATTTTAGCGGTATCCATCACCATTATCGAGGTGGCAATTATTATTTCTTTAATGGCCTCAGGAAGGGAAGAATACGCTTCCTTTGCGCGAGACACGGTGTATGCTGCTGTTATGATCATTCTGAATGGAATCGTTGGGTTGTGTTTATTTATTGGAGGGAATAAATTTCATACCCAAACTTTTTCTTCGCATTCTGTTAGAATAGCATTGGTGGCACTGGTTTCTATTGTTGCGTTTACGATGATTTTACCTACATTTACCAGAAGCCATGCGGGACCCTATTATACCAAGGTGCAGTTGCTGTTCGAATTTTTCGCATGTATCGCAATTTATACTGCTTTTATTTCTGCTCAAACCGTAAGGCACAGGGAATACTTTATTACTGATACTCAGGATGAAAATCCTAAGAAAAACTCTGTTTCGAATGTCGCTTTAGTTATTAGTTTAATCTTTCTACTGATTAGCTTAATTATCGTAGTGCTTTTGGCCAAAGCTCTTTCTCTTCCAATAGAGCGGCTATTGGTATCTAATGGACTTCCTTCGAGTTTGGTGGGAATTATCATCGCTGCCATTATTTTACTCCCGGAAGGAATTGCCGCCGTAAGTGCCGCGAGAAACAACCGTTTGCAAACGAGCCTAAATTTAGCCTTGGGATCTTCTTTGGCAAGTATCGGACTTACCATTCCTGTGGTTTCTCTTGCGAGTTATTTTTATGGATTTCCGCTTATTCTCGGGTTGGATATTTTATCCATATTATTACTCGCCATTTCCATTTTTACGGTAATGTTGTCCCTTATCGGAGGACGAAGCAATGCTGTATATGGAGTGGTTCTTTTGGTTAATCTTGTAGCTTTTGTATTCTTAACCATTAATCCTTAACATTTTAGAATTCAAATAAATCACCTGTTTCATTTAATTTCTAAATGCTTTATTTTTGTGTTCTACAAATATAAACACATTATGTTTCGTGAAAATTTAAGGAAAATTATCGACGATCGCAGCAACAGAACGGGAAGGCTTTTCGATTATTTTATACAAATTCTCATTTTCATCTCTCTCGTTAGTTATGCGATAGGCACTTTGCCGCATTTATCGAAATCCACACAAAACCTTTTATCTCTTATCGAAACGGTTTCGGTGGTGATTTTTACCATAGAATACATCCTGCGGATTTATGTGGCTAAAAAACCTTTTAAATATATTTTTAGCTTTTATGGTATTATCGATTTTATTGCGATTGCTCCCTTTTATATCACTTCTACCTCGGGACTGATGTCTCTTCGGGCGTTTAGGATTTTTAGAATTTTCAGAGCCTTTAAATTGGTAAGATATAATAAAGCGCTCAACCGCTTTTCTATTGCCGCAAAGTTGGTAAAAGAAGAAATTATTTTGTTTCTTATGGTGACCGGTATTTTCATGTTTCTGTCTTCAGCAGGTATTTATTATTTTGAAAATCCTGCACAGCCGAAAATTTTTTCTTCCATTTTTTCCAGCGGTTGGTGGTCAGTGGTAACCCTTACTACTGTGGGATACGGAGATGTATATCCTATAACTACGGGAGGAAAAATTTTCACTTTTTTTATTCTTATGATAGGTGTCGGGATTGTTACCATTCCTGCAGGTTTGGTTGCGAGTGCTCTTACAAAAGCCCGTGAAATGGAGGAAGAAGCCCACCAAAAAGAATTAGAATTAAAACGGAAAGAAAAAAGAGAAAAGGGAAAAAGAACAGAAACCGATTAAGAAATAGTTCCGCTTCCCATTACTTCTTCGCCTTCGTACCAAGCGGCAAACTGCCCTTCTGCAATCGCCGATTGTGGTTCTTGAAATTCGATATAAAGTCCGTCTTCTAATTGATAAAGTATTGCTTTTTGCAAAGATTGCCGATAGCGAATTCTTACCATAGCTTCGCGGCTTTCCCCTACTTGCAATTTTTTATCTTCTCTCACCCAATGCACCTCATCGCTGTCGATTTTCAGAGCTTTTCCAAAGAGTCCTGGAAATTGACTTCCTTCGCCAACATACAGAATATTATTTTCCATATCCCGCGAAATAATATAACAAGATTCTTTGTGCCCACCAATTCCCAAACCTTTGCTTTGACCAATGGTATAATATTGTGCTCCTTGATGCTTTCCAATGATTTTGCCGTCTTCTTTTGAATATTTTCTTTTGGTTGCCAGAAATTTCAACCGTTCATTTATAGTAGAAAATTCCTTTTCTTCGGGTTTAAATAATGGAGAATCTTTAAAAACTTCCACAATATCGCCTTCTTTAGGCTCTAAATGTTGTTTTAAAAATTCGGGCAAACTAACCTTTCCGATAAAACAAAGTCCTTGCGAATCTTTTTTATCCGCAGTTACTAAACCTTGTTCTTTGGCAATTCTTCTCACTTCGGGTTTTTCCAAATGACCAATAGGAAACAGTGCCTTCGATAATTGATCTTGATTGAGCTGACATAAAAAATACGATTGATCTTTGTTTCGGTCTTTTCCGGCGAGCAGATGAAATTTTTCTTCTCCGTTTTCTATAGAAGATTGCAATTGTGCATAATGTCCTGTGGCTACTTTATCCGCGCCCAAAGAAAGTGCAACTTCCATAAAACTGTCGAATTTTACTTCTCTATTGCAAAGAATATCCGGATTTGGGGTGCGACCTTTGGCATATTCATCGAACATATAATTAACGATTCTTTCCTTGTAAAGCTCGCTCATATCGATTACCTGAAAAGGAATGCCTAATTTTTGTGCCACCATCATTGCATCGGTACTGTCTTCCACCCAAGGACATTCGTCTTCCAAAGTTACAGAAGCATCGTTCCAGTTGCGCATAAAAAGCCCAACCACATCATGTCCTTGCTGCTTCAATAAATAAGCTGCCACGCTGGAATCTACTCCTCCCGATAAACCAACTACAATTCGCATTTTTAAAATTTGATGCAAAAATACGACATCTTTATCTTTTTAGTTGGTTTACTCCGCAAAATAGTGTTTTGATAATACCAACTAAAAGGAAGCCCTATTATAGACTTTTGTTGTGTTTGTGTATATTTACACCGAAAAATTTTATACCTTTTCGTCTTCATTGAATTTATAAAACATAACATTATGAAAAAACTATTGCTTGGTTTATTGATTAATTCTTCTCTCATGGTATCGGCGCAAGTGAGTACAAGTATGGGTTCTGCAAATAACAATTGGGTATTTGGAGGATCGGCGGGGCTTCATTTCGGGAGTTATGAAAGTTTCGGGATTTCCGTTTCTCCACGTGTTGGATATCGCATAACGCCGGATCTGGTTTTGGGATTGGGCGCCGGATATACTTATCAAGGAAATAAATATTACAGCAACAGCATGTTCGATATAGGACCTTTTGCCAACTATTATATCGGAAGAAACTTTTATCTCTCCGCAGATTTTAAAGAATATTTTATGAGTTTAAAAAATAAAGAATCTTCGGAAAAATTTAATCATGAAGAATCCGCACTCTATTTAGGTGCCGGCTACATGCAGCAAATCGGCAACAGAGCTTTTCTTCAAATCGGAGCTTCTTACAATGTGCTTTATAAAAAGAACGAAAGCTATTTCAGCAATGGTTTTGTTCCCAATATTGGAGTAGTTTTCGGACTTTAAATCAAATTTATTTTAATTTATAAATTTAAGGTTTCCATTCCACCACAGCGCGAATAAAAGCTTCGGCGTTTTCAAGTGGAATATTGGGTAAAATTCCGTGACCTAAATTCGCAATATATCGATCTTTTCCAAAATCCGATATCATTTTTTGGGTAAGTTGGCGAATGGTTTTAGGATCAGAAAGCAACCGCGAAGGATCTAAATTTCCTTGCAGCGTAATTTTATTTTGTGTTAATTTCCTCGCAATTTGGGGAGCAATCGTCCAATCTACTCCAAGTGCGGAAATATTGCTTTGGCTCATTTCCTCCAACGCAAACCAGCAACCTTTAGCAAACACTACCACTTCTGTAAGAGGGCTTAAAGCATCTACAATTTGCTGTATATATTTCCAGGAAAATTCACGATAATCTTCGGGCGACAAAGTTCCTCCCCACGAATCGAAAATTTGCACTGCATTTACACCTTTTTCTACTTTCTTTTTTAAATAAGAAATGGTGGTATCTGTAAGTTTTTGAAGTAAAAGATGTGCCGCTTCAGGATTTTGAAAACAAAAAGCTTTGGCTGTTGAAAAATTCTTACTGCCATGTCCTTCCACACAATAACAAAGCAAAGTCCACGGACTTCCTGCAAAACCGATGAGTGGAATTTCATGGTCGAGTTTTTCCAAAGTGAGCGTAATCGCATCGAAAACGTAATTTAAAGCCTCATTTACATCAGGAATTTGGATTTGCTTTACTTGTTCCATTGTTCGGATGGGATTTTCCAACCACGGACCTATATTCGGTTTCATCTCGAAATCGATTCCCATTGCTTGAGGTACCACCAAAATATCCGAAAATAATATTGCAGCATCCAAAGGAAATCTTCGGATGGGCTGCACGGTAATTTCAGCAGCTAATTCCGGAGTTTGGCAGCGTGTGAAAAAATCGTATTTCTCGCGAAGTTTCATAAATTCCGGAAGATATCTTCCTGCTTGTCTCATCATCCACACCGGAGGTCTTTCTACGGTTTCGCCGCGCAAGGCTCGCAAATACAAGTCGTTTTTAAGCATGATAATGGGTTTTGATTACTTGAAGCAAATCTTCGAGGTTTTCTTTTTCGCTTCTTATTATTTTCTTGGTAGTATATTTTTCTAATGTTTTTTGTGTGGTTTTTCCAATGGCAAAAATTTCTTCTTTTTCTACTTTGTTGTTTTTAAAATAGCTTTCCACACCGGAAGGACTGAAAAAAACCAAAGCATCGGCTTTTTCATTATTCACGGGGAAAAGCGGTTCGGTAGTATAAACTACATTTTTCACATAAGTATAGCCCGCTTCGGACAATTTATTTTCCAAAGTTTTTAAAGCAATGGAACTGCAAAGATGCATTATTTTACCTTTCGGTATTTCTTTTATAATTTGTTGTGAAAGAATTTCGGCGTTTTTAGCTTGCAATGTTACCACATATCCCATTTCCTTTAAAGCTTTTGCCGATTTTTCTCCCACTACAAAAAAATGTGAGTTTCTGGAAAATTTCGCTTTCTTTACAAAATGTTCTATCGCACTGTAACTTGTGATGATAAAGTTTTGATAATCTGATATTTCTAACGGCGTTTTTACAGATAAAGTTTGAATAACATTTATAAATAAAGGTTCGAAATCCGAACCCAATTTATTTTGTATTTCTTCTAACAAAAATGTTTTGGTGAAAAGAATTTTGTACCTCATCACATTACAGTTGCGTTTTAATTTCCTGCATAATTTCTCCGCCGCCATTTTCCAGAATTTTCTGTGCAAACAAAACGCCCAAATTATCTCTCCATGCAATTTCTTCTTTTATATCTACTCGTTTGTTTCCCAGAAGGTTTACCAATCTTCCTTCAAAATGCACCACATCACCTTTCATGGTACATTTTGCACCAATAGGAGCTGTGCAACCTCCTTCCAAATGACGAAGAAATCCGCGTTCTATTTCCACACATTTTTGAGTTTCCTCGTGATTTATCTTTTTTAAAACTTCCGTCAATTCGGTGTTTTCTATCAGCGAAGCACAACCAATCACCCCTTGTGCCGGCGCTTGAAGCAAAAAGGGAACTTCTTCGTATTCCACATCCAAATTCATTCTTTTAATTCCGGCAAAAGATAACAAAGTAGCATCTGCCAAACCATTTTCTATTTTTCCAATTCGTGTTTCTACATTTCCCCGAATATCGGAAAAATCGGTGTTGGGAAATTCATTTATCCAAAAAGCTCTTCTCCTCAAACTGCTTGTCGCAATGGACAATTGAGCGAGCGGTTTGTTTTTGGCTTTAGAACTTCTTACTAAAACATCTTGCGGAAAATCTCTTTGTAAAACCGATGATATGAAAATATCTGAAGGCAAAATAGTGGGTACATCTTTTAATGAATGCACCGCCACATCTATTTCTTTATTTAGTAAAGCAATATCCAAATCCTTCGTGAAAATCCCTGTAATTCCCATGGAATAAAGCGGTTTGAATTGGTTTTTATCGCCTTGGGAAACCACGGGAACAATTTCGGTATCAAAACCTAATTTTTGAATTTCAGAAGCAACGGTTTCGGCTTGCCACACCGCCAATCGGCTTTTGCGCGTTCCGATTTTAATAGATTTCATTAGATTTTTTATCGGATTGTAGGTTGAGCATTTCATCCATAAGATTTGCTATTTCTTGGGAACGCTCGGGGTTTTCAATAATATATTTAGCAAATCTATTGGTGATTTTCTGGATCATTCTTTGTGTAAGCACTTTGTCTTCTTCTTCAACTTTCCCGAACTTTTTAGTTGTCTTCAGAACTTCGTTTTGTTCCATCTGTTCTAAAGTTTGCTTAAAACGATGGATATGAGGCACCAATTTCCTTGTGTTTTCCCATTCCTCAAATTCTTTAGACATTTCTGTAATAATGCTTTCTGCCTTTGGAATTTCGTGAATTCTTTCTTCTACTGTTTTTTCGATTTTGGAAGAAAGCTGATCTATATCGATTAATTCTACATGAGATAAATTTCCTACCGCCGGATCTACATTGTGCGGAACCGACAAATCGATAATCAACATTGGATGATCGGGAATGTTTTCCACATGAAGTATTGGTGTTTGAGACGCGGTTGCAACAATGAGAATATCAGTGTTTTGTAGCTCTTTTTCAAAACCATGATACTCAATATGTGGAATATTATATTTTTCTGCGATTTTTTCTGCACGATCAAAAGATCGGTTGGATATTTTAATCGAAGGTTTTTCGATGTGCTTTATCAAATTTTCGACAGTATTTTGCCCTATTTTACCAACGCCCAACAACAAAATATTCTTCTCGCTCAGGTGTTTTTGTGTTTCCAAAATGTAATGTACTGCGGCATAAGATACTGATGCTGCACCATTGCTGAGGGAAGTTTCGTTTTTTACCCTTTTGGATATCTGAAGAGAAGAATTAACCGCCCTTTCCAGATAAGGATTTGCTTTCTGTTTATGTACTTTAAAATTATTATAAGCGTTTTTTATTTGAGAAATAATCTCGAAATCGCCTATAATTTGGCTCTCCAAACCTGCTGCCACTCTAAACAAATGCTCCAAAGCCGATTTATCTTTTTTTACCTGCATGTATTGCATAAATTCTATTAAATCGGTGCCGGTAACTTCGCAAAACAACTGAGCTACAAGCATATAGTTGTGCGCTGTGGTATAAATTTCGGTGCGGTTACATGTAGATAAAATAAAAGCATCGCCTATTTCTCTTTCATGAATTTGGCTCATAAAAGCTTCTATTTGCTCATCGAAAAAAGTGAAGCGCCCCCGAGTTTGAGTATCTGCTTTTAAGAAACTGATGCTAATTACCGTGAAGCGTGTCGTTTGATATGTATCCGATATTGTCATCATAACCTGAACGAGCAAATTTACATCAATAATTTATCATTTAAAATTTAAAACCCCAATCTAGAGGTGATAAAACTTATATTTTAAATATTTAGAATAGTTATAAATTAATTTATGAGTTTCGACCAAATCAAAAGGAGAATTTCTTCTCTTAATTTTTCTATAAATTTTCCATAATATAACCGTTTTAATTAAAATGTTTTTAATAGAATTTGTATCTTTGTTCACTTAATTAATTTAATCAAATCAAATATGGGTTTATTCGATATGTTCACTCAAGAAATTGCGATAGATCTTGGGACTGCGAACACACTGATTGTACACAATAATAAAATTGTGGTAGACCAACCTTCCATCGTTGCTATTGAACGATCTACAGGCAAACCAATTGCCGTGGGAGAACAAGCCAAACACATGCAGGGAAAAACCCATGAGGAAATAAAAACCATTCGCCCGCTGAAAGATGGTGTTATCGCCGATTTCCAAGCATCGGAGCACATGATTAAGGAATTTATCAAGAAAATTCCGGGTATTAAAGGAAGACTGTTTCAGCCCGCTTTGCGGATAGTAATCTGTATTCCTTCAGGAATTACCGAAGTAGAAAAAAGAGCTGTAAAAGATTCTGCCCAGAAAGTAAATGCTAAAGATGTTCGCTTGATTTATGAACCTATGGCAGCCGCGATAGGAGTGGGGATTGACGTTCAAAAACCCGAAGGAAATATGATTATTGATATCGGAGGAGGAACTACGGAAATTGCTGTAGTAGCTTTGGGAGGAATTGTTTGTGATAAATCCGTAAAAATTGCAGGCGATGTATTTACAAATGATATTGCGTATTATTTAAGAACTCATCACAATTTGTATATCGGAGATCGTACCGCCGAAAGAGTAAAAATAGAAGTAGGTTCTGCCTTAGACGAATTGGAAGGCGAAATTGAAGATATTCCTGTACAAGGAAGAGATTTGATAACAGGTAAGCCCAAAGAAATTATGGTGGGCTATAAAGAAATTGCACGAGCTCTGGATAAATCCATTATCCGTATAGAAGACGCCGTAATGGAAACCCTTTCTCTTACTCCTCCTGAATTATCTGCAGACATTTATAAAACCGGTATTTATTTGGCCGGTGGAGGTGCTTTACTTCGTGGATTAAGTGAAAGAATCCACAAGAAAACCGGTTTGCCGGTATTTGTAACCGAAGATCCTTTGAAAGCTGTAGTAAGAGGAACCGGTATTGCTTTGAAGAATATTGATAAATTCAATTTTCTAATAAAATAATCGGAAGATATAAGCGATAAAAATGGGCTTTCTAATAAGATTATTTTCGAGAAGGGGTTTCTTCCTCTTCTTTATTTTTCTGGAAGTCGTCGCTATTGTATTAATCTTTCGCAAAAACGCAATACAACAATCTTTTATTGCAGCCAAAACTTCTGCTATAAATTCGGCTGTTTCCGGATACATTGATGAAGGTACCAGTTATTTAAAACTGAGGCAAATCAACCAAGATTTGGTAGCGCAAAATAAGGCACTTATGCTGCAACTTTATGGACGTGATACGCTGAGTTCCCCCACTGAACTGGAAATTGACGACACCCAAAAAGGACAGCAAATTTATTCCGTAGTAGATGCTGAGGTTATTTCCAATTCTATTAATCGAGCGGATAATTATTTTACCATCAACCGAGGGAAAAATCAAAATGTAGCACCCGAAATGGGGGTTATTACTCCACGCGGAATTGCAGGAATTGTAATTAACACTACCGATAATTACGCTTTGGTTCAATCGGTTTTAAGTATTCACAATATCCGAATTAATGCATCTTTAAAGAAAAATGGTTATTTCGGAACTCTTACTTGGAAAGGTGATAGCCCGAGAGTTATGCACCTCGCAGATATTCCGAAATACGTTTCTTTGAATATTGGCGACACTATCATAACAGATAATAAATCTACTATTTTCCCCAAAGGAATTATGATTGGGCGAATTGCCGGTTATGAAATAGATCCCAGAACCAGCTTTTGGGATATTTCAGTTGAACTTAGTGAAGATATGGGAAATCTACATAAAGCTTATGTGGTAAACAACCTGAGAAAAGTGGAAATAAAACAAATTCAAGACACGCTAAAAAAAGTAGAAAATGGTAAGTAGAAACGTTTTTACCGATATCATTATGGTTGCTTTCCTAATTGTGCTGCAAATTTTCATTTTAAATGAAATGGCGCTAAGCGGTAAATATATTCCTGTTTTGTATCCGGTTTTTGTAATGTTCTATCCCTTTTATAGAAATAAATACACCTATATTATTACCAGCTTTTTATTGGGTTTAGGCATAGATGCTTTTATGGGGACTTGGGGAATCAACGCTTTTGCCACTACTTCTATCGCTTATTTCCGAGCCCAGCTTTTTCAATCCTCCATTTCGGATGAAGCAGATAGTTTTTCTTTTCAGTCCATTCAATGGACACAATTTTTATTTTTCATATTTATTAATATCTTTATTCACCAACTTTTAGTTCAGTATATTGAATTTTTTAAGTTGAGCAGAGTGTTAGATGTTTTTGTAAACATCGTGATTACCAGCGGAGTGTCATTTGTTTTCGTTCTGTTATACGCATTGATGTTTAGAATAAAGGAAAAAGTGTGAAAGCCTATTTTAAGATTATTATTGCCGTAGTAATTGTTGCATCCATCTTTATTTTAAGGCTGGCTTATTTACAGCTTTTTACCGATCGTTATGCCTTAAATGCTGCCAACACTTCCATAAAAACCGAATATATCATTCCGCAAAGAGGAATGATTTACGACAGAACCGGAAAAATTTTGGTGGGCAACCAACCTTCCTACGAAATTTCTTTGACTTTAGCCCTTTTGGAACCGGATTTCGACACGCTTTCTTTCTGTAAATTAATGGAAATAAGCAAAGACGATTTTAAAAATAAAATTAAAGAAATAAAATCGGAACGATATTTTTCAAAGTTAATGCCCATGACTTTCATGAAAGATTTAACCCGTGCCGATATTGCCAGAATTCAGGAAAGGATTTTCAAATACCCTGCTTTCAATATCGTTTCCCGCCCGCAGAGACAATACGAAATCAACACTTCGGGAAATCTAGTGGGTTATACCAACGAAGCCAGCAGAGCTTATATAGATTCGGATTCCTTATATTATCGCCCCGGTGATATTGTTGGGGTTTCCGGCGTAGAACGATCTTATGAAAAAGTTCTTCGCGGAGTAAAAGGTGTACAATACATTCAAAAAGACATTCACATGCGGGATATCGGTCCCTACAAAGGTGGAAGTTTAAATGAAGCCGTAGTTCCCGGAAAAGACATTACACTTACCATCGATTACGATTTACAAAAAATTGCCGAGGAAATGTTGGTGAACAAACACGGAGCCATCGTAGCTTTAGATCCCAATACCGGCGAAATATTAACTCTGGCTACAGGTCCAGATGTAAATCCACAATTATTTACAGGTCCGGACAGGAAAAGAAATATTTATCACCTACAAGTAGATACTGTGTTCAACAACCGCCCTACCTTCGATAGATCTATTCAGGCAGGATATCCTCCCGGTTCTACATTTAAACTTTTTACTGCTTTGGCGGGAATGCAAATGGGCGTTTTAGACGAAGAAACCGTTTACCCTTGCGCCAGAGGATTTTACTATAAAAAATTAAGCATTCGCGGTCATGCGGGAGCAGTTCCTTTAGTCCCCTCTATTGCCATTTCCAGTAATTGTTATTTTTCCTATGCCTATTTGGATATTATTAATAAATATCCGGGAAATCCCTCAAAAGGAGTTGATGAGTGGCAAAAGATAATGCACAGTTTTGGTTTTGGAGAATATTTAGACAACGACTTGGCTGTAGGCGCGCCGGGAAGAATTCCCAACGGAAAATTTTATGAAGACCGACAAAAATATAACGACCGTGCTCGTGGCATAAAAGGAAACCAATATCTTAAATGGGATCCTTTAAGCACCGGAGCTATTTTTAATGGCATGGGACAAGGAGATATCCTCCTCACACCTCTTCAAATGGCGAATGGAGTTGCTGCTATTGCCAACCGAGGATGGTTTTACACGCCACATATTGTAAAAAAAATCGATGGAAAACCCAATCCGGATCCTCGATTTAAGATTAAAAGAAAAACGGCTGTAGATCCAAAATACTTTGAAGCTGTAATCGATGGAATGGAATCTGTGGTGCTTCATGGTACAGCCAGAGGAATAATTTCTAAAGAGTTTACCCAATTGGCAAAAACCGGAACTGCACAAGTTCCCAACGGAGAAGACAATTCTATTTTTGTATTGATTGCTCCCGCCGAAAATCCCAAAATTGTAGTAGCAGCAGTAATTGAAAACGCCGGATTCGGAGCTACTTGGGCAGGTCCTGCAGCAACCATTATTGCAGAAAAATATCTCACAGGCGACATAAAGAGAACCCATCTTTACGACCGAATGGTAAACACCAGCTTTATGGGACGTTACAAAGAAGGTTGGATGAACGAAATGAAACGAAAAGGTTGGTGGGATAAAATAATCGAGAAAAGAAAAAAAGATAGTTTAAATGCCCTAAACCTGAAATTGGAAACAGAAAACACCATGAAATTAACACCATGAAATTCTGGGAAAACCTTGATAAACTAAGCTTGGCATTGTTCTTAATCATTGCCGCTTTCGGTGTGGTTAATATTTACAGTGTAGATGAAGCCAGCGGAATAAGACAAGCTACTTGGCTGGGGATTTCTGTTTTGGTGGGAATCTTCATTTTTATGATTCGCAATAAGTTTTTCGAAAACATGTCGGGTGTAATTTACATTTTAGGTGTTTTACTTATTATGGGTCTTTTCCCTTTCGGAACCGAAATTTTAGGGCAAAAAAACTGGTATAAATTTGGTCCCGTTAGCCTTCAACCGGTAGAATTTGCAAAATTAGGTGTAGCCTTGCTGCTCGCCAATTACGCTTCCCATCCCGATTTTAATATAAAAAACAAGCGTTCTTTGTGGACAGTGCTAATCATTATCGGGATTCCTGCCATATTAGTATTGGCTATCCCCGATGTGGGTTCATTACTTATTTTCGGAGCTTTTTTTATCGCTTTATATCGAGAAGGGCTCAGCGGTTGGGTATTTGGAATTATCAGTTTGTTGGCATTCGTTTTCTTGGTGGCGCTCTATCTATATTTTAATGATATCAGCTTATTTTATCAAGTGGGATTGATTCTTTTAATTATGGGTGGAATTTTATTTTTCAGCAGATTTCGAACCAACTGGAACTTTTTGTTTGTTTTGAAGATTCTTGGAATTGCCATTATCCTTTGTGGGCTTACATTGGCTACTCCCGCAATCGATAAAAAACTTCCATCACACCAACGCGAAAGAATAGAGGTTTTATATAAAGGCGAAAGAGAATTTCGGGATACTTCGGGATACAATTTGTTATTCTCCAAAACGGCCATAGGCTCAGGCGGACTTACAGGAAAAGGCTACCGACAAGGCTCGGTTACGAGAGGACATTTTGTTCCCGAACAACAAACCGATTATATCTTTTGTACTGTGGGAGAAGAATGGGGTTTCTTAGGAAGTACACTCCTAATTATTTGCTATGCCATCTTTATCGGAAGAATTTACTTCTTGGCCGAAAGACAAAAAAGTGCCTACAATAGGGTTTTTGGATATTGTTTTGCTTCTATATTATTGATCCATTTCGGGGTTAATCTCGGAATGGTTATGGGGCTTTTCCCCACTGTAGGTATTCCGCTTCCCTATTTTAGTTATGGAGGAAGTTCTCTGTTGGCTTTTACCATTATGACTTTTATTTTCTTTAAGTTGAACATCGCGGACAAAAGGAGTTTAATTTAACAAAACCCTCTTGCTTCTCACACATATTCAAAACTTAATGTCTTTTTAATATCGGAGTGTAAACTGAGATAAACCGGACAACTTTGTGCTGTTTTTTCTATAAATCTCTTTTCCCTGTCGGTAAAATTTTTTGAGAATTTAAATTTTAAAACAATTTCTGCAATTTTCCTCGGTTTAGGATTCATGATTTTCTGCAATTCGCAAGTTGCTCCTTCGATGTGAATGCCTTTTTCTTCACCTAAAATGGCAATTGTGGTTAATGCACATTGTGCCAAAGAAGTTGCACACAAGTCGGTTGGGGAAAATGCGGCTCCTTGTCCGTGGTTGTCCATAGGCGCATCTGTAATAATTTTATTTCCGGATTGCGAATGTTCCGATTCGCATCGAAAACCTCCTATGTAAGTTATTCTTGATGTCATTTTTATTTAATGTTTTTTAAAATTGAAATACGTTTTTTGCTTCATTCCAAGCACTTTCGAAGTTTGTAAGGTTTAAATTGTTTTCGATTTTATGTTTCTGTAAAAAGTTGATTAATTGCTCGGTAGGCATGTTTCCCACCAATTCGTCTTTTGCCATAGGACAACCGCCAATTCCTTTTATTGCTGTATCGAACCTGCGACAACCGGAATCATAAGCCGCTTTTATCTTTTTATAAGAATCTTCATAGCGATTGTGAAAATGCGCCCCAAAATCAATCTGCGGAAACATTTTGGGAATTTTATCGAACAATAAATGAATATTTTCCACATCCGAAACTCCTGTGGTATCGGAAAGCATAATCGTTTGGATTCCCATTGCACTAAAGCGTTCTGCCCACTCCTGCACATCTTCCCACTTCCATATTTCCCCATAAGGATTGCCAAAAGCCATAGAAAAATAAAGAATCAATTCTCTGTTTTTTTGTTTTGTCAAATCGTAAATTTTATCGATTTCCACAAAAGCTTCCTCTCTGCTTTTATTCGTATTTCGATGTTGAAAAGTTTCCGAAATAGAAAAGGGAAATCCCAAAAAATCTACTTTTTCGTGTTCCAATGCTTTTTGCGCGCCGCGGAAATTTGCCACAATAACGGAAAGTTTTGTTGCCGATTTACTTTTATCAATAGCATCTACCACCTGCGCACTATCGGCCATTTGTGGAACTAATTTAGGATGCACAAAACTGGCACAATCCAACACATCATACCCCACCTCCATAAGGGTGTTCATATAATTTATTTTCTGATCCGTTGGGATTAATCTACCCCAACCTTGGATGGCATCGCGAGGACATTCTGTAATAAACATACTTTTTCTTTTTCTTTAAAAACCTACAAAAATGAGAGCTCTCAAAATTTGTCAGTGGCTCTATAAATATATAAATTTGTGTGATTAGAAACAAAATTTTATGAACGCAATAAAAATGGATCCTGAATGGGAAGAAAAACTCTTAAATCGTTTTTTAACCTATGTGAAGATTTATTCTACCAGCGATCCCGAAAGTGAAAAAACACCAAGTACGGAACAACAATGGGATATGATCAATCTCCTTTATAACGAATTAAAGGAGATAGGCCTAGAGGATGTTTCCAAAGATGAAAACGGATATGTTTATGGATTTATTCCCGCCACCGTAGATGAGGAGGTGAGCCAAATAGGTTTCGTTTCTCATTTCGATTCTTCTCCAGATTTTAACGGGAAAAATGTAAACCCTCAAATATGGGAAAATTACAACGGAGAAACTTTGATTTTAAATAAAGAAACCAACTTCCAACTTTCTGTAGAAAAATTTCCCGAATTAAAACAATACAAAGGAAAAACATTGATAACAACCGATGGAACTTCCCTGTTAAGCGCCGATGATAAAGCCGGAATTGCAGAAATAATTACCGCCGCAGAATATCTTATTGCTCATCCGGAAATAAAACACGGCCGTATTTCGGTAGGATTTACCCCCGATGAGGAAATCGGTCGTGGAGCCGATTTGTTCGACGTGAAAAAATTTAACGCCAAATGGGCATACACCATGGACGGCGGAGAAATTGGAGAATTGGAATACGAAAACTTCAACGCTGCAGGAGCCGTAGTAAAAATTCATGGATTGAGTGTACATCCCGGTTCTTCTTATGGAAAAATGATAAACGCAGGATTAATTGCAGCAGAATTTATCGAAAGTTTACCCAAAAACGAAACCCCTGCTACCACACAAGATTATGAAGGTTTTTTCCATTTAACAGGAATTACCGCAGATGTATCGGAGGCAAAACTTCAATACATTATTCGCGATCACGATTTTGATAAATACCAAAACCGTTGGAAATTGATGGAGCAAAAAGTAGAAGCCCTCAATGAAAAATATGGAAAAGGAATTGCAGAAATCGAAATAAAAGAACAATATCTCAACATGCGGAAACATATAGAAGATAAAATGTATATTATCGATTATGCCAAAAAAGCAATGGAACTTTCCGGTGTAAAACCCAATATAAAAGCCATTCGCGGAGGAACCGATGGCGCACGCCTTTCTTATATGGGATTGCCCTGCCCCAACATATTTGCGGGCGGACACAACTTCCACGGACCTTATGAATACGTTCCCCTACAATCCATGACCCAAGCAACAAATGTAATTCTCAATATTGCACAGTTGGTGGCAGAAAAGAAATAAAAACTTTTCTTTAAAATTTTAAAAATGAAAAACTCATGATGATTAAAAAGTCATGAGTTTTTTATTATTCCTCGTTTTCCTGTTGATTTTTTTTCTTGAAAAAAGCATCCCATCCCTGAGCTGTTAGCTCAATTAATTCGTTGGAACCACGCGCTACCATATAATTTCCTTCGGAAATATCTGTTGCATGACCAATAATAGTAAAATCGGGATGATTTTTTATTTTGTCAAATTCATTTGCCGGAATGGTAAAAAGCAATTCGTAATCTTCTCCTCCGTTTAAAACAGCCAAAACAGGATTTAAATTAAGTTCTTCTGCCGTACTCAGCATTACAGAATCCATAGGTATTTTTTCTTCATACAATCTAAATCCCACTTGAGAATGATGAGAAAGATGTAAAATTTCCGAAGCCAAACCATCCGAAATATCAATCATAGATGTAGGATGAATATCGAGTTCTTCCAACTTTCCGCGAATATCTGTACGAGCTTCCGGTTTCAATTGTCGCTCCAAAATATAATCGTATCCTTGCATTTGAGGCTGCATATTGGGGTTGGCTAAAAAAACCGCATGTTCTCGCTCAAGAATTTGCAATCCCATATAAGCTCCGCCCAAATCTCCGGTAACTACTAATAAATCATTGGGTTTAGCTCCGCTTCTTTTCACCAGTTTTTCATCTTTTTGCTGCCCAATAGCGGTAACGCTCATCACCAATCCTGCTTGCGAACTGGTGGTATCGCCGCCTACCAAATCTACTTTGTAATTTTTACAAGCCAATGCAATTCCGGCATACAATTCTTCAAAAGCTTCTACCGGAAACCTATTAGATGCCGCAATAGAAACAAGAATTTGTGTGGGCACAGCATTCATGGCAGCAATGTCGCTTAAATTTACAACAACAGCTTTATATCCCAAATGTTTCAGCGGAACATATCCTAAATTAAAATGGACTCCTTCCGCCAATATATCGGTGGAAATCACCACTTTTTGCGACTCGGAATCAATAAGCGCTGCATCATCTCCCACACCTAAAGCAGATGATTTTTGTATCAATTTAAATTGACTTGTCAGATGATCTATTAATCCAAACTCGCCTAATTCTGAAACGGGAGTAAGATTGGGGTTTTTATCTTCTATCATAAATTCGGTTTTTGAAAAGCAGAACGATCGATGTTTTGAGGTTTACTCGAAAGATTTTTTATATCCTCCATAGTTAATATTTCCATTTGATCGGTTTTATATTTTGCAAAAGCATCGAGAATATCTTCCGAAGGAATGGTTATTTTTCGTAACATGCTGTCTATCCACACGCCCACCACACGCGAAGTTGCACGGTGAGTTCCTTCAGGTGTGTAAAATTTATGTGTAAATGCAAAGATGGAACCATCCTCAGACATTCCGGTAAGTTCTACACTAACATACACAAACTGATCTGCAGTAATTTCTTTATAAAAGGAAAATTCCTCATGTAAAATAACAGGACCTAATCCCCAATGAACCAAAGTTGCCATGCGCAAGCCATTTGCATACATAAACGCCATTCGCGCTTGGGCACAATACATCATGTAGGAAGAGTTGGCCATATGTCTGTTGGCATCTAAATCGGACCAACGAACTTCGAATTTGTGGAAAAATGTTGACATTTATTTTGTTCTTTCGTGAATTTCAAAATTACGGATTAATGATGGTTTATAAAAGTAATACCTTTACACTTTGAAAATAAAAAAGAGCGTGATTCGGAAAAAATTAATCATCGTGGGTGGAGGAGCAGCCGGATTTTTTACCGCTGCCAATGTAGATGGCGATAAATACGATATTCTGATTTTAGAACAAGCGAAAGAAGTTCTGCAAAAAGTGAAAATTTCAGGTGGTGGGCGCTGCAATGTTACCCACGCTTGTTTCGATCCGAAAGAGCTGGTCAGTTTTTATCCGCGCGGAAGTAAAGAATTGCTAGGTGTTTTCAGCAATTTTCAACCCGGAGATACTATGGCTTGGTTTTCGGAAAGAAATGTGGATTTAAAAATAGAATCCGACCAACGGGTTTTTCCCACGAGCGATTCTTCGCAAAGTATTATCGATTGTCTTGTTTCGGCGAGTGAGAAAAACCACGCTCAAATTCATTTTCAGGAAAGAGTGAAGGAAATAAATCCGGTAAAAAGCGGATGGGAAATAACCACCTCTCACCAAAAACACTATGCAGATGCTGTTGTTTTTTGTACAGGAAGTTCTCCCAAAGCTTATGAAATCTTAAAAAATTTGGATTTAAATATCATCGAATTGGTTCCCTCACTGTTCACTTTTCATATCAAAAACAAGGTAATCCAAGGATTTATGGGAACTTCCTTTCCCGATGCAGAAGTGAAAATTCCGCAAATTAATAAAGAAGCTTTCGGTCCGCTACTTATTACCCATTGGGGATTGAGCGGTCCGGCTATTTTAAAACTTTCTGCGTGGGCTGCTCGCGAACTTCATGCTTTAAAATATCAATTCGAAATTGTGGTTAATTTTTTAGGGATTGACATTTCTCAAGCAGAAGAAACTTTTTTAGAATACAAAAAAACTCATCCAAAGAAAACCCTTGGGCAAGCTAAAATATTTAACCTTACTCATCGTTTTTGGATTCATTTATTAAAAATTTGCCATTTGAACGCGCAGCAGAATTTGGCAGAAACCAGCCATAAAGAAATGTTTTCACTCCTCGAAATTCTTTGTAAATGCAAAATGCAAGTAACCAAAAAGAGCACTTTTAAAGAAGAATTTGTAACAGCGGGAGGAGTGGATTTAAAGGAAATCGACTTTAGAAATATGCAAAGTAAAAAACATCCCGGTTTTTATCTTGCCGGTGAAGTTTTGAATATTGATGCGGTAACCGGCGGTTTTAATTTTCAAGCCTGCTGGAGCGAAGCTTGGTTGATTTCGCAAGATTTAAATTCAAAATAATTTGTTTTAAGTTCTTTAAAATCAAAAAAATTATACTTTTAAATTTAAAACAAAAATAATTTGTTCCTTTTTTGTAATTTTACATAAACTCTTTATCTCATGAAAAAACTCTTTTCTTTATTCGCTTTTTTTGTTTTTCTTTTCATTCTTGCTCAGGAAAACTTTGTACAAGAAAATTACACCAAAACTGAGGTTTACATCCCGATGCGCGATGGAACTAAACTTTTCACCTCTATCTATACGCCAAAAGATATTTCTGCAAAAAACAAATATCCGATTGTAGTGCAGCGAACTTGCTATTCTGTGGCACCTTACGGAGAAAACGAATACAGAAAAAGTTTAGGCCCCAATCCGTTTATGATGAATGAAAAATATATTTTCGTTTATCAAGATGTTCGCGGAAGATATATGAGCGAAGGAACGTTTACGAATATGACGCCGCAAACCGACCACAAAACCAAAAAAGATATCGATGAAAGTACCGATACTTACGACACCATTGATTGGCTGATAAAAAACATTCCAAACAACAACGGAAAAGTGGGGCAATTCGGGATTTCGTACCCGGGATTTTACACCGCAGCCGGAATTTTGTCCGATCATCCTGCATTGAAAGCATCTTCTCCACAAGCACCGATTTCCGATTTTTGGTTCGATGATTTCCACCATAACGGTGCTTTTATGATGGGATATTTTAGAACTTTCCCTGTCTTTGGAGTTCAAAAAACCAAACCTGAAAATAAAGATTGGTTCGTTAATCAACTGCAAGAAGTAGCGCCCACTTCCGATGACGGTTCTTTATTTTTCGACAATATCGGAACGTTGAACGATGCCGTAAATAAATATTACAAGGATAATTTCTTTATGCAGGAAATTGTCGATCATCCCAATTACGATGATTTTTGGAAAAAAAGAGGGCTTCTGCAACATCTTAAAAATGTAAAACACGCCGTAATGACCGTTGGTGGATGGTTTGATGCAGAAGATCTTTCCGGACCTTTAAATGTTTATAAAACGATTGAAAAAACCAGCCCGAAAAGCAACAACACGATTGTAATGGGACCTTTTTCTCATGGCGCTTGGTCCAGAGAAACAGGAAAAACATACCACAACGATATTTATTTTGGAGATTCTATCGCTACTTTTTATCAGAAAAATATAGAAACGCCTTTTTTCCATCATTATTTAAAAGATGAAAAATCCAAGATTGATCTTCCCGAAGCTTATATGTTCGATACCGGAAAAAAAGAATGGGAAAAATTTGCGAATTGGCCGCCAAAAGAAGCAGTGAAAACCAATTTCTATCTTTCTGAAAACGGAAAATTGGAAACTTCTGCACCTACCCAAAAAGGTTTTACAGAATATTTTTCCGATCCGAACAAACCCGTTCCAAGCAGTGAAAACAGAAGAGAACTGAATAGTTTTACGCCTAGAAATTATATGAGTGAAGATCAGCGTTTTGCAGAAAACCGACCTGATGTTGCTACTTTTACCACCGATGTTCTTTCGGAAGATCTTACTTTGTCCGGAGAAATTTTAGCTAAATTAAAAATTGCTTCCACTTCCACCGATGCCGATTTCTTCATAAAAGTGGTGGATATTTATCCTCCTGATGAAAAACCGAATCCCGACAAACCCGAAGTTTTAATGGCAAATTATCATCAAATGGTTCGCAGCGAAATTATGCCGGCGAGATTCCGTAATTCTTTTGAAAAACCGGAAGCTTTGGTTCCGAATCAGGAAACGGATGTAACCTTCCGCTTGCAAGATGTTTTTCATACGTTTAAAAAAGGACATCGTTTACAAATCCAGATTCAAAGTACGGCGTATCCGTTGTTTGCGATTAATCCTCAGAAATTTGTAGAAAATCCTTACAAAGCACAAAAATCGGATTATACGAAAGCTTTCGTGAAAATTTACAACAATTCCCATTTAGAAATGGATGTTTTAAAGTAATTGCATTGCTTTGATAATAAAAGGTTTATATGAAAACAGATCTTCCGGGAAAAGCGATTCGGGATTATTTTTATAAAAATGCTTCGAAGCTTTATGTTCACGATAAATTCGGACCAAAAACGGAAATGCCATTGTCTATTTATTTTAGAGAAGAAAGGCAAATGCCTGAATTAGAGAAATTTGCACTAGAAAATTGTTCGGGAAAAATTTTAGATATAGGCGCCGGCGCGGGAGCTCATGTTTTAGCATTACAGCAAAAAGGATTGGAGGTTTCCGCTTTGGAAATTTCGCCTGCAGCCTGCGAGATAATGGAAAAACGGGGTGTAAAAAATATAATTTGTACCGATTTTTTCAATTATTCTTTTACAAAAAAATACGACACTTTATTATTATTAATGAACGGAATTGGTTTATGTTCTTCCATTGATGGTTTAAAACGTTTTTTAAATATTGCTAAAAACCTTTTAAACGAAGGCGGGAAAATCCTCTGCGATTCTTGTGATATTGCTTATATGTACGAAGGTATAGGTTTCCCTAACCGATATTATGGAGAAGCAGAAGTTCGCTACGAATATAAAAATGAATTTACCGATTGGTTTTATTGGCTTTATATCGACGATGCAACTTTCGAAATGACAGCTGCCGAAATGGGCTGGGATTTCAATCTTTTAAAAGAAGACGATAAAGACCAATATTTAGCCGAGCTTACCCTGCTATAATTCCGGATTTTTTTTCTTTTTTTCCTTGCTTTTCTTTATGGAACTTTCGATTATTTTTTCCAAAATCTTACAAGTAATCATGTAAGTTGGTTTTACTCCGGTTAGTCCCAAACCGCCTGATGAAAGGGTGCTTCCGGTTTTTAAAGGATTATCGGAAGCATAATAAGCATAGCAAACGAACAAATCTTCATCAATATGATTTCTGATTTTAGAAGCTATCTGAATTGCTTTTTGGTAATGAGCACCTTCCATTTCGAGACCTATCGCCTTCCAAGAAGCTCTTTTGAAATAAGAAAGAATGTCTTTGTTTTGTAAAGAAGTTCCTAAAACGGTGATCATATTTCCCTCGAAACTCCGGATTTCATCATCTACAAAATCGTCTTTGCTCAACGCATTATCGAACACATAATTATCTGCCGAACCTTCATAAATATGCGCTGTGGGAATCATGATGTCTCCTTTATCTCCGGATAAAATTCCTGCTTTTCCCATAATGGAAATGGATTTCACATTCATTTTATAAATGATTTCTGTGGCTTTAGAAGGGCGCAACAATTCGTCCATCACTTCAAAAGCTTGCTCTCCAAAAGCATAATCGAAAACCAAGATTACATCGTCTCCACTAAAATTATAATGCCCGAATGCAGTGTTTTTTAAATCTACTTTAGAAAGATCTATGATTTGGACATTTACATTGCTTCCGCTATCGTCGTCAATTTTTATAAGTCCCTGCTCAATGGCGTAATCTGAAATTTTATCCCGTAATTCTTTGCTGTTGCTTATTTTTTGATAAAGCGCATAATCTACTTTTCTTTTCGCTTTTTCTTTTAAAGCATTATTGGCAAAAAGAATGTTTTTCACACTGTGCATATTAGCGCTAATAACGTGAAGCGGGCGCTCGTGCAAATCGTTTTTCAGAAGAATTTCTTTTATGTTTTTAGCCCATTTTTCTCCAAAAAAGTGGTGTCCTACTCTTTCTTGTAAAATGGAACTGAAATAAATTTCGCGCTCCCGAATTTCCAGCCAATCATCCAAACTTACCCTTCCCAAGGAATAAATTATTTTAAAAAGCCTGTTGGGGTTATCCGGAGAAGCAAAGTTTTTGTACGCTTGCAAAGTTTCATCAAAAGACCTTCCCAACAAAGAAGAAAGTTGAATAATGGCGACTTCTATTTCTTTTTGGGTATGTTTTGTTTCTCCTAAAGCCACCTGCTCTATAATTTTCCAAATACGCTTGGGTGTGCCTCCTTCTTCCATATTGAACCCAATATCCCGAATTTTATCCGCTTCTATATTTAAAAAAGTAAGATGAGTAAGAACATCATAAACATCTGAGCGTCCCAAAAGCAGCTCGATATTCATCTGATTTTCATCTATGCGATAGCAATTTCTTCTGCGTTTTTTGGGAACAATCGGGGTAAAACTTCCTTTTTCAAAACCTTCATCGGAAGTTAAGTGGATAAATGCACATTCTTCAATTCCTTCCGGCAGGCGATCGAGCACATAAAGCAATCCATCCAATTCGATTTTATTTGGAGTTGCCATACTTCCGTAAATCTCAGGCTGAATATCCAACAAGAGTTGTCTCAAAGCTTTTCCCGATGCTCCGCCGGGTTTAAAATAACCTCGATGAAAAAGATGTCGCATCGAAACATGGATGCGATCAATAGCTTCTGTTGTTTCTCTTGCTCTGGAATTTGCCATATATTTTATTTTTTCTGTTGGTTTGTTCTAAGGTATTGTAGTGTTGCTTTCGGATTTCGGACAGAAGCCGAGCAATTCTCCGTAAAACGATTTTAGTCCATACAAAGGTAATTCAATTTTTTTCATTGAAAAAATGAAGAAGGAAATTCGCTCGCCAAAAAGAATATTATTCGGCGTTATTCTCGAAAAGCGCTATGCTACTGCCAATCCAAATGGCATCTTTTTTATTGAAATCCACATTTACCATATCGGCTTTTGTCATCCTTACCAAATTGGTCATAAAATATGGTTTTTCATCTTCTTCCGCTTTTACAAAAAGCAATCGGATTTCCGCTTTGGATTTATCCCCATTAATATCTTTAAACAAAGGTGCGTAGGTAACTTTTTTCTGAAGAATGTAATTTTCTTTATCTTCAATTTTATCCAAAATTTCCTGCGTAGGATGAAGATTGATTCCGCTTCCGGCAAAAGAAAACAAAGGTTTTAACACATATTGCTCCAGATTTAAATCTTTAGGAGCTTCGCTTAAATAAAAAGTATCGGGAATAAATTCGTGGTGCAATTTGGGAAGAATATATTTGGATACTTTAAAAAACCAATTGGGATGAGTTACCCAAGTAACATCCACATTATCTGTAAATTGGAATTGCGTTTTTAATTCTTTGTGATGATGTAATTCATCAAAAATCACCCGATTGTATATTCTATTAATCGGTGTTTTTTTCCCTTTATTATCATAATAGAGTTTGCGCCCTTCTTTTATTAATTGGGTATAACAAACTGTTTTTATTCCCAATAATTTTTCGGTGATGTAAAAATCTATATTGGTTTTTTGCTTCTCGGGAAAAAGCTCCAGTAAAATTACATTTTCGGGATTTTCACTTCCCACCACCACATTGTACAATTTCTCTATATACTCTTCTTCAGAAATTGGGCGCTCGAATTCCTTTAAAAACGGATAAACTTCCCTTAAAGATGTTTCGTACTGATATTGAAATCCGAAAAGAGAGGGAAATGCCTGCAATTCTATCAATTGCGGCACAACTTCGCCTTTTTCGTTTTTACAAATTCCGAAATCTACAGCCAAAAAGTGGTAATGAGAAGCATCGCCCGGCGCAACGCTGTCGGGAGGAATGGCTTTATTTAATTCTTCTTCCGAAAACGTTTCTATTTGTTGTATGATAGATTTTGCCGCAGAAAAAACTTTTTCTTTAAAATCCTTTGTTAAAAAAACAGGACTTTCCGAAAGGCGAAATGCTATTTCGGATTGAGCCGCTTCTTCAATTTTATGCTGAAGTTGCTGATATTTTTCCTGAGAAAAAGCTTTGTTGAACTGCTCTCGAAATTTTGTAATCATAGTGATGTGGTGTTTTTCTTCGCTTTATTATTCTGTAAGCGCGGCTTGTTTTTCAAGCTGTGCGGCAGCGAAATTTAAAAAGCGTGGTAAAATTTCACGACGGGTCAATACTACTTTATCCTCATCATCAATTCTATCGACTGTTTGTAAATATTTTTCCATTCCGTGTTCTTCAATAATGGAATTTTTATATTTTTCTACTTTTAAAGCCCGCAGAAATCCTTCCGGATTGGCTTCGGGGTGAAATTGCGTGCCAAAAATTTCTTCGGAAAAGCGAATGGCCATTACCGCTCTTTCCAACGGAATATGTGGTCTTATTTTTTCAAGCGCCATGATTTTTATGCCTTTTTCGGCGAGTAAATCTTTCTTGGGCTGTACCACTTGGAATGCTCTGGAATCCACCGCATAAAAAGGATCGGGAAGATTTTCGAATAAAAATTCCGATTTGCCTTCTTCTGTTTTGTGCATCGGCATTACTCCGAAAGAATAAGATTTTCTTTCATTTACCTCAGCAAGATTCCAATAAGCGCATATTACCTGAAAAGAATAGCAAATAACGAAAAGGTATTTTTTATCTTCATTTTCTTGATTATGCTTCCAAATTCCATTTAAAAATTCATGATAAGGTTCTTCCCAAGCTTTACCCGATTTATGTGGAGATCCGGGACCTCCGGAGGAAATAAAAATATCGAAATCCTGAATATCGGGAATTTGGTTTTCATCGCGAACGTTGAATTTCTGAATAGAAACAGGGTTTTCCGAATGTTCTTTAAATGCCTCGGCTATTTCGATAATATTGCCCATTCCTTGGTTGGGCTCATTATCATTCATATCTAAAAGAGCCAGTTTTATCATTTTTCTGTTGTTTACTTTTGAGTTCACAAAATTACTAAAAGTTGATTAATCGATGGTTAATCCATATTCTGTTTCTTGGATCATATAATCGACTACTTTTTTAAGATCTCCTGTTTCTTCAAATACTTTTAATTGCCGATCGGCTCCTGTTCCATTTTTTACAATTTCCCATGCATATTCAACTTCTTTTCTGCTGCCCAGCTCATCTACCACATCGTCTATAAATTCTAATAATTCTTTCAATAATTCTACATAAGGCGCACATTCTTCTTTCCCAAAGTCTATTAAATTGGCGTGTATTCCGTCTTTTGCTGCCCTCCATTTGTTTTCATTCAACAACAACCTTCTGTATGGACGAAAAGTGATATTATTTTGGTGCATTTTATAAATTTTAGCTGTAAGAGCTTGCATAATGGCCGCCAGACAAACGGTTTCATCTATTCGCAAGGGCATATCGCAAATTCTAAATTCTATGGTTGGATAAAAAGGATGAACCCTTAAATCCCACCATATTTTCTTGGCGTTGTCTATGGTTCCTGTTTTTACCATTAAATTCACATAGGCATCGAATTCTGCCAAACTGCCGAAATAACTGGGAATTCCTGTGCGGGGAAATTTTACAAATACTTGCTGGCGATAGGCTTTAAAACCTGTGTTTCTCCCCACCCAAAAAGGGGAATTGGTGGAAAGTGCATAAATATGTGGCAAAAAATATCGCATTACATTTTGGATGCGTATGCCTTCTTCTCGATTGGGAATCCCAATGTGTACATGAAGCCCAAAAATTAGATTGGATCGCGCTACATCTCCCATATCGGCTATTATTTTATCGTAGCGATCGGCTTTGGTTATCTCGTTTTTGGACCAATCGGAAAAAGGATGGGTTCCTCCTCCCGAAACGCGAAGATCGTTGGCGTGTGCCACATTAATTAAATGTTGACGCAGGGAAAAAAGTTGATCGTGAACTTCCTGAATATTTTCGCAAATACTCGTTTCCATCTCAACAACCGACTCGTGCATTTCGTGTTTTAAATTCTCTTTTAGCGAAATTTTTCCTCCTTCGATAATTTTGGCTACGTGGGATACCAAATCCCGAGATTCAGAATCTATTATCTGATACTCTTCTTCTACGCCTATGGTGAATTTGTGCATCATTATTTTGTGATTTTTGGTGTTTTAAAAAAAGGTTATTTCTTAACGGAGTTTTTTACAAAACTTCCCCAAGAAATATTCTGCTGACCGGGAACATATTCTTTTGCTTTTTCGATGGCAAATTTTGCGGCGTGTTCCACAATCCATTTAAAGTTTTCTTCTCCCACAGAATTCCGATCGGCGTCCGGAGCGGGATTGCAAAAATCTATGGCATAGGGAATCCCATCTCTCACGGCAAATTCCACTGTATTGAAGTCGTAGCCCAAAGCTTCGTTCATTTTAATGGTATATTCTTCTATGGTTTTCAAAAGTTTATTCAACTCTTCGCCTTCTGTTTTATGTGTGGTTGCATATCTCAGATGGTGTGGATTTCTGGGCTCATAGGGCATAATGTGCACGTATTTTTTCCCCAAACAATACACGCGATAATAATCCTGAAATACAATTTCTTCCTGAACCATCATTACCAACTCGCCAGTTTCTTTTAATTTATCCCACATATCTTCGGGACTGTTTACTCTATATACACTTCTCCATCCGCCTCCATCGTGGGGTTTCATGTAAGCAGGAAAACCTATATATTTAAAAATATAATCCCAATCTAAAGGAAATTTTAAATTTCTAAAGGATTTGTCTTCTGTGTTTTCAGGTCTTTTTTCGGAAGGCAACAAGACGGTTTTGGGTAAGGGAATTCCCAGTTTGGTCATTAAAGCATTGTTGAAAAACTTTTCGTCTGCGCTCCACCAAAAGGGATTGTTGATAACGTAAGTTCCATTTAAAGCTGCATTTTTTAGATATGCTCTATAAAAAGGAACATCTTGCGAAATTCTGTCGATTATAACGGCATATCCGTAATCTGCGCCTTGCTCCAGTTTATCTATTTGAACGGCTTCTGCTATGATTTCTCCTCCGCCCAGTTCATTTACTTTGTCGATAAATGCCCATGGAAACGTATCTTCCATTCCGAATAAAATGCCTATTTTCTTTGCCATAATTTATTTGATTTTTTGTTTAACCTATTAAAATAATCGACCTACAAACATGGGGAAAACCATTCTCCATAGTGGCCAATCGTGATTGATCCATTTACGCTCATCGTACCAGAGGTTGATGCCTTTACCTTCTAATATTCCTGCCATTTCGCGAGTTTGTTTCAAGCAAATATCTTGGTCGGAAGTGCTTAAAACAATGTGCATGTGTTTGTATTTCCAAGCTTCATCGTTTCGGACAAATTCTCTGGGGCTATTAAAATAGATTAAATCGTCCTGATAGCCGTCCATAAAATTTCGAATATCAAAAGCTCCCGACATACAAAATAAATGAGAAACCAAATCGGGGAAGCGGAAAGCGAGATTTGCCGCGTGGTAGCCACCGAAACTTGCTCCGGCCACCGCTATTCTATGTGTTTGGTGTGTACGCTGAAGATAAGGAATATATTCTTGCCGAATGAATTGCACCCATTTTTCATAGTTTCGAATTCTTTCAGCGGGGTGAATATTTTTATCGTAAAAACTCCATTTATCAATTGTTTCGATATTGTAGAGTTTGATTATCCCTTGTTCTACAAACCAGCTTACGCTTTCGTTTAACTTAAAATCGTGGTTTTGCGTGTATTGTCCTTGCGATGTAGGAAACATCAAAACAGGATATCCGAAATGTCCTGTAACTTCTACTTTTAAACTCATTCCCAAAATGTGAGAATAATAATCTGTGTGTACAATCTGTGGCATGTTTATTAATTATTTTTTTTGTTTTTACTAAGATGCCGGCTTGTTTTTTGGCGGCAAAACATTCAATAAATCACGAGTAATTGTGTTGGTGGCTTCATTCAATCTTTGGAGCACTTTGTCTTCATCGGAAGATTTATATATAATCCCGATATGGTAATCCATAGGAATAAAACTTACCACTTCTTCACATTGATAAGGTGCAGTTTCCGGATTTTTATCTTTTGTTAATGAAATGATTAATCCTGCAAAATCTTCATTGGGCTTTTGCACAGAATATTCTTTATTACACAATAATGCATTTTCCAAGCGTGCCCACTCCCTCCATAAATTAACTCCCGTAGCGGCTTCTACCATTTCCGGAATATGAGCTCCGCCCGCACGCGAAGAAGTTTCCAAAAAATAATACGTTCCATCCTCTCCCCGAATATATTCGCTATGAGCAATACCATTTTCCATATGAAAATTGGTAAGCACTTCGGTATTGATTCGGTATAAAGATTGAAATTCTTCAGAAGAACGATTTAATGTTCTGGTGCGAAACACTCCTCCTTCATGGGACACCGCCATTGGTGAAGCTAAATATTTAGAACAACAAGTAAAAACAACTTTCCCGTGATAAACTAAACTATCCACATGATAAACATCGCCGGGTTTGAAACTTTCGAGTAAAAATAAGTGGCGTTGTTCACCCAAAGAACTAATAGCTTTCCACAATTCTTCTTCTGATTTTATTTTTTTTACCCCCGCTGCCGAAGCTTCTGAACGCGGTTTTAAAACCCAAGGAGCGTGAACTTTATGTATAAAATTAGCAATCAATGCATCGTTAAAAATCTCTGTAAATTCGGGAACGTTTATTCCGGAATCTCTTGCACGTTTTCTCATTGCCAATTTATCCCTAAAATATCGATAAGTTGTTTGTCCCATGCCGGGAATTCGGAATATTTCACGAATAAGCGCAGCTTTTTCCACATCGTAATCGTCCAAAGCAATTACTGCATCTACATTTCTTGTTTTAAGTAAATAGGAAAACCCTTGAATGAGATGATCCAAATTCCATACAGAAGGAGAAATTTCATCCATATAGAATGCTTCATCAATGGCGTGCCATGGCCATTGCTTCTCTTTTAAATTCTGCGCAGTTATGAGGATTACTTTATTTCCGAGTTTTTTCATCTCGTCCATAAAATCATATCCTTTAAAGTAACATGATATGCAGACTATCGTTTTTGCTTCCATGCAACAAGTTTTAAAAATTATTGAAATATTAAAAAACTTCGACAGCCTTTTCTAATTATAAAAAATAAATAGTGAGCCGACTTTAGGTATCTCTCAATACCTTATTCAATGTTACATAAAATTTTTGTAAAAGCCAACATTTTATTTAAAATTTTCAAAGAAATCCAATAATAATTGCACGCCGTATCCTGTTGCCGCTTTTTCTTTTGAGTAATTCACTCTTCCATAGACCATTGCTGCCATATCAATGTGCGCCCAACAAGTGTGATTCCCGATAAATTGCTTCAATAAAGTTGCCGCCACTATGGCATCTCCCGTAGGATTCATGGAAATGTTTTTGTAATCTGCCACGTTGGATTTTATATCTTCTTCCCAGATTTCCCACAAGGGCAAATTCCATAATTTTTGTTGTGTATTTTTTCCCGATTTTATAAGTTGAGTCTTCAAATCCTCATGATTGGAAAATAGCGCTCCACAGGTTTCTCCAAACATACGAACAACACTTCCGGTGAGTGTTGCCATGTCGATAAGAACATCTGTTTTATAGTTTTCAACCATATAAGCCAACCCATCCAAAAGCGTTAAACGGCCTTCTGCATCGGTATTTAAGATTTCAATGGTTTTTCCGTTATAAGCTTTTACCACATCGCTTGGCACATACGCTTTGGAACCAATTGCATTATCTGTGATTGGGAAAATGGCAACCAAATTTATCGGTAATTTCAATTCTGCTGCAGCTATGAGCGCTCCCATAATTCCGGTGGCACCCCCTAAATCGGATTTCATATAATGCATATTCGTGGCGTTTTTTAAAGAAATCCCTCCTGTATCAAAAAGAACACATTTGCCCACCAAACCTATTTTTTTAGCATCGGGTTTTCCGCCGTTGTATTCCAAAATAGTGAAAGCGCAATCCATAGAACTTCCTTGATTAACTGCCAAAAAAGCGCCCAATCCTTTTTCTTCGGCTTCTTTACGATTGAATACTGTTCGCTTCAACTGGTATTTTTCTGATATTTCTTTAAAAAAATCGGAAATATCTTTTACTTTTTTAAAATTATTGGGTTTGTTGAGCCATTCCATACAAGCAAATTGACCTTCACAAATCGCATGTGTTTCTAAAGTTATTTCTTCGCATTCTTCTCTGCTAAGATGGGGCAATGAAATCTCGAAATCGTTTTCCCAAAAGGGATGCTCTTTTTTGAACGGATATTGATAAGTTCCTAAAAATAAGCCTTTTATAAAAGATTTAATTTCTTGAAAATCAAGAACCTCTGAATCTAAAAAAGTTGAAACCGCTTGAATGTTTTTGCGAAAATCATTGGAAAATTTATTGGCTATTTGTTGGAGTTCTGCTTTTTTATAATCGTTTCCTATTCCGATTAAATATTGCGTGCCATCCTCCTGATTGATTACAAAAACTTCTTCCTTTTTCCCGTGAAAAAAATGCTGGGTGTTTGGTGGAAATTGGTTTTGTTTTTCAGCCCAAGATTTCTCCGTAAAAAGACTGAAAATTTGCTTGTGCGAAATGCCTGAAGATGTGGTAATTCGAATGGACATTGCTTTTTGATTTTAAATGAAATTTATTTTTCCAACTTGGGTTTCACTTCTTTGGGATTTTCCAAATTGTTGTAATACAGCCATTCTATGGCGCGTGGAAATTCCTGCGACCAAAAAAATTCGTTGTGAGTTCCCAGTGGATGAATATGCGTTCGGACATCGAAATCGAACAGCTTTTGATCTTCCCAAAGCTTCATATTTTGCTCCAATTTGCGGATTCTTCTTACCATTTGCGAGCCTTCTTTTTGCCCGCCATAAAGATAAACTTTGGTTTTAAAGGGTTTTCGTAAATTGATGATGGGAAAATCGTTGTTCGGTTCTACCCACAGCGATGGAGAAAAAATCATCAATTTGCTGTAAACTTCGGGATAAAGAAATCCGCTGTAAATGCTGATAAGTCCACCTAAGGAGCTGCCTCCGATTCCGGTAAATTCCCGTTCTTTTTTGGTTCTATAATGTGCGTCGATATAAGGTTTTAAAGTATCGGTAATAAAGCGGATGTATTTTTTTCCTTCCGAGTTGTAGGTAAATTCTTCCAAATCTTCCGCAGAACCATCGTGAAAGCTGTTTACTACTTTATCGTTATTGAAAATATATTCGTTTATTCTGGAATTTTCTCCATGATCTATCGCCACCACAATTACATCTCCGCGATTATATTCTGCTAAAACTGAGAGCTTTTTGTCTATTTCCCAGTTTCCAAATTCACTTCCTTCATTGAACAGATTTTGAGCATCTTGAAGGTAAAGCACCGGATATTCCTTTTCGCTTTGGTAATAATTATATGGAAGTAAAATCCAAACTTTGCGATAGCGATCCAATTGCGGAATATAAAATTTCTCCGAAATTAACGTAACAATAGGGAAATATTCGCTTTTGAACGGGCCCCAATTCAGGCGCCACATTTCTACAGTATTATGTGCAATTTTTTCGGATTTTTTAATTCTTCGGTTCGAGGTGATATTTCCATGAACGTCCAATTCTACATTTTCCCAGCCGCCTTTTGTAAATTTATATTCCACAATATCGGGGAGTTTTTCATCGTCTATATTAATATAAAATCCCAATCCGTTTTTCTTCAACCGATAGTTTTCGTCGCGAGGATTCCACTGATTGAAATTTCCCGTGATAAAGATTTCTCTCTCATCATTTTCAATAGATTTTAAGACAAACTTCATTTCTTTTTAAACCTTAGATTATATTTCGCCTGTTTTAATATTCTTTTTATTTTTGATCAACATACAATGATACAACTTCATTTTAAAAGTAACAACCGTTTTACCAATTTTCTTATCTTACATCAATGCGATTTAATTTTTTTCGAAATAACTTTGCAATGAATTAAAAAAATAAAAATATTATGTCGATTAAATGGAACTTAGACAAAAGCCACGCACATGTGCAATTTAAGGTAAAACACATGGTAATTTCTACCGTTTCGGGAGAATTTACAGATTTCGATGCCACAGTAGAAACTGAGGACGAAAACTTTAAAAACCCTCATTTTGAATTTACTGCAAAAGTACATTCGATAGATACCAAAATGGAAATGCGAGACAACCACTTAAAAGGTGATGATTTTTTCCATGCTGAAAAATATCCTGAAATCAGTTTCAAAAGCACCGATTTTGATGGTGAAAAAATAAAAGGGGTATTAACCATTCGCGATGTTACCCAACCCATCGTTTTAGATGTTGATTTTGGTGGAGTTTTAAAAAGCTCCGATGGCAGCATTCACGTCGGATTCGATTTTACCGGTTCTTTAAACAGAAAAGATTATGGTATGAGCTTTGGCGCATTAACCGAAACCGGAGGCGCAGTGGTTTCCGATAAAATAAAATTAGCGGGAAGCATGGAGTTTTTAGCAGAAAAATAAAATGCCTATCCTGATAAAAAAAGACGATTTTCAAAAAAATCGTCTTTTTTATTTTTATCCCAATATTATAGCTTTTTCAATAAACTTTTGATGTTTACTTTTTCATCGATAATATTTCGGAGTTCTGTAACAGGAACTCTTTTCTGCTCCATGGTGTCGCGGTCTCGTATTGTTACGGTTTGGTCTTTTAAAGAATCTTGATCTACCGTAATACAAAGCGGCGTTCCCAAAGCATCATTTCTTCTGTATCGCTTTCCTATACTGTCTTTGTCTTCATAAATCAAGTTGAAATCGTATTTTAAATCATCATAGATTTTTTCGGCAAACTCGCCCATTCCATCTTTTTTCATTAAAGGAAGAATCGCCGCTTTTACAGGAGCCAACGCCGGAGGCAGGGAAAGAACAGTTCTCTCCGAACCATCTTCCAACTTCTCTTCTCGTAAACCATTGGAAAAAACAGCCAAAAACAAACGATCCAATCCAACGGAAGTTTCTACCACATAAGGCACATAACTTTCGTTTCTTTCCGGATCGAAATATTGCAGTTTCTTTCCACTGAATTTTTCATGTGCTGTAAGATCGAAATCGGTGCGGCTGTGAATTCCTTCCAGTTCTTTAAAACCAAAAGGAAATTTAAATTCAATATCGGCAGCTGCATTGGCATAGTGAGCCAATTTATCATGATCGTGAAAACGATAATTTTCCTCTCCCAAACCAAGTGCCAAATGCCACCTAAGTCGCTTTTGTTTCCATTCTTCATAAGCTTCGAGTTCGGTGCCGGGAGCTACAAAATATTGCATTTCCATTTGCTCGAATTCCCGCATTCTAAAGATAAACTGGCGCGCTACGATTTCGTTTCTAAAAGCTTTTCCTATCTGGGCAATTCCGAAAGGAATTTTGTTGCGCGAGGTTTTTTGAACATTTAAATAGTTTACAAAAATACCTTGTGCGGTTTCGGGGCGTAAATATAAATCGGTAGCGGATTCGGAGGTAGAACCGAGTTTGGTGCCAAACATTAAATTGAACTGGCGAACTTCTGTCCAGTTTTTCGAACCGGTGTCGGGATCGGTAATTTCGAGTTCTTCTATCAAGGATTTTACATCGTTCAAATCACCATTTTCGAGGGATTTAGCCAAACGTTTTAAAGCGGTTTCTTTTGCATTTCTGTATTTTAAAACCCTTTCGTTGGTTGCTTCAAACTGCGCCTGTTCGAAGGCTTCTCCGAATCTTTTGGCGGCTTTGGCTATTTCTTTTTGCGCTTTTTGTTCTTGCTTTTCTGCCCAATCTTCCACCAAAACATCGGCACGAAATCTTTTTTTACTGTCTTTATTGTCAATCAAAGGATCGTTGAAGGCATCCACATGTCCGGAAGCTTTCCAAATGGTGGGGTGCATAAAAATGGCAGAATCTATCCCTACAATTTCTTCATGCAGCTGCACCATTGCTTTCCACCAATATTGCTTGATATTGTTTTTTAGTTCCACTCCATTTTGCCCATAATCGTAGATTGCAGACAAGCCATCGTAAATATCGCTGGACGGAAAGATAAATCCATATTCTTTTGCGTGAGAAATTACTTTTTTAAAAACATCGTCGTGTTGTGCCATATTATTAACTTATGCTGCAAAAATACTGTTTTTATCCGATTTTATTAAATGCTTTTTTATCTCTATGGTGTTTCACTTTTTCAATATTTTTAATTATAAATAAATGAAAATGAACCTTTTATATTTTTAAAGAAAACCAAAAGATGTAAAAAATATCCAAATCTTTCACGAGATTAATTTTAGATGTGCCACAAAAACGTTAAATTTGTCTTTACTGAAATCATAAAAATGTTTAGATTAAAGTTGCCTACCGACCCACGCTGGGCCAATATTGCCGAAGGGAATCTGGAGGAAATTCTTACCGATCATGCTTGGTGCGAACAAAAAGCGGCAAGCAACGCCATTACTTTAATTACCCTAATTCCTGAGGAAACCGAAATCGTAACCGAACTTTTGGCGATTGCCCAAGAGGAATTGGGACATTTTGAACAAGTACACGAAATCATAAAAAGAAGAGGTTGTCAATTTGGCAAACAAAGAAAAGACGATTATGTAGGAGAACTTGCAAAGTTCATCGTCCAAGGGAGCAGAAAAGATTTTATTGTCGATCGGATGCTTTTTGCCGCTATGATAGAAGCAAGAAGTTGCGAACGCTTTCGGGTGCTTACAGAAAACATTCAAGATGAGGAATTAAAAACTTTCTATCGGGAACTTATGATTTCTGAAGCCAACCACTACACCACCTTTATAAAATTTGCAAGATCCTTGGGAAATCCCGAGCAAGTAAACCAACGTTGGGAAGAATGGCTGGAATATGAAGCAAAAATCATTCAATCTTACGGAAAAAAAGAAACCATCCACGGATAATGGAAACAAACCAACAAAGCAATTATTTAAAAATATTCTTCAGATCTCTCATTCAGGGACTTGTTATTTTAGGTCCTATTGCCGCCACTATTTGGCTTATTTGGTATCTTGTTTCTACGGTAGATAATCTTGTTCCTTCTGTCTCGGAGAGAGTACCGGGATTGATTTTTATCTCCGTTATTCTGTTTACCGCATTGGTAGGATATATCGGCACCCGATTCTTTTTAGGACGATTGATTTTCAATGCACTCGACCATCTGATGGAACATACTCCCGGAATAAAATACATTTACACCTCGCTAAAAGATGTGATGGGTTCCTTTATGGGAGATAAAAACAAATTTAAAAATCCGGTTTGGGTAAAAGTTCACGATACGCCCGAACTGTGGAGAATTGGTTTTGTTACCCAAAACGATCTTTCCCCTGTGGGACTTTCGGGAAAAATTGCCGTTTATCTTCCCCATTCTTATGCCATTTCCGGATGGGTGGTTTTTGTCGACACCCAAAACATTCGCAATGTGGAAGGTATGAACGCCGCCGAAGCCATGAAATTTGCTGTTAGTGGAGGCGTGGCAGGTTTTCATTCCGACGATAATGTCTTCAAAGCTCCGGAGTAATTTCTCTTATTTCGTTTTTCCATCATTCATCATACTTCTTTAGACCTTGATGAATTTATTCTATACTCACTATTTTAAAAACTCTAAAAACTTTTCCTCATGCAACTACCTTACGCAGAACCCTATAAAATTAAAATGATTGAAGAACTCCACTCCTCCACAAGAGAAGAAAGAGAGAAGTGGATACAAGAAAGCCATTATAATTTATTCAATTTAAAAAGCTCACAAGTCTTTATCGATTTATTAACCGACAGTGGCACGGGAGGAATGTCTGACCGACAATGGGCAGCCATGATGACGGGCGACGAAAGCTATGCCGGATCTGCTTCCTTCGAGAAGCTTTCCAATACCGTAAAAAACATCATTGGTTTTTCCTATTTACTTCCCACTCACCAAGGTCGTGCCGCCGAAAACGTTCTGTTTTCTGCCATGATAAAAGAAGGCGATATTGTACCCGGAAATTCCCAGTTCGATACCACAAAAGGACATATCGAATTCCGAAAAGGTCGCTGCATCGATTGTACCATAGACCAAGCTTTCGATATTGAAGATCCTTTTCCCTTTAAAGGAAATGTGGACTTGGAAAAGCTGGAAGAGGTTTATAAAAAATACGGAAAAGAGCAAATTCCACTCTGCCTGATCACCATTACCTGCAACTCTTCGGGAGGGCAGCCTGTTTCTATGGAAAACATTCGTCAAGTAAGCGAGTTATCCAAAAAGTATGGCATTCCTGTGTTTTTCGATGCTGCGCGTTTTGCACAAAACGCCTATTTCATTAAGATGAGAGAGGAGGCTTACCAAGATAAAACTATTAAAGAAATTGTAAAAGAAATGTTCTCTTACGGAGAAGGAATGACCATGTCTTCCAAAAAAGACGGCTTGGTAAATATGGGCGGATTTTTAGCCATGCGCAGCGAAGAACTTTACCGCAAAGCTTCTATGTTTACCATTATTTACGAAGGTTTTGTAACCTACGGCGGAATGTCCGGAAGAGATTTGGCTGCTCTTGCACAAGGTTTGGACGAAGCCACCGAATTCCCTTATTTAAAAGGAAGAGTTTCGCAAGTAGAATATTTGGGGAACCGCCTTATCGAACTCGGTATTCCCGTTCAGAAACCTATCGGCGGGCATGCTGTATTTGTAGATGCTTTGCAGTTTCTACCTAAAGTTCCGCGGGAAGAATTTCCTGCCCAAACTTTGGGGATTGAACTTTATAAAGAAGCCGGAATACGCGGTGTGGAAATCGGTACTATTTTGGCGGACAGAGATCCCGAAACGCGAGAAAACCGCTTTCCGAAGCTGGAATTGTTAAGGCTCGCCATTCCCACAAGAAGCTACACCAACAATCATATGGATTATATTGCTGCTGCCCTGAAAAATGTTTACGACCGCAGAGATGAAATTACCCGCGGATATAAAATTACTTGGGAAGCCGACATTATGAGGCACTTTACAGTGAAACTGGAGCAAGCTTAGAACTTTAAACTTTACTGAATTTGGATAAAAAAATTCGGTAAAGTTTTTTTATTTAAAATTATATTCTATATTTGTAGAACAAACTCTATTTGAATAGAAACATTTAAACCTAAAAAACATGTCGAAAATTAAAATAACAGAAGGCGAGCAAGAAATTATGGAAATCCTTTGGGAAAAGGAAAAAGCTTTTATGAAGGATATTCTGGAAGCCTATAAAGAACCGAAACCAGCGGCCACCACAGTCGCCACGGTACTGAAGCGCATGCAAAACAAGAAACTGATAGACTACAAAATCTATGGAAAAGTACGCGAGTATTTTCCTTTGGTAAAAAAATCTCAGTTTTTGAAGAGCGAAATGCAATCGATGTTAAAAACCTTCTTTAACAATTCTACTTCGCAATTTGCTTCATATTTTACCGCCAATGCCAAGCTGAATGAAAAGCAATTAAAAGAATTGCGCGACCTCATCGACTCTGAACTCGAAAAAAAGCAACAAAATGGAAACTTATAAAATCGCATTGTTCATAATCACTTCCGGCCTGTTGTGGCTGGTTTATAGATTATTGCTCAGCAACCAGAAAACCTTAAAGTTCAACCGCTATTTTCTATTGATTTCCGTGGTGGTTAGTCTTTTTATTCCCTTTGTTCACCTGAATTACTTTTCGGGAAACCCATTGGCGCAAAGTATTCCCATCTATGAAATCCCTGTTTTGGAAATCAATGCTGCCCATGTTCCAAAAACCACTCCTTCTTTTTCGTGGCAGAAAACCATTTTATATGGTTACTTATTGACTTCCTGTGTTTTATTGCTGCGGTTTTTGTGGAATTTAATCCTTATCCAAATCCGAATATTTAAAAGTAAAAAAGTATCCGTTGGTGGCATTCGCTATGTTTTACTTCCGAATTCCCAACCTCCTTTTTGCTTTTTGAAATACATTTTTGTGTCGGAAAAGGAATTTATCCACCAAGAAATAGAAGAAGATATTTTAAATCATGAAAAAACACATGCCCGTGAAAAACATTCGTACGACGTTCTTTTCATGGAATTTGTTTTAACCTTTACGTGGTTCAATCCTTTCTTTTGGCTGCTGCGCAAAGCCATTATTGCCAACCACGAATTTTTGGCCGATCATTCCACTCTGGAAAAATCTGCCGACCAAATAAAATACCGACAGTTGATTGTGAGCAATATTGTAGGGCCCTATCACAATCAATTTGCCAGTAATTTCAATTTTTTATTAACAAAAAAAAGATTTATTATGATGTCCAAAAACACACCCAAAAAGAAAGCGCGTATTTTGAAATTCGCAGGAATGCTTTTGCTAATCGCTACTATCGGCATTGGAATTTCTGTAAACGCCATGGAGAAGCCCTCGGATTCTAATACTTTTGCTGCGGAGAAAACAGCAAAAGCGCCCGACAAGCTCGCTACTGATGCAGAAAATTTTTCTTTAGAAAATGCTGTTGCAAAAGAAGTTCAGGGAAATATTTCTCCCGAAAGTAAAACCAATCTTACAGATACCCTTCGAGAAAAGAAAGACACGGTTATGTTGAGCCTCGTTTTAAAAGATGTAACTGAGCCTAAATTCAGTGGAGGTTTAAACAATTTCAGAGAGCTTTTCTCTGAAAATTTTGACACCTCTTCTGTTGAAGATTCCATCGGTATTGTAAGAACTGTTTTGTCTTTTGCCGTAGACATCGATGGTAGCGTAAGCGATTATAAAACAGAGGGAGAAAACGAAGCTTTTAACCAAGCCGTACTCATGGCTGTAAAAAGGGTAAACGAGAACGGAAAATGGTTTCCCGGAGAAAAAGATGGAAAACCTGTAAAGTCTAGGTTCCGCATGCCTATCGCCATGAATTTCGGAGAAACTCCTGAATCTGTAGAAATCAAACATGGAGGAACCATATATAAAATTGGATCTTTTTCAATTTTTTAATTCCTATTAATGGTGGAACGGTGGGTTTCCACCATTATTATTTTAAAGATTTTTACTCTTTACAGGGTCTGTGTTTTTTCGTGTCTTATATACGCTGCTTCTAAAAGTTCGTGGTCTTGTCTAAGTATTCACCATTTAAATTCTAAATTATTTACTTTTTTTTCTTAACTTTAAAAACAATTTATTTTTTAAGTCATGAGATATTATTATAAAAAACCTACAAGAGTATGGGTTCTAGTTTTCACTTTAATGGGAGGGATATGGTTATACGCCGCAGAAGCCACCAAGGGAGTAGATACTGACAGATTGGTTTCAATATCCGATGAAAATGTTTCTACTTTGGTGCGTAGCGGGAAATATTTACAATTCCCTTCTATCGTTTCGGACACCCTTCCTCAAGCGAATTCTACCCAAACCGTTGATGCGGAATTTAGCGGGGGAGTAGAGAATTTCAAAAATTTATTTTCCAGATTTTTTGACACCTCTTCCTTAAGCGAAAGTAGCGGAAATTTTGCTACAATCATACACATCGATATTGACGCTGATGGATCAGTGGACAATATAAAAGCCGAGGGAGATAATTCTTCTTTTAACCGATTGGCTGTAAGAGCTGCAAAAAGAGCCGTTAAAAGAGGTTCTTGGAGTCCCGCAACAGAAAATGGTTCTCCTATAAAATCTACATTTCTTTTCCCCGTTCAAATGAATCTTGACCCCTCCTCTAATGGAAGACTTCCATATGAATTAGAACAGGTAAAAATAAAATCCACTCAAATCAGATAAAATCTCTAATTCTCTTAGATCATGGAATTTTATTACCAAAATCGGGCGAGAGAGTGGATTCTAGTTTTCACTTTAGTTGGAGGAATGTGGCTGTGTACCGCAAAAACGCCCGCCCTCTCTGTCGATGAAAATGTTTCCACTTTAGAGCATAGCGGGAAGCTTTTGCCATTATCTCCCATTATTTCGGACACCCTTCCTCAGGCGGATTCCATCCAAACCGTCTATGCGAAATTTAATGGGAAGGCTGACAATTTCCGAATACTATTTTCCAAGCTTTTTGATTTCTCTTCCGTAGATGAAAACAGTGGCTTTCTCTATACCATCGTGTCTCTCGATATTGATGTCGATGGTTCGGTGGACAATATAAAAGCCGAGGGCAACAATATTGCTTTTAACCGATCGGCTGTAAGAACCGCAAAGCAAGTCCTTAAACGAGGAACTTGGACTCCCGAAATACAAAACGGGGTTCCTGTAAAATCCACCTATCGCTTTCCCCTTCAAATGAGGGTAACCTCCACTAATGGAAGTGGAACACAAAACCATCGGTGGTAAAAGAAACCTCTTTTTCCCAAGAACTTTGCGTGTTCCTGTGGTACCAAAATGCAGTAGGTTTTCTTCTGCTCTTCTCGAATGATCAACGTGTAAAATCCTTCTATGGTGATGTTAAAGTAGTCTTTATTTCGTATTTTTGTCGTTACGAATTACCCGTATGGACTTCAAAATACATTCCGACTACCAACCTACCGGAGACCAGCCACAGGCCATCCAGAAATTGTCTTATGCCATCAAAGCGGGAGAAAAATACCAGACTTTATTAGGAGTTACGGGCTCGGGAAAAACTTTTACCATCGCCAATGTTATTGAAGATATTCAACGCCCTACTTTGGTGTTGGCGCACAACAAAACCTTGGCGGCTCAATTGTTTATGGAGTTCAAGGAGTTTTTCCCAAACAATGCGGTGGAGTATTTCGTTAGTTATTACGACTATTATCAGCCGGAAGCTTATATCGCCCGCACAGGAACTTATATAGAAAAAGACCTCAGCATTAACGAGGAAGTGGAAAAGCTAAGGCTCTCCACCACTGCTTCCCTGCTTTCGGGACGAAGAGATGTTTTGGTGGTGGCTTCCGTTTCCTGCATTTACGGAATTGGGAATCCTACGGAGTTTCATAAATCCGTTATCTCCATCGACTTGGAAACGCCCATTTCCCGAACCCATTTTTTGCACCGATTGGTGAGCTCTCTATATTCCAGAAGCGTAAACGAATTTGCACGAGGCTCCTTTCGGGTAAAAGGAGATATTATCGATGTTTTTCCCGCCTATGCAGATGAGGCCATTCGCGTACAGTTTTTTGGAGATCGAATAGAAAAAATCCAAAGCTTCAATCCTGTTTCCGGAAATGTTACTTCTGCTTTTGATAAAATCAACATCTATCCCGCCAATCTTTTTGTAACCTCTCCCGAGACTTTGCAAAACGCCATTCGGGAGATTCAGGACGATATGGTAAAGCAGATAGATTTTTTTAAATCTATAGATAAGCCTTTGGAAGCCAAAAGAATAGAGGAGCGCACGGAATTCGATTTAGAAATGATCAAAGAGTTGGGTTATTGTTCCGGTATCGAGAATTATTCCCGATATATGGATCGGCGACTTCCCGGGCAAAGGCCTTTCTGTCTTTTGGATTATTTCCCCGACGATTATTTAATGGTAATCGATGAAAGCCACGTTACCGTACCACAAATTCACGCTATGTATGGAGGAGACCGCAGCAGGAAAGAGGTTTTGGTAGAATACGGCTTTCGCCTTCCGGCAGCTTTAGACAACCGCCCTTTAAAATTCGAGGAATGGGAAGCGATGCAAAACCAGGTGATTTATGTAAGCGCCACTCCTGCCGACTACGAATTGGAAAAATGCAATGGGGAATATATTGAACAGATTATCCGCCCCACGGGACTTTTAGATCCTAAAATAGAAGTTCGCCCCACCGCCAACCAAATCGACGATTTGATTAATGAAATTCAGCTTCGGGTGGAAGAAGACGAGCGGGTTTTGATTACAACGCTTACCAAAAAAATGGCCGAAGAGCTCACCAAATACTTCACGCGCTTTGGCATTCGGACGCGCTACATTCACTCCGATGTGGAAACTCTGGAGCGGATACAGATTATGCAGGATCTGCGTGCCGGCCTCTTCGATGTGCTGGTGGGCGTTAATCTTTTGAGGGAGGGGCTGGACCTTCCGGAAGTATCTCTGGTGGTTATTTTAGATGCTGATAAAGAGGGAATGCTGCGCTCGAGGCGGTCGCTGATACAAACCATCGGGCGTGCGGCGCGCAACATCAACGGAACCGCCATTATGTATGCCGACAAAATCACCAAAAGCATGCAGTACGCCATCGATGAGACCAACTATCGCCGCGAAAAACAAATGCAATACAATACGGTAAACGACCTTGTTCCTAAAGCCATCCACAAAAAAATCAGTGAGTCTTTAATAAAAAGAGCCCCCGATTTTCCAGATGAAAAGTACACTCAAAAGGAACTTCTTCAGAAGGTGGCAGAAACTTCCCACTCCTATTCTTCAGAAGAGTTGGAGAAAATCATTGCCCAAAAGCAGAAAGAAATGGAGCGTGCCGCGAAAAACCTCGACTTTATTACCGCCGCAAAACTGCGAGATGAGATTGCGGGTTTAAAGGGGTAAACTTATTCTTATAGTCACGGATTGCAAATTCGCGACATCAGATTTCTCTATTTTTCCTGTTTTCTACTCGATCGAAAAACAGTCTTTTACATTATAAATTTCCATCCGATAAATGGAATTTCAACTACGGACTAAAATAGGAGTATCTACGGGTTTGATGGGGAGTTGCCTCGGGCCTGCCAAGAGGTGTGCCGGAGGGTGGAGAATTTCATTTTTGGGGAAGTGATTTTTTAAGTCTTTATAATCTCGGATTGCAAATTCGCGACATCGGGTTACATAGTAATTAACCAACTAATGAATAGAAATGATTCCCCCAACTTAAGTATCCCGTCTTTCATCGGGGCAAGTTGTGGTTAAAATTACAATATTCAATGCTTCATAAAACAAGCACAAGACAAATTTTACCAAACCATCGGGCAATAAGACCCCGACGGATGAGTAAAACACCGGTTTGCAGGGCTGGTTTACGCCATCGGACGACCCAAACACCCCGCCGTTGGGTCAAATACTCCTCCGGCGGGGTAAATTATAGGTCTGTTCCGGTTCTGTAAGCTGTAATTCGGGGTTCAGAACCCCGATTTTGAGGTCCAAGACCCCGATTTTGGGGTTCGGAACCGCAAATTTGAGGTCAGACCACCCCAACCGAATGGTACAAGACCTCATCGGAGGATTAAAATACCCCATCCGACCATTCCGGGACGTGTATTTTGGAGTTTGGAACCCCGTCAGTTCGAGTGTTTTTGCGGAACGGTTCTCGACAAGCTCGAACTGACGCAGGAGCAAAAATGTATCGAGAACTTTTTTAACATTAACCAACCTCTCGATACAAAATTTCTGGAATTTATCTTGAGCCTTGTCGAAAGACTGCGTTGCAGAAATTTCACTCGAGGTGACGGCGACAAACAAACAGCTTACAGCTACTAAAACAGAATTATTAAATATTTTACAAAATGAAAAAACAATCAACAACATCTTAAAAGCTATGTTACTAAAGAATTTACCCCCCCCCGATGTTGCGGATTGTAAATCCGCGATATCGTAAATGAGTTTACCTTGCCATATTGTTTTAAAATTCATTTTTTATTAACAATAAATAAACAATTATTATCGATTATTGTTCTATATTCGTAAAATGTTTTATTTTTATAAAGGTTGTTTTTATGTTTATGATTTAAGTACAAGATGCTACAACCTTCTATTATAGTGTGCAAAAAACTTAAAATCATTTCAACAAAAAACTATGAACGTCCGTATTACTCAAAATTTTTCAAAGGTAAATTTACTGTTTTTTATTCTGCCTTTACTTTTGTTGTTCCTCATCACTTTGTTTTTGTATAGCCAAAACGCCTTATCTGTGAACGGATATGTACAAATTCAAAAGGATCATTTCTTTGCTCTTAATTCTTTTTTAGGGCAATATCCCCATCTTGGATTTAACTTAACCCCATTTGGAGATGCGTTGGTATTTATGGCTCTCGTGAGTCTATTTATCGTGTATGCACCCAAAATATGGGAAGCGTTGTTTTCTTGTTTGCTCATCACGCTATTGCTGTCTTCCACGCTGAAAAACATTTTTAACGTTCCAAGGCCTGCAAAAGCGTTTGACGGTGAAAGTTTTATTATCATCGGACAAAAATTAAGCGGTTTAAATAGTCTTCCTTCCGGACATTCAATGACTATTTTTGCGGTGCTTACAGTGCTTTTGCTTGCTTTTATGCCTAAAAAGATGTTTCCAAAAATAGGTTGGAGTTTTCTTATTATTGCGGTGGGATTGTTCCTTGCGTTTACAAGAGTGGGCGTTGGTGCACATTTCCCGATGGACGTGATTATTGGTTGCATTATCGGTTATATCGCAGGGGGCTTGGGTATTCTGATTAGCCATAAATATAAAATCTGGACCTGGATAGGCAACACAAAATATTATCCGATAATTATGGTGATGTTTTTTGCAAGTTGCCTTATATTAGTCGGCAGGATCATCAACGATCATTTGATAATTATATATTATTTGGCGTTGGCATGTCTTATTATTTCGCTGTTAAAAATATCGATGATTTATGCTAAAAGTATTCAAAAATAACCTTCGGCTTTTTCCTTTCGTTTTGCTAATGGGCTTGATGAATTTCCTGTTTTTTCACTTGCCTTTTTTCTCTTATGTGTTTAAAAACGTTGATTATAAGAACTTTAACGGCTTTTTGTTGGTTGCAAGTTTATTGCTTTTAATGGTTGTTGCCAATGCGTTTGCTTTCTATTTCATTTTGTTTTTGTTCCGAATTGTAGGGAAATATCTGTTGGCATTGACTTTTATTCTCAGCTCGTTATCGGTTTATTTCATCAATACTTATGGCGTGATTATCGACGAAAGTATGATGGGCAATGTGTTCAACACCAATTCCGAAGAAGCGGGAAGTTTCTTTTCTTTCAAACTGATATTGTATGTTGTTTTCTTGGGGATTTTACCGAGTATTTATATCATCAGAACAAAAATCGTTTATCCAACCCTCAAGAAATTCCTGTCCACCACCTCGCTCACTTTGTTGTTTCTTGCGATTATGGTATTTGCCAACGCTGCCAATTGGTTGTGGATCGACAAAAATTCTAAACAATTGGGTGGACTTGCAATGCCTTGGTCTTATTCCGTCAACACGGCACTTTTTCATATTCACAAAGCACAGAAAAACAAAAAGGAAATCCTTTTGCCCGATGCAACCATAAAAAACGACGAAAAAGCGGTGGTGGTTTTGGTCATTGGCGAATCTGCGAGAAGACAGAATTTCTCTTTGTACGGTTATAAACGAAATACGAATCCGCTGCTTTCAAAAACAGAAAACGTTTTTCATTTCGATGCCAATTCCTGCGCAACCTATACCACCGCAGGCGTGAAATGTATTTTAGAACCCAACAAATCCAACGATTTATACGAAATTTTGCCCAATTATCTGTATCGAAATAATGTAGATGTCGCTTGGCGAACTTCTAATTGGGGTGAACCTCCTGTTCATATCGACCAATACCAAAAAAGAGAAGATTTAAAAACCGATTGCCAAGGCGAAGGTTGTAATTACGATGAAGTGTTGCTGACAGGATTGAAAGAACAAATCTTGGCAAGCAAAAAAAACAAAATATTGATTGTACTGCACACAAGCACAAGCCACGGACCCACATACAGCAAGAAATATCCACCACAATTTGAAACCTTCTCGCCGGTTTGCAACAGCGTTGAATTGGGCAATTGCTCGCATCAGGAACTGATTAACGCGTATGACAACAGCATTGTTTATACCGATTATATCTTGCACAGCGTTATCGAGGATTTGAAGGAGCTGAAAGATTATAAAAGTTCAATGATTTTTGTTTCCGACCACGGAGAATCTTTGGGCGAGAAAAATCTGTATATGCACGGCGTTCCGATGAGTTTTGCCCCCAAAGAACAATACGAAATTCCTTTTATTGTTTGGGTTTCCGATGGTTCAAAACAATTGAAACCCAGCAAAATGTTGTCGCAAAACCACGTGTTTCACAGCGTATTGAATTTTCTGAGCATAGACAGCCCGATTTATAATGAAGATATGAATATTTTCAAATGATGAAATAAGGTAATTTATCAGCGCTTTGGCTTCCCTGTACTTCCTATTTTCTATTCTATCGAAAAACCACCTTTTGCATCATAAATTTCCATCCGATAAATGGAATTTCAACTACGGACTAAAATAGGAGTATCTACGGGTTTGATGGGGAGTTGCTTCGGACCTGCTAAGAGGTGTCTCGAAAGGTGGAGAATTTTGTTTTTTGGGAGGCGTTTTTTTAAGTCTTTATAGTCATTGCGATATCAGTCAACGAGAGCCATAAATTTGGTATGAGAGAAACAAAAACACACAGACCTAAAGAATAAATTAAATTTAAACATAAAATAATTATTGTAAAACGATAATTATTTTTTATATATTTGTCCTGTTATTTCAAATTGAAAGTTATGCAAAGGACAAAACTGGTTTCCAAGATACTGTTTTATATCACACGAATTTTAGCAGCTATCTATATCGCCGTTACTCTCTACTCTGTTGTCTGCATTATGACCGGTTGGAGCATCGGCTATTATGGTGAAGAAGAACACTTTCATATTTTTTATCCATTTACCCGACAGGTTTTGATGAATGTGAACAACAACACTCCCTACATTTTGTTTGAATTTTTGATACCCCTAAGTCTGTATGGGATATTCTTTCTTTTGGCAAGTAATATTTTTAGGATATTTCATCGGCCCAAGCTTTTTACCCGAGAGGGTATTCAACAACTTCGAATTTTCTATTTGGCCAATTGGCTCCTCCCCATCGGTGCAGTTATATTGGCAGGGATTTTTGCAAATATCGCAAGTTTGGCTTTTGCCTTAGTGGCCATTCATTTCATACTCGGGATATTTGCATACTTCCTCTCAGCGATTTTTAAGCAGGGATTGAATTTACAAAACGAACAAGATTTATTTATATAACCATGCCCATTGTTGTAAACCTTGATGTGATGCTGGCCAAACGAAAGATGCAAAGTAAAGAACTGGCAGAGAAACTGGGAATTACCCCTGTGAATTTATCCATATTAAAAACAGGTAAGGCCAAAGGAGTGCGATTTGAAACCTTAGCTGCAATCTGCAAGATATTGCAATGCCAACCCGGGGATATTCTGGAGTATGTAGAGGAATAAACGCTTGAAATTTACGAGTTAAAAAAACAGCCTTATGAGCTGAAGGGAATATTATTGCCTAAATCCAAAATAAAATGAACACACTTTCGATCCAAAACCTCTCACTGGTTTACAACAACAAAGTAAAAGCCATTGATGACATTTCCCTGGAAATAAAAGACGGAATGTTTGGTCTCCTCGGACCAAATGGTGCCGGAAAATCGTCTCTTATGAAGACGATTGTGGGTCTCCAAAAGCCTAGCTCGGGAAATATCTTCTTCAATGGTATTTCAGCCGTCGAGAATCCCGATTTCCTTAGAAAACAATTGGGATTCCTCCCACAAGATTTTAATGTTTACCCTAAAGTTACTGCCTGGCAATTGCTGGAACATCTGGCTGTATTAAAAGGAGTAACCAACTCGAAAAAACGTAAAGAACAAATCAATAATCTATTACAGAAGGTAAATTTATACGATAAAAAAGACAATGAAGTGCGGACATTTTCGGGCGGGATGAAGCAGCGTTTTGGCGTGGCGCAGGCTCTGCTGGGTAGTCCCAAATTGATTATTGTGGACGAGCCTACCGCAGGACTGGATCCTGAGGAGCGCAACCGATTCAATGCGCTTCTGACGGAAATCAGCAGAGATATAATCGTCATTCTTTCCACGCATTTGGTGGAAGATGTAAGAAACCTCTGTTCAAATATGGCGGTGATTAGAAACGGGAAATTACTTTGTCTCGGGAGCCCTTCGGAATTAACGGCCAGCCTCAAAGGAAAAACATGGACCAGATCCATTTTAAAATCAGAATTACAACGATTTCAATTGGAATATCAGGTTATTAGTTATCAATTTATTGAAAGGCAGATGTTCATTACCATTTTTTCAGAAGAGGAGCCAAAAGGTTTTAATAGCCTTGAGCCCACTATGGAGCATTTCTATTTTTTCACGTTAAATCAAAATAAATGATGAAGACTATCATACAATTTGATTTGAATGGTTTCCAAAAAGGTGTTTTGAACTATGCCATAATGGTAATTCTCATCGTTATTGGATTATACTGTGGTCATAATTTCAATATGTCCGTTGGCGAAGGAGTTTTTCTAAACGGTTCCTATACCATTGGTTTTATGACCGGTCTTTTAAGTTTAGCAATCGTTTTCATTGCCACGGTCATAGGAAGTCGCTTACTTTTTAGAGAATCGGACTCCGGGTTTGATCTAATCTTGTTTTCAACACCCATCACCAAGAAAGGGTTTCTTTTGGGAAGATTCATTTCTTTTGGAACATTGGTTTCTATAGGGTTTTCCTTAGTTTTCATAGGTTTTGTAATAGGGCAAAATCTAAGATCCGGCTCTGAAATGAGTGGAGAATTCCATCTTCTTTATTACCTATATCCGATAGTTGTATTTGGGGTGATCAACACGCTTTTGGTATGCAGCTTTTTGTTTTATGTGGCTGTTACCACAAAGAACAGGATGTTAGTCGTTGTCGGAGGATTGTTGATTTACGTTCTATATATGGTTGTGTTGGTGTTTTCAGGTTCGCCGTTTATGTCCAATACTCTCCCACAATCTGAATTTGCCCAAAGGATCTCAGCCATACTCGATCCCTTCGGTTTATCGTCCTATTTTTATATCAGCAGAAATTTCAATATTGCTGAGCGTAATGTTTCGTTGGTTCCTTTAACCGGCGTATTTTTGCTCAATCGGATTCTTGCCATCGGCATTTCCTCACTTTTTATCTTTTGGGGATATAAGTCGTTCTCTTTTATACTAACCAAACGTCCTTCGAGGGAAAATGATCAGAAAACCATCCGTTTTATTGATAGCCGCGAAAAAAACTTCTTTGCCATTTCTCCCACCTTCAATTTTTTTTCATGGATTCAATCCGTGCTGTCGTTTGTAAAAATCGACTTGATTTATATTTTTAAAGGTGTTGTTCTGCCTGCTATTTCTGTTTTGCTATTATTTTATGTAGGAATGGAAATGTACTCTGAAATAGAAAAGGGGATCAGGCTTCCGCAGCAATACGCTTCTTCGGGTCTGATGGCTTTTACCATAAATAAAAATTTCTATTTATTGGGTGTTCTGCTCACGGTATATTTTGTGAACGACCTCTGTTGGAGGAGTCATGTCTCGGGTTTTTTGCCTATTGAAAATGCCGCTTTTTATTCAAAATCAAAATTGCTCGCCCATTGGTTGAGCAGCAGTTTGTTGGTCCTCTTTTTCACATTGTTAATGATTACAGAAGGAACCTTTTTTCAATACATTTATGGGTATCCGCATTTAGATGTCCGCGCTTATTCCGGCGTTTTGGTTTTTAACACATTGCCACTGGTCTTATTTTCAGCTTTTTTAGTCCTGGTTAATCGTCTGTTAAAAAACAAATTTATAGCTTTGGGTTGTACCATTGTCGCAGCATTGATTTTTGCCACTCCCGTTTCTTCCAATTTATTCAGTTCGCCTTTGTTGCGCTTTTTTTCGGGCTATAAAGGAGCATATAGTGATTTTAACGGCTACGGGATCTACCTTGGCTTATTTATAAACCGATTGATTTTTGGCTCCTGCATTATGGGGATTTTATGGCTGATTTTTGTTATAGCAAAAAAAAGAAAAATAAATCGGTTGCCTATTGCAGGAATATGCATTTTATCGCTATTTTCATTTTATAGCGGAGCCGCGTTTCTTAAAGGTTACCATCCCGAAAATAAAAATGAAGAACTGAAATGGGCAGCAGGCTATGAAAAAGAATACCGAAAATTTCAAAATTTGCCGCAACCAACGGTTATCGATGTAAAAACAGAAATAGCGCTTTATCCCTCTAAAAACTCCTATTGGATCAAAGGAAGCTATGTGCTAAAAAACCTAAGCAACCAGACCATCAATAAAGTACTGATTAATTTCAATAAGGATTTGAAAATGGAAAAAGGAAGCTTTTCCATTCATCACCAAGTCGTGCAAATAAACGAAACCATCCAGGTCATCAATTTTTCCCAACCGATGCAACCCGGTGAAGAGGCCTCTCTATCCTTTAAAATTGCTTATCACTGGAAGGCGGTCAATGGACACCAATCTTTCAATTCTATTATCGGAAACGGTTCTTTTATGCGTATCAGCCGCTATTACCCTTCAATTGGCTATCAGCCGGACTATGAAATTGGAGATGAAGATGAAAGGAAGAGATTTGGTTTGGGCGAAGCCTCATCCATAAAAAGCTTGACAGCACCTAAAACCAATCCACAAGATTTTATCAACTTGGATATGGTCGTTTCAACAAAAGTTGGTCAGACTGCCATTGGAACAGGTGAGCTGATAAAGCAGTGGAAAACGGGAAACAGGCACTATTTTCATTATCGCCCAAGACAGCCAATTCCTTTTCGATTTGCGGTTTCCTCTTCAGAATATGCCGTAAAGAGTTCAAATTACAAAGGCATTAAAATCAATGTATATTACCACCCAAAGCATTTTGAGAATGTTCAGCATTTGATTGATCATGCGAAATTTACTTTAGAGTATTGCACAACAAATTTTGGCTCATATCCTTTCGAGTCCATTACTTTTGCCGAAATATCTTCCTTTACCACAGGATTTAACGCAACAACATATCCTGCGGTAATATTTATGGCAGAAGATATCGCCTTTCATGCTAATATAAAAGCAGACAAGCAGCAGGATGTCATCAACGAACTAGCCGGACATGAAGTTTCCCATTTATGGTGGGGCAGCAACCAAATTTCTCCCGACAATCGGGAAGGCGCACCAATGCTTACGGAAACCTTGGCGATGTACACCGAGATGATGGTTTGCAAAAAAATATGTGGCAAGAAAAAAATGCTCGAAAGATTGAAAGTTCACGGGCAAATTTATAATGCATCAAAAGGATTCGCACAAAATCAGCCCTTATATAAAGTAACTGGTGAAAACACTTCTATTTCTTATTCCAAAGGAGCCATGGTAATGGTTGAGCTAAGTGAACTTATTGGCGAACAAACGGTAAATAAAGCTTTACGAAGTTTTCTTACAAAATATAAATATCCCAATCGCCCCGTCACCACCGATCTTTTGAACGAACTTTATCGGGTTTCCGATAAAAAATATCACCATAGAATCGAGCAAATGTTTACTGAGATTTAGCCAGGTAATATGAAGATAATTGGCACTGTTTGAAAATGTTATGTAACAGGAAAATGAATTCTTATTATATCCATTTGGCTATTTAGTTTAAATCAAAACATCAGATGTCGCGGATTTGCAATCCGTGACATTGGTAATTTATTCCCTCTGTTTTTCCTGTTTTCTATTCAATCGAAAAACCACCTTTTGCATTATAAATTTCCATCCGATAAATGGAATTTCAACTACGGACTCAAATAGGAGTATCTACGGGTTTGATGGGGAGTTGCTTCGGACCTGCTAAGAGGTGTCTCGAAAGGTGGAGAATTTTGTTTTTTGAGAGGTGTTTTTTACGTCTTTATAGTCACGGATTGTAAATCTGCGACATCGGGCGTACAAAAGAGGACATTTGATGACAAACGGGTCGTATCGGGACATCCGGAACCCTATGGTCTTTTTTATCTGCTTTTTATGTTTCAGATTTGTGGAACACTTTATCATGTTGCAACTCGTATTAAGTGTTTGTTCATTGATGTTTCATTTTTAAATTTTAAAATCATGGCAAAACAAAAAAGTATTATTCGACTACGTGGTACTCTTGGAGGGATTACTTTTTATAAGAGTAAAGACGGCTATCTTGCCCGTGAAAGTGGAGGTGTCTCCGCAGAGCGCTTTCGCAACGACCCACGTTTTAAGAGATCCCGTGAAAACTGCTCGGAGTTCGGCACTGCCGGAAAGGGAGCAAAATTACTACGGCAGTCGCTCCGCAGCCTTATTATGCAAGCCTCCGACTCGCGTGTGAGCAACCGCCTCAGCAGTCTGCTCCTCAAGGTGGTGCAAAGCGATCCCGAAAACGAGCGTGGGCTTCGGCGTATTGAGGAGGGAAACCTCTCCTTGCTTCGAGGCTTTGAATTTAATCGGCAAGGGAAGCTCGACTCTTCCTTTTACGGAAGTTATGAAAGCAGTATCGACCGAGCCACAGGCGAGGCACAGATCAGCCTTTCAGCCTTTACCGCAGAAGAGGTAGTGGTTGCCCCCGAGGGAACCACCCACTTTAAGCTTATGTCCGGCATTTCGGCTGTAGATTTCAAGTTGGAGACCTTTGCTTCCGACTTCAGCTACAGCGAGATTCTTCCCTGGGACCAGAGCCTTGTACCTGCGATGACTTTAGAGACCTCGCTGTCTTCAATGGGCGGTCTTCCGATATTTCACGTATTCGGAATTCTGTTTTACCAAGAAGTCAACGGAGCGATGTACCCCCTAAAGAATAGCGTTTACAATGCTTTGCGACTCATCGGTGTGGACCAAGAATCTTCAACTTAGGAAAAATGGAGCTTTTACTCTTGCGCACCTATGGAACACTCGGCACTCAGGGGAGGCTTCTCCTTCAAGGGGAGGAGATCTGTAAGACCATCGAATTGCCCTGGAGGGGAAATGCTCGAAAGATTTCGTGTATCCCCGAGGGGCGCTATCCCCTTAAAAAGAGGTATAGTCGGAAATTCGGCTGGCACTTCCACGTGACGAAAGTTCCCGAAAGGTCATTGATCCTCATACATCCTGCCAACTGCGCAAGAAAGGAGTTGCAGGGATGTATAGCCCCCGTTACGACATTAACGGGTGAAGGAGCCGGCCGCTCCTCCCGCGTTGTTTTCGAACAATTGAAAAAGCGCTTTTTCCCTATTCTAGAGGAGGGAAAGCCTATTTATTTAACCCTTCAAAAAGACAGATTATGAAGACTATTTTGGAGCGTATGAACCAACCTACTCCCAAATTTTTTAAAATTTTGCGGAGCGTAGGGATTGCCTTAACTGCTGTGAGCGCCGCGATTCTCACTTCGCCTGTAAGCTTACCCGTAGTTATGGTTACTGTGGCGGGATATGTTACGGTAGCGGGAGCGATCATCACTGCCGTTAGTCAGACCGCCGTACATGAAGCGGAGGAAGAGTAAACCTTCTCTTTCCATGCAGGAGGCCGGCCCCTTTGGGGTCGGCCTTTTAATCTCTCTACCTATTCTTAAAAACAAAGGCAGCCTCCTGAAACCGAGGAGGCTACCTTTGTTTTAAATCAGGTGGGAGAAGTGTTCGAATTTAATTCCTGTAAACTCACAAAACTCTTGAAAAGTCAACATTTGTTGTTTGGTTTTGTTTAAGGAAGCTTTGATTTTGTTCATCAACCTAACACTCTGCCTATAGCTTTTTCCTGTAATCACCTGAATGTCTTTTGGATAAATACATACCCGAGTCAACATTTTGCTCATGGTTGCTGTATAAAATGTTATCCAATGCAATAAGTCCAAGTGAAAGATACGGCTTTTTTGCGTGGCATCCCTCTTCCGGTATTTCGTCAAGTATTTTACCCACCAGAAAAGGCTATGGTAAAAGGATCAGGTTAGCTGCTCGATAAAGTCGCGAGGATGTAGCCCTGTATATTCCTTAAAGTTTTTGGAAAAAGTCTGCGCAGATTTATATCCGCAATACTCTGCCAATCCTTTTACAGAGTAATGCCGAAGCTTGGCACCTTTTTCCACGAGTGTCGCCTTGAGGTAATTGATGCGCAATGAATTTAAATATTGACTGAAGGTTTTGTTTTTCTCCTGCCTGATTACTTGGGACACATAAGAAGTGTTGGACTTACAAAACAGTGCTAATTTGGGTAAAGACATGTCTTTGGAGGTGAATCGACGCTCCTCCTCAAACCGCCGTAGCGCCTGAACGATTTCCTTATAGCTCGCCTGTTCTTTGTTCAAGCCATGGAAGTTGGCGACCATCCCCGAAATCTCGGGGAGCCCACTCAACTGCTTCGTTAAGATCTTTGCATACCTCCTGTCCACCCCCAGACATAAGAATAAAAGCAGGAGGGCGGTGCCCCACGGTAGTATTTTTATTTTTTCGTTAAAATTCGAACTTTGCTTATCATCTATATTGTAATACAAATTGTGTGGGATTTCCGCATAATCGCGACCTATATTTTCCAAAAAGACAGAGTACTGCGTTTGATAGTCGAGAAAGCTTTGTTGGTCGTTTACGTTTTTATAATGCGACAAAATGAATTTATAGCTCTCCCCCAACTCGGGAAACAGAAATTGCTCTTTCCTAAAAATGGAATCGACTTTGGTGAAGTATTCCAAGGATTTGTCGGGCCGATCTAATTCTAAAAAAATTTTAGCCTGGTAAAAATAAACGAAGCTGACCCAGGCGAAATCTTTATTTTTCACCAGCGCAGGCAAGGCTTCCTCGAAGTGTGAGAGTGCCTCCGAGTACCGCTGCTCCGCATACAGGAGCCATGCCGAGGTTTTCCACAGATAAGCCCTTTCAATGTCGAAGTCGCTTCCCGCAGGCAGGGCGTCCCAAGCTGTTTGTAAATTCGCCCTAAGCTTGTCCTCTTCCCCCAAATGTGCCCAGCAAAGCATCTTCTGGTGTAAGCTATTGAGGTATCCCTTGGTATAATTGAACTTAAGCTCGGGCGCCGTGGCTTTTTGCATGGCCTCTTTGAAGTAGGCTTCGTTTTCCTCGAAATGTTGCAACGCGCTCTCGTACTGCCCCAAATAAGATTTGACCACTCCCAGGTGATAGGTGATTTTGTTTTTCAGGTAATCGTTTTTGGTGCGGGCAGAGAATTTATGGGCCCGAATGTACTCTTCCAAAGCACGAGAATAATCCCGGTAATTGAAATAGAAGACACTTCCCTTGAGGAGTAGCGCCGACGCCAACTTATCGTCGTCTTTTAATTGCACGGCTGTATATATCGCCTTGTCGGCATATTCCAATTTGTTCTCGGTAGAAAAGTAAACGGCATCGTAGTAGGCATAGAAAAGTTCCGGCAAATTGCCTTCCCTCTTTGCCGCATAGATGATTCGGTTTATTATATGAAGTGCAGCAGTGTCTCCCTCTTCCCTCCACTCGTACTGTGAATGCCACTCTTGGTATTTATCCGGCGGAGAACCCGCAAGCCATATGAACAAAACCGTAAGCCCAAAGCTCCACAAAGCTTTCATGACAGATGGCGGGATATTTTAAAGCATCCCTCACAAATATACGAAAAAGTTATGGAAGCGTGCGTTATTACGGAACCGCACGTTATTATTACAGAACCGCACGGCGTTACAAAACCGCACGGCGTTACAGAACCGCACGGCCGTGCGGTTGTACGGGGATATGCGGGGATATGGGGCAAAATACCTCAACCCGTATGTAGAAAGGTGATGTGTTTTTTGTGATTTGATGATTAGGGATTGTTTTATAATTCAATAGAAATGAGTAACTTGCGGGGAAGGAGGAGGGTTAGCTTCAATTTTCAAAAACCCGTACATATAATCAAATGGAAACTTTAGTTAACTAAACAATTATCATTACCTTAGATATCTAAACTATAAAACTCATCAAATGAACTACAAAGAACTACATGATGAACTTGACAGGAACATTTATTCAGGAAATAGATACATGCTTAGTAAACTAACAGTTCGTGTTGAAGCTTTAATTAATAGTAAAGATAAAGAACTGCAAAAATTTGCAAAAGAAAATATTGAGATACTAAAAAAATTAAAGGAACCTTATGATTATCAAACAGCCGAATTAATTCATCACTCGGACCATATTAAAATCAATCACATAACAGATGATATACTAGCTATCTTAAAGAATAAATAATTTAAAATAAAGAATCTAACCATAATAATCAACAAATTAAAAAATGACACCTGAAGAATTAAAACAAATTGCACTTGAAGCAACAAAAAAGGAATATGAAGCTATAATAAGTGAAATGAAAAAAGCTGCAACCGCAGGATCTTTTACATGTAGATTTCAAAACATCAGCGATGGAGCAAAACATCAGTTGATAGAAGCTGGATATGACGTTACTGCAAAGACTAATTATAATAGAGGACCTTATGGTGGTTCTTCAAAATATTATGAAGTGAGCTTCGGTAAATAAAACTAAATGCAGCAAATATTAGACTTAATTTTAGCCAATAAAAAATGGGTAATTGGAACAGTTATTACACTCATTGGATTATATTTTGCTTATAAGAGATTGAAAATAATGTCGAGAAAACACAGAATTGACAATTACGAATTTGAAAACAAAAAGTCAAATTTTTCAGTCTATTTACACCAAGGATATAGATTATTTGATAAAGATAAGAAGAAAATAAAATTTCTACTATTTAATCTTGATGTATCAAATAAATCTTCATCAAAAATAACCGTCACACCTTATCTAAATATTAAACTTAAAGATATTGATGGTAAAATAAAGCTTTTGCATAGCAAAGAATTATTTCTAGAAGAATATCACTCTAAAATTGAAAAATTTGAAAATAATATAAGTATTGAGGAAAGAGGAAAAAAATCTGGCTGGATAATCAGTGAAATACCCACAGAATTAATCAATAAAAGAATTGAATATATTGAAGTACTATGTGAAGATACTTCAGGAAATGTTTCTAAAGTTGATTTTTACTTATTAAAAGACATCTATTATGAATATAAAAACGAATAGCTCTCCTTTATATAAAATTGCTGAAGAAGGGTTGATTTCCAATTTTGATTTAGCTGAAGGTAGAATGATACCAGCAGTTATTTTAGAAAATAGTAAAGAAGATAAAACCGTAGAGAACTTAGTTAAAATTCATTTAGACACTCCTCCGGGAGATGTAACTACTACTTGGGCTAAGCCATTCAATCCTTTAATCAGAAATAAATATTGGGAATTGTTATTACAATTTTCAAAACCTTTAGAATGTAAATTTACAATACGTTTTAACTTAGAAAAAGAGTATAGAATAATAGATGCCATTATTCATTCAAGAGGACTTTATATAAGTTATGGTAACATTGGAGACAAAGCATCAAAAATGAAAAATGGAGCAATATTAATAGAAGTTCCTAATACTGGTATAGATAAAAATTGGAATAAGAAGATTAAAGAAATATTAGAAAAAAAATACAAAAAGAAATTTAAAAATAAATCCAGGAAGGAAATTATACAATTTGTTGAATATGAAATTGAAGAGTTTAGGAAAATAACAAACTTTTCAAAGAAACTGTAGCTAACATGAACTATTTAAAATTGAAAGTTTCGGCTTCCTTTTCTACCACTAACGTCGGGTCTCAAAACGTTGGCTATCATTAACAAACAGACAACCACCAATTGATTAGAAAGAACAAAATATTACGCAACGTTGGACTTACCGTATTTGTAATCGGAATTGTCCTAAATGTTTTAATGTTTGCACTTCATTGGTGGCCAACATATCTTTTCTTTATTATTTGTGGGGTAGGAATTGTTCACTTATTATTATCATTTGGACTGCGAAAAATTTCTAGATTGTTACAGATAATTATTTCCTTATTCCCTTTTTTGATTGGCTATTTATATTTTGAAATTAATTCAGCTTCCAACGATATTTTCCTTATCCCTGAAAACTATCGTGGACAAGTACTTATTTTATATGGACAAGAAAATGGACAACCGAAAGAATTTGAAAAACTATGGAGAGTTTACCGTATTCCGAAAAATGGCACACTTAAAACTCAATTTAAATTGAAAGGTAATTATATTAATAATTCAGGTTCGAAATACTATTTCATAGATAAAAATGGAAACAGAAAACTTATAAAACAATATTGTGAATTTTGTAATGACCGTGACACGACAACGGTTCAAGTTATATTTGGAAGCTTGGGCTCTTCCTCATCAGGAATAACCTTTCAAGACTTCTTTATAGCAATACCTAATTCCAACTTTAATGGCCTGAATGATAATAGATGACAACATGCAATGAAAGTAAAACGGCTGGTAACGGTCTTTTTTTGTAATACTAAAAAATAGAATGAGTAAAGAAAAAATAGCTTTAATTTTAGACAATATTGACAGAGGTACAATAACTACAACTCTTCAAACAAACGGTTATTATCAAAAATTAAAGATCCTAAATTCAAGTGTTAAAAATTGGGAAAGCATATGTACAATATTAGAAGAAGATATTGAAAACAAAATAATAGTTTTAGGTAAATTTACTGAATACACTCTTTTTAAAATGTGTATTCCTGAATACAGAGAAGTTGTTGAAAGATTAATTGACTTATTAAAAACCAAAAGGCATATAATCTTCATATATAAAGACAATTTACTAGGGAATTTTAGTTATTTTCAATCTGTTGAAATTAAAGATACCGTATTCGAAGTTGACAACAAAGAAGATTACTTTTTCTATCGTAATACTAAATTAACAAACTGGTTACATGATCAAGACATAGAAGAAACGGAAGCAGATTATTTGAAACGTGTTTTAAAATTAATTAAGCATATCAACATCGAGCTTACTGTATTGCCTTACGAAAAATTAATAGATATTGAGATTTCTGGGCAGAATTTTATAGAAAATATTGCAGAAGGACTTTTATTTAGAATATATATTCCAAAAGACAGGATATGGAGTAATGAATTTGACAAGTTTATAACCCTTTTTAGAGATTATGCCTCAAATATTGCTAACAAAGAATTGAAAATAACCCAAAATAGAACCGATTTGGGTATTATCTGTTCTTTATATTCTATAAATAAAGATACTTCAGAATCAGAAATTAATGGACTCTATAAGGAATTTACTGCATTTATGGACTTGTGTTCGGCAAATCCCACAGAAGCTCAAAAGCTAATCAATGAATTAAATGTTTCAGAACCTAAAAAGCAAAGCATCTTAAAGAAATATGTAAAAGAATCTCAACGGTTACTACTTGACATTAAACAAGAAAGGGAAATAAAAATAATGTCTATCAAGCATAGACTTCAAAACGAACTTCAAGAATATGAACTTTCTAAAGACGTAATTGAATATATTGAAAGTAGTGTTCCGAGTTCAGAATCAACCAAACCTCTGGCTTTTGGAAATCAGACAATCCAAAATCAGACAATTATTTTAAATCCTCAAATTATTAATAAAGTTGATGGGATTATAGTTAACGAATTAAACGGACATATTAATTTCAGCCCAGAAGAACAAGAACTTAATAAGCTAATAAAAGAATATACTAATAGCTTATCAGAGGCAAATGAATTGTTAACTTCACTATATGAATTGAAAGATAGTGCAAGTTCTAAAGAAAAGAAAAGAGGTGCTTGGCAGAAATTATATGGTTTTTTAGGAAAAGTTGGAGATAAAGTTGGAGATGTTGGAGTTGCTCTTTTGACTAAATATCTTGAGCAAAAAATGGGAATATAAGTACTATACATAACAGCATCTACCCAAAACGTTAATTTAACAATCTTAAATGAATCAGCCTATTCGTTTGCTGATGTGTAGCATCTCACCCTTATGTAGGGGGCAAAAGCGCCTTTATGGCAAATCTGCTGAAAGTTTATTAATTTAGTCGTTCCATTTATGATTTTTAATCCTTAATCCAACACCTCAAATGTCTGAAGAACAAAAAAGATTATTAGAACAGCAACTTTGGAACATCGCCAATACCTTGCGTGGAAAAATGAATGCCGATGAATTCCGGGATTATATTTTGGGATTTATTTTCTATAAATATCTGGCGGAGAAAATGGAAATTTATGCCAATTCCATTTTGGAACAAGACAATATCCAATTCAGAGACATAAAGGAAGATACGCCCGAAGGTCAGGAATACATCGAGGCGATTAAGGAAGAAGCTTTGGAAACATTGGGTTATTTTCTGAAACCTTCCGAATTATTTGGCGAAATTGCCAAGCGAGGAAACAGCGATTCCAATGCTTTTATTTTGGAGGATTTGCAGAAAATCCTGACCAATATCCAATTGAGTACGATGGGAACGCAAAGTGAAGAAGACTTTGACAATCTGTTTGAAGATATGGATTTGAACAGTACCAAACTGGGCAAATCTGCTGATGCTCGAAACGAAATTATCGTAAAAGTATTGACGCATCTCGATGAAATTGATTTCAAATTAAACGATACTGAATTAGATGTTTTGGGCGATGCTTATGAATATCTGATTGGGCAATTTGCGAGTGGCGCAGGGAAAAAAGCAGGTGAATTTTACACGCCTCAGGAAGTTTCCAAAATTCTGGCAAAAATTGTTACTACCGGCAAAAACAGACTGAAATCCGTTTATGACCCGACTTGCGGTTCGGGTTCTCTATTGCTTCGGGTAGCGCGAGAAGTAAAGGATGTCAATAATTTCTACGGTCAGGAAATGAACCGCACGACGTACAACCTTGCCCGAATGAATATGATTTTGCACGGTGTGCATTATCGTAAATTTGACATTAAACAGGAAGATACTTTAGAGAAACCGCAACATTTGAACGATATGCCGTTTGAAGCGATTGTGGCTAATCCGCCGTTTTCGGCAAAATGGAGTGCCAATCCTTTGTTTTTGTCGGATGACCGTTTCAGTCAATACGGAAAATTAGCGCCGGCTAGCAAAGCTGATTTTGCCTTTGTGCAACATATGATTTATCATTTGGCGGAAAACGGAACCATGGCGATTGTTTTGCCTCACGGTGTTTTGTTTCGTGGAGCGGCAGAATTGCACATTCGTAAATATTTGATTGAGCAGAAAAATTATCTGGATGCGGTCATCGGTTTGCCTGCCAATATTTTCTACGGAACCAGTATTCCGACTTGTATTTTGGTGTTTAAAAAATGTAAGGACGATCCGGAGCATATTTTATTTATCGATGCCAGCAAGGAATTTGAGAAAGTCAAAAATCAGAATGTGTTACGAGACAAACACATCGACAAGATTGTGGAAACTTACCGTAACCGAACATCGATTGAAAAATTCAGTCATTTAGCCACTTTAGAAGAAGTTGCCGAGAATGATTATAACCTGAATATCCCTCGTTATGTAGATACGTTTGAGGAAGAAGAGCCTGTGGATATTAATGCGGTAATGCAGGAAATCAAATCTTTGGAAGCCAAACGTGCTGAATTAGACAAGGAAATTGAAGGTTATTTTAAAGAATTGGGATTAACTTTTTAATTATAAATTTTGAGTGATGAATCAGGAGCAAAACATCATTATTTATAAAACGCAGGACGGAAAAGTTTCCATTGCTTTATACGCCAAAGATGGATCGGTTTGGATGAATCAAAACCAATTGGCAGAACTTTTTGACACCTCTAAACAAAATATCGGTCAACATATTAATAATATACTGGAAGAGAAAGAGTTAGAGTCAAATTCAGTTGTAAAGAATTACTTTACAACTGCCTCTGATGGCAAAAAATATGACGTTACGTTTTACAGTCTGGATATGATTTTGGCGATTGGGTTTCGGGTGCGGAGTAAACGAGGAACTCAATTTCGACAATGGGCAAATCGAAACCTGAAAGAGTATATGGTCAAAGGTTTTGTGATGGATGATGACCGTTTGAAAAATCCTGATGGCAGACCTGATTATTTTGACGAATTACTGGCGCGTATTCGGGATATTCGGGCTTCGGAAAAACGATTTTATCAAAAAGTTCGTGATTTGTTCGCGTTGAGTAATGATTATGACAAAACGGATAAAGCCACACAAATGTTTTTTGCCGAAACACAAAATAAATTGCTTTTTGCCATTACGGGAAAAACGGCTTCCGAAATTATTATTAGCCGTGCCAATGCCGATGAACCCAATATGGCGTTGACCAGTTGGAAAGGTTCCATTGTGCGAAAGCAAGATATTTTCATCGCCAAGAATTACCTGACCGAAGATGAAATTGACAGCCTGAACCGCTTTGTGGTGGTGTTTTTGGAAACAGCAGAATTGCGGGCAAAAAACCGACAAGACGTTACAATGGATTTTTGGCGGGAAAATGTCGATCGGATTATTGAGTTTAACGATAAAAAACTTTTGACCGGAAGAGGTAGCGTGAGCAATGCCCAAATGGAAAAAATGGTAGCCAAAGTATATCAGGAATTTGACACCAAACGCAAAAAACAAGCTGCAAAACAAGCCGATGCCGAAGATTTAGAGGATTTAAAACTTTTGGAAGAAGAGTTGAAAAACCGCAAAAAATAATCCTTAATGTTAAATAGCTAAAATAATTTGACAATCAAGATGACAGATAAAAATAAAAGTATAAAAAAGGTTCCAAATAAGGGAGAGTCTAATGTACCGCATTTGAGATTTCCGGGGTTTGAAGGGGAGTGGGAGGTGAAGAAGTTGGGAGAAATAGCCAAATTTTCCAAAGGAAAAGGGATTTCAAAAAGTGACA
>Ga0206106_100223_pt1 | contig 78992 bp, 71 predicted proteins | sample 1B1ome_FD_148677 | JGI IMG/M metagenome (GOLD analysis project Ga0206106, IMG submission 148677) | Enriched microbial communities from leaf-cutter ant dump, University of Wisconsin, Madison, United States - 1B110A | ecosystem: Environmental > Terrestrial > Nest > Insects nest > Nest dump | place...
AGACAAAACTTCTTCTTGTTCCTCAAGGAATGCGAGTTTAGATTCAACTACGGTTCGCCAAAAGAACAACTCAAAATTTTGTGCCGATGGGCCAAAATCTAAAACTTATCTACGACAGCCCCTAAATTTATTCAGTGGTCCGTTGCTTTAACGCGTCAGGGGCGTTGTGGCGATCAATCGAAAAGGCCGGAGCGAACCCCGGCCTTTTCATTGTTTTACGCGCTTTTTGGAAAGGGCTTCATTTTTTCTTCAGTTCGGCCAGGATATCGGCCAGCAGTTCTTCCTGGGTGGGGCCGGGCACCGGCGCGGGTGGCGGCGGAATCAGCCTGTTGATCGCCTTGACCACCAGGAAGATGGCCGTGCCGATGATCAGGAACTGGATCAGGGTATTGATGAAGACGCCGTAGCCGATGGCGACCTCGGCCGTCTTGGCGGCCACGTCTTCCGGTTTGAGGATCAGCTTGAGATTGGAGAAATCGACGCCGCCGGTGATATAGCCGATCGGCGGCATGATGATGTTATCGACCAGCGAGGTGACGATCTTGCCGAAGGCCCCGCCGATGACGACACCGACCGCCAGGTCGATGACATTGCCGCGCATCAGGAAGGTTTTGAACTCGGATACAATGCTCATGATCGGTCTTTCTGCTTTAGGCGTTATCGTCGCCGGAAAGGTTCAGGCGCTCGCGCAGTTCCTTGCCGCTCTTGAAGAAGGGCACATGCTTGGCCGGCACCTTGACCGATTCGCCCGTGCGCGGATTGCGGCCGGCGCGGGCCGGACGGGAGCGCACCGACAGGGCGCCGAAGCCGCGTAGCTCGACGCGACCGCCCTTTTCCAGCGTGGTGATCATGGATTCCAGGATGAGGTTCACCGCGCGCTCGACATCTTTCTGCGTCAAATGCGGGTATTCGGAAGCCAAACGTTCAATTAGTTCAGACTTGAGCATTGATCTCCCTCACGCGGTAAATCTGAGAAGGGGAGCATGTCCGAAAATGAAAATGAGTTCAAGGGCTTGTTGATAGATTAACGCGGTGATAGCGCTAACATGTTAACATTTTTCGTCCGGGGCAGGAAATTTTCCTGTCCTGAAAGCGCCATACGCCCGCGCATCATATGAAAAGCCCCCGCAATGACAAGGTTGACAAAAAAACCTTACATCACGGGGGCTTATCCTCACAAAGCCTGCCGGGAAGCGATCGGGAGGCGAAATGAAAAAGCCGGAACCCCTGAAGAGGTTCCGGCTTCATTCTTAAGCTAACGTAGCAAGGGCCGTGGCCCCTGCCTGCTTAGGAGTCCTGCTTGCCACGCAGGGCGGCGCCGAGGATATCGCCGAGCGAAGCGCCCGAATCCTGTGAACCGTACTGCTCGATGGCTTCCTTTTCCGAAGCCATTTCCAGGGCCTTGATCGAAACGGAGACCTTGCGGGCCGCCTTATCGACATTGGTCACCTGGGCGTCGATGCGGTCGCCGACGGCGAAGCGCTCGACGCGCTGCTCGTTGCGGTCGCGTGACAGGTCGGACTTGCGGATGAAGGCCGACATCGGGGCGTCGTCTTCACCGAACTTCACTTCGATGCCGCCGGAGGTCACTTCGGTGACGGTCACGGTGATGTTCTGACCCTTGCGGTAGGTGTCGCCGGTCATCGGATCGCTGCCGAGCTGCTTGATGCCCAGGCTGATGCGTTCCTTTTCGACGTCCACGTCCAGAACCTTGGACTTGACGACATCGCCCTTCTTATACTTGGCGATGGCTTCTTCGCCGGCCACGTTCCAGTCGAGGTCCGACAGGTGAACCATGCCGTCGATGTCGTTTTCGAAGCCGATGAACAGGCCGAATTCGGTGGCGTTCTTGACTTCGCCTTCGATGGTCGAGCCGACCGGATGTGCGCTGAGGAAATCGTCCCAGGGGTTGTTCTGGGCTTGCTTGAGGCCGAGCGAGACGCGGCGCTTGGAGGCATCCACTTCCAGCACGACGACTTCGACTTCCTGCGAGGTCGAAACGATCTTGCCCGGATGGACGTTCTTCTTGGTCCACGACATTTCCGAAACGTGCACCAGGCCTTCAACACCCGATTCCAGCTCAACGAAGGCGCCGTAATCAGTGATGTTGGTGATGCGGCCGGAGAACTTGCCGCCGACCGGATACTTCAGGTCAACGCCATCCCACGGATCGGATTGCAGTTGCTTCATGCCGAGGCTGATGCGCTGCGTATCGGGGTTGATCTTGATGATTTGAACCTTGACGGCATCGCCGACATTAAGGACTTGCGACGGATGCGAAACGCGCTTCCACGACATGTCGGTGACGTGCAGCAGGCCATCGATGCCGCCGAGATCGACGAAGGCGCCGTAATCGGTGATGTTCTTGACCACGCCATCACGGATTTCGCCTTCAGCCAGCTGACCGACCAGTTCGGTGCGCTGTTCGGCGCGGGCTTCTTCGAGGATGGCGCGACGCGACACGACGATATTGCCGCGCGGACGGTCCATCTTCAGGATGGCGAAAGGCTGTTCCTTGTTCATCAGAGGCGCGACATCGCGCACCGGGCGGATATCGACCTGCGAACCGGGCAGGAAGCCCGAAGCGCCGTCCATATCGACCGTGAAGCCGCCCTTGACGCGGCCGACGATGGTGCCCATGACCGGCTCGCCCTTGTTGAAGATGACTTCCAGGCGGGTCCAGGCTTCTTCACGGCGGGCCTTCTCGCGGCTGATGACCGCTTCGCCCATGGCGTTTTCAACGCGTTCCAGGTAAACTTCGACGGTATCGCCGACCTTCAGGGTCTGGCCGTCGGTGAGGCCGAATTCCTTCAGGGAGATGCGGCCTTCGGTCTTCAGGCCGACATCGACCATGACATATTCTTTTTCGACGCCGACGACGAGGCCGTGAATGACCTGGCCTTCAAGCATGTCGCGGCCGTGCATGGATTCGTCAAGCAGGGCGGCGAAATCGTCGCGCGACGGATTGTAATCGCTCATAGAGTCTCTTTGTTGTGTTGGCGCGTGTCCCGTCTTTCAGGTTCCGGAAACGCCGGTGAGGCCGTGGCGTTTGACGGGGAAAGGGCGCGGGGGTGCGGCTTTGGATTTTGCGAAGAATTGGGAGGCGACGTGAAAGACGGCCCCAAGATGTGAACCACAGGCTTTTCGGCCCCGAAGACGTCCCGTGTGTTGCCTCTAATAAAACCGCTGTTGGATTTAACGCTTTCGCGTCACAGACGGCTTTTCACAAGGGATCGCGCGGTTGCGATGGCGCTGTCTATACCCAAGTCGGACGTATCTAGCAAGAGCGCATCCGCCGCTTTTTCCAGAGGGGCGCTTGACCGCGACGAATCGCGTTCGTCGCGGATGCGGATATCGTCCAGAACCTCGGCCTCGGTGAGGGCCGGATCGAGCCTGACCAGTTGCAGCCAGCGGCGATGGGCGCGCACCTCCGGCCGGGCGGTGACGAACAGTTTTACCGGCGCGTGAGGCGCGATGACGGTGCCGATATCGCGGCCATCGAGCACGGCGCCGGAAGGCTGGTTGGCGAAATCCTGCTGGTATTTGAAAAGAGCGGCGCGGACTTCCGGAATGGCGGCCACCTGGGAGGCGCGCTCACCGGCTTCGCGGCCGCGTAAGCGCGCATCGGCCAGGGTTTCGGTATCGATCAGGCCGGCGGCAAGGACCGGATCGATGCCGCGCACATGCGCCAGATGACCGGCGGCGCGGTAGAGCAGGCCGGTATCGAGAAACGGCAGGCCGTAGTCGGCGGCGATCACCGAGGCGAGCGTGCCCTTGCCGGACGCGGCGGGGCCATCAAAGGCGATCAGGAGAGCTTTAGTCATGGGATTTATTTAGATGATGTCGCGCGAACATGTCCCTGCTCGGCATAGGACAGGATTAAGCGATCTTCGGTAATAAGCAATGCGTTCAAATGCCGGGTTGAAGCCACAATCATCTGATCCGCCGGGTCGGAATGAAAATCACCTGGCAGGCGATTACTGGCAACGGCAATTGCAGGCGACAAAGGTATGACACTAATGCCGAATTGTTTTACCGCAGCCGTAATCCACTCCCCGACATCCATAGGCAGCACGAGCCGGGACTTGGATACGAGCATGGCAACCTCCCATGGCGTAATCGCTGCGATTCGAAGATTGCCGCTCTTCCCCGCACCGCGAATAATGTCCTTTTTCTTTTCGGAAATGCGTTCGACCCCTTGCATGAGCCAGACAAGAATGTGCGTATCCAGCAAGATAAGGCTCACTTCGCGGCATTCCATTCAACGTCGATTGGCGAAATAATATCGCCTTCATAATAGGGTTCACCGCGCAGAGCGCCAAACAGGTCAATCTCCGTTTCGATAGGCACAAGTCGCGCTAAAGGCTTACCATGCTTGGTAATGATGAGCGGTTGGCGCGTTTCCGCGACTTCATCCAGCAATTTGAGACATTTGGCTTTGAAGTCGCCGGCGCCGATTGATGCGTCATCCATGATTTTTGTCCATAGTCACGTCCTATGGTCATATTATCACTAGTGACACACAAAATCAATCAAACCGCATCCAGCGCCAACGCTTTGCAGAGTGCGCCATATCACCGAGGCGAGCGCATCCTTGCCGGAGGCGGCGGACTGTCAAAGGCAATCAGGAGGGCGAGGGTCATTTAGCCTTAGCACTCCAGTCCACACAGGTTAGAAAGACATCGCCCCGATAGGTTACACCGCTCAGGGTTAAGGTAAGAGGTTCGGCGTTTTTATCTGCGCCCATGACCAGAGGCGCGAAGGGCGCGGGGCATTGCTGTACGGTTAAATCAGGTGTGGCGGCCGATCCAGTCGGTGCAGGTGCCGACAGAGAGCTTTCAGCCACTCTGCATTGATGGATGCCGTCTGGCTGGCTTGCCGACTTGTTGCCCGTTGTCATAGTGACGTGTCCCTCCAGATAGAAGGGAATTTGACCTGTTTGGCACTGAAGCACCACCGCATGGGTGGTGTTGTCAACAATTTGCGCTCCATCAGCCGGATGTGAATATGCCGGCGTATAGACGAACAATAACGCGGATATAGCCAAGGTCGCTGTATTTTTCATGTCGTCTTCCCCCTCTATTTTTGAATATCACAGCGAGCGCTGTCGCAATTCTTACTTATTCAAATGTCATCTCCACCCCGACGCTTTGCAGGTCGCGCCAGTAGCCGGGATAGGTCTTGGCCGTGCAGCCGGGATCGAGAATACGGACGCCATCGGTGACCAAAGCGGCTTGCGCAAAGGCCATGGCGATACGGTGATCATGATAGGTATGGACATCGGCATTGACCTTGCGGCCGATCAGGCTGCGATCCGGCGTCACCAGCAGATCATCGCCGATTTCTTCGGCCAGTCCCGGCTGGATACGGTTCAGTTCAGTGGCCACGGCGTTGATGCGGTCGCATTCCTTGACGCGCAGATTGGCGATGCCGACAAACCGGACCGGATGGTTATTGAAGGCGGCCAGGACGGCGATGGTCGGGATGGCGTCCTGCATCTGACTGCCGTCGATCTCGGCGGGCAGGTTGGGGAACTGCTTTATATAGTCATAGGCGCGGGCGTCCGGCTGCATCATGGCTTCCGGCGCAATGCCGATATCAATCTGTGTGCCCAGCAGCGCATTGATGCCCCAGACATAGGTGGCGGCGCTGGCGTCAGGTTCTACCCAATAGTCGCGCGCCGAGTAAGGCGTGTTGGCGATTTCCCAGCTTAAGGGGCCGGTTTGCGTAATCGCAGCGCCGAAGGCCTTCATGCACTCCAGCGTGATATCGATATAGCCGCGCGCGCCGATATCGCCGTCTTTTACCTTCAGGTTGAATGGCGCATCGCCTTTTGTCCCGGCCATCATCAGGGCGGAGACATACTGGCTCGACAGGCTGGCATCGACCTCGACCGAACGGTTGGCGAAGCCGCCAGCGCTGGTCACGGTCACCGGCGGGCAACCGGTGGGCGCCGTGGCGGTGACTCCGGCGGCATTGAGCGCTTCGACCAGGGGGGCGATCGGGCGCTTCTGCATGTGTGCGTCACCGGTCAGAACGGTCGTGCCTTTGATATTGGCCGCCGCCGCCGTCAGGAAGCGCACCGCCGTGCCGGCATTGCCGAGGAACAACGGCTCTGGCGAAGGCGCAAGTGTGCCGGTGCTGGTGACCACGAAATCGGTATCACCGGCTTCTTCCACCGTCACGCCAAGCTGGCGCAGGGCCTGCGCCATATATTTGGTGTCGTCGCTTTTCAGCGCGCCGCTGATATGGCTGCGGCCCTTCGCCAGCGCCGCGATCAGCAATATGCGGTTGGTGATCGATTTCGATCCGGGCAGGGCGATCTTTCCGGCCAGTCCGCCCCGGGGCGGTACAGGTTTTACGGCGGTCTGGCTGGCGGCGACTGTCTGGCTGGACACGGGAGAGGCTCGGTCTAAACGAAAAAATGAACATTGCCCGCAAATGGGGCTTTGACAGGAGGCTTATCTAGTGGCAAGGGGGCCGACGCAATAGATTTTTTCTAAAGACTGGAAGAAGGACGTCTCGTGGCTGATCCTGCCTTAGGTACCAAACAAGTTTGCCCCAACTGCACGGCAAAGTTCTACGACCTGAACAAACACCCCGCGCACTGCCCGCGCTGCGACACTGAATTCGACCAGGAAGAAGTCGTCCGCACACGCCGTTCGCGCGTCCGCACCACCTCGCCTGATTATGAAGATACCGACGAGGACGCCGAGGCCCAGGTCAAGGGCAAGACCGGCGGCGAGGACGAGGATGAGGAAGAACCCGAAACCGCCACGCCGGAAATCGACGAAGTGGTTACCGATGATTCCCTGCTGATCGATGAGGACGAAGACCTCGACCCCGCCGATCCCGCCCGCGTCGGTACGCCCGGCGAAAATGTCGATATGGATATCGAAGACGCCGACCTGGGCGACGATGACAGCGACGACGTGCCGTTCCTCGAAGACGACGAAGACGCCGATTTCGACGAAGAGATCGACGGCCTGCCCGGCGAGGACGAGGACGACCGCTAAAAATGAAGGCCGCCGGTTTGTTCCGGCGGCTTTTTTCATGGTCGGCGACAGGCCTGTGAAAAAGTTCAAAAAAGTTCGTAAAAGGGCTTGCGTCGCGTCAAACCCTGAACTAGAAGTCGCCGCCTCGGACGGGGCCACCCGCTCCGGACCATTGAAAGATGGGGCATTAGCTCAGCTGGTAGAGCGCTTGCATGGCATGCAAGAGGTCAGCGGTTCGACTCCGCTATGCTCCACCAATAAAACACCCGCCCTCACGATATTAACGTGTGGCGGGTTTTTTATTGCCTGCATGATGGTGGGTCTTGCATTTGTTCTCTTTTTGTTCTAGTTGTGCAGTATGGATATGCTGTTCGACCTGGGACTTGAAAATGAAGTCGCCGACCTGAGGGATCGGTTACGCGATCATTTCGGTGACCTGACCTATGGCGTAACGCGTTCGCCGATCGGCGCCCTGGTCAAGTCGATCATCAGTTGCCGTACAAAAGACGAGGTGTCGTTGCGCGCCTACGATAAGCTGGTCGCCACCTGGCCGGACTGGCATGCCATGGGAGAGGCCGGCCCTGTGGCGGTCGGCGCTATTATTCAGGATGTCACCCTGGCCGAACGCGAGGCCGGTTATGTCTGTGCGGTGCTCAAACGCATTGGCGACAGCCATCCGGACTTCGATCTGGACTTTCTCGGTAATGAACCGGTCGGGCGCGCCATTGCCTGGCTGGAGCGCCTGCCCGGCGTCGGACGCAAGGTTTCAGCGGCTACGCTCAATTTCAGCACGTTGCAACGGCCGGCCCTGGTGATCGACACCCATGTCCAGCGGGTGCTGCAACGCGTTGGCCTGGTCAGCGCCAGCGCGACAATCGAAGCGGCCTATGATCAGGTCATGCCGGCGCTGGGTGCCTGGTTAGCGGCCGACCTGTCGCAGTTGCATGTGCTGGTGAAACGACTGGGCCAGGTGAAATGTCACGCCGGCGCTCCCGATTGCCGGCAATGCCCGCTGGCGTCCGTTTGCAAAACGCACAGATCAATGGCGCGAGGCCGGTTATGACGTCGCGCGGCGCAAGGATCGGGTTAACCTCCGATTCAGGTCTTCATCATCGAATCTTGATAATTATCCCCTATAAACAAAAGACAGGTTCATAATGAAGGGCGGCACAGATTCGTCCAAAGTAGGTGTATTGAGGATTCGCTTATGCAAAAGATCGACGCCGTAAACTGGATTTCCGCCGCCCGTGCCTGCGCGCCGGGTCAATGCGCCGCCGCCTTCGTTTCGGCCATGGCGACGCCGCGCCACCGCATGGCCACGGAAGCGCCGCGTCAGACCTCCGGCGCGCGCTGACCGCCGCTCTGCGGCTTCCCAATGGCGGCCAATCGGGTGTAAGACATCCGGGTCATTCAGCAAGGAGCCGCCGATGGGCCGCATGATCACCCTCAGCCGTCCGGATGGCGGCCATCTCGATGCCTATCTGTCCGATATCGATAAAAGCCGGCCCTGCGTCATCGTCATCCAGGAGTGGTGGGGTCTGAACGACCATATCAAATCGATCGTCGATCGCTTCGAGTTCGAGGGCTTCAATGCCCTGGCGCCCGATCTCTTTCATGGCCGCATCACCAAAGACGCCGACGAGGCCAGTCATCTGATGGACAGCCTCGATTTTCCCGGCGCCGTTCATCAGGATATCGCCGCGTCGCTCGATTATCTGAAAACCATCAATCCGTCGGTCGCCGTGATGGGGTTCTGCATGGGCGGCGCCCTGACCATCGGCGCGGCGGCGCGGCTTGAGGGCTTCAAAGCGGCGGTCTGTTTCTACGGTGTGCCGCCGAAGGCCTTCGCCGACACGGCCGATATCAGGATTCCCTTCCAGGGCCATTTCGGACGCAAGGACGACTGGGTGACGCCCGCCGTGGTGGCCGATATCGAGGCGTCCATGACCAAGGCCGGCAATCCGCCGGAAGTCTATAGCTACGACGCCGACCACGCCTTCTTCAACAAGACCCGCCCGGAAGTCTATGATCCGGAGGCCGCCGAACAGGCCTGGATGCGGATGATGGCTTTCCTGCGCGCAAAGCTGTAGAGTGTCGAAAAAGGGGGGATTCCAATGAACGCGCGTACCGTCGCCTTTATCGCCAGCCGGTTGTTGGCGTTATACCTGTTTGTCATGTACGTCCTGAATTTTACGGCGCAAGGCGTAGCTATCTTCGTAAGCCGGCAGATTGAACCAGATCAGAGAAGCTGGGCCTATTTCGGAATGTCTTTCACGCCCATTGTTAGCGCCTTGCTCGCCGCGGTTCTTTGGTTCGGGGCTGGCTGGATTTCAAGCCGGGTGGTCAAGTCATTACCGCAAGCTAATGCCGAAGCAGTAGATATCGATCAGTGGAAAACCCTGGTTGTGGCGGCGATCGGCGCGCTTTTTGTGTTGCGGGGGGCGGGTGTTTTTAGCCAGAGCCTTAGGATGCTGCTGCGCGATAATACGCTTTCGCCTTTTATCATCGGCAGCAGTGTTTGTTATGTCCTGGCCGGCATTGCCCTTATCGCCTGGTCGCGTTCCGTTATCAGTGGTGTGAAGGCGGTGTGGTCCTGGTTTACCAAACCAGCCTTTACTGGGGAAGAACCATGACTCCCGTGTCCTTTGCCAAGCTGATCCTTCGTATGCTGGCTGGCGGCATGTTGTTTTTGTATCTCCCGCTGGCCTTTTCTCTATGGATTTCCATCATAACAAGGGACGCGGGAGGGGCTGTATTGACGGATCCGTTTGTGTTGTCACGCGCAATCTTCAACCTGTTCAGCCTTGCCATATCGCTGCTGATCTGGATAAGGGCGGACCGATTGGCATTGCTGCTATTGCCAAGCGGCACCTCGCCTGTTGCATCGGCGGATTATGTCCAATGGCAGCGTGGCGGAATGATTTTCATCGGTGGCTGCCTGGCTTTAAGGGCCTGCGTGTATCTTGAAGGCTTTATAGCCGGCCTCATGGGGAATCCTGATTTCAGCTATGGTCTCCTGCCGGTTGTCTGCAATCTGATCGTTGCCTTCATCCTGATCATAGGCTGGGATAACCTGGCTCGCGTTTTCTCACGTAACCAATACAAGGCCTAAGCGGCAAGCTTTAAGCCTGCCCGCAATTGACCTTTCCAGCTTTTGGGATTAGGCCAGAACTCCGAAGGGCGGCGATTAACCGTCCAGCGAAGAGGCATTTGACTTGACCGTATTTTACCACGAAGGCGATCTGCCGGACGGACTCGATCTGGGAGCGTCCGTCGCCATTGATTCTGAGACCATGGGCCTGCGTTTCCGCCGCGATCCGTTGTGTGTGGTGCAGCTTTCCGCCGGTGACGGCCACGCCCATGTCGTGCGCATGAGCCGTCCGGATTACAACTGCCCCAACCTGAAACGCCTGCTGGCAGATCCGGCCGTGCTCAAACTGTTCCACTTCGGGCGTTTCGATATCGGCATGTTCGAGCTGCACCTGGGCGTCACCACCGCGCCGGTCTACTGCACCAAGATCGCCTCGAAGCTGGCGCGCACCTATACCGACCGCCACGGCCTGAAAGACCTGACCCGCGAGCTTTTGAGCGTCGATCTGTCCAAGGCGCAGCAAAGTTCCGATTGGGGCCAGGCCACGCTGTCAGCCGAGCAACTGGCCTATGCCGCTTCCGATGTGCTGCACCTGCACGCGCTCAAGGAAAGGCTCGATCTCATGCTCGTCCGCGAAGGCCGCGATCAGTTGGCGAAGGCGGCGATGGAATTTTTGCCGCACCGCGTCAAACTGGATTTGGCAGGCTGGGAAGATTGCGATATCTTCGCCCATAGCTGGGCTTAAGCGCCCTCAATCCGCCGTTTCTGGCAAGGTGCCGCATGACCCTGACCGAGCTTAACGCGCCGTTGCAGCCCTTAGGGATAGCGGCCCCGATCGACATAGAGGCCGAAGCCGCCGATCGCCGCGTGCGCCTGGCGCAGCAGGTGGCGGCGGTGCGCCGGCGCTCGCGCCTGATCCACCTGCTGCGCCGCCTGCTGCCGGGGCTGATCATCGTGCTCGGCCTGTTCAATGTCGGCTGGATCGTGGTGCAGACCGTCATCAATTCGATGAATGTCTATGGCGGCAACCTGAATGAAATCCGCTACACCAATCCGCGTTATTACGGCCAGGGCGGCAATGGCGACCGCTATACCATCAGCGGTCTGGAAGCGGTGCGCAAGGGGATGAACGCCACGACGATTTCGCTCAAGGCGCCGAATATGGAGTTCAAAAGCGCCGACACCGAAAGCCCCACCCGCGTTTCGGCGGCCAACGGCGTCTTCGACCAGAATACCAATAAATTCACCCTGACCGGCCATGTGGTGATCGCCGCCGGCGGATCGGATTTCGTGCTGCGGACCGAACAGGCGGTGGTCGATATCGACAAATCGATTGTCTATGGCGACAAACACGTTGATGGAAACGGCACGGCGGGGCATATAGTGGGGGAATCCTTCCTGGTGTCCGATCATGGCCGCTCACTCGATATCAAGGGGCGCGGTGACACCAAGGCCTGGGCGACGATAAACGAGCAGTAACACAGTAACCGGCGCGGGAGGTCTTCCGGCGCGAACCGCTTCTCAAAGGGATGACGACGGTATGAAAAGGCAGAAGGTTGTGGCGGGGCTGATCGCGGCGGTTTGCGGACTGGCGGCCTACGGCGCCGCGCAGGCCCAGGTGTCGGGTGAGAACGGCCCTGTCATGGTCGGCGGCGATTCGATGCACATGGACGAAATCGCCCACACCCAGACCGTCACCGGCCGGGTCGAGGTCATGCAGGATGACGCCCGCCTGCGCGCCGACAAGGTGGTCATCACCCGCCAGCCCGGCCCGAACGGCAAGGGCTTCGGCGAGGTCATCTCCATCGTCGCCAGCGGCAATGTCTATTATGTCACGCCGGACAGCACCATGAAGGGCGAGCAGGCCGTCTACACCAAGGCGACCGATGAGATGGTCCTGACCGGCGATGTTATCCTGACGCAGAACCAGAACGTCACCACCGGCACACGGCTGGTTTACGACCTGACGCAGAAGACCACCGCTTTCGACGCCGGCACGGGGCGCGTCAAGGCGATCATCTATCCGGATAAGAAATAGGGCTTATGCAAGTCGTCGAAGAACTTAATCCTTCCATAAGCGCGGACGCCATCCATGAAGGCATTGTCGTCGAGGGGATCGGCAAGACCTACAAGGAACGCGCCGTCGTCAAGAGCGTCAGCCTTAAGCTGGGCCGTGGCGAGGTTGTGGGCCTGCTCGGGCCGAACGGCGCCGGCAAGACCACCTGTTTCTACATGATCACCGGTCTGATCGAGGCCGATTACGGCACGATCAGGCTCGATGGCCAGGATATCACCTATCAGCCGATGTATCAGCGCGCGCGCATGGGCCTGGGCTACCTGCCGCAGGAAGCGTCGATCTTCCGCGGCATGTCGGTGGAACAGAACATCCTCGCCGTGCTCGAACTGAACGAAAAGGATCCGAACAAGGTCCGCGATGATGTCAATCGCCTGCTCGAAGAACTGCGCATCACCCATATCCGCCATTCGCCGGCCACCGCGCTTTCGGGGGGCGAACGCCGCCGCGTCGAAATCGCGCGGGCGCTGGCGGGCAAGCCGTCCTTCATGCTGCTCGATGAGCCGTTCGCGGGTATCGATCCGCTGGCGATTTCCGATATCCGCGAAGTGGTGATGTATTTGAAAAGCCGCGGTATCGGCATCCTAATCACCGACCACAATGTCCGCGAAACGCTCGATCTGGTCGATCGCGCCTCGATCATCCATTCGGGCGAGGTGCTGTTTGAAGGCACGGCGGACGAGATCACCCACGATCCGGAAGTGAAGCGCGTCTATCTCGGCGAGTCCTTTAATTAGACGCCAGGCCGGATCGATATTCAGCGTATTTCGGTCACTCCCGCATCTTATACCGCCCCGTTTACGGGGCGGGGGACCGCACGACGCGCGAAGCGCTAGATGCGGTGGTGGGGGACTGCCGGCTTGTGTACATCATAGGCAGATCATAGATCCGCCGATTTCATGTGATCGGAAACGCAAGTTTCCGTATTATCGACAATGCCCCCACCACCGCATCTCCCTGCGGTCGTGCGGTCCCCCTCCCCACAAGTGGGGAGGTATAAGGGGCGGTTTCTGGATGTCGGTCCGGCCCAGATCGATGGGCATAAATTGCCGATTGTGATCGGCCATTAACCATTCGACAGCACTTGTTAACGCAGAATGGCGGCTGATTTTCGTATGGCTGCCGCAAAAATTGCCGGAGCTAAAGAAATATAGACGATTTTCGCCCAGTATGGCGCGAAACTGTCTATTTTGTTGGCGCGCAATATATCCGAAAAGTGGCGTCCACTTTTCGGATTGCGCTTGAAGGTCCGTAATGGCGCTCGGTCAAAGGTTAGAACTCAAGCAGGGGCAGGGGCTGGTCATCACCCCGCAATTGCAGCAGGCGATCAAGCTGCTGCAATTGTCGAACCTTGAGCTTGAGGCGGTGATCGAAACCGAACTGGAGCGCAATCCGCTGCTTCAGCGCGACGACAGCGATCCGGTGGGGGAGGCCAATGAAGCGCGCGACGCCGAGGCGGCGCCTGAGCCGGGCGATTCCCGCGAACTGGAACTGGGCGACCGCGATACAATCGCCGCTAATTCCGATCTCGACGCTTCCAGTTCCGATGTCTATGGCGACGATGAGCCGGTGGTGCGCGAACGCGAATCGGCCGCCGCCGATGCCGGGGAAGGTCCGGTGGTCGATTGGTCGAGGGCCGGCAAGGGCGGCGGCGGATTCGACGGCGACGAGGACATGGAACGTGTCCTGACGCGCGAGAAAACGCTCACCGAACACCTGACCGACCAGGCGCTGATCGCCCATTTCAGCCCGCCGGAAATGGCCATCGCGCAAATCCTGATCGATGCCGTCGATGAGGCCGGTTATATGCGCGCCTCCCTGGCCGAAATTGCCGACCGGCTGGGCTGTGAACTGGCGCTGGTGGAAAAGGTGCTGGCCGCCTGCCAGGGCTTCGAGCCGACGGGCATCATGGCGCAAAGCGTGCCGGAATGCCTGAAGCTGCAACTGATCGAGCGCAACCGTTTCGATCCGGCCATGCAGGCGCTGATCGACAATCTCGAACTGCTGGCCCGCCGTGATCTTTCGGCCCTGCGCAAGGTATGCGGCGTCGATGAGGAAGACCTCGGCGAGATGATCACCGAACTGAAGTCGCTCAATCCGCGGCCGGGCGCGGCTTACGGCGCCGAGCCTTCGCAAACCGTGGTGCCGGATGTTTTCGTGCGTCCGGACGCCGGTGGCGGCTGGCGCATCGACCTCAATTCCGACACCCTGCCGCGTGTGCTGGTCGATCAGAAATATCACGCCAGGGTGGCGACTTCGGCGCGCTCCGAATCGGAAAAGTCCTACCTCAATGATTGCCTCAGCCAGGCCAACTGGCTGATCAAGAGCCTCGATCAGCGCGCCCGCACCATCCTCAAGGTGTCCGCCGAAATCGTCCGCCAGCAGGACGCCTTTTTCGTCTATGGCGTCGAATACCTGCGCCCGCTCAATCTGAAAACCGTGGCCGACGCCGTGGGTATGCACGAATCGACCGTTTCGCGCGTCACCTCCAATAAATACGTCGCCACGCCGCGCGGGATTTTCGAGCTGAAATTCTTCTTCACCTCGTCGATCGCCTCGAATGACGGCACTTCGGCCCATTCCGCCGAGGCGGTGCGTCACAAGATCAAGAACCTGATCGACGGTGAAAAAACCTCCGGCGAAATCCTTTCCGATGACCGTATCGTCGAAATCCTGAAGGAGGCCGGGGTCGATATCGCCCGGCGGACCGTGGCGAAATACAGGGAAGCCCTGCGCATTCCGTCCTCGGTCGAACGCAAGCGCCAAAATCGCTGACCCAGACCGCTGATCGGTAGTCCCGGCAAAAGTCGCCTGTCAGGCGCTCCGACGGGCGGCATATTGCGCGCCCAACCTGTAAATAATCCATAATAATCAAGGTGAATGGGGGCGGTTTTATGACGCAGCCCTTACACATTTTCTTGACTTCCAAACCCCGCAGAGTGGCGTAAGCTTCTCCTGTCCCAACCGGGACAATGCCGCCGGCACCTCCAGGACAAACGTCTTTGGCCGGCGACGGTTCTTTATTCTTTAAGAACGGAGCGACATATCGCTATGCAAATTCAAGTCAGTGGAAAACAGGTCGAAGTCGGGGATGCGCTGAGAGCGCGCATCGAATCCGAGTTGACTCAAGGGGTCGCCAAGTATTTTGACCGCGGCGGTGAGGCCGAGGTCACGATATCGAAGCAGGGATATATGTTCAAGGCCGACTGCTGGGTGCGGCTGGCCTCCGGGCAAACCCTCTATTCCCACGCCTTTGGCGGTGACGCCCATTCCGCGTTCGACGGCACGCTCGACAATATGGAAAAACGCGTGCGCCGCTATAAGCGACGATTGAAACAGCATCACAACGGCACGCCGGTCAAGGAAGAAACGGCGAATGTCACGGTCCTTCGCGCCTTTGATGGCGATGATGAAGCCGAGGTCGAACTGGATGACGGCATGGACCACGCCTCGCCGCCGCATTCGATGATTATCGCCGAAACGGAAACCGTATTGCGCACCATGACGGTTTCCACCGCCGTGGCCGAAATGGAGTTGTCCAACTATCCGGCGATCATGTTCCGCAATGCGGCGCATGGCGGGCTGTCCGTCATCTATCGCCGGCCTGACGGCAATATCGGCTGGATCGATCCGGAGCGCACCCGCTCGAAAATGATGACGCAATAGCCGGATAAGCCTGGGGTAAACCTGGGAGACACCGGAGGCGGTTATCGCCTGCCGGAGGAGAATGGTTGACCTTCGGGGTCCGCTTCTCTATGGCAGGCGTGACCGCGCCCCCCGTCCTGCGAGGCCCAACGGGCCAGGCCTGGGGGAAGCCATAATGACGACTACGGATATGCTATGTTTATAACCACCCTGCTGGACCGGCACGCCATTCTGAGCAATGTCGGTGTCAACTCCAAGCGTCAGGCCCTCCAGATGGTGGCCGATGTGGCGGCGCGTCAGTTGGGTCTGGAAGCGGCCGATGTCCATCAGGCCTTGCTGGAACGCGAAAAGCTGAGTTCCACGGGCGTCGGCATGGGCGTGGCCGTGCCGCACGCCGCCCTGCCGGGCCTGGAGCGGATGCACGGCATTTTCGTGCGCCTGGAGGCGCCGGTCGATTACGATTCCATCGACGATATGCCGGTTGACCTGATCTTCGCCCTACTGGCGCCGGAAAACGCCGGCACCGAACACCTGCGGGCGCTGGCCAAGGTGTCGCGCCTGCTGCGCCAGAAAGATGTGCGCGAACAGTTGCGCAAGATGGAAAATCCGGATGCGCTTTATGCGGTCCTGACCGGAATGGCCGATTCCACCGCAGCTTAATCGTGATTGGCTGCGCAAATAATGATTAGGCTTTTTTCGTAAGAGATTTACGCGCAAACATGCGCGGCGGGCAGTCGCCCTTGCCAAATCTCATGAAGAGATTTGGAGATTGATCCTAACCGACCACTTCAATCGGAATGATCCTGACCTCTTCACTCGGCTTCGGCCGGATAAGGTCGATATGCAGCAGGCCATAGGCCAGGCTGGCCTTGGTGATCTCCAGTCCGTCACTGAGCACAAAAGCGCGATTGAAGCCCCTGAGTGCGATGCCGCGATGCAGATATTCCCGCTCCGGCACCTCTCCGGCGCGATCTCTTGCGGCTGAAACGGTCAGATGGGCGCCGCGCACCTCGATGCGTAACTGATCGGCGGTAAAGCCGGCCACGGCGATGCTGATACGGATATGATCGGCGCTCAGGGATTCGACATTATAGGGCGGGTAGTTGTCATGGCTGCGGCCGACGCGATCGATCAGCAATCGCATATCGTCGAAACCCAGCAAAAACGGGCTGTCAAAAACCACGGTCCGCGTCATCAGCACCTCACATCCATAAAAGCGATATGGGCGCTTTATCCCTGTGATTCAAGGAAGTCCGTGATGGCGGCGCGCGCCTGCGGTTCGGTCAGCAGGGGGGCATGGCCCACGCGATCGATATCGACCCGCGTGACGGCTTTCGACACCACCATCTTCTTTGCTTCCGCCGCGTCGAGCACATCCGACAGCGCGCCGCGAACGAGCAGGAGCCGGCGGCCGTGCGCCAGGCTGGCGTAACAGGGGGCCAGGTCGTAGGCCGCCGACCCGACCGTCAGGGTCTTGAAGGCGTCGGTGATGCGTGGATCATAAGCCAGGTGAAGGTTGCCGTCGCGGCCCTTGCGGAAAACGCGCCGGGCGAATTTCAACCAGTCCGCCGGGGTATTGTCCGGGAAGACCAGCCGGTATTGCTCGGCGATGAAGGCGCTGGCGTCCTGCCAGTTGCGCATGGCGCGGCGGGGCAGGGCGGCCATGGCCGAAATCCGCGCCTGGCCCTTTGGCGCGAGGGTGGGGCCGATATCGTTCAGTATGGCCGCCTTGATCAGGTTGGGCCGCAGGGTGGAGAGCACCATGGTCACCAGTCCGCCCATCGAATTGCCGATGAAGATCGCCTGACCGATGCCGAAGGCGTCGCACAGGTCGAGTATGTCCTTGGCGTAGGTCCACAGGTGGTAGTTCATGGCGTCGGGATCGTTTTCCGACAGGCCGCGGCCGCGGAAATCCGGTGCGATGACGCGGCGGTCGAGCGCGGCGATCCAGGGCGCGACATCCTCGAAATCGCTGCAATTGCGCGTCAGGCCGTGCAGGCAGATCACCGGCAGCCGTACGCGTCCGGCGGCGGCGGGATAATCGCGGGCATACATGCGCAGGCCGTCACTCGTCAGCCACCAGCGATCGTGATAGGCCGGGCCTTTTTTCAGCACACCGGCCAGCGGCGGCATGTCAGGATGCGCGTGATCGAAGGTCTGAAGCGTCTCTTTGAGATTGATCAATCTGCCCGCCCGAAATCTGAGTTTTGGGAACGCTATCCCCAATTCCTTAACATCACTTCACGCCGCAATCATGAAGAAAATGCAAACGCCAGGCGCAACGATTTCCAAAAGTGTTCCAGGCTTTGGCAAGGGCGACCGGATAACCGGCGTAGTGCCCGCCGCCGCCGTTGCGGCGAGCCTCGCGGCGCTTGAGCGGTCTTGCTTTTTAAAAGCAAGGCGAATAAAAACGCCCTGAGCCGGCAGGCCGGCTCAACCCCGCGAAAGACGGTGACGTCAGCCTGTTGCAAGAGACTTGCGATATATAATCTGCTCTTTTGTGGCTTTCCGGGATGGGGAAAAGCCGTGACGCAAAGGAGATTCCCCATGCCTGACGTGCATGACCTCAAACCCATCGAACAATATAAACGCGACGCCGCCAGGCTGTTGAAAGCCGTGCGCGCCGATGAGGCAACGGCGCGTGACCGTTTCCGCCATCTGGAAAACGCCCCCGCCGGCCTGCAACTCAAGCACGCCCTGACCGTGGTCGCCCACGAAGCCGGTTTCCCGACCTGGACCGCGCTGAAAACGGCCGCGGAAGAGGTCGATTTTTCCGAAGTTTTCGCGTCACCCGGCCTGAAGGATTCAATCAATCACTGGTTTCGCAATTATGAGGAAGCCAGGGCGCATCAGGCAGCGCATGGCGGCGTGCTTCTGCCTTACCGCACGCAGGCCTTCGTCACCTCGCTCGAAATCCTGCCACGCCTGGGTTACGAAAAGGACGATCCCGACTGGGCGGCTATCGGCTATGATTTCATCAATCCGGCCTCGACGGAAGCATTGGCGCGCATCAAGACACGCCTGTCACGCCGGCTGACTGAAAAGTTTTGAATTGCCTCCCCGGTCATGCCGGGGCTATCGCCTATGGCTTTTGGAATAACTTTTCTTCCCCCTCTCCCCTCAATGAGGGGAGAGGACGGGCGCGGAGCGAAGCGATCGCAACCGGGTGAGGGGCTGTGTGACGCTTGTGTTCTATCGACGCACAGCCCCTCACCCGATCGCCTTCACTGCGTTCGGCTCTCGTCCTCTCCCCTCATTGAGGGGAGAGGGGAAAGGCATCTCAACGCCAAAAGCCATATGCGATAGCCCTGCTATGCAGGGGAGAGACAACCGCTATATCCGCGAGATCAGCGTATGGCGGCGGACAGGGCGCACACCGGGCACGCGGTTGAGCTTGATCAGGCCTTCCGGCTCGCCCCACAGGTCGTAGGCGTCGGCCTTCGTCACCTTCGCCTTGACCAGATTGCCGGCTTTCAGACCGTTGAAACCCTTAAGGAAGATATGGCCGTCGATTTCCGGCGCGTCGCCTTTCGTGCGGGCGATGGCGGTGCCATCATTGCGGATATCATCGACCAGGCAGTCCTCGATGCGGCCCACCTTGTTGGCCAGTTTCTGCGCCGAAATGCGCGAAGCCACGGCCATGAAGCGGGCCAGACGGTCCTGCTTGACCTCTTCCGGCACATGGTCGGGCAGCAGCTTGGCCGCCGCGCCCTCGACGTTTTCATAGGCGAAGGCGCCGACGCGATCGATCTGCGCCACTTCCAGCCAGTCGAGCAGGAAGTTGAAATCGGCCTCCGTCTCGCCGGGGAAGCCGACGACAAAGGTCGAGCGCAGGGTCAGGTCCGGGCAGACTTCGCGCCAGGAGAGGATGCGGTCGAGCGTCTTTTCCTGATTGCCGGGGCGCTTCATCGCTTTCAAAATCTTCGGCGAGGCGTGCTGGAACGGAATATCGAGATAGGGCAGGATCTTGCCCTCGGCCATCAGCGGGATGACCGAATTGACGTGTGGATACGGGTAGACATAGTGCATCCGCACCCAGATGCCGAGTTCGCCAAGCCCGCGCGACAAATCCTCGAACGAGGCATTCCAGTTCTGGCCGCGCCACTCGCTTTGCGCATAGCGGATATCGAGTCCGTAGGCCGACGTATCCTGGGAGACGACCAGCAGTTCCTTGACGCCGGATTTGGCGAGAATTTCCGCTTCACGCAACACTTCGGCCACCGGGCGCGAAGCGAGATCACCGCGCAGGGACGGGATGATGCAGAAGGAACAGCGGTGATCGCAGCCTTCCGAAATCTTGAGATAAGCATAATGCTTGGGCGTCAGGCGTACACCGGCGGAATCTTCCGGCACCAGCGGACGGAAGGGATCGGGCTTGGGCGGCGCCACGATATGCACAGCGTCCATTACCGCGTCATACTGGTGCGCGCCGGTGACGGCGGCGACATTAGGGAAGCGCGAGCGGATCAGGTCTTCCTCGCCGCCCATGCAGCCGGTGACGATGACCTTGCCATTTTCGGCCAGCGCCTCGCCGATGGCCGAAAGGCTTTCTTCCTTGGCGGAATCGAGGAAACCGCAGGTATTGACCACGATGACATCGGCCCCGGCGTAGGAGGCCGAGGTGTCGTAGCCCTCACCCTTCAGGCGCGTCAGGATGCGTTCGGAATCGACCAGAGCCTTCGGGCAGCCCAGCGATACGAAACCGACCTTGGGCTGAGTCTCTTTTGGGGCGCCGGAAATTTTGGACACGACAGAACTGGTCATAGGAAAAAGCTTGAACTTGTGGGGGGATGATGGCTTAAGCCTTCCCATAACGAAATTTTGCGCCCGTTGAAAGTTTATTCCTCAACCGCGCCCGCAACAGGAACCCTGACATGCTGCTTTTTGCCGATACCGCCGACACCCAGGTTCTTGCCGAACTGATGGCAACCGGCCTGATCGACGGCGTTACCACCAATCCGACCCTGATCGCCAAGTCTGGCCGCAATATCCTCGAAGTCATCAAGGAAATCTGCGACATGTGCGAAGGGCCTGTCTCGGCCGAAGTCGCCGCCACCGACGCCGCCACCATGATCAAGGAAGGCGAAAAGCTGGCCAAGATCGCCACCAATGTGGTCATCAAGGTGCCGCTGACCATCGATGGCCTCAAGGCCACCAAGGAATTCTCATCCCAGGGCCTGATGACCAACGTTACCCTGTGTTTCTCGGCAACCCAGGCTCTGTTGGCCGCCAAGGCCGGCGCCACCTTCGTTTCGCCGTTCGTCGGCCGTCTCGACGACCAGGGCGCCGACGGGATGCAACTGATCCACGATATCCGCGCCGTCTATGACAATTACGATTTCGACACCGAAATCCTGGCGGCGAGCTTGCGCAACAATACCCATGTCGCCCAGGCCGCCATCGCCGGCGCCGATTGCGCCACCCTGCCGCCGCAGACCTTCCGCGACATGTTCAGGCACCCGCTGACCGACAAGGGCCTGGAAACCTTCCTGGCCGACTGGAAAAGCACGGGCCAGAGCATCCTTTAAGTTTCGGGGTGTGGGGTCCGTGACCCCACAAATCTTGCCTTGTTCCAGGAAAAACCCGGCCCCTAAAGGCCGGGTTTTTCCTGGAAAGAGAAGACTTAGGGCCACAGGCCCCGGGGGCGCCGAGCCAAACCCCGGAAATTTAAGGGTTGGCCATGGCCCCGGCAATCGCATTGACCACCTCCCGGACCTGATCGGCGTCGTCACCCTCGGCCATGACGCGGATCAGCGGCTCGGTGCCGGAGGGGCGCACCAGAACGCGGCCGGTGCCCTTGAGGGCCTCTTCGCCGGCCTTGATCGCCGCCTTGACCGCCTCGCGTTCCATAGGGTTCTGGCCGGTATATTTCACATTCTTCAGCAGTTGCGGCACGGTCTCGAACTGGCGGCCCAGTTCGCTCATCGGCTTGCCGGATTCGACCCGCTCGGCCAGCACCTGAAGCGCCGCGATCAGGCCGTCGCCGGTGGTGGCGTAGTCGCTCAGGATGACGTGGCCGGACTGTTCGCCGCCGATATTGAAGCCGCCCTCGCGCATCCGCTCCATGACATAACGGTCGCCGACCTTGGTGCGCTCCAGTGACAAACCCAGTTTCCGCATATGTCTTTCCAGGCCGAGGTTCGACATGACTGTGGCCACCAGGCCGCCGCCTTGCAGCGAACCCTTGCGCGCCAAAGCGCCGGCGATAATGGCCATGATCTGGTCGCCATCGACGATCTGGCCGTTTTCATCGCAGATCACCACGCGGTCGGCGTCGCCATCGAGCGCGATGCCGATATCGGCGCGCAGTTCCCTGACCTTCTGCGCCATGGCCTGCGGCTGGGTGGAGCCGCACTTTTCATTGATGTTCAGGCCGTCCGGCGTCACGCCCAGCGGGAAGACCTCGGCGCCCAGTTCATAGAGCGCCAGCGGCGCCACCTTATAGGCCGCGCCATTGGCGCAATCGAGCACGATGCGCAGGCCGTTCAGCGTCAGATGACGCGGGAAGGTGGCCTTGGCGATTTCGACATAGCGCCATTGGGCGTCATCGACGCGCTGCACCCGGCCGAGCTTGTGCGGATCGGCCACGCCAACGAGAATATTGCCGTCCATGCGCGCCTCTATGGCCAGTTCCACCTCATCGGAAAGCTTGTAGCCATCGGGACCGAACAGCTTGATGCCGTTATCGGCGAAGGCGTTATGCGAGGCGGAGATCATGACGCCGAGATCGGCACGCATCGAGCGGGTCATCATGGCCACGCCCGGCGTCGGCAGGGGGCCGAACAGGCGCACATCCATGCCGACCGAGGTGAAGCCGGCCACCAGGGCCGGCTCGATCATATAGCCTGACAGCCGGGTATCCTTGCCGATCACGACCAGATGGCGGCGGTCCGAATCCGACATGAACATCTTGCCGGCGGCCATGCCGACGCGGTAGGCGACTTCGGCGGTCATCGGGAAGGTGTTGGCCTGGCCGCGGATGCCGTCGGTGCCGAAATATTTGCGGGTCTGGGTCATGGCGGGCATATGGGTAGCCATTTCTTCGTTGCGGTTGCGGATAGGGTTGTAGCCGTAAAGCGACATGGCCTGACGGTAATCGGCGATCTTCTGCGTCAGCAGGGAGATAAAGGCGGCCTCCAACTTATCGACCGTTTCCGGGCGTGGCGCCTTGGTGGAGCCGTTCATGGCGCGGAAAATGCTGCTCTGGGCGATGGCGGCGGCCTCGGCCACGTCCTTGATCGAAATGCCCGACGCATTGACCGCGCCTTGCAGTTTCTCCCACTTGTTCTCGCTCATGTCCGGTTCCTTATTCTTCTCCCTCTCCCCTTTTACAAGGGGAGAGGGAATGGTGGCCGCAATATCTACGGCCGACGGGTTTTCACCCGCCTGTTTTCGCTGCGCTCGTCACTTCACTAGGCTGGAAAGGGATAATTTGCAATTTATTTATTGCATATTTCCATGTGGCCGTTGTCTCGAATTGTAAAATTGGCGTCATTTAGCGTGCAAATTGTGAATATAATAGGTTAATTGCTTGCCTTCACCAAAAACTGGCATTCCATCCGCTATTTTTGTAACATCAATTTATAGCAATTCAATTTTTCATATGCTATTTGAAAGTAGCAATTTAGCGTGAACGGCGAAAAGGACGGTCCCCATGTGCGGCATCATCGGTATTATCGGCAATGAATCCGCCGCCCCGCGCCTGCTGGAATCCCTGCGCCGCCTTGAATATCGCGGCTATGACTCCGCCGGTATCGCTGTCCAGACAACCGCAGGCATCCAGCGCCGCCGCGCCGCCGGCAAGATCCGCAATCTCGAAGCCGTTATCGCCGAAGAGCCGATCACCGGCGCGACGGGTATCGGTCATACCCGCTGGGCCACTCACGGCGCGCCGACCGTCGCCAACGCCCACCCGCATCAATACGGCAAGGTGACGCTGGTCCATAACGGCATCATCGAAAACTATGCGGAACTGAAAGCTGGTCTGGAAGCCAGGGGCGAGGTTTTCGACTCCGATACCGATACCGAGGTTATCGCCCACCTGCTCGATGGGGCGCTGAAATCCGGCCAGACACTGAAAGAGGCCTTCAAATCGGTGCTCGATCAGCTTCACGGCGCCTATGCCCTGGCGATTCTGGTGGAAGGCGAGGACGATATCCTGCTGGGCGCGCGCCGTGGCTCGCCATTGGTGATCGGCTGGGGCGAGGAGGAAATGTATCTCGGCTCCGATGCCCTGGCGGTCGGTCCCTTCACCCAGCGTGTCACCTATCTTGAAGAGGGCGACTGGGTGATCCTGAAAAAGGATTCAGCCGAGGTGCGCGACGCCGCTGGCTTCCTGGTCAATCGCCCGATCGTCACCGTTTCCGCTTCCGCCGCGCTGGTCGAAAAAGGGTCTTACCGTCACTTCATGGAAAAGGAAGTGCACGAACAGCCGGAAAGTTGCCAGCGCACGCTCTCGGCCTATCTCGATCCGGTGGCGCAGGCGGTGCGCGCCGATATCAAGGCGGGTGTCGATTTCTCGAAAATCGTCCGCATACAGATCATCGCCTGCGGCACCGCCTATTATGCCGGTTCGATCGCGCGCTATGCCTTTGAAAAATTGGCCGGCTTGCCGGTCGATGTCGAGGTGGCTTCGGAATTCCGCTACCGCGCCCCGGCCGTCACGCCCGGCACTTTGGCGGTCGCCGTGTCGCAATCGGGTGAAACCGCCGATACCCTGGCCGCCCTGCGCTGGTGCAAGGCGCAGGGCCTGATGACCGCCGCCCTGGTCAATGTCCATTCCTCCACCATGGCGCGCGAAGCCGATATCCTGTGGCCCACCCATGCCGGTCCCGAAATCGGCGTCGCCTCCACCAAGGCCTTCACCGCCCAGCTTTCGGCGCTTCTGTCTCTGGTTGTCTGCGTCGCTTCACAGCGCGGCCGCATTGATGCCGCCGGGGAGGCGCATTACGTCCAGACCCTGCTCGAAGCCCCCGGCCTGATCGCCGAAGCGCTGGGCATGGATGGCGAGATCGCCCGCACCACCCACGCGCTCTCAAAGGCGCGCGATGTCATCTATCTCGGCCGCGGCGAAACCTATCCGCTGGCGTTGGAAGGCGCGCTGAAACTCAAGGAAATCAGCTATATCCATGCCGAAGGCTATGCCGCCGGCGAACTGAAACATGGCCCGATCGCCCTGATCGACGAAAATACGCCGGTGGTGGTCATCGCCCCGGATGACGAACTGTTCGAGAAGACGGCTTCCAATGTGCAGGAGGTGGCGGCGCGCGGCGGCCGGGTCATCATGATCACTAATGCCCCGCAAAAGGTGCCGTCGCTTTCGGGCGATGCGGCTAAGGCTCTGCAGGTGATCCGGGCGCCGGACTGCGATCCGTTCGTCGCCGCCCTTGTCTATTCGGTGCCGATCCAGCTTCTGGCCTATCATACCGCCGTCCACAAGGGCACCGATGTCGATCAGCCGCGCAATCTGGCAAAATCGGTGACGGTGGAGTAGGCTTCTTCGACATCATGTGTCAGTGGGGGCGAGATGCTGTTCGATCTTATTGTTTCAATTTTAGGGCTTTATCTAGCCAGCGTGTTGTTATTTTTGACAAGACAAGTACTTGCAAGTTCAATCCTGACCCGTTTCCAAATCATTGAAATTGCAAATGATAATCAAATATTGCTATTTTTTATAACCATGCTTTTGAAAGCTGCCGGTTTTATTCTTTTGCTATGGTCTATTATTCATTTTGCAGTTGTGGGCATGTATGGAAATTCTAATATTTTAAACTGGGCTGGATTAAAATTTCGGTATGACTGGGAAAATAAGGCGGTTCTGAGATTGGAAGAAAATTCCGAATAAGCTAAGTTTGCTCGACAAATTGTTGAGTAAAATATCGATGAAACCCGACTATCTCAAAGGCTGCGGACTGGCATTTGGCGCCGCCATGCTGTGGGGCGTATCGGGCACGGCGGGGCAGTTTCTCTTTGCCCATCGCGGTGTCAATACCGAATGGCTGGTGGCGGTGCGGATGCTGATGGCGGGCGTGTTGATGCTCGGTTTCGTGGCCCTGCGCGCGCCGCGCGATCTCTTCGCCGTCTGGACAAACAAGGCTGATGCTCTGCGCATGGCGGTCTTCGGCCTGTTTGGCATGCTGGCCGTGCAATATACCTATTTCGCCGCCATCAACGCCTCGAATGCCGCCACGGCGACCGTGATCCAGTATACCGGACCTGTGCTGATCGTCGGCTGGTTCGCCTTGCGGAGAAAGCGCTGGCCGACGCCGTTTGAAGGTCTGTGTGTCCTCATGGCCGTGGCCGGCACCTTCTTCATGGTGACGCACGGCAGCCTCAGCAGCCTGTCGATCTCGAAAATGGCGCTGGTCTGGGGCTTAAGCTCGGCGGTGGCGCTGGCCTTCTATTCCATACAGCCCCTGACCCTGATGTCGCATTATTCGCCGCCCATCGTTATCGGCTGGGGAATGTTGATCGGCGGAGTGGCGCTCAGTCTCGTCCATGCGCCCTGGGCGATCGAAGGTGTTTGGGATATGCCCGCCATCGGCGCTTTCGCCTTTGTTATCGTCTTCGGCACCTTGATCCCGTTCTATGCCTATCTGACGGCGGTGAAACGCGTCGGGCCGGAAACCTCAAGCCTGCTGGCCTGCGCCGAACCGCTGGCGGCGGCGGTGATCGGCATGATCTGGCTGGGCACGCGCTTTGGCTTTTACGACTGGCTGGGCACGGCGCTGATCCTCGCCACGGTCATTTCGCTGGCTCTGCGCAAGAGCGAGCCGAAGGCCGTCAAGATCGAATAGCAACTTTTGGGTTGCGTTTTTTCTGCCGCGAATGTAAAAGGCAACCATGGAGTTGCCAATATGCAAAACGAAATCCGCAAGGAAATCATTCTGAAAGCGCCGCTCGTCAAGGTCTGGGCGGCGATCAGTGAGGCCGATCAGTTCGGCCGGTGGTTCGGCGTCCGCTTCGATGGACCGTTCCGCGCCGGTGAAAAACTCAGTGGCGTAATCGTGCCCACGGCGGTCGATGACGAGGTGGCGGCCATGCAGAAACCTTATGAAGGCACACCTTTCCATATCGTCGTCGGCGAGATCACGCCGCGGACGCGCTTCAGTTTCCATTGGCATCCGTATGGCGTTAAGACGGATTACGATTACAGCCGGGAGCCGATGACGCTCTGCACCTTCGCCCTGTCGGAAGTGGATGGCGGCGTGCGTCTGGTGATCACCGAAAGCGGCTTCGAGAATATTCCACTGGCCCGCCGCGCCGAAGCCTTCACCGCCAATGACGGCGGCTGGGACGCCCAGGCCGGACTGATCGAGGCTTATCTTGCCCGGTAAGGCGTCGGTTTTCGCGGCCCTGGGCGATGACACAAGGCTGGCCATTGTCGAGCGGCTGCGCGCCGGCCCGGCCTCCATCGTCAATCTCACCGGCGGCGCGCAAATGAGCCGGCAGGCCGTCACCAAACACCTGCATGTGCTGGAAAAGGCCGGATTGGTCACCCACCTGCGCCTTGGCCGCACAACCATCTGGCAACTGGAACGGTCGCGCTTCGATGACGCCCGGCACTATTTCGATATCATCTCCCGCCAGTGGGAGGGGGCAATGGAACGGTTGCGTGCTCATGTCGAGAATTGATGCGGCGCAACAATAAGTGACGGCAAGGGCCTCGTAATCCGGTGCGGTAACCTGTAAATACGCGTTTTCTGTGTGTGTTTGCGAGTTCTGAATATGGAAAGTCTTGCTCCCGGCGCGGTCATTGACGCCGCGCCCGCGCGCCGTCCGGGCGTTGTGCTGTTCGCGCTGGCCATGGGCAGCTTCGCCATCGGCACCACCGAATTCGCCACCATGAGCCTGCTGCCCTATTTCTCGAAGGATCTGCATATCGATCCGGCGACGGCGGGCCATGTCATCAGCGCCTATGCGCTCGGCGTCGTGGTGGGGGCGCCGACGATTGCCGTTCTGGCGGCGCGGTTGTCACGCAAGTTCCTGCTGATCCTGCTGATGCTGGTCTTCGGCCTCGCCAACGGCCTGAGCGCGCTGGCCCCCGATTATCACTGGATGCTGTTCTTCCGTTTTGTCAGCGGTTTGCCGCACGGCGCTTATTTCGGTGTCGCTTCGCTGGTGGGGGCCTCCATTGTGCCCGCCGAAAAGCGGGCGCGGGCCGTGGCGCGCATCATGCTGGGCCTGACCATCGCCACGGTCATCGGTGTGCCGGCGGCCAACTGGGTGGGGCAGGTCACCGGCTGGCGCGCCGGTTTCGGCCTGGTCGCCATGTTGTCCGTATTGACCATGGGGCTGGTCTGGGCCTTCGCGCCGAAGCAGCCGCGCGATCTCGACGCTCATCCGATGCGCGAACTTGGGGCATTGAAACGCGGGCAGGTATGGTTGACGCTCGGCATCGGGGCCATCGGTTTCGGCGGCATGTTCGCCGTCTATACTTATGTCGCCTCGACGCTGCTGACCGTGACCCATGTGACCGCCGGCTTCGTGCCGGTGGTGCTGTGCCTGTTCGGCCTCGGCATGACGGTTGGCACGCTGTTTTGCGGCTGGGCGGCCGACAAGGCGCAGATGCCAGCCATCGGACTCTGTTTGTTATGGAGCGCGGTCTGGCTCGGCGTCTATCCGTTCGCGGCGCATAATGTCTGGGCCATCAGCCTGGCCGTCTTCATGATTGGCGGCGGCGGCGGGCTGGGGATCATGCTGCAAACCCGACTGATGGATGTGGCGGGAGACGCCCAGACCATGGCGGCGGCGCTCAATCATTCGGCCTTCAACTTCGCCAACGCCCTGGGGCCGCTGCTGGCGGGGATGGTGATTGCCCGTGGCGCGGCTTTCAATGAAACGGGCTTTGTCGGCGTGGCGCTGGCGCTGGGTGGATTTGCGATCTGGGGTGTAGCGCTGTGGGATAACCAGCGGCGCAGGGGTTTGAAGTAAGAAACCCCACCACCACATCTCAGCCTTCGGCTTCGTGCGGTCCCCTTCCCCGGCATAGCCAGGGAGGTATAATAAATAACTGCTCAATCTTATACCTCCCCAGTTTACTGGGGAGGGGGACCGACGCGCCCTTGCGCGTTGGTGGTGGGGTTTCTTACTTTCCGCATCTTCAAGAATAGTGTGTTCGGATATTTTCCGACATTTGTGCAAAATATTCCGAAAAAAATGGCCGTGATGGGATGACAAACGAATCGGGATGCGCCATATGAGCCTTCCCATCCCTCCTGCCAAAAGGCCCTGAGTTCGTCATGCGTGACTTTTACCGTATTCGCCGCCTGCCTCCCTATGTCTTTGAAGAAGTCAACAAGGTGAAGGCCCGTCTGCGAGCTGCCGGTACGGATGTCATCGATTTTGGCATGGGCAATCCCGACATGGCGACCGCGCCGCATATCGTCGACAAGCTGATCGAAACGGCGCAAAAGCCGAAGACCCACGGCTACAGCGTTTCCAAGGGGATTCAAGGCCTGCGCAAGGCCATGGCCGGCTATTATGACCGCCGCTATGGTGTGAAACTCAATCCGGATACCGAGGTCGTGGCCACGCTCGGCTCCAAGGAAGGCTTCGCCAACCTGGCCATGGCCATCACCGCGCCGGGCGATACGGTAATCTGTCCCAATCCGGCCTATCCGATCCACGCCTTCGGCTTCCTGATGGCGGGGGGCGTCATCCGCCATGTGCCGGCGCTGTCGCCTGAGCAGTATCTTTCGGGGATTGAGAAAGCCGTCAAGCATTCGGTGCCGACGCCTTCGGTGATGATCGTCTCCTATCCGTCGAACCCGACCGCGCAATGGGTCGATCTCGATTTCTACAAGGAAGTCATCCGCATCGCCCAAAAGCATGACCTGATCGTGCTGTCGGATATCGCCTATTCGGAAATCTATTTCGAGGACAATCCGCCGCCGTCGATCCTCCAGGTCGAGGGCGCCATGGAGCGCTGTGTCGAGATCAATTCGCTGTCGAAAACCTATGCCATGGCCGGCTGGCGCGTCGGCATGGTGGTCGGCAACGCGCAGATCTGCGCGGCGCTGGCCCGCGTGAAATCCTATCTCGATTACGGCGGTTTCGCCCCGATCCAGGTGGCCGCCGCCGCCGCGCTTAATGGCCCGCAGGATAATGTCGCCGAAATCCGCGCCACTTATAAGTCACGCCGCGACGTGCTGATCGACTCGATGAAACGCGCCGGCTGGGATATTCCGCCGCCGCCGGCTTCGATGTTCGCCTGGGCGAAAATCCCGCCGAAGTTCGAGCACATGGGGTCGATGGAATTCGCCAAGATGCTGATCGAAGAGGCGCATGTCGCCGTCGCCCCCGGTCTGGGTTTCGGCGAATACGGCGAAGGTTACGTCCGGCTCGGCCTGGTCGAGAACGAGGCGCGCATCCGCCAGGCCGCGCGCAATGTCAAAAAGCTGCTGCTGCCGAACGACAAGCCGGCAAGAACGGCTGAAAAAGTATAACTTTTTTCGCCTGTTGTTCGCACACTGACAATTTCAAAATTGTCTCAAAATAAATTGATCGCAGGGGTGACAAGGCTGTCATCCCTGCGTTAAGCGTCTTTGTGGCCACAGAACGCGGGGCGGGTTTTAAGGATTGTTTAATTCTTTTTGACTCGGACCCGCGAATGGGTTTCACTATAATATTGTGCAATGCACAGTTTTTTAGGCACAGTTTTTGAGCACGTATTTTTTGCAGAACCCTGATAATTTCCGCCCGGGTTTCGCATGGTGCTCGGCGCCTTCGGGCACTAGCTGTGACGCGAGACGAAATCAAGAGGTGCCAGCGTGGTCAGTTTAGAGTTCGATCTGAATACCGATTCCGAGCAGGATGCCTTCTTTGGGGCTTTTTTCAAATTTGTCGAAGCCGCCGCCGTCAATGATGCCGATTCCATCTCCGTGCGCTCCGACCTGCGTTCGGATTTGGCGGGCGATCATCAGGTCAAGGTCGTGACCTTCGAGGACAAGGATCAGGCCGATCAATTCCAGTCCTACTGGTCGCAGCGCCGCAAATGGCTTGGCCTTTAGGGCGATAAGCCTGTATAGGCGGGACTTTCGCTATTCCTGCCGGTTTGGAACATGCTGGGCCTGAGACATCTTCCGCTGAAATACCGGTTGCCGCTGATCCATGGCGCGCTCAACCTGCTCGGCCGGGCCAAGGCGCGCGGCTGGCAAAAAGCGACCGGGGAGGGACTGACCAAGGGGCCGCTGGTCGTTTCCGCCTTTTTCAACGAAACCACCGGTGTGGCGCGCGGTGGCCGCCTGAGCGCCAACGCCTTGCGCGCGGCAGGCTATGATCTGATCGAGCACGATATACGCCCCTGTTTCAGGCAGTATGTCAGCGAAGGCGCGGAACTGCCGGGCAAGGGCGGAGTCTGGTATATTCACGCCAATGCGCCGGAAGTGCTGGTGGCCCTGATGGCGCATGATCCCGCGCAGTGGGCCGACCGCTACCGCATCGCCTATTGGGCCTGGGAAACGCCGAAAGCGCCGCATGACTGGATACGGGTCGCCGATTATCTGCATGAAATCTGGGTGCCGAGCCGGTTTGTTTATGACGCCCTGGTGGCCACCTTCAACGACGCTCTGCGCGCCGACCTGATCCCGCGCCTGCGCGTCATGCCGCATCCGGTGTCCCTGCCGCCACCGGCGCGCCACGCCCTGTCCCGTGCGCGGTTTGGTCTCTCCGATGAGCTATGCGAAGTGCTGTGCCTGTTCGACACCAAGTCGTCGGCGGCGCGCAAGAATCCCTGGGGCGTGCTGGTCGCCTGGCAGGAGGCGTTTCCTGAAGAGAATCCGGTGGCCCGCCTGACGGTCAAGGTCAGCGACCTGTCGGACGATCGCACCACCGAGCGCCGGCTTCTGGCCATCGCCGCCAAACGCAGCGATATCCGCATCATGGACCAGCGCCTCAGCGAAGCCGACATGGAAGCCTATATCGGCGCCTTCGATATCCTCGTCTCGCTGCACCGCGCCGAAGGTTTCGGCCTGACCCTGGCGGAAGCGATGGCGGCGGGCGTGGCGGTGATCGCCACCGACTGGTCGGGCAATATCGACTTCATGACGCCGGAAAATTCACGGCTGATCCGGTCGTCGCTTATTCCCATTTCCGATCCGGAGGGCGGCTATAGCATCGTAAAACGCGAGTCGATGCAGGTCTGGGCCGATCCGCATATTTTAGAGGCGGTGACCGATCTTCGCCAACTGACTGACCAGCCGGGCCTGCGCAAAGCTTTGGGTGAGGCGGGCATTGAGGCGATCCGCGACCTCCACGCACCCTGGCGGCGTGATGAGCTGACGGAGTTGCTGTTCAACCGCTGGCTTGACGTGTAATTTCACTTTCAGCGTGACTTTCACGTTTGGCTTGACTCTTCCGCCGCCTTAAGCCAAAGAACCCGCCACATCCGCGCAAATCTTTGCGCTTCATGCAAAAACCCTTTGCCAATACGCGTTTCGACAGGGATCGAACAGGGGATTGGGAAGGCGCCCCGACAGCGCGTTGCGCCCTCGGGGATTTTGTTTTTGCGTAAAGCGGGAAACGCACGGCTCCAGATTAAAGGTTTTTGGCCATGTTCGACAGCTTGAACGACCGTCTGTCCGGTTTGTTTGACCGCCTCAGCGGACGCGGCGTCCTTTCGGAAAAGGACGTCGATGAAGCCCTGCGCGAGGTGCGCGTCGCCCTGCTGGAAGCCGACGTCGCCCTGCCGGTGGTGCGCCAGTTCATGACGCGCGCCAAGGAACTGGCCACCGGCGAAGCCATCATCAAGGCCGTGAAACCCGCCGACCAGGTGGTCAAGATCGTCTATGACGGCCTGATCGACATGCTGGGCGGCGAGGCGCCGGTGCCGGTCAATCTCAACGCCGTGCCGCCCGTCGTCATCCTGATGGCCGGTCTGCAAGGTTCGGGTAAAACGACGACCTCCGCCAAGCTGGCCCTGCGCCTGACGAAGTTCGACCGCAAGAAGGTCATGATGGCCTCGCTCGATACGCGCCGTCCGGCCGCCATGGAGCAGTTGAAGCTGCTGGGCGAGCAGACCGGCGTCGATGTATTGCCGATCGTGACCGGCCAGAGCGCGGTCGAGATCACGCGCCGCGCCCTGCAATCGGCCAAGCTCCAGGGCTATGATGTCCTGATTCTCGATACCGCAGGTCGCACCACGCTCGATGAGAGCCTGATGGCGGAAGCCGCCGAGATCGCCAAAATCTCGAATCCGACCGAAACCTTCCTCGTCGCCGACAGCCTCACCGGCCAGGACGCCGTGCGCACGGCCACCGCCTTCCATGAGCGCCTGCCGTTGACCGGCCTGATCCTGACCCGCGCCGATGGTGACGGACGCGGCGGCGCCATGCTCTCGATGCGCGCCGTCACCGGCCTGCCGATCAAGTATCTCGGCGCGGGTGAAAAGGTCGAGGCGCTCGATGTCTTCGATGCCCGCCGCATCGCCGGCCGTATCCTCGGCCAGGGCGATATCGTCGCCCTGGTGGAAAAGGCCGCGCAGGAACTGGACGCCTCCAAGGCCGAGGCCATGGCGCGCAAGATGGCCAAGGGCCAGTTCGATCTCGACGATCTCTCCGCCCAGCTTCAGCAAATGAAGAAGATGGGCGGCATGACCGGCATCATGGGCATGTTGCCCGGCGTGCAGAAGGTCAAGAAGCAGATCGAAGAATCGAACTTCTCCGACAAGATATTCGACCGCCAGGTGGCCATCATCTCGTCGATGACCAGGCTGGAGCGCAAGAAGCCCGACCTGCTCAATGCCTCGCGCAAGCGCCGCATCGCGGCCGGCGCTGGCGTCGATGTCGCCGAGATCAACCGCCTGCTCAAGCAGCACCGCCAGATGGCCGACACCTTCAAGATGATGTCGCGCTCCAATGGCCGTGGCGCCATGGGCCAGATGGCGAAAATGTTTGGAATGGGCGGCGGTGCGCAACCGAACATGGCCGATATCGCCAAGAAGATGGGTGTCAATACCCAGGCCGGACCCGGTGGCAATCCGCTGGAAGGCCTGAACCCGGCGCTCGATCTCGACAAACTGAAAGCTTTGGGCGGCGGGAAACTCCCCGGCGCCACTCCTCCTTCGGGCCTGTTCGGTGGCCTGCCCGGTTTGCCGGGTGCAAAGCCGTTCGACCCCACAAAGAAATAGCACCTTACAACTTAGGAATACTGAAATGCTTAAGATTCGTCTGTCCCGCGGTGGCTCCAAGAAGCGCCCTTACTACACCATCGTCATCGCTGACGCCGCCGCCCCGCGCGATGGCAAGTTCATCGAAAAGGTCGGCACCTATAACCCGATGCTGCCGAAGGACGCCCAGCGCGTGACCCTGAAGGTCGAGCGCATCGCCGAGTGGCTCAAGAAGGGCGCCCAGCCGACCGATCGCGTGGCGCGCTTCCTGTCGCAAGAAGGCCTGGTGAAGTGGGAACACGGCAATAACCCGCAAAAGGCCCAGCCGGGCAAGAAGGCTCAGGAGCGTCTGGCCGAGCGCGCCCAGCGCGAACAGGATCGTCTGGATGCCGAAGCTGCCGCCAAGGAAGAAGCCGCCGCTGCCGCCGCCGCGCCGGCCGAAGAAGCCCCGGCCGCTGAGGAAGTGGCTGCCGAAGAAACCCCCGCTTCGGAATAAGGCGTCGCCGCGCTTTGTAACAGGCGCTTGCTAATAGAAAGGGCCAGGGTGCAAATCCTGGCCCTTTGCTGTATGTGGATACATACCCCTCACCCCGGCCCTCTCCCCGCTGGAGAAGAGAGGGCCGGGGTGGGGGGCTTCAACGTGCACTGAAATTCCAATGACCCAAACCGCCAAACCCGATCTGATCCTTGTCGCCCAGGTAAGCGCCGCCGTGGGCCTGCAGGGCGAATTCAAGTTGCTGAGTTTTATGGATGATCCATTCAGCGTGCTGGAATACAGCCCCCTGCTGAGTGAAAAGGGTGAACCGGCCCTGGTGCTGACCAAGGCGCGCGAACACAAGGGCGCGCTGGTCGTCAGGGCGGAGAATGTGCCTGACCGCACCGCCGCCGACCGGATTAAAGGCCTGAAACTCTATATCAGCCGCGCCGATTTGCCCGAAGCGGAAGACGGCGAATACTACATCACCGACCTGATCGGCATGAAGGTCTTCGATACGGCGGGCGTCGAGGTCGGGCGGGTGATGAACGTCGATAATTTCGGCGCCGGCGACCTGCTCGATATTAAGCCGCTGGAAGGCCCCGGCTTCTACCTGCTGTTCACGGACGATAATGTGCCGGAAATCGACCTGGACGCAAAGCGCATCGTGGCCGATCTCTCCAATATTTAGAGCGGAATGATTTTACTTTGAATCATTCCGCTCAAGCCGCCATTGAGGCGGCGGCCAAGGCGGCGGATGCCGCCGCCCGGCGAGGGCTAAAGAAAAGCCAGACCAATATGTTTCCTCTTAAAAACATATTGGTCTAGGCGTGAATCCCGCCGGAGACTTCGATCCGCTGGCCGTTGATCCAGCCCGCTTCATCCGACAGCAGCAGGGATACCGCGCCGCCGATATCGTCCGGCAGACCGACGCGGCCCAAAGGGGTGCGGCCGGCGATGGCCGCGTTGATTTCGGCATTATCCCGCACATTGCCGCCGCCGAAATCAGTTTCGATGGCGCCCGGCGCCACTGAATTGACCGTGATGCGGCGCGGACCGAGTTCAAGCGCCATATAGCGGGTCAGGGTGTCGATGGCGGCCTTGGTGGCGCCATAGACCGACGACCCCGGATAGCTGAAGCGCGCCAGCCCCGACGACAGGTTGAGGATGCGGCCGCCATCCCTGATCAGCGGCAGCAAGGCCTGGGTCAGGAAAACGACACCCTTGAAATGGACATTGACGATGCCGTCGAACTGGGCCTCTGTCACCTCGGTGAAGGGGGCGTAAAGCGCCATGCCGGCATTATTGATCAGGCAGTCGAAATCGTCACGGTTCCATTCGCTTTTCAGCACCGCGCGCGCCTGGGCGGCAAAGGCCGGGAAATCCGCCGTCGCGCCGGTGTCGAGTGGCAGGGCCACGGCCTTGCGGCCCTTGGCGGCCAGTTCGGTGATCAGGCTGTCGGCCTCGTCCTTGCGGGTGCGGTAGGTAAAGAGGATATCGACGCCTTGCGCCGCCAGATGCTGCGCCATGTTGCGGCCGAGGCCACGGCTGCCGCCGGTGATGAGGGCGATTTTCATGAGATGTCTCCTTCAGTGAATTGTGAAGGTTTACTGTTTCCGTCAATGGCGATAAATGTGGTATATCGCACATCACTGTTCGGAAAAAATGAACAATGAATCGTCTCGAAGCCATGGCCGCTTTTGTGCGCGTCGCCGAATTGCAGAGTTTTACGGCCGCTGCCGCCTCGCTGGGCCTGCCGAAATCGAGCGCGTCACAGGCGGTCAGCCAGTTGGAGGCGCATCTCAAGGTTCAGCTTCTCTACCGCACCACGCGCCGGGTGCAGTTGACCCATGACGGGCAGGCCTATTACGAGCGCTGCCGCGAGGTGCTGGCTGAACTGGATGAACTGGACGCGATGTTCGAGCAGAAACGCGATCTGACGGGAATTTTACGCGTCGATATGCCGGTCAGCCTGGCGCGCAATTTCCTGGTGCCGCGCCTGCCTGAATTCCTTGATCGGCATCCGGGGCTGGAGATCGAACTCTCCTGCACCGACCGGCGGGTCGATGTGGTGGCGGAAGGGTTCGACTGTGTTATCCGCGTCGGGGCGCTAGCGGATTCCGTCCTTATGGCGCGGCCCCTTGGTTTGCTGCACATGGGCAATTACGCCAGTCCGGCATATCTCGCGCGTCATGGCGAACCGCAAACCCTCGCCGATTTGGCAGCCCACAATCTGATCCATTATGCCCTGCATCTCGGCAGCCGGCCTTTTGGCTTCGAATACCGCGATGGCGACGATTACAGGGTCGTGGATATGCCGGGCCGGATCACGGTCAACAATACCGAGGCCTTTCAGGCGGCGGCGCTGGCGGGCCTGGGGCTTTTCCAGGCGCCGCGCACCGGCAACCGTCGGGATGTGGCGGAAGGGACGCTGGTGGAGATTTTCCCGCAATACGAAGCCGAACCCTTGCCGGTGGCGCTGGTTTATCCGCGCCGCCGCCATCAGGCCCGCCGGGTCCGCGCCTTCATGGACTGGGTGACCGGGATCATGCGCGATTATCTGGACTAATTCCGCCTGAGATGTAATCATCTGAACAACCACAACAAAAAGATCACGATGAAACGCCCCACCTCCTTCGATATCGCGGCGCTTGCCGGCGTCTCACAGGCCACCGTATCACGGGCGCTTTCGGGTGCGTCCTCGGTCAGCGAGGCGGTGCGTCAGCGGGTTTTCGATGCGGCGGCGCAGCTCAACTACACCGTCGATATCAATGCGCGGAAACTGCGCTCGAAGAAGATCAACACCATCGCCGTGCTGGTGTCCGAAGACCTCGATCATTCCGATAACCGCATCAATCCGTTCTTCCTGCCGCTGATCGGCTCGATCCTCGACTACGCCAATTCCAAGGGCGTCGATGTGCTGATGTCGCTGCAAAAGGCCGAGGCCGACTGGGGCGCGGACTATGGTTTTTCCCGCCGCGCCGATGGCATTATCTTCCTGGGTTACCGCGATTTCGAGTCCTACCTGCGCAAGGTGGCGATGCTGAAACAGGTCGGTGAACCGTGGGTGGTCTTCGGGCCGGTCATGCCGGAAACGCCAAACCTGTTCATCGGTTCGCAAAATGAAGAGGGCGCGCATGAGGCCGTCGATCACCTGATCCGGCTGGGCCGCAAGCGTATCGTCTTTCTCGGTGAGGCGTCCGAAGCCCATTCGGAGTTTTTTGAACGCTTCAAAGGTTATCGGCGCGCCCATGCCGAGGCCGGTCTGACGCCTGATCCGTGCCTGGCCATAGATTGCTTTATCTCGCGTGAGGAAGGGGCTGCGGCCATAGACCGCCTGCTCGATGAGGGCGTGGCGTTCGATGCCGTCTTCGCCGTTACCGACCTGCTGGCCATTGGCGCCATTCAATCCCTGCAAAAGCGCGGCCTGAACGTGCCGAAGGACGTGTCCGTCATGGGCTTCGACGACCTGTGGGCCTGCACCTGCATCCACCCGACGCTTTCCACCGTCCGGCAGGATACCGCCACCGCCGCGCGGGTGCTGGTCGATACCCTGGCGGCGCTGATCGATAACGAACCGGTCGAGATGACGCGCATCCCCACGCAACTGGTGATCCGCGAATCCTGCGGCGGCTAAACGCATGCCTAAGAGTGTGAAGCCCTTTAGGGTTTGGAGGCGCGACGAATTAACGTCAGTCGAAGAGGGTCGCCAGTCCGATGATTTCCATGTCGGGCGCCAGCGTCTTGTAAACCGGAATTTCCGAAACGTAACCGCTCAGGCGGCCTTTTTCGGTATAGCGCCTGCAGAAGGCCGGCACATCGAACAGGTCACCGATCATGTCGAGCAGGTCGCCTGCCAGATAGACCCCGCCGCGCGCCCCCAGGATCAGGGCAACATCCGAGGCCATGGCGGCAAACCAGCCCATGCTGAGATCTATGGCTTGCTTGGCGCGGGGATCTTCGGTCGAAGCCAGCGCGATAATTTCCTCGATTGAGGGCGCTTTGACGTCATCGCCCTCGATCTTCGCCAGCGCCGCCCACAGGTCGACCACGCCGGGAATGGAGATCACGCGTTCGCGCGACACATGGCCGTATTTATCGATCAGCACGCGCAGCACTGCCTCTTCGATGTCCGAGGTCGGCGCCAGGTCGGAATGGCCGCCTTCGGTCGGCATGGCTGTCCAGCCGCCCATGCCGTCCGGTACCAGGGCGGACATGCCCAGGCCGTTATGCGGGCCGATAACGGCAATAACCTGTTCTTCCATCGCGTCGCCGCCGCAGATTTTTTCACATTCATCCGGATGCAGGCGCGGAATGGCCAGCGCCTTGGCGACGAAATCATTGACCAGATTGATGCGCTGGGTATCGAGAAAGCCGCGCATATCGGCGCGATCGATCGAAAAGCCGTGATTGGGAAGCTGAATGACGCCGCCGCGTTCCCAGCCCGCCGCCGAAATGGCGGCCCCTCCAAGGCGCGGCTTGTTCTGTGCTTCCAGAAAGTCGGAAATGGCGCTCTTGTAGCTTTCGAGACTGTTACAGACGTAATGAGTTGACTCCCGCGGGCGTTCGCCGCGTTTCGCCAGGGCCAGCTTAAGATAGCTGCCATTACTGATATCACTCAGCAACACAAAGTCCGCCATGTTTTCCTTGCCCTATGGTTTTTATTTTTATCCCCGGCCTGTTTATTTTTGGCGGCCGGCTTAATTAAGTTTGAAATTTAAATCCCAAACCTTGATTTTTACTAAAGCATCTGTCCAAAACAACGCCAAATCGAGGTCTTTTTATGCCCCCCAAGGTAAAAATCTGCGGAATTCGGACAATCGACGCGGCAATCGCGGCGATAAATGACAGCGCTGACTTTCTGGGCTTCATCCATTTTGCCAAAAGTCCGCGCCATTTATCGCTCAACGCCATGAAAAACCTGATCCGGACGATTCGCGGCGTTAACGCTAACATTCCCTGTGTCAGCGTTGTCGTCAATGCGGAAAACGATGTGCTGGAAACGCTTCGGGACGAGGTGAAACCCGACCTGATCCAGCTTCATGGCAAGGAGACGCCGGCGCGGGTGGCCGAGATCGCCGCGTTAACGAATTTGCCCCTGATCAAGGCCGTCAGCGTCAGTGAAAAAGCCGATCTCGCGGCCGCGCAAGCCTATGCGCCGCACGTCCGTTACATGATGTTCGACGCCAAACCGCCGAAAGATGCCGCCCTGCCCGGCGGGCTGGGCCTGAGCTTCGACTGGACGATCATGCAGGATTACAGCGGCGCGAAACCGTGGTTCCTGGCGGGTGGTTTGTCGATCGCCAACGCCGCCGAAGCCGTAAAATTGTCCGGCGCGCCGATGCTCGATATTTCTTCCGGCGTCGAATCCGCGCCGGGCGTGAAGGATAACGCGCTCATTTCCGGCTTCCTTAAAGCGGCAAAGTCGTTATAAGGCCAGTCTCCTGACCTTAATCAAAGGATTTTCCACGGTGAGCGATACCGTTCTCAGAAACAGCTATAACCAACCGGACGCCAAAGGCCGGTTCGGTTCGTTCGGCGGGCTGTATGTCCCCGAAACCCTGATGCCGCTGGTGCTGGAACTGACGCAGGCCTGGCATGACGCCAAAAACGACGAAAAATTTTGGGCGGAATATCACAGCCTGATGACCCACTTCGTCGGCCGTCCGTCACCGCTTTATTTCGCCGAGCGCATGACCGCGCATTTCGGCGGCGCGAAAATCTATTTCAAGCGCGAAGAGTTGAACCATACCGGCGCGCACAAGATCAACAACTGCATCGGTCAGATCCTGCTGGCCAAACGCATGGGCCGCACCCGCATCATCGCCGAAACCGGCGCGGGCCAGCACGGCGTCGCCTCGGCCACGGTCTGCGCCCGCTTCGACCTGCCATGTATCGTCTATATGGGCGCCACCGATGTTGAGCGGCAAAAGCCCAATGTTTTCCGGATGCAACTGCTCGGCGCCACGGTTTCCCCGGTCACCAACGGCCAGGGCACCTTGAAAGACGCCATGAACGAGGCCCTGCGCGACTGGGTGACCAATGTGCATGATACCTATTACATGATCGGCACGGCGGCGGGGATGCACCCCTATCCGGAGATGGTGCGCGAATTCCAGACCGTCATCGGCAAGGAAACCCGCACGCAGATCCTCGAACGCGAAGGCCGCCTGCCGGATGCCGTGATCGCCTGTGTCGGCGGCGGATCGAACGCTATCGGCATGTTCCATCCGTTTATCGATTACGATACCGTCAAATTGGTGGGGGTCGAGGCGGCGGGGCACGGCCTCGACGTTTATAACGGCCACGCCTCGTCGCTGAACGGCGGCCGTCCCGGCGTGCTGCACGGCAACCGCACCTTCCTGTTGCAGGACGAAGATGGCCAGATTCTTGAAGGCCACTCCATCTCGGCGGGTCTGGATTATCCCGGCATCGGGCCGGAGCACGCCTATCTTTTCGATACCGGCCGCGCGAAGTACGTCACCACAACGGATGAGGAAGCCCTGGCCGCCTTCGCCCTGACCTGCAAGCTGGAAGGCATTATTCCGGCGCTGGAATCCTCGCACGCCATCGCCCGCGTCGGTGAACTGGCGAAAGAAGTCGGCAAGGGCGGCATTGTGGTGCTCAACCTGTCGGGCCGTGGCGACAAGGATATTGCCACGGTGGCCAAACATATGGGTGAAGCGGGGATTGCCGGATGAGCGTCGCACGTATCGACAAGCGTTTTGCCGACCTGAAGGCGCAGAACAAATCCGCCTTCATCGCCTATATCATGGCCGGTGATCCCGATCTGGAAACCACCTTCGAGATTTTGAAGGGCCTGCCGGCGGCGGGCGCCGATATCATCGAACTCGGTTTCCCCTTCTCCGACCCGATGGCCGAGGGGCCGACGATCCAGCGCGCCGCCGAACGCTCACTGGCCGCCGGCACCAAGCTGCGCGATGTCTTCATGCTGGTGCAGCGTTTCCGTGAGATCGACCGGGATACGCCGATCATCCTGATGGGGTATATGAACCCGGTCGAGTTCCTCGGCTATGAGCGCTTCGCCAAAACCGCTTCGGAAGCCGGCGCCGATGGGCTTATTGTGGTCGATTGTCCGCCGGAAGAGGCCGGGGAACTGACCGACGCGCTTGACGCCAATGACATCGCCCTGATCCGCCTGGCCACCCCCACCACCGACGCCAGCCGTTTGCAAACCCTGGTCAGGCGCACCAAGGGCTTCATCTATTACGTCTCGGTGGCCGGCGTTACCGGCGTCAAGGCGGTCGATGCCGACGCTATCACCGATCAGGTGGCCAGGGTCCGTGCCGCCGCCAATCTGCCGGTGGCGGTGGGTTTCGGCATTCGCACGCCGGAAAGCGCCGCCAGCGTGGCGCGCATTGCCGATGCGGCTGTTGTCGGCTCGGCGCTGGTCGATGAGATCAAGAATTCTTTACCAGATAGTAACCGGGCCAGCACGAAAGTTCTGGAAAAGACCGCCATTTTGGCTCAGGCTGTCCACACTGCCCGGAATTAACAGGAGTACCTTAGAGTATGGCTATGGCTGATACATCTAACAAAGGCCCCAAGCTTCCGGCCGCCTCCAAGACCGCTGAACGCCGCGAGCGTGGCGGCTGGCTGTCGAAAATCGCGCCGGGCATTTCCAATTTTGTCGGCAACAAGCGCGAAACGCCGGAAAACCTGTGGGTGAAAGACCCCGATACCGGCGATATGATCTATCGCTCGGACCTGGAAGCCGCCCTGTGGGTGACGCCTTCCGGCCGCCATATGCGTATCGGCGCCAGGGCACGTTTGAAATTCACCTTCGATGACGGCCAGTACGAAAGCCTGCCGACGCCGGAAGTCACCGAGGATCCGCTGCATTTTTCTGACGGCAAGCCTTACAAGGACCGCCTGAAGGCCGCCCGCGCCGCCACCGGTTCGCGCGATGTGATGTCGATCGGTTACGGCAGGGTACAGGGCGTCGAATGCGTCGTGCTGGTGCAGGATTTCACCTTCATGGGCGGATCGCTGGGCATGGCCGCCGGTGAAGGCTTTATCGCCGCCGCCCGTGCCGCCATTGAGCGCAAGGCGCCGATGGTGATCTTCACCGCCGCCGGCGGCGCGCGGATGCAGGAAGGCGCGCTGTCGCTGATGCAGATGGCCCGCACAACCCTGGCCATTCAGGAACTGAAAAAGGCGCAACTGCCCTATATCGTGGTCCTGACCGATCCGACCACCGGCGGCGTCACCGCTTCCTACGCCATGTTGGGTGATATCCACCTGGCCGAACCGGGCGCGCTGATCTGCTTCGCCGGCCCGCGCGTGATCGAGACCACTATCCGCGAAAAGTTACCGGAAGGCTTCCAGCGCGCGGAATTCCTGGTCGAAAAGGGCATGGTCGATCGGGTGGTGCCGCGTTCGGAACTGCCGGAAGTGCTGGGCGCGCTGATGTCGATGCTGATGAGCGGCAAGCGCAGGGCGGCTTAAGCGGGGGGAACGGACCCTGCACCCATAAGTCTTCTTTGCGTGGCAACGGGGGGACGCAGCAAAATCTCTCCCCTGAATCTAATTGGAGCACGTATATCCCCTCGCCCCGTTTACGGGGAGAGGGTGGCCCGAAGGGCCGGGTGAGGGGCTTCCCTTACCGATTTGCCCCTCACCCCGACCCTCTCCCCGTAAACGGGGCGAGGGGGAAGCTTGACATGACTGACCGCCTTTTACCCTTCGACGCGCCGCTTGAACGCCTGAAAGCGTTGCATCCCAAGCTGATCGACCTCAATCTCGACCGGATGTTGCGTGTCTGCGAAGCGCTGGGACGGCCGCAGGACAGGCTGCCGCCCGTCGTCCATGTCGCCGGCACCAATGGCAAGGGGTCGACCATCGCTATCTTACGCGCCATGGCCGAGGCGCAAGGCTTACGTGTTCACGTCTATACCTCGCCGCATCTGGTGCGCTTCGCCGAACGTATCCGGCTGACGGGCACGCTGATCGATGAGGCCTACCTTGCCGATGTCCTCAACCGCGTCGAAATCGCCAATGCGGGCCAGCCCCTGACCTTCTTTGAATCGACCACCGCCGCCGCCTTCCTGGCCTTCTCGGAAACGCCGGCCGACCTTCTGCTGCTGGAAACCGGCCTGGGAGGCCGGCTCGACGCCACCAATATTATCGCCCACCCGAAACTGACCCTCATCACGCCGATCGACTACGACCATCAGGCGTTTCTCGGTAACGATCTCAATACCATCGCCAAACAGAAGGTAGGTATTTTCAAGCGTGGTGTACCAGCGCTTGCCGCCCGTCAGCCGGAAGAAGCCGCGCAGGCGCTGGAGCGGCAGGCCCTCAAGCTCGGCATTTCCCTTACCAGCGTGGGGCAGGGCATCGATGCCTGGCGCGAGGGCGACCGCCTGATCTTCCAGGATGAGGATGCGCTCTACGACCTGCCGCGTCCCAGACTGGCCGGTGAACACCAGATCGAAAACGCCGCCCTGGCCATCAAGGCCGCGCTGATGCTCGACGTGTCCACCGAGGCGATTGAAACCGGCCTGACCAACGCGCAATGGCCAGGCCGTTTGCAGTCCCTGAAAGCCGGGCCGCTCCACGCGGCGCTCGGCGACAATGCTTCGGAACTCTGGCTCGATGGCGGGCACAATCCCCATGCGGCGCGTGCCCTGCGTGACTTCATCGACCGCCAACAGGCGCGCGATCCGAAACCGCTGCATCTGATCTGCGGCCTGATCAACACCAAGGATGCGGCGGAATTCTTCGGTCATTTCAAAGGTCTGGACGCGCATATATCCTGCGTGTCGTTCAGCAGCGAGGCCGCCATTCCCCCCGCCGAACTGGCCAGTGCCGCGAAGGCATGGGGCCTGAAAGCGGATATCGCCTCAAGCCCTCTGGATGCTGTCAAAGCCTTGCCGCAAGGCCCTCTGCGGGTGCTTATCTGCGGCTCGCTCTATCTGGTCGGCGATTGCCTGGCGCTATCAGAAGACACATGGCCGCGCTGAAGCCTGTCTCCGACGATAGCGGTAGCGTGCGGTTATCTTGAACATCTGGCTTATCTGTGGATCAAAAAAACGGTCGAACGCGCTCCGACACAGGCAAGGAAGCTTATCCACAGATCAGCCAGATATCCGCGATCATCCCACGCTACCGCTATCGCCGGGGCAAGTACGAAAAAGCCCGCTGCGTTTCCGCAACGGGCTGTATTCAGGCGGGCCAACCGCTTACGCGATTTCGTTCTCGCCCAGCCACTCAACCAGCTTGGCCTTGGGCATGGCGCCGACTTTCATCGAGGTCATCTGACCGTTCTTGAACAGCATCATGGTCGGGATGCCGCGAACGCCGAAGCGCGAGGGGGTCATCGGCGAATCCTCGATATTGAGCTTGGCGATCTTCACCTTTTCGCCCAGGCCATCGGCCAGTTCTTCGAGGATCGGCGCGATCTGCTTGCAGGGACCGCACCATTCGGCCCAGAAATCGACCAGAACGGGCGTATCGGACTTCAGAACGTCGGCTTCAAAGCTTTCGTCGGTGATCTTGTGGGTAGCCATGGGAAATAATCCTTGGTGAACTTTTCAGCTTCATAGGTAGTGAGTCATCGCCGATAAATCAACGATTCAAAATTTCACCCAGCCTGAGATTTACTAAAGCCTCACTTAAGGGCGTCAGCTTCGGGCCATCGGTCCATAAAAGCGCGGCCTCCACCGCCTTGTCCGGATAAATCTGGCGCAGCAGGGCGACATAGCCGGCCATCTGGCGCTGATAGGCGATGGCGGCGTCTTCGGCGCGATCCGGCGCCGGGCGGTTGGACTTGTAATCGATGATCACCACGCGCGCGTCCGTCACCACCAGCCGGTCGATCCGGCCGGAAAGCATGATGGCCTCACCCCGCGCCGTCTCGCCGATCCGCCCGGCCAGGGCCACTTCCGGCCGTGAATCAGGCCCGAAGGCCTCGGCGAAACGCGCATCGTTCAGCACGGCCATCACCGCACCGGCCATTTCACATCGCTGGCTGTCCGTGAGATCGGGCTGGCGGTCGAGATAGCGCGCCGCCACCTCCGTCCGCTTTTCCATGGCGATATCGGGCAGGATTTCAAACAGCTTGTGGATCAGGTTGCCACGGCGATAACGGCCGAGACCATTGCGCGATTCCAGCGGCGAAGGCGCGCGTTCCTCCGCTTCGCGGTCCTCGTCGCCCATCTGCGAAATCGCCGCCCAGCGTTCGCGGCCGCGCTCGGCATCGACATCTGCCTGGGCGACCACCCGCGTGACGAAATCGGGCAAGACGACCTCCGGCGGCGCGATGGCGGCCTCGGCGGCAAGCGTGGGCGAGCGCTGGCCATAGAGCCGGATCACGGCGGTTTGGGCCTGCTCCAGATCATCGAACGGCGCCTTCAGCGGCATGGCTTCCACGCTGTGATCCAGCTTATCGAAGGCGTTGCTCAACAGGTCATACCACGGATCGAAAGCGATGCCTTTCGGCGTCTTCTTGCCCGCGAAACCGCACAGGGTCAGGCGGTCGCGGGCGCGGGTCAGGGCCACGTAAAGCAGGCGCAGGCCCTCCTGCTCGTCCTTCAGCGACTTGCCGGCGCGAATTTCCGTAATGCCGGCGGTATCGCCCTTGCGGCCATTGGCGCAGAGATAAAGATCGCCATCCTCGCCGCGCAGCAGCAGGTCGTCCTTGCTGGCGCTGGTATGCTGCGGCCCGATCGGCAGGATGACCCACGGCGCTTCCAGACCCTTCGAACCATGGACGGTCATGACGCGCACGCTGCGGCCGCCTTCCTCCTGTTCGCGCTTGATCTGCGCCGCCCGGAACTCGAACAGGTCAAGGCAGGCGGAGAGCACGTTCAGACCGATGCCCTCGCCTTTCAGCGCCAGGGCCAGGGTTTCTTCCAGCACGTCCTCGCATTCATCGCCCAGACGGGTCAGGAAGCGCTGCTTGATCGAGCGTCCCTCGCCATCGCGGCGATTGAGGACGCGGGCCAGGAAGTCGAAGGCCGTCAGGTTATGCCCGGCGTCCAGTGCCCAGCGCAGGAAAAGACGCGCTTCGGCAAAGCGGCCGTCCGTATCCGGATGATCGCGCAACCGGCCCCACAGTGTCCCTTCACGTCCCTGCGCCAGACTATAGAGATCATCCTCACTGAGATCGCACAGCGGCGAACGCAGCACGCAGGCCAGCGACAGATTATCGTTCGGCTGCAGGCAAAAGCGCATCAGGGCACGCAGGTCCTGGAAAGCGATATGATCACCGAGCTTCAGACGGTCGGCGCCTGAAACGGCCACGCCGGCCATCTTCAGTTCACGGATGATATGCTCGAACAGGGCGTCGCGCTTGCGCACCAGGATCAGCACATCGCCGGCATGGAGCGGACGCGGCTCGCCCTTTTTGCTGAAAACAACGCGACCCGCCTCGATTTCGCTGCGGATGGTGGCCGCCAGTTGTTTCGCCAGCCGTTTCGATGCCGGTTCACGCGAACCGGCATCGACCGGCGCGATATCGGCGTCGTCCGCCGTCGTTTCCGGCGCATCGATCGGCTGGACCTGCGGCCATAGCTCGACCAGTCCCTTTTCCTGTAGGCGGAAGGCTTCATGGGTGATGGTTTTATGGTTAAAATCCAACGTCAAGGCATGGGAGAGGTCTTGCGAATCATAGACCGCATCGACGAAGCCGAGAATTTCCGGCAGAGTGCGGTAAGAAAGTACTAATGACGGCACTTGAGGCTTTTGCCCGACCGCATCAGCACGGCTAATGAAATACTGCCGCGCCTCGGCGAACTTGTCCGGCCGCGCCCCCTGAAAGCCGTAGATCGACTGCTTTTCATCGCCCACGGCGAAGACCGTGCGTAGCTGCGCCTCGCCCAATTGACCGCGCCCGCTGAAGAAATCCTCGGCCAGGGATTTAACGATCACCCACTGGTCTTCGGAGGTATCCTGCGCCTCATCGACCAGAATATGCTCCAGCCCGCCGTCGAGCTTGAACAGCACCCAGCTTGCCATGTCGCCGCGAGAGAGAAGGTCTTTCGCCTTGTTGATCAAGTCCTGGAAATCGAGTGCGCCCTCAAGGTTTTTGCGGTTCTGATAGATGCCGCTGAAGGCATGGAACAGCAACAGGGCGTCGAGCGTATTGCCGGCGATTTCCGCCGCCCGCGCCCGGTCCATCACGCCCGGCACCGCCTCGGCCAGACGGTGCAGTTCCTGCCTGTCGGCCTCGCTGGCCTTGCCGGAATAGGTATGGCTGCTGAACGTGCCCTTGTCGGTATAGAAGCACTTGTACCAGTCATGGATATCGAAATCGCCGGCATTGTGCGCCTCGATCACCGCCAGCAGTTTCGCGCCGGTTTTCTGGTTATATGATCCCTCCGTCGTCGCCATCGAACGCGCCAGGTCTTCGATGCCGGGCCAGTAGAGGCTGTTTTCGTAATCGGCAATGACCGCTTCCGGCGAGGTCGGTTCGTCCAGCCCCAAGCTCTGGAAAATGCCCCGCATCCAGTCCTTCTGCCGCATCATCAGGGCCTCGAAGGCCGCCTTGAGATCGTCATGCTGATGGACGAATTGCGACAGCAGGCGCTCGAAACCGGAAACCTTCAGCTTACGGATCAAACGGTCGCGGGCATCGGCCGTGGCGCGAAATTCGGCTTCGGCAAGTGTCAGCAATTCATCGGAAGCCGCCTGCGCCAGCTCGCTGCCGATCAGGTCGTCCAGCACCTGAAAAGCGGGGGAAAGCCCGGCTTCAAGCGGGAACCGGCGCAGCAGTTTTTCGCAAAAGCCATGCAGGGTCTGGATTTTCAGGCCGCCCGGCGTTTCCAGCGCCTTGGCGAAAAGGGCGCGGGCACGGGCCAGGTCGTGCGGCGACTCGTCAATTCTTTCCAGATCGGCGCGCAGATCGTCATCGCTGCGGATCGCCCACTTGCCGAGCTGATCGAACAGGCGTTCCTGCATTTCGGCGGCGGCGGCCTTGGTATAGGTAACGCACAGGATGCGCTCCGGCTTCGCGCCATTGAGCAGCAGGCGCGCCACGCGGTTGACAAGCGTGGAGGTCTTGCCCGATCCGGCATTGGCGGTCAGGAAGGCCGAGGCTTTCGGATCGGCGGCTATATTTTGGGCATTTGGATTTTGGGCGTTCATGCGTCGGTCTCCTCTTCCGAGGTTTCCTCATCGCCCAGCACGCTCCATTCGTAGAGCCGCGCCAGATGGTCGTAATCGCCGCCGCGCACCTTCTGGAATTGCGGCGCGGTCCATGACAGGTAGGGCTTGTCGGGGTCGGCATAGTCTTCCAGCCGGCGGCGGAAACCGGCCAGCGCCTTTTCGGCAAGATCAGTGGCGTTTTCACCCTTCTGTACGGCGTTACGGGTGGAAGTCCTGTCCGGCGTCACCTGAACATAGAGCAACTCGCCCACCGGCCTGCCCGAAGCAATACCGGCAAAACCGCCATGACGCAGGATGGCGGCGGTCAGGGTCAGTTGCGGATAGAATCCCGCCGCCACCGCCCTGGCCGAAGGCGGCTGGCCGGTCTTGAAATCGAGAATGTCGGCGCCGTCGTCATGCACCTCGATGCGGTCGGATTTGGCGGTCAGGCTGAATGCGCCGCGAGAGGTGCCCAGTTTCAGCTCGCCCTGTTGTTCGATGATCAGGCGCGGCTTCGCGGCGCGGCGCCCGGTTTCAAACTTCACGAATTCCCGCGCCATCCCTGCCAGCAGAGGGCGCTGCAAGGCCATCTGCGCCGCGGACAGATGGGTTGCCGCCAGTTCTTCTTCCAGCATGGCGGTCAGCCGCCGCACGCCTTCATCGCCCAGCACGCCCGCCTCCGCGAAACGCTCCAGGCTCTTGTGGATCGCCGTGCCGCGCTGGCGGGCCTCGACCGGCTCATTGGGCCGGTCCATCGGCCTGAGATCGAGAATCCGCCGGGCATAGATGGCATAGGGATCGCGCACGAACACCTCGGCCTGGGTCACCGGCATCGACATGGGGCGCACGGAAACGGGCGGCTTCGGCGCGGGGCGTATGGCCGGTTTCAGCGATGGAGGTTTTGTCTTCAGCCCGGCATCCATGACGCGCGCCCAATCGAGGTAGCGTCCATCCGTCGGGATTTTCAGGCCCGCGCCGTCGCACAGGGTTTGCAGCCGCCACAGCCAGCGCGAGGCCACCTGCGGCTCGCCCTCGCGGCGATGGCGGGTGATGAGGAAGACCTCCGGCGCGGCGGCGGCCTGGACGAAATCGTGCGCCGACAGGCCGGTGCGGCGCTCCGGCGTCGGCAGGCCCAGTTTCTGGCGCATCGGCCGCGACAGGAAGGGATCGAGCGCCGGCGCCTGCGGCCATACCCCTTCCTCCAGCCCCGCCAGGATCAGCCGGTCGGCCTTGACCAGCCGCGCCTCGATGGCCCCCAGGATCAGCAGGCGCGGATGGGTATTGCCGCCGGTCCGCACCTTGCCCTGGTTGATGAGATGGGTGAGGATGTCACTGACTTCACGTGTGCCGGAAACCGGAAAACCGGCGCTTTCCCGGATCAGTTCGGCCAGCAGTTCCGATGCCTGCAAACCGGGCGCGCCGGACCATAACACCTGTCCGTCATCGGTTGCCAGACTTTCCGCCAGAGCGACGATGCGCGAGACGGCGCGGCTGAGATCGCTGAAAGCCTCCGCCCGTATCGGCGCCATGACGGCAAGATAATCCGCCCACAGATCAATGGCGCTCTGGTCGATGCCGCCGGTGTGATCCGGCGTCGCCAGAAGATGAGCGATGGCCTCCGCACTGACCGGTGTTGCGCCCCGCAAGGTCCGCTTTTCCAGGCCATACAGTCCGGCATGACCCGCAAAACGGCAATACGGATGATTGAACAGGCTGAGCAGGCGCACCGGATCGTGCGGCGTCTCCAGCAGCGCCAGCACATCGAGCAGGAAGCGCCCGGTCAGGCTGCCCGACAAAGGTTCGCCCGCCGAGGAATCCGGTTGCAGGCCCCAGCGCGACAACCGCGCGGCCACGCGGCGCGACAGGGAAATATCGGGCGTGATCAGGGCCACCACCTTGTCAGGTGTCTCCAGGACTTCGCGCATCAAAAGCGCGATGACCGAGGCGGCTTCCTCGTCGCGCACCGTATTGATTTCGGTCAGGCCCTTCAGGCCTTCGGTCAGGGTATCGCCTTCTTCGGCCTTGAGGGTGGCGATCTGGCCCAGCCAGTCCTTTGTGGCCTCGGCGGGGCGCAGGGCCTCGTTGAGGATGCGGCGGCGGGCGTCGCCCTTGCGGTCGGCCTCCATCGCCGCGGGCCAGACATGCACCTGATCGCGCGTAACCCCGTGGCGGTCGAGCGTGCGCTTCATCGTGCCCTGCGGATGCGAATCCTCGATCTGCGCCCAGACGGCCGCGTCAAGATGCAGGTCCAATCCCGGCAGCACCACGGCGCCTTGTTCGGCATTGGCGACGACATGCATCAGGTCGGCCATCGCGGGGGCGGAGCCGGTGGTGCCCGCCAGAATAAGCGGTTCGCGCGGTGGATGCGCCGTCCACTGATCGACCAGCCGGCGGATCAGCGTCACCTGCCGCTGCGACGGGTCCATCAGGCCCAGTTCCGCTAACCGCTGCGGCCAGGTGCGCACCGCCACATTGAGGAATTTGGCCGAAACCTGCCAATGCTCCGCCCAGGTTTCCAGCGCATACTGATCCTCGCCAAGGCCGGACACCAGACTGTCCAGCCTGTCGGTGGCGTCTATCTCTTCCAGCGCCAGGGAATCGAAAAATCCGGCCAGACTGTCAGCCAGTTCGAGCGCCAGCTTCGTCGAAACATCGCGCCCCCCAAGTCCGTCATATTCGGCGGTGATCAGGCGCGCCAGCTCGAAGCGGCGGCGCAGGGGGGAAAGCGCCGGCGGCAGATCGAGCGCCAGAGCCTCGAGATCGAACGGCGGCTCGCCTTCATCAAGATCGCCGATGGCCCGTATCTGCGGCAGAAGCAGCGCGCCACCCCGCGCCTGTTGCGAGAAAGAGCGCGCCATGGCCCGCGCGCCGCGCCGTGTCGGGGTCAGGATTTGCGCGGTCGAAAGCCGGCCGCCCAGCGCCGCGCAGATGCCCTGTGCCAGATCATCGAGAAAGCACCGGCCTGACGGTATGGTGAACCAGCGCGGCGCGGGCCGGGAAAAGATGTCGTTATGGGCTGTCATCCGGTTCGACCTTGGGCTGAGTCGGTCGCCATGACCAGTTCACGAGGCGGGGATTGCGGTGCGTGAATTCAAGAAGGGTGTCCATAGAATAAGTACAGATTTCGTGATCGATCGTCAGGGATTGGGGTCGTTTCAGCATTTGCAGGATTTAACCACGGATAAGGCACGGATGCGCCGCACTTCGCACGGCGACACAGATAAACACGGATTTTCTTGCGCGGCCTCTGAAGCGCGCAGGGCCGCACACCGCGTAAGGCCCCACGAGCCTTTCAGATTGCTCTTCGGGCGTGGACATGACCATTGGCTCGACTATCCGTGTCCATCCGTGACGCATCGCTTGCGATGCGCATCCGTGCCTTATCCGTGGATTAATATCTTAAACGCCCTTCGGCATAATCACGCGCCGCCGGATCGCCGACGTGCATCCATTGACCGTCGAATACCGTGCCGTGCAGGCGGCCCTCAGGCGCCAGCCGCCGCCAGAGACGCGACAACGAAAACGCGCCGTCCGCTTCGGGATCGACAATCTGCGGTTTGGTGATATGGACGCCCATATAGTTCCATGGCGCGGAAGGCGCGTCATTGCGAAACGCCAGACGGCCATCGGTCAGGAAGAAATCGCCCGGTCCATCGAAACCGTGGCTCGTTTTCATGGATGTCACCAGAAGCGCGGCGTCCATCTCGGCCGGACTCCATTGATCGCACAGGGCCTTGAGCGCGGTGCCATCGGGCGCGGATTCCCACCATACGCTGTCGATATTGGCGACCCAGATCGGGGCATCGCCGAGCAAGGGCCGCGCCTTTTTCAGGCCGCCGCCGGTTTCCAGCAGGGCGTCGCGCTCATCAGAAATAATGATATCGAGGTCGCTCCGCGCCTTCAGGTGCGCCTCCAGCCGGTCGGCGAAATAATGGACATTGACCACGAACCGTTTCGCTCCCGCCGCGCTCAGGCGATCGAGCATATGATCGATCAGGGTGCGGCCGCCGACCTCGACCAGCGCCTTGGGGCGATCGTCAGTGAGCGGGCGCATCCGGGTACCCAGACCGGCGGCGAGGACAAAAGCGGTTTTGGGTATCACGACAGCTTGTCTCCGAAGCCATGACGCAGGAACCACTCCCGCAGGCCCTCCATCCCCGGTTCGCGGATATTGCGGGCGATATGGCCCCACATGCGCGGGATGAAGGCCTCGTAGCGCGGCTTGTGATAATGAACGACCAGCCGCGCGAAAATACCGAGAATGCGCGCCTCGTTCAGGGTCGCCAGGGCGCTGTAATCCTGCATGAAGGCCGCGCGGTCGATATGGGGGCGCAAGCTGAAATAATGATCGAGGCATTGCGCCTCCAGTTCACGGGAAACATCGCGGCGGGCGTCCTGCAACAGCGACAGCAAATCCCATGACGGATGGGCGCGTAGGCAATCCTGGAAATCGATCATGCCGACCCGCGCCACGCCTTCGCGCTCAGGCAGCCACAGCAGGTTTTCGGCATGGTAATCGCGGTGGACGAAGGTGGTGGCCCCGGTCTCGGCGCGCTGGCGCAGCGGCGCCCACAGGGTTTCCCACTCCCCGATCGCGGCATCGCTCAGGGGATGCGACGGGTCGTATTTCGGATACCACTCCACGAACAAACCCGCGCCGGTCTTCAGCGCCAGATCGTCATAGCTGAGGAGCGGCCAGTCGTGATCGAGGATCGCCGGCGGCGTCAGTTCATGCAGGCGCGCCTGGGCCTCGATGGCGCTGAGATAGAGCGGTATCTCGTCCTCGCCGCGTTCGATCAGGCGGGCGAACAGGTCGTCGCCCAGATCCTCGCTGATCAACAGGCCATTGGCGGCATCGACCTCGAAAATCTCCGGCGCGGAAAGGCCCTGCGCCCTGAGATAATGCGCCGCGCCGACAAAGGCCTCTATCCGCCCCGCGGCGAGGCGCGCCATGGCGTTGTAGCCGGAAGCCTGGCGTTCCTCGATGGTTTCGTTGAGCCGGCAGGGCTGGGATTCCAGAGCCGGCGCCTGGTCCATCAGCATGAAGGTGGCGCCGTCCGGCCGCACCAGCCGCTCATAACGGCGCGTCGAGGCGTCGCCCGGCAGGGGCTGGCGCTCGGCTTCGGAAAATCCGGCACTGAGCAGGAAGGTTTGCTTGATCGCCTCGCGGTCTGTCATGTGGTGTCTTTGTTACGCCCTGAATCGGCCCTGTGGCGCAAGCCTTACCTGCCGGCCTTTTGAATTGGTATTACCGGCCTCTTCTAGGACGATATCGAGACGGTCGTCAAAGCCCAAATGGCCCAGGCGCTGCGGCCATTCGATCAGCAGGACGCTGTGGGGCAGGGCTTCATCGAGCGCCAGTTCGTAAGACTCTTCCGGTGCTTTCAGGCGGTAAAGATCGAGATGGGCGATCTCGAAGCCGGGGCCGCCATAGGTCTGCATCAGGGTGAAGGTCGGAGACGGCACATCCTGATCCGGATGTGTCAATGTACGGACGATCGCACGGGCCAGGGAAGACTTGCCCATGCCCAGTTCGCCTTGCAGATAGACGACATCGCCGGCTTTCAATAGCGGCGCGATCCGGCTGCCCAGCGCCGTGGTGGCGGTTTCGTCGGGCAGATACAGGGTGTGCGGTTGTGAGAGATCGAACCTACTCACGCGTAAGGCCCCCACCACCACAAGCCAAGGGGCTTGCGGTCCCCCTCCCCACAAGTGGGGAGGTATGATTTTCTTATACTCCCCCATTTATGGGGGAGGTGGCGCGACGCCCTTGCGTCGTGACGGAGGGGGGCCTTGGTCTTCATGCAAATCCCTTATCCGGCGTTTCCGGCAGTTGCAATTCGACATAGGCCTTCAGGCGTTCGGTATCCAGCCCCTCCGTATCCGGATCGATCACTGGCCCCACGGTCAGGTCAAAACGCTTGCCGGCCTTGTTCAGCAATTCATGGAAAAGCGTGATGTCGCGCAGTTCCTGCGAAAAGCGGTTGAACAAATGGAACCAGAAACTGTCCGGACCGCTCACATGCACCGGCACGATCGGCGCGTCATATTTCTGCGCCAGGGAAACGGCGGTCGGCGCCCACGGCGGATCGATCAACCGGCCTTCGCCATTGCGCCGCGCCAGCCGTCCGGCGGGAAACATCACCACGCAGCGCCCGCCCTCGAACGCGTCCTTCGCGCCCTGCAGGGTCAGGCGGGTCTTTTCCCGCGTCCGCTTGGCCTCGACCCATTCGACCGGGATCAGGGCTTCGGCGAAGCGCGGATTGACGCGCAGGGCGTCGGCATTGGCGAAGAAGGTGGCGTCGGGCCGCCGTTTCAAAATGGCGTCATGGACGGCAATGCCATCGGCGATACCGGTCGGATGATTGCATACCATGAGGCAGCGGCCTTTTTCCGGCAGCCGGTCGATGCGGCGGCTGATCACCTCAAGCGACAGCAGGCCGGAAACGTAATCGAGTGCTTCCGCCCCCGGCATGCCGGCAATGGCGTCGGCCATGCGCACGGCCTTGTTGCGGCCCAAAACCGTATGGAGCACCGGCCTGACGATCGGCCACAGCGGCGATCGCACCAGCTTCGGCGCGCGCTCACGGATCAGTTCGTCAACAATATGCAGGGTCATCGCCTTTCCGTAACCCGCTTCGGTTCATTCCGGCAAGGTCGGCCCGGCAAGGTCGGCGTGAGCTGTCTTCTTATACCGCTTGGCAAAGCGGCCGAGGCTCTGTATGAGTGTCGCCATGCCCGACGCCTCGTCCCATTCGCTTCTCCCGGAAGCTATATCTGCTGCGCCGGTCAGCGAGGACCGCCGCCGTCCCAGGGCCATTGCCCCCTATGTCTGCCTGTGGATCGCCACCGTTTTGTGTGTGGTTTTTGCACTCATCGCCATGTTCCTGCAACGCTGAAGCGTCGTATCTCCCGGTCATGGACATTTTCGCGGGCGTTTGGCATCGATTCCTTATATTAACCATGATGGGTTTGCGAGGCGGGCGTTAAGGATTATAGTTCATTCCGATCAAACGTCCTGGGGAGGCTTGCGGGGGTGAGAATGAGCCGGAAATTCCTGTTGTGGGCCATGGCCCTGGTGGTCATACTGCCGACCCTGTTCGGCCTGGGTTACTGGTTCTACTGGGACCAGTTCCAGCGCTATGCCCCCGTGACCATCACCGCCCCGGCCGATGCCGCCGCCATCCAGAGCCTGCTCGATCGCGCCGATTATGTCTCGCCCGATTTCGAGAAGGCCGTCCTGACCACAGGTCCGGCGTCCGGCGTCACCACCGCCGTTACCCAACCGGTTTCAAAGCGCTGGGTCTATCTCGTCACCTTCCGAACCTGCGAACCCTGCCGCGCCTATGAGGAGATCGAGTTTCCGCGCCTCCAGGCCGGCGGGATCGAAACCCGCGTCGTGCCCTACGCCCTGGCCGATAACGGCGCGAACAAGCAATCGACGCCGGAAGAACGCTCCACCATCGCCGAACTGTGGCTGAACCGAAGCTGGCCGCTTTACCAGCAATGGCGCAATACGCCGGCCGAAAGCTGGAAGGCCGAAAATATTCCGGTAGCGGATGATGATATGGCGCGCTCCGGCGTTGTCTGGGCGTCGCGCGAATTCATCACCGAACTGGCGCCGCTTCTGCGTAACAGCAAGGTCAATATCGCCTATCCGCTGATCATCTGGCGCAACAAAAACAACGAACTGCGCGTCTGTAGCTGCACCAGCAACAAGGCCTATCATTTCATCCGCGAGGATCTGGGCCTGCCGGGCGATCTGGAGACCGATGTCCGCGACCTGTTGAAGTTTCCTAAACAGATTCTGCCTTCGGGCAGTGAAAGCGCGGCGTCATCCTCCAGCCTGGCGCCTGCGCCGGGGCTGAAAGCCGCCAGCGATTACGGACCGGATTCGGCGCCGTAGAGTTTCTGACCGGAAAAACGGCTGGTTTAACCGCCTCTTTCAAACAGCCTTAGGTAACGGCTGAAGACAAACAGCCGATTGCGTTTTTGACCGGTCACTTCTACCAGCACCCCCTGCGCCAGGAAATCGTTGATCAGGGATGTGGCGGTATTCGTTGTCGTCCCAAGACGCGCGACCACGGCTTTCACGTCCACCACAGGCTGCCGGTAAAGAAAGCGGATCAGTTGCTGGGCGTTGTCCTGCCGGCGATGGCTAAATCGCGGCAGGGTTTCGCGCTCGATATGTTCCTTGAGCGCCAGAATCTGGCGGAACACTTCCGCCGAAGCGCGCGCCGTTTCTTCCACGCCAAAAAGGAAAAAGATCAGCCATTCACGCAGATGGTCGCCATTGCGCACGGCCATCAGGTGATCGACATAGGCGGTCTTGTGGCGTTCGAAATAATCCGAAAGATAGAGCGCCGGCTTCACCAGCAGGCGCTCCGACGCCAGATAAAGCGAGATCATCAGCCGCCCCAGCCGGCCGTTTCCGTCCAGAAACGGATGGATGGTTTCGAACTGATAATGGGCGATGGCGATGCGGATCAGGGGCGGTACTTTTAGTGTGTCATCGTGCAGGAATTTTTCCATGTCGCTCATCAACTCGACCACGCGTTCATGATGCGGCGGCACGAAAACGGCATTGCGCAGGCTGACCCCGATCCAGTTCTGGCTGACGCGGAAGTCTCCAGGCTGCTTGGTCTGTCCGCGCACGCCCTGCATCAGTATGGCATGGGTTTCCTTAAGCAGGCGATTGGAAAACGGCAGGCGCTCAAGACTGGCGATAGCGTGATTGATCGCCTGTATATAGTTTTGCACTTCGCCCCAGTCATCGCGCGCTTCCGGCGACAGATCATCGGCGGCCTTGAAAGCGTCCTCGATATTGGTTTGGGTGCCTTCGATGCGGCTCGATTCCGTTGCTTCCTTGGCGACGTACATGCTGATGAAGAAATCGATATCCGGCACCAGTTGCGCAAAAGCGTTCAGTTCGCCCAAGGCGCGGTCGGCGCGACCCAGGACTTCGATGACTTCCGGGTCGGAAATAAGCCAGGGGTGGTGGATCGGCGCCGGTGCGAAACTACGGTATTCGAGGTGCGAGTCACAGGTGCCGGCATGATAGGCGGATATGTCCATAATTCAGAAAATAACCAATTTTTTGAAATAAGAAAAATCTTATGTCAGATTCAGCCCTTTCATCAAGTCTTATTTCAGATTTGGTCGCCTTTCTGAAATAGGTGGCGTCCTTATGTCAGAACATTCCGCTTTGAATACCGAAGCCTAAGTAAAAAAAGCCCGCCCTGGCGACAGGACGGGCTTTTCATTTTTCGGTTTAGTGAAACCTACGCTTCGCTGCCGGCGTCGGCATTGCCCGACGATTCGGCGGCGGCCATGGCGGCGCGCAGTTCGGCGCCCTTGGAGCCGCGCGTCGAGTTCATCGAACGCTCGGTGATACGGGCCGACTTGCCGCGGCGATCGCGCAGATAGTACAGCTTGGCGCGGCGGACAACACCGCGGCGCTTGACTTCGATGCCTTCGATCAGCGGCGACAGCAGCGGGAACTTGCGCTCGACGCCTTCGCCGAACGAGATCTTGCGGACCGTGAAGGTTTCGTTGATGCCGGCGCCGGCGCGGGCGATGCAGACGCCTTCGAAGGCCTGGACGCGCTCGCGCTCGCCTTCCTTGATCTTGACGCTGACGCGCAGAGTGTCGCCGGGCTGGAATTCGGGGAAGGTCTTGGAAGCGCGCATCTTTGCGACTTCTTCGGCCTCGATCTGTTGCAACAGGTTCATGTGAACCCTCCTATAATTATGAACGCTTTCGCGCTCGTTGAGGCTTATTTGCCCTTTAGCTGTGATTTGGAAAGATAGGCTTCCCAGAGATCGGGACGCCGTTCCTTCGTGGTTGCCTCTCTTTGTTCCTGTCGCCATTTGGCGGCTTTCTTGTGATCGCCGTTCAACAGCACTTCGGGGATGTCGAGGCCCTCGAACGTCCGCGGCCTTGTGAACTGCGGCTGCTCCAGGAGACCATCCTCAAAGCTCTCATTATCGAGACTGGCAATAGCGCCGAGAACCCCCGGAATAAGCCGCACCACCGCCTCGATCGTCACCATCGCCGCCGCTTCCCCGCCCGCAAGGACGGCATCGCCGACGCTGATTTCCTCGAACCCGCGGCTGTCGAGCACCCGCTGGTCCACCCCCTCGAACCGGCCGCACAGGACAATCAGCCCTGGGCGCGCGGCCCATTCCTTGACCTTCGCCTGCGTCAGGGGCCTGCCGCGTGCGCTCATATAGACGAGAGGGCGATCATTTAGCTCTATCGAATCAAGAGCTTGTGCGATCACATCCGCCTTGAGAACCTGTCCGGGGCCACCGCCCGCGGGGGTATCGTCAAGAAAGCCGCGCTTATCGCTCGAAAAGTTGCGAATGTCCAGTGTTTCCAAGGCCCAGCGCTGAGATTCTTTCCACGCCGTACCGATCAGCGATACGCCGAGCGGCCCCGGAAAGGCTTCCGGAAACATGGTCAGGACGGTGACGGTGTAGGGATTTGGCGTATCGGACATATGGCAGCTTGCAAAAGGCCCCCCACCGTCAGCCCTCCGGGCTGCCACCTCCCCCGCAAGCGGGGGAGTACAAGAAGGGGGCGAACCTCTTTTATACCTCCCCGTTTACGGGGAGGGGGACCGCGCCGAAGGCGGGGTGGTGGGGGCCTTAGCATAGAAGCTCCAGAGCGCAAAGCCTCACTTCCCCTCGCGCCGCCCCAGTTCGTTTTTCGTTGCGCTCCACGTCGCCACGCAATAGGGTGTGAAATAGTTCAGGAAAACATGCGCCCAGGCGACCGGCAGGCCATGCAAGACGTTTTCGCCCTGATTGATGATGTTGAGGATCGTGCCGATCACCAGCGACACCTTCACGGCATTGACCGCGATACGCCGGCTGAAGGCCACCTGCCAGAATTCACGCATTCATTACCCCAAAGGAAGCAAGAAACCCCACCACCACCGCGCAAGCGCGGCGGTCCCCTCCCCGGCAAGCCGGGGAGGTACAAGACTCTATCGCTTCAGTCTCAAGGTCAAGCCCACCGTGCGCGGTTGGCCGAGGAAGGCCTTGTAGCTGCCGGCCTGGAAAGGCGCCGAGAAGGCGACCTGATAGTAGAGTTCATCGGTCAGGTTCTGGCCCCACAGTTCCAGGGTCCAGCTCTCATCCGGCGCGCCGATGCTGAGGCGGCCGGTATAGAGCGTATAGGCCGGCTGCACCTTGATCGGCGCCAGGTCGGAACCGGTGTTATAATCGCTGTTATATTTGGCGCTGAAAGTGGCGGCAAAACGATAACCGCCGAAATCATGACTATAATCCAGCCCATAGATGCCCGACCAGCGCGGCGCGAAGGAGGCCGTGCCGTTGGCCAGTGAAGGGATACCGGCGACGATTTCCGGCCCGAAAACCGCCTCGTCATAGGTCAGGCCGGCATTGAGCCTGAAATCACCGACGAGATAGCGGCTTTCGATCTCTATGCCCTGGCTTTCCAGGTGCGGCACCGAATTGACGACGAAATTGGTGCCGAGGAAGGTGTTAAGCTGGAAGTTGCGGAAGCTTTCATCGAAAGCCGCCACATCGAGCGCCAGACGCTTCGCCAAAAAGCGGCCCTTGAAGCCGATCTCAAGCGATTGCGAGGTTTCGCGCCGGAAGGATGAATCCGTATCGGCTGTGAAATCGGCATTTTGCTCGCGGTCGAGATTAAAGCCCGCGCCTTTCCAGCCGGTCGCATAGGAGGCATAGGTCATGATGGTCGGCGTCGCCTGCCATTTCAGCTTGATCGAGCCGGTGGTGGCGTCGTCGCTGTTTTTTTGCGCCAAGGTGAGGTCGTTGAAGGCCGGATTGGCCCACGGCTGGCAGATGACGCCTTGCGAGGCCGTGGCGCTGGCGCAGGCGATGCCGCCGTCGCTGTTGGTGAAGGCGGAGGTCAGGTTTTTGGTCTGGTGATTGTAGCGCAGGCCGCCGAGCAGGGAGACGGTATCGCTGATGAACCATTCCGCATGGCCGAAGACCGCCACGTTGCGTTCACGTTGTTTGTAAAGGTCGTGACTGCCCTGACCTTCGACAAAGGATTGCCCCACCGGCAGGCCGGTCAGTTCCGACACGCGGTCGATATTGGCGCCGGCGCTCAGGAGCAGGCCGAGATAGGATTCGTAATCGGCGCCATAAAGCGTTTCGTCATGACGCGTCAGGTCTTCCGAATTGGCGTAGAGTCCCGCCATCCATTCGAGGCGGCCGGTCTTGCCGTTGAGACGGATTTCCTGCGACCAGGTGTCGATCCGATTGCCGAAGCCGCCGTCAGGGTCGCGGTAATAGACATCGGCCGAGGTGAAATCGCCGTCATAACCGTTGGTGTGGTCCCAGTGACGGTAGGCGCTGATCGAGGTCAATTGCATGTTGTTGGCCAGGCGGATATCCCATTGCGCCGACAGGCCGCTATCGATCAGAACCTGGTCGGTCGGGCGGTTGGACCAGGCTTCGCGGCCCTTGATATCGATGACCGGCGCGGTGCCGTCGTCGGAAGCCAACTGGTCGATATAGGGGCGGGTGCCGCCGATGGCGATGGCCGTGCCGACGCAGCAGGATTCATCGCGCTTGGTGTAGTCGCCGATGAGGCGCAGGCGCGACCAGCCGTCGCCATCATAAAGCAGTTGCCCGCGCGCCGACCAGTAGTTCTGATCGCCGTCATCGGTTTCGGTGCGCGGACCGTCGCCGGTATGGACCTTGTACTGGCCATCGCGCTGGCGCTTGACGAGGGAGAGCGAGCCGGCCCACTTATCGGCCAGTTTGCCGGTGATGTAACCGGCGGCGCCAAGCGTGCCCTCATCACCAGCGGTCAGTTCGAGCGACGAATACGGCGTGAATGACGGCAGTTTGCTGACCACCTGGATCACGCCCGCCGAGGCGCCCTTGCCATAGATATCCGATTGCGGGCCTTTCAGGATTTCAACGCGGTCGAGCACGCCCAGATCGCTCATCGCCGTGGCGGTGCGGGCGCGCGATACGCCGTCGATCACCACGCCGACCGAGGAGTCGAGGCCGGGATTATCGCCCACCGTGCCGACCCCGCGCAGGCGCGCCGTGGTCTGGGCTTCGTTGGCGGTCGAGGTGATCAGCAGGGAAGGCGTCAGGGTCTGCATGTCCCTCAGGTCATGCGCGCCGGCCTTTTCCATCTGATCGCCGGAGACGACCGACATGGCGATGGGCGCGCGGCTAAGGGCTTCGGCCTTCTTTTGCGCGGTGACGATCACCTCGGTAGGTTCGGACTCTTGTTGCGCCTCTTGCGAGAATGCGGGAAAACTCAGGCCCGCCAGCAGGACACCGGCAAGCGCCGTGCCCGTCAGCAGACGGCACGATAATGTTGAAATCATATTTGGCCTCTTTTGGTAGCCCCATTTTTGGGGTCTATTGCCCTGCCGCACTAGGCCTGTTGCCGTGACTTCGCAAGTGCATAAAAAGTATGCGCGGAAAATCTTTACGCAAGGTAAGCTTGCAAAACCTTACATACAAGGGAATCGCCGTTTAAGCGAAAAAGACGGTTTTCCGCGACTGTTGTCCGGAAAGGACAGTCTTGTTACCGAACGCGCGCTTGCCGAAACGCAGGTGAAACCGGCCCTATCCGGTAAATCTCTCTTACGCGAATGGATAAAGCCCTTTAAGACGGTGGCTGTGAAATTCGTGATTCCCAATGAGGTTCATCCAAATGGCTTTTCCTGTTCCCTATGTCGCGGCCGCTGACCGCTATACCCAGATGCCCTATCGCCGTTGCGGCCGGTCGGGGCTGAAACTGCCGGCGATCAGCCTGGGCCTGTGGCAGAATTTCGGCGGCACCGATGTCTTCGAGACGGGCCGCGCCATTTTGCAATACGCCTTCGATCATGGCGTCACCCATTTCGACCTGGCCAATAATTACGGCCCGCCCTACGGCTCCGCGGAAGAGAATTTCGGCCGCGTCATGGCCACCGATTTCAAGGCGCACCGCGATGAACTGGTGATCTCGACCAAGGCCGGTTGGGACATGTGGCCCGGTCCCTACGGCGATGTCGGCGGCTCGCGCAAATACCTGATCGCCTCGTGCGACCAGAGCCTGAAGCGTATGGGACTTGAGTATGTCGATATCTTCTACTCGCACCGTGTCGATCCGGAAACCCCGCTGGAAGAAACCATGGGCGCGCTGGCCACGCTGCATCGTCAGGGCAAGGCGCTCTATGTCGGTATCTCCTCCTATTCGCCGGAATTGACGCAAAAGGCCGCCGCCATTCTGAAAAGCGAGGGCGTGCCGCTGCTGATTCATCAGCCCTCCTATTCGATGCTCAACCGCTGGATCGAGGAAGGCCTGCTCGATACCCTGGCCGAACTCGGCACCGGCTGCATCGCCTTTTCACCATTGGCGCAGGGGCTGCTGTCGAACAAATATGTCAACGGCGTACCGGCGGATGCCCGCGCCGCCAAGGCCGGGTCTTTCAATCAACGCCTGATCACCGAGGACAATATCCGCCGCATCAAGGCGCTGAACGAAATCGCGCAAAAGCGCGGCCAGACCCTGGCGCAGATGGCCATCGCCTGGGTGCTGCGTGATCCGCGCGTCACTTCGGCCCTGGTAGGGGCGCGCACGGTCGAGCAACTGGCCGACACCTTGAAATCGCTGGAAAACCAGGTCTTCACGGAAACCGAACTGGCGGATATCGACACCTACGCCACCGAAGGCGGTATCGACCTGTGGAAGGTGTCTTCGACCCTTTAGTCCGTGCCATCGCCTGACTATTGCAACGCCCGCCGTCCGGATGACGGCGGGCGTTTGTGTCTGTGATGAAAGGGCCACATACATAAAAATCGTCGCATATATAAAATAACCGTGTTGTGGCGGCCCCTGTTCGATTGTATGACAAATGGCCTTTTCAGGTCATTTGACGCGCCATAGCGTCCGTTGTCTTGATAGCGCTAACATATAATGACGGGCAAAGCTCGTGAATGGGAATGGGAGATATCATTGAATTCGTTGGGTAAAGAAGCGGCCGGCAAGGCCAGGATTTCGTGGGCGGCTGGCCTTTTGGCGGTGGTCTTTATCGCCGGTTGCGGCGGTGGAGGCAGCAGCAGCGCCGGCAGCAGCGGTGGTGGTTCGGCCAGTTCTTCAAGTTCGTCGAGTTCAAGCTCATCCAGTTCGTCTTCGAGTTCTTCCAGTTCCAGTTCTTCGTCTTCCAGTTCCTCAGGCAGCGGCAGCCTGACCGCCGCGACTGCGCTTCAGGAGATGTCGCCCGGCTGGAACCTCGGCAATACGCTGGAAGCCATCGGTGGCGGTACGGCGCCCTTTACGGTGTCGCAGGAAACGGCCTGGGGCAATCCGGCGGCGACGCAGGCCCTGATGAACACCGTCAAGGCGGCAGGTTTCAAGAGCGTGCGCATTCCGGTCGCCTGGAGCGAATATACCGATGGCGGCAACACCATCAATGCCGCCTGGATGGCGCGCGTCACCGAGGTGGTGACCTATGCCCGCAACGCCGGCCTTTATGTCGTCATCAATGTCCATTGGGACGGTGGCTGGATGCAGCCGACCTATGCCGACCAGACGGCGGTCAACGCCAAGCTGACCAAATTCTGGACCCAGATCGCCAACAATTTCAAAAGCTTTGACGATCATCTGCTGTTCGCCGGCACCAATGAGGTCATGGTCACTAATGTCTATAGCGCGCCGACCACGGAAAACTGCGCGGTGCAGAACAGCTTCAACCAGACCTTCGTTGACGCCGTGCGCGCCACCGGCGGCAATAACGCCAGCCGCTATCTGGTCGTGCAGGGCTATAATACGAACATCGACTATACGGTGGCCTGCAATGCGACCCTGCCGACCGATACGGCGGCCAACCGGCTGATGATGGAAGTCCACTATTACGACCCGTATAATTTCACGCTCAATGCCAGCAGCAGCATCTGGCAGTGGGGTTCGATCGCCACCGATGCCGCCGCTACCGAAACCTGGGCCAATGAAGCCTATACCGACGCACAGTTCCAGAAGATGAAAACCAACTTCATCGACAAGGGCGTGCCGGTGATCCTGGGCGAATATTCCGCCATGCTGCGCACCGAATACGATGCGCCGGGCAAGTACCGCACCTTCTGGGATGAATATATCACCCGCTCCGCCTACCAGCACGGTATCGTGCCGATGTACTGGGATAACGGCCCGATAACCAACCACAGCTCCGGGCTTTTCGATCGCGCGGCGGCGACCCAGGCCTTCCCCGACACGATCACCGCCATCGTTGACGCGGGCAGTTAAGGTAATGATGATTACGTTAATGCCAATCACCTCTCCCCTCTCCCCATGAATATGGGGAGAGGACGAGAGCCGAACGCAGTGAAGGCGATCGGGTGAGGGGCTGTTCGTCGATAGAACACAAGCGTCACACAGCCCCTCACCCGGTTGCGATCGCTTCGCTCCGCGCCCGTCCTCTCCCCTCGTTGAGGGGAGGGGGGGAAGAGAGGGGGAGAGGGGTAAGAAAAACGATTCAATCTCAGGTCGTTCCGCTTTAAGTGTGCGGATACGCTTTAATTTTGCTCAACTGTCGGGCGATATTTGATCGCCCGACAAATCTATACTGATTTGATATGGTATTGGCCGTAACTGACGGACTCATCCCAAAGCCCATATCATGTCGAAATTCCGCACCCCTGACGTTCCCGCGCCGGCGCCCCTGATCTGGTACGCCCGCTGCCCGACCCTGACCGCCCTGGGCCTGATCGCCAACCGCGGCGTTTTGCAGCGTGAGTTCCTGCGTGAGACGGTTCACCTTGTATCGGTGCGTGAGAATTCGACACCCGGCGTCCGTCAGGGCCATCTCGATCACAGCCTGCCCAACCTGATCCGCGAAGCCGACGCCGCCACGGCCCTGTGGGCGCACGGCCTGAACGCGCGGTCGCGCCTGCTGGCCATCGGCCAGACCTGGCATTCGGTCAGCGTCGTCACGCGCGCCGGCCAGCCGATCAACGGTTTGCGTGATCTGATCGGCCGCCGGCTCGGCCTGATCAAGGAAGCCGGTAATGTCTCGCCGGCGCAGGTGCGGTCCCTGCGTGCCTGGGAGACGGTGCTCTCGGTCGCCGGTATCGCCAAATCCGATATCGAGTTCGTGCCGGTGGTGGCCGATCACCCCAGTGTACCGTTTGGTGACGTGGCGCGGCGCGAGGTCGAGGCCCTGCTCGGCGGGCAAAGCGATGTCGCTCTCCTGTTCGGCGCCAAGGGGCTGGAACTGGCGCGCTCGGCGCATCTGAAAGAGGTGCATCGCTTTACAGCCGACGAGATCCGCAACGATCCGCGTCTGGCCGGTCTGGTCGAATTGCGCGCCGTCACGGTCGATCAGGTCCTGCTGGAAGGCCGCGCGGATATCGTCACGCGGATATTGCGGAACCTGCTCGAAGCCGGCCGGTGGGCGCAAGCCTTCCCGAAGGAGGCGCTGAAACAGGCGGCCATCGAAGGCAAGGTCGAGATCGAGGATGCGGAAACGGCCTATGGCGCCCGGCTGGCGGAAGGCGCGGACATCGGCCTGGAGCCGGAGCGGCTGGCGGCGCTGGAAAGCCTGTCCGATTGGCTGAAAGGCCGCCACCTCCTGCCGGAAGCGCACCAAATCGCACAGTGGGCCGAACCGGGTGTGTTGCAGGCGGCGAAAGAGAATTTGCGAGTGGTGGCCTGAGGTTCTTATCCCTTCCTCACGCCTTGCGCAAATCAAGGCCCGAAGGTCTCCCCGCCTTCGGGCTTTTTCATGTTATGAAGAGGTGAGTCCGGAGCGCCCCATGAACCCTGTCCTTGCCGATCTGCCTGTCAGTATTTTCGAGATCATGTCTCTGGAGGCAAGGGCGCACGGCGCGGTCAATCTGGGGCAGGGATTCCCCGAAACGGATGGTTTTCCCGATGTGCGCGCGGCGGCGGCGCGGGCGCTGATGGACCAGCCCAACCAGTATGCGCCGATGCGCGGCTTGCCGGTTTTGCGCCGGGCGGTGGCGGATTTTTACCAGCGGCGGCAGGGTCTGGAACTCGATCCGGATACGCAGGTGCTGATTACCTCCGGCGCCACCGAGGCCATCTGCGCCACACTCCTTGCCATGATTACACCGGGCGACGAGGTGGTGGTGTTCGAGCCGATGTATGACGCCTATGTGCCGTTGATCCGGCGCGCCGGCGGCATCCCGCGCATCATCCAGCTCAATCCGCCGCATTGGCGCTTCACGGATGACGACCTGAAAGCCGTCTTCAATGACCGGACGAAACTGGTCCTGATCACCACGCCGAACAATCCGACCACCCATTGCTTCACGCCCGAACAACTGACCTGGCTTGGCGATTATTGCGAGCGCTTCGAGGCTTATGTGATGAGCGACGAGGTGTGGGAAGAGGTGGTTTTCGACCGCCGCCATGTCAGTGTTTTGCACATTCCCAGCCTGGCGCGGCGGTCGATCAAGATCGGTTCGGCGGGCAAGATATTTTCCCTGACCGGCTGGAAGGTCGGCTTCGTGGTTGCTGAAAAGGCGCTGATCGACAGCGTGAGCCGGGCGCATCAGTTCATCACCTTTTCGACGCCGCCGGCCCTGCAGCACGCCGTGGCCTTCGGGCTGGGCCTGCCGCAAGCGCATTTCGACGCGGCGCGCGATGACCTGAGAGAGCAGCGCGATTATCTCAGCGGATTGCTGACGACAGGCGGTTTCAAACTGCTGCCCGCCGAAGGCACCTATTTCCTCAATATCGACCTGCGGGCATCGGGGCTAGACCGTTCCGGGCTGGATTTCGCCTATGATCTCGTTCGCCATCACGGCCTGGCCACGATCCCGTTGCAGGCCTTTTGCGAAACGGGACGCGACCTGCCGGTCCTGCGGCTGTGTTTCGCCAAGTCACGCGAGAGCCTGGCCAGGGGCGCGGCGGCATTGATCGCCGCCCGCTGATTTTCGCGGCGGGGTGGCTTGACAGCCGCGCAGCACATCTGTATTCAACCAATTAGTTTATAACTAATTGGTTGAATACATGTCCACGGACCCTCTCAGCGCTGTCTTCGCCGCCCTGTCCGACCCGACGCGGCGCGGGATGCTGGCCCAGATCGCCAACGGCGAAACGACGTTGAAAAGCCTGGCCGCGCCTTATGACATGAGCCAGGCGGCGGTGGCCAAGCATCTGAAAGTTCTGGAAAATGCCGGGCTGGTATCGCGCGGCAGGGACGCCCAGTACCGGCCATGCCGGCTGGAAGCGGCGCCGCTGAAAACCGCCTATGGCTGGATCGGCGAATACGCCCGCTTCTGGAACCGCAGCCTCGACGCCATGGAAGACTATCTCGCCCACATCCAAGGCAAAACGCCTTCAAACTAAAGGAGAACCACAGTGATCATCGACGTGACCCAACCGGAAAACGAACCCTTCATCATCATGACGCGGCTTCTGGACGCGCCGATCGATCTGGTGTGGGCGGTCTTTACCCAGCCCGAACATATGGTGCATTGGTGGGGCGGTCATGGCTGGAGCAATCCGGTTTGCGAGATCGATCTGCGCGTCGGCGGGGCGCGCAACCAGGTCATGCGGTCGCCGGAGGGTTACGAGATGGCGCTCAATGGTGTCTTCGTTGAAATCGATGAACCGCATCATCTGGTCTGGCGCAATGAGTCGGATGATCCGGCGCGCCCGCCGGTCACTCAGGCGGTCACCTTTACGGAAGAGGACGGCAAGACCCGCTGGACGCTGCGCTCGACGATGGTCAGCGTTGCGGCGCGCGACAAGGCGGCTGAAATGGGCTTTGTGCGGATGATCACCCAGGGCATGGAGCGTCTGGATGGTTATCTGGCCAGCGCGCAGACATTGTAATCAATCATTGATTTTGTAAAATCCTTAACAAAAGCAATGTTGAATATTAACCACGTCCCTCGACCAGCGCCTTCAGGGCGGCCAGGATTTCGGCCCGCGTTTTCGCCGTGTGCCGGCCCAGTCCGCCCTGATGCGCCGGCGGGATATGGGCCACCGGATCACCGCCGGTCTGGAAGATGTAGTGGTCGAACATGGCCTTCCAGTAAATCTTGTCGGCCGGGGAAATATCCTTGAGCGCCAGCAGGGCGGCGAGGAAGGGCGCCATCGGATTGTCGGCGGTCGGCGCGCTGTTGCCCCACCAGTAATTGACCAGCACGTTGAACGGCGTCAGCGACTGGACGTGGTGCCACCAGTATTTCGGCACATAGAGCGCGTCACCCGGTTCCAGTTCGGCCACGATCGCCGTTTTCAGCGCCTCGGCGAATCTGGGGAAGCGCTCGAAATCGGGGTCTTCCAGGCTGGCCAGCGAGATGGCGCGGCCCGAAGGCGTATGGTCGATCGGGCCGATATAGAGATTGGCCACCTGTTCGGGCGGAAACAGGGTGAAGCGGCGGCGTCCGGCCACCACGCAGGCGAGATTGTGGTCGTTATCGTTGTGCGTCTGGGCGCGGGTGGCGTTGCTGATCCAGATGCGCGGCTGAATGGCCGGCGGCAGGAGCGGGCACGGATTTTCGGCGACAAATCCGGGCAGATAATCCGGGATAACCGTTGATTGGACATAGGTATAGGGCGGATTGGGATGTTCGATCGCGGCCAGGATCTGGTCGATTCCGGCGGATATCGATTTCGAGCGTCTGTTGAAGTTGAAATCGTGCATGTCTGCGCCGTAAGCGAAACGGCCCCGCACAGTGTTATTGGCTTCCAGAACGGTGGTCGGGCGGCCGTTATCCATCGCTTTCAGGTAGCGGGCTGCCGATTCGGCCCCGGCCAGTCCCTGGGCCACCGCGGGCCATTTCGCCACCAGGCCGCGCATCAGGACCGGCTTGCCCGCCGGCAGGATCAGCCTGGCGAAGGTTTCCGGCGTGATATTGGCCATCGATTCGACCTCTGCGAACGGGCTGGCCGCCGAAACTTTTGACATAGCTGCGAGACTCTGGATGAAGCGGAAACGAACCGGTTCAGCAGCGGGGCGGCCGCCCTGATCCGGCTTCTCAGTGGTAGGTCAGGCCTCGCCGAATGGCAAGGTCCGAGGGACGTTTGCAGTCCAAAGAAAGACCAATTTTGCCGGAATGGCCGTGATTCAGGGGTGGGGCGCATTTAATCATGCCTTAATTGAAGCAACATTGATATGCGTTCGCAAGATTGCATGATCAATGTCATACAAATAAATCTTTCGCGGCCCCGATAAAAACCCTGCCAGAGCGTTTTTAGAATAATCATTTTAAAACAATATGTTGAAAATTCTTCCGTCAATTCTCTTTGAAAAATTCAGGCACATGAACGGTTTTTAATGTAGCAACATTGCCAACATGATCCGTCGCGCTTGTGTGGCGGCGCTGTTTTGTGAGCGCTACCATGTGTGGCATTCGTGCCATTATATGGGCAGATTGTGGCGGGGACGTCATATTGGTGCTGGAAATTTCCGTTGGGTTTGGTAACAAATAAAGACGAAATAATTAATCAGGGTCGAAAACGCTCAGAGGTCACTCCCGGAATTTAAAGATACGCGGCGTTTAAGTGGCCGGTGAAAATTTTGGCAATCCCGTCAAAAACGCCGACGCCCTTCATCCCAAGCGTGCGAATTGCCGAACGGGTCCGTCCTTGCAGATTCATCTAAGGCGTTTTCGACAGATTGCTGTTTTGTGTGCTTCCGCCTGGCCGGTACTCGGACCTGGCCGTGCGGAGGGTAACAATGGTCCCACCACCAGGATCTCGGGCCTGGCGTAAAGACAATTAGGGAGAAGAAAGCATGAAGAGTTCCAAAGGTAAGGCCCAGGCGCTTACTTTGTTAAAGGGCGGCGTGTCCGCGGTCGCGCTGACCGCTATGGCGGCTACCTTTATGACGCCTGCGTTCGCGCAGGACGCCGCGCCGGCCACGGATGACGCCGCCGCCGCTCAGGAAGTCGTTGTCGTCGGTGTCCGCCGTTCGTTGAAAACGGCGCAGCAAATCAAGAAGGACGCCGATACGGTCGTCGATTCGATCACCGCCACCGATATCGGTTCGTTCCCTGACAAGTCGGTCGCCGAAGCGCTGCAACGCGTGGCCGGCATCACCGTCACCCGTTTCGCCGCCGCCACCGACACGGCGCACTTCTCGGCGGAACCCTCGGGCGTTCTGGTCCGCGGCCTGCAACAGGTCCGCTCGGAATTCAACGGCCGCGACGTTTTCTCCGCCAACTCCTCGCGCGGCCTGTCCTGGGGTGACGTTTCGCCCGAACTGATGGGGCGCGTCGATACCTACAAGAACCAGACCGCCGACCTGATCGAAGGCGGCATCGCCGGTTCGATCGATCTGCGCACCCGCCTGCCGTTCGATTCCAAGGGGCAACTGATCGCCCTGTCGATCGATGATTCCTATGGCGACCTGGCCGATAAATGGACGCCATCGGTTTCGGGCATCTATTCAAACCGCTGGTCAACCGATATCGGTGAAATCGGTTTGATGGTCAACGCCGCCTATTCGGATATCGCCACGACCTCGCAAGGCATTCAATATGGCCGTATAGGCATCTTCTGCGACAATCAAAACCTGGGCGAGCACGATACCTGTAACGGCAACCAGTTTGGCAATACGGCCGCTGATGCCGAACATAATTTTGCCTATATCCCGGTTTCCAGCACGATGCGGGACACGGATTTCGACCGTCAGCGCACCGGCATCTCGGCCGCCGCTCAATGGAAAAGCAATGACGGAAGTCTGCTGGCGACCTTGCAGTACAATACGTCCAGCTATGAAAACGAATGGCATGAGCATGGGGTTATAACGTCGTATTTCGACGTTTGGGCGCAACCGCTCGGCTATCAGTTCTCGAACGCCACGGCTGCCGCCGAACTTGGCCCCGATGATCAGTTCACCTTCAATGATCAGGGCCTGTTCCAGACCGGCCTGTTGACCTCGGATATCGGTTGGTGGGGCAATAATGACGCGGAGTCCGCGACTGTCGCATCGAACGCGGATGGGCAGCAAATGGTCAATGCCTGTTACGGCTGGAACGGCTGTTCGCCGGCCCGCCGCGGCGCTGGCTTTGGCACGATCACGCGCTACAATCATAACGAAGAAACGACGACCGACACCTCGTTCAATCTGCGCTGGATCATTAATGACAAACTGCGCGCCAATTTCGATGTGCAATATGTTGATGCCGATGTCACCAACTACGATATCGAAGTCGATATGAACTCGTTCGCCAACGTCTTCCTCGATGGCACGGGTGACTATCCGAAGACCACCCTGGATACGCCGCTGAACGTCAATCAATCGGCGGGTGGCTTGGCCAATCCGAACAGCTACTACTACAATTCGGTTATGGACCACACCGAAGATTCGCACGGTAACGAACTGGCCAGCCGTTTTGACCTGGAATATTCTAATGATGAGGGCTGGATCGACACTATCAAGGTCGGTGTCCGCTATGCCGACCGTCAGCAGAACGTCAACTGGTCAACCTATAACTGGAAGAACATCTCCAATACCTATAGCTGTAACCAGGGTAACTTCAATATCGACCAGACGACGCCAGTGACCTGGACTTGCCCGACTGGTGAAGTGCGTCACTTCGAGGGGTATCAGGAAGGCCTGAATCAAATCGAGAGCTTCGGCACCGATTTCATGCATCAGAGCGATTTGATCAATCAGCATGATTTTGCCTTCTTCAACTACGATGTTCTTGAGGACCGTCAGAAACTGTCGGCGGCCATGTCTACAGCCGCTCTCAGCCAAGGCGCGACGAGTACAATCAATGGTGTGACATCGCCTCTTGCTATTGGCTCGTGGATCCCCATCTGTGATCGCACTAATGAAACGGCGAATAGCTGCTATACGCCGGCCGAGCAGATGGATATCGAAGAAGAAACCTATGCCGGTTATCTTCAATTGAAGTTCGGCGGTAATGACAAGACAATCTTTGGCAAGGCGATCACAGGTAATGCCGGCGTTCGCTGGGTGCAGACCAACATCACCTCCAAGGGTGGCGGCATCATGTATCCGGTTGCCTTTGAATATAACCAGAGCAACTGCGATGGTTCTCTGACACCGCTGCAGGAGGCCCAGGCCGCCGCCGCTGGTCAGTATGTTGCGTTCCTGCCCTGTATCACCAACCATTCGGTTGATGATGTGGCCTTCCGTGACGGCGCCATTACCGGCGATCCGCAGTTCCCGGCGGTTGTGAACACGACGCACATTAACTGGCTGCCGTCATTCAATGCCAAGTTGCAACTGGATGATACCTGGCTGATGCGCTTCGCTTATTCGCGTGCCATGTCGCGTCCGGATATGGGTTACCTGCGTAACTATTTCTTCGTCCAAGGCTCTGCGCTTACGGCGAGCGAAATGTTCCTCGGAAACCCGAAGGTGGTTCTGGGCACTGGTGCGGGTGGTCCTGAAACAAACTGTGCTGTTGGCGCGCCCTGTAGCTATACGGGCTTCCGTTATACGGCCTCTTCGGGTAACCCATACCTGAAGGCGACAACGGCGGATCAGTTCGACCTGACCTTTGAAAACTACTTCGCGTCCGTCGGTTCGTTCTCGTTCGACCTCTTCTACAAGAAGTTCTACGATTATGTTCAGAACGGCACCCGCCAGACGGTTACGCTTACCCATAACGGCGTGACCCGTGATGTTCTGGTTACCGGTCCGGTCAATGCCGACGGGGCCAGCCTCAAGGGCTTTGAAGTGTCGTATCAACGCTACTTCGACTTCCTGCCGTCGCCGTTTGACGGTCTGGGCATCCAGGCGAACTACACCAAGATCAAGAACACCGGCATCAAGAATACGGGCCTCGGTTCGACCTCCGCCGGCGGCGCGGGTGGTCTTGGGTCTGCGGGCGGCGGTGTCGTCGCGGCGTATGACAATATCACGGTCGATCGCCTCGAAGGTCTGTCGGACGACTCGTACAACATCATCGGCATGTATGAAAAAGGCCCGTGGGCTTTGCGCGCCGCCTATAACTGGCGCTCCAAGTTCCTGGTCACGGCCGCTGACTGCTGCGTCGGTTTCCCGATCTGGCAAAAGGCTGTCGGTTACCTCGATGCGTCGATCCGTTATCGCGTGAACGACAATATCGAACTGTCGGTTCAAGGCTCGAACCTGCTGGATACCGATACGGTCCTCCTGCAACAGGTCGATCAGCGCGGTACGCTTCTGCCGAACGCCTGGTTCAAGAACGACAAGCGCGTTCAGGTCGGCGTCCGTCTGAAGTACTAAAAAGAGACCCTCGACAGGGGGCAATGGGGGAACGCGCCGCAGGGCAACCTGCGGCGCGTTTTTTCTTTGCGGGAAGGGGCAAAGGGTCTTGCACACGCGGTCTGGCCGTGCATCCTAGAGCCGGCAAATCACGAATGCCGCATCGATAAGCGGCAGCGGACAGGAAGATCATGAATTCACCTTTGAGAGTCGTAATCCTGGGCGGGGGTACTTCCGGCTGGATGTGCGCGGCAGCCTTAAGCAGCGCGCTCAAACTGGGGCAAAAAGACAGCCTGCTGGAGGTGCGCCTGGTTGAATCGGCCGAAATCGGCACGGTCGGGGTCGGCGAGGCCACCTTGCCGCAGATCAAGGAATTCAATGATTATCTCGGCATCAATGAAGCCGAATTCATGCGCAGGACCAAAGCGACCTTCAAGCTGGGCATCGAGTTCCGCGACTGGGGCAAGCTGGGCAATATCTATCATCATCCCTTCGGCGCCTTCGGCATGCCCATGGCCGGCGTCGAGTTCCAGCATCACTGGACCCGCGCCCATGCGATGGGCAAGGCGGCGCCGCTGGAAGCCTACTCCTATGCCATCCAGGCCGCCCGCCGGCAGAAGTTCGATTTCCCCTCGGAAGACAGGCAATCGATCAAATCGACCTATTCTTATGCCTATCATTTCGATGCCGGCCTTTACGCAGCCTTCCTGCGCGAATTTTCCGAGGCGCGCGGCCTGCTCCGCACCGAAGGCAGGGTCAAAAACGTCACGCTCCATAGCGACAGCGGCGATATCCGCAGTCTCGTTCTGGAATCGGGTGAGGAAATCGAGGGGGATCTGTTCATCGACTGCTCCGGCTTCCGCGGCCTGCTGATCGAGGAGCAACTGATGGCCGGATGGGACGACTGGTCGAAATGGCTGCCCTGCGACCGCGCCCTGGCGGCGCCGACCGAACGCACCGCCGATTTCCATTCCTACACCCGCTCGACCGCGCTTTCCGCCGGCTGGCAATGGCGCATTCCGCTCCAGCACCGCGCCGGCAATGGCTACTGCTATTCCAGCGCCTTTGTCAGCGATGACGAGGCGCACAGAACCCTGCTCGAAAATCTCGACGGCGCGCCGCTGGCCGAACCGAAAAGACTGCGTTTCCAGGCCGGCCGGCGTAAAAAATCGTGGTATCACAACTGTTTGACCATCGGCCTGTCGAGCGGTTTCCTGGAGCCGCTGGAATCGACCAGCATCTATCTGGTGCAGATCGCCGTCACCACCTTCCTCCAGCTCCTGCCGTCGGGAAATGTCATCGATCCGAAGCTGGCGGCGGAATTCAACCGCCTGATCGACAGGGAATATCAGCGCGTCCGCGATTTCCTGATCCTGCACTATTACGCCAATACGCGCACCGATTCCGCCCTGTGGGAATATGTGCGCCATATGTCCGTGCCCGACAGCCTCAATGAGACGATCGAACAGTACCGCCATCGCGGCCGCGTCCCCAATTACAAGGACGGCCTGTTCTCGCCGCCCTCCTGGCTGGCGGTGCTGAATGGCCAGGATATCACGGCGGCCGGTTATGACCGCATGGCCGATAACATGGATGAGGCCACGCTGGTCGAAAAGCTGGAAACCATGCGCGGCCGTATCGAGGCCAGCGTCAACGCCATGCCCGACCATGCCGATTTCGTCGCGGATTATTGCTTTGTGCCGCCGTCGAAAGCCGCCCTGATGGAAGGAGCGGCGAAATGACGGGCCTCGATATGCGTCAGGTGCGCAAGGTCGTCATCGTGGGCCGTGATGTGGCGGCGTGGCTGTCGGCGAATGCCCTGATCCGGGCGCTGGGCGGCACCGGCCTCAAGGTCGAGGTCGCCGAACTGCCGGGGCTGCTGCGAGCGCAGGATACGCTGGCCAGCCTGCCGACGCTGGAAAATTTCCACCGCCTGCTCGGCTTCGATGAAGCGGCCCTGCTCAGGGCGACCGAAGGCGCCTATACGCTGGGGCAGAGCTTTGCCGGATTTTCCGGGGCGGCGGCGCCGTTTTTCCATCCCTATGGCAGCCATGGCGGCGCGATCAACCGCGTGCCCTTCATGCCGTTCTGGATCAAGGCCCGTCAGGCGGGGCTGAATGTCGCGCTTGAGGAATTTTCCCTGACCGCCGCCGCCGCCAAGCAAGGGCGCTTCTTCCTGCCGACGGACGAGATGAGCGCTTTCGGCCATCTCGATTACGCCTGCCATTTCAGGGCGCGGCCATATGTGCAGTTTCTGAAGGCGCAGGCGATGAGCCGCGGCGTGGAGGTCCGGCCCCTGCGGTTGTTCGATATCCGGCGTGATGCCGGGAATGGCCATATCGCCGCCCTTGTCAGCGGGGCGCATGAGATCACCGGCGACCTGTTCATTGACGCCACGGGTGCGGAAAGCCTGCTTCTGGGGCAGGGCTTAAACGTGGAATTCGAAAGCTGGTCGCAATGGTTCCCCGGCAATCGCGTCCTGACGGTATCGGGCGAACGTCTGCGCCGGTTGCCGGCCTATTCCCAGGTGCGCGCCCTGCCGTCCGGCTGTCTCCACCTGACGCCGGTGCGGGATATGACCGGCCTGCAACATGTCTATAATGAGGCATATATGTCCGATCAGGCGGCGCTGGAAGCCACCGCCCTGGTCGCCGGCCTCCGCCTTCAACCCGATGCGGTCGTCTCGCCGCTGACCGCCGGGCGCCGCCGGCAGGCCTGGGCGGGCAACTGCATCGCCGTGGGCGAAGCGGCGGGCAGCCTGGACCCGATCGATAATGCCGGCCTGCATGTGCTCCAGACCGGCCTGGTGCACCTGATCGACCTGTTTCCGCTGACGGCGGACAGCCGGCTGGAGGCCAGGGACTATAATGTCCGGATGCAACAATGCTTCGAGCGTATCCGCGATTATCAGACCGCGCATTACAAGCTCAACCGCATCGATAACGAGCCGTTCTGGGATCGCCTGCGCGCGATGGATATCCCCGATACCCTGGCCTACAAGATCGAACTGTTCAGGGCGCGCGGCATGGTGCCGCTTTATGAGGAAGAGGTTTTCGTGGCCGATGACTGGCTGGCGCTTTTCGCGGGGCATGGCCTGATGCCGCGCAGCTACGATCCGATGGCCGACCTGACGCCGGATGAAGACGCCATCCGTCACTTCCAGAATATACTGGGCGTCATCAGGCAGACCGTCGAAAAAATGCGCACCCATGATGCGTTCATCGAACGCGAGATATCAGGAAACCTGGCGAAAACAGTATGAGCAAAATGATCAAACGCGTCGTCGTCGTCGGTGGCGGCACCGCCGGCTGGATGACGGCCGCCGCCCTGTCGAAGGTGTTGGGCACGCGAAACCACACGATCACCCTGGTTGAATCGGCGGAGATCGGCACGGTCGGGGTCGGTGAGGCGACCATCCCGCAAATCCGGCTGTTCAACGACCTGCTGGAGCTGGACGAGGACGATTTCGTCCGCCGGACCAACGGCACCTTCAAGCTGGGCATTCGTTTCGTCAACTGGCGCCGGGAAGGCCAGTCCTATATCCATCCGTTCGGCCTTTACGGCACGGATATGGATGGCATCGAATTCCATCACTTCATGCTGCGGCAGGCGGCCATGGGCGGCAGTCAGGATTACGGCCGTTATAATGCCGAGATCATGGCCATCCGCGAGGGCCGGTTCGGGCGCGCAAAGGCCGACGCTTCGGGCATGCCGCGCATGAACTACGCCTTCCAGTTCGACGCCAGCCTCTATGCCGTCTTCCTGCGGGAATATGCCGAGGCGCGGGGCGTCGTGCGCCGTGAAGGCCGGATCGTCCGGGTGCATCAGGCGGCGGAATCCGGCGATGTCACCGCCGTGGAACTGCAAAGCGGCGAGCGGATCGAGGGCGACCTGTTCATCGATTGCTCCGGCTTCCGCGGGCTGCTGATCGAGGAGACGCTGAAAGCCGGTTATGACGACTGGAGCCAGTGGCTGCCCTGTAACCGCGCCGCCGCCGTGCCGACAGAAAAGGCGGAAGGACCGATAGAGGTCTATACCCGCTCGACAGCGCGCGAATCCGGCTGGCAATGGCATATCCCGTTGCAGCACCGCACGGGCAATGGCTATGTCTTTTCCAGCGAATTCATCAGCGAGGACGAGGCGGTGACCAAACTGATGTCGCGCCTCGAAGGCAAGCCGCTGAAAGACCCGAAGGTGCTGCGTTTTGTCACCGGCCGGCGGCGCAAGTCGTGGAGCCATAATGTGCTGGCTTTCGGCCTGTCTTCCGGTTTCCTCGAACCGCTGGAATCGACCTCCATCCACCTGGTCCAGGTCGGGATTTCCAAGCTTCTGGCCATGTTCCCCAAAAACGGCATCCAGCCGGCCGTGGTTGACCAGTACAACCGCGAAATGTCGGCGGAATACATTAATATCAAGGACTTCCTGATCGCCCACTATCATGTGACCGAGCGCGACGAGACGCCCTTCTGGCGCTATTGCCGCAATATGAACATCCCCGACGAACTGAAGGCCCGGCTGGCGCTTTTCGAAAGCGTCGGACAATCGGCCGTGCGCAATACCGACCTGTTCAAGGAGGTTAGCTGGTTCTCGCTGATGACCGGGCAGGGCCGGCCGCCGCGTGATTATCACCCGATCGCCGACCTGATTTCGGAAGACGAACTGAAACAGCGCCTGGCGCAGGCGCGGTCAAGGGTCCAGACGCGCGTTGACGGCCTGATCAGCCATGACGCCTTTATCGAGAAACATTGCAAGGCGGCGGTTTAGAACGGATCGATATTCAGCGTATTTCCGGCGACTCCCCATCTTTATACCTCCCCCGCTTCGCAGGCAGGGGTATCGCCTATGGCTTTTGGAATAACTTTTCTTCCCCCTCTCCCCTCCATGAGGGGAGAGGACGGGCGCGGAGCGAAGCGATCGCAACCGGGTGAGGGGCTGTGTGACGCTTGTGTTCTATCGGCGAACAGCCCCTCACCCGATCGCCTTCACTGCGTTCGGCTCTCGTCCTCTCCCCTCATTGAGGGGAGAGGGGAAAGGCATCTCAACGCCAAAAGCCATAGGCGATACCCCCACCACCGCATCTCCCTACGGTCGTGCGGTCCCCCTCCCCACAGGTGGGGAGGTATAGGAAAGGGGCAGTTGTTGAATGTCGATCCGTGCCTAGACCGTCATCGCAATTTCCAGCCTAGCAAGGCCTTCATCGAGAATCTCGTCCGGGGCCGTTAGAGCGAGATGACGTTTAATTGAATCGTGTTGGATTCCCTCTGGATGCGAATAGTGATTCACTGTCTGGATTGAGGAGTTTTCCGATGCCCAGACCTTATTCGATGGATTTGCGTGAGCGTGTTGT
>Ga0206106_100225_pt1 | contig 78169 bp, 68 predicted proteins | sample 1B1ome_FD_148677 | JGI IMG/M metagenome (GOLD analysis project Ga0206106, IMG submission 148677) | Enriched microbial communities from leaf-cutter ant dump, University of Wisconsin, Madison, United States - 1B110A | ecosystem: Environmental > Terrestrial > Nest > Insects nest > Nest dump | place...
GATTACCAGCTTTATCTGGCACTCAATGACATCGAACATTCCAAAACGAAAGCCAATCATCCGCAGACCAACGGTATTTGCGAACGCTTTCACAAAACCATCTTGCAGGAGTTCTACCAGGTGGCATTCCCGCGCAAGATTTACCAGTCCATTGAAGAGTTACAACACGATCTGGATGATTGGATGGCGTACTACAACAGTGTGCGGACTCACCAGGGAAAAATGTGCTGTGGACGCACCCCGATGCAAACTTTAATTGACGCAAAGAAGATATGGGACGATAAAATTACCGAATTGAATAACTGAATCTGATCTAACAGGCACTCGTCAAATCGGGTAACTGTCAGACCAGATCTCAACTACTACAGATCAGTAATTTTCAGTAAGTTTTCCTCTCCTTCCTGCTTAGCAGTAGCTCTTTTTTACATCCCTGTCATTTTTCGTGGGTCAACCCATACATCGAATTGTTCGGCAGTGACATAGCCCAGCCTGATTGCGGCTTCTTTCAATGTCAGCATTTCATGGTGAGCTTTTTTGGCTATTTCAGCTGCTTTGTCGTAACCAATGTGAGGATTGAGCGCAGTTACCAGCATCAGAGACTCCTGTAAATGCTGCCTGATTCGTACTGTATTGGCCGTAATACCGGTTGCGCAATGGGTGTTGAAACTTTCTGCGCCATCCGCGAGTAAACGTGTGCTTTGTAAAAAATTGTGGATAATCAGTGGTTTCATGGTATTGAGTTCAAAATTTCCCATGGCTCCTCCCAGATTGATTGCAACATCGTTGCCCATGACCTGACAGGCAAGCATAACGACTGCTTCCGACTGAGTAGGATTGACTTTTCCGGGCATGATCGAGCTGCCGGGTTCGTTCTCAGGGATAAGGATTTCACCAATACCGCAACGCGGACCGGAGGCCAGCCAGCGGATGTCATTGGCAATTTTGATCAGTATAGCGGCCAGTGTTTTCAGCACCCCATGCGCATGGACCAGTGCATCATGCGCGGCCAATGCCTCAAATTTATTGGCAGCTGTTATAAAAGGATAGCCGCTGAGGCGTGCAATTTCTGCCGCGACACGGCATGCGAATTCCGGATGAGTGTTGAGACCGGTACCCACGGCTGTTCCTCCCAGCGCCAGTTCGAGCAGGTGCGGTAGCGCAGATTCGAGATGAGCGAAGCCATGGTCGAGCTGTGAAACATAGCCTGAAAATTCCTGCCCCAGTGTAAGCGGGGTGGCATCCTGCAAATGTGTACGGCCAATCTTGACGATATCCGAAAACTCTGCCGATTTGGAAGACAATGTTTTACGTAATGTTTTCAGTGCCGGAATCAACCGGCTGCGGATGGCTTCCACGGCAGCAATGTGCATGGCAGTGGGAAAAACATCATTGGAAGATTGTCCTTTGTTGACATGGTCGTTAGGGTGCACCTTGCGGCCTTTGCCACGTGTACCGCCCAGAATTTCCGAAGCGCGGTTAGCCAGCACCTCGTTCATGTTCATATTGGTTTGTGTGCCGGAACCGGTCTGCCAGACTACTAACGGAAATTCGCCGGCGTGTTCTCCTGCCAGCACTTCATCAGCAGCGGTGATGATTGCCCGGGCGATGTTCTCGTCCAGTAATCCCAGATCATGGTTGACACTGGCGGCGGCGCGTTTGACCAGCGCCAGTGCGTGGATCAGGGTTGGTGGCATGCGTTCGCCCGAGATATTGAAGTTGTTGAGCGATCGCTGTGTCTGCGCACCCCAAAGAGCGCTGGCAGGCACCTGTACTGTGCCTATTGCGTCGTGTTCTTCACGATACTGGTCCATGATAATTCCCAGAAAAAGTTGGCGGGATTTGTGGAAAAGAATGATCAGCCGCGGGTATTGAATTGCTGTTCAAACGCTTCAAGTAATACTGGTGGTTGGGGTTGCCATCCTTTCTTGCGATGTTCCGCGATGACATTAGTGAAAATACCTCCACGTACATAGAATTTCGAAGTCAGCCGGATAAAACGGGGTTTCATGGTGGCTACCAGATCATCCAGAATCCGGTTGGTCACTGCTTCGTGGAAAGCACCTTCATCACGATATGACCAGATGTAGAGCTTGAGGCTCTTGAGTTCGATACATTTTTTGTCGGGAATATAATCCAGTGTCAGTCGTGCAAAATCCGGCTGTCCGGTTTTGGGGCAGAGACAGGTAAACTCCGGTATCTCCATATGAATCCGGTAGTCGCGTGTCTGTATGGGATTTTCGAAGGTTTCCAGTTGCTTCGAAGGTTGGGTGGTCATAATCTCCTCAATGTGTTGGCAGGCAAATCGTGAATTGTTTAGCAGGTTGGGAAACGCCCCGACAGGCGCATTGCTGTGTTGGAAACAGACTTAAATGTTCATTTACTCCCGGTAAACTCTGCTGTTCTATCCATTTTCGTCTTATGCTATATCCGCTGATCACGTTTCCGACACCCTGCTAAAATAGCCTGTTTGGCTGAAATTATAACCTGTTACCTTCCAAATTGCGCCTGACCGAAATCAAACTGGCCGGTTTTAAAACATTCGTCGATCCTGCGGTGGTACCTGTACCGGGGAATCTGGTTGGGATCGTTGGACCGAATGGTTGCGGCAAATCCAATGTCATCGATGCAGTACGCTGGGTGTTGGGAGAATCACGTGCCTCGGCACTGCGGGGAGAATCACTGCAGGATGTGATTTTCAACGGATCCGCCACGCGCAAGCCGATCGGCCGGGCTAGTGTCGAGCTGGTATTCGACAACAGTTCGGGCAAAGCGGCGGGCCAGTGGAAATCCTACAGTGAGATTGCCATCAGACGTGTGATTCAGCGTGATGGGGAATCATCCTATTACATCAATAATATTCATGTGCGCCGGCGGGATATCACCGACATGTTCCTGGGAACGGGTGTTAGCGGGCGCGGTTACGCCATCATCGAACAAGGGATGATTTCCCGCATTATCGAGGCCAGGCCACAGGAGCTGCGCACTTTTCTCGAAGAAGCAGCCGGCATTACCCGATACCATGAAAAGCGCCATGAGACCGGGCTGCGCCTGACTGATGCACGCGGCAACCTGCAGCGTGTGGACGATATTCTCGAAGAGTTGGACAAACAGCAGCAGCATCTTGAAGTACAGGCAGAATGTGCGACCCGTTATCAGGATTTACACAGACAGTTGACTGCCGCGCAGCATACACTCTGGACGCTGCACCAGCAGCAGGCTGCCGAATCACGACGCCAGGCACAGGCAGAGGTTGAGCGCCTGGTGCAGGAAATGGAAACCATCCGATCCGGTATGCAGGAAACAGGCGAAAAGCTGGATGAGTTGCGCCTGTACCATCGGGTGGTAAATGATCGCCAGCATCAGATTCAGGGAGAGCTGTATGCTGCCAATGGTGAAATTGCGCGTATCGAACAAAGCATCCGGCATATTCGTGTAAACAGAGAACAGCTCGATCGTCAGCTTGCTGAGGCTGAACTGCAACTGCAGAACCACGAGCAGCAGCTGAATGAAGTCAACGAGAACCTGGTGTCCTGGCAGGATAAACTGGAGCAGGCAAAAAATTGTCACTTGTCCCGCAAAGAAGAACACGCTATGGAGGCCGGGAAGCTGCCACAAATGGAATCGGTTGCGCAAGCGGATCAGGTGCAGTTGACCGGGTTGCGGGAAAAGCTGGCGCTGGCCAGACAGAATGAGAAATTGCAGCAGAATCAGCAGGCGTATGCTGAAAAAACGTTGCATCAGCTGATGATGCGCCGCGAACGCTTGCTGGAAGAACAGTCTAGCCAGCCGGAGATCGACCCGGTGCAGCTGGATGAATTGCAGATGGAATCTGCAGAGCTTGCAGCCATGCTGGAGCAGAAGCAGCATTCGCTCAGCACACTGGAAACGCAGATGCATACCGTACAGCAGGAACGTGATGCGATCCTGCAAATCATTCAATCGCTTGAGCGAGATATGGCTCGGGCAAATGCCCGGTGTGATGTTCTGCAACGCTTGCAGGATCAGATCGAGGATAACCAGGAGTTGAATGCGTGGATGGCCAGACTTCAGTTGAATCTGTTGCCGAGGCTGTGGCAGCAGATTTCAATTGAATCAGGCTGGGAGACGGCGCTAGAAGCCGTGCTGCGCGAGCGTATCCAGGCAGTCACCGTAGACCGATTGGAACAGATACTGGAATGGGAAGCACAGCGGCCATCAGCAAAATGGGCCGTGTGCGAACTCGTGCCGGATCGATTAGTAAGCAATTTCAATACTGTCAGGCCGGATCAACAAACATGGAAGCCACTCAGTACATTGCTGAGTTGCCGCAGCCCGGCGGCGCAGGCCGTGCTGGAAAACTGGCTGCACGGCGTATTCGTCACCAACAGCCTGGCAGCTGCGTTGGCTGAAAGATCGTTGCTCACCAGCGGAGAGATGTTGGTAACGGCAGAAGGGCACAGTGTGACTGGTTGTGGAGTAAGTTACTTTGCGCCTGATTCTGTAGTGCATGGTATCTTGCAGCGCCAGCGCGAAATTGCTCAAATCAGGAAAGAATGTGAGCAAATCGGACAGTCTGTTTTATCCCGGCAGCAGGCGCTGGCTGCGGTAGAACTGGATGATCAGCGGATCGTGGCGGATATCGTGCAACTTCGCAAAGCGATCGAAGAAATTAGAACGCAGCAACACGATCGGCAGATACAAGTTGTACGGCTGACACAGCAAATCGAGCGTGTGGCGCAGCAGCAGGCGCAACTTGAAATCGAACTGGCTGATCTGGCGGCGCAGATCGAAGAAGAATCATCCCAGAAACAGCAGGCGGAAACAGAGCTTGTTGTGTGTGAAGCAGAAAGAGTGGCGCTGGAAGCTCAGGTAGATCAGGCAGAATCCGTCTGCCAGTCATCCGGGCAGGCACTGGCGTCACAGCGATTACTGATGCAACATTTATCGGATAGGTTGCATGAAGCGGCCTTTGGGGAACAGGATTGTCAGAACAGAGTCATTGATTGTGAACGGCGTATCGGTATGATTACCCGGAACAGCGTCGTCCTGACTGAAAACATGCAAAAGTTGCAGCACGCCCGCGCTGATCTGGATGAATCGACGCTGACAGCAGATACAGTACATTGGCAGATACAGCGCGATCAGCATGAACAGGCACTGATGGCAGTTCGGCACGAGCTGGAAAATATGGATGATACATTGCGGGAAATGGAACAGGCCCGGATGTATGCTGAACAACGGCTGCAAGAATGTGGTGAGGCGGTTGGCCAGGCACGGCTCCGTGAGCAGGAAGCGGAAATGACCGAAGCCCGGTTTGCAGACAAGCTGGCGGAATCAGGTGAAACTGTGCTGGAAATGGTGCCGCAGTTCATTAATGAATCGCCGGCAAAACTGCAAACACGCATCAACCGGCTTACCGGAGAGATCACTGCTCTCGGGCCGGTCAATCTGGCAGCATTACAGGAGCTGGAGACATTGAAATCACGCCGGATTCATCTCGAAGAGCAATCTCATGATTTACGTGAAGCCATTACGACATTGGAGCAGGCCATTCATCAGATCGACCGCGAAACCCGGGAGCGTTTACGAGAAACATTCGACCAGGTCAATCAGAATCTGGCCGAGTTGTTTGCTTCCATTTTTGGTGGAGGGGTTGCGGAGCTGGTGTTGAGCGGTGAAGATATTCTGGATGCAGGCGTGCAATTGAATGCGCATCCGCCGGGTAAACGGAACAGTTCCATCCACTTGCTTTCCGGCGGGGAAAAAGCATTGACAGCACTGGCACTGGTATTTTCACTGTTTCGGCTGAATCCTGCACCGTTTTGTCTGCTGGATGAGGTGGATGCGCCACTGGATGACAGTAATTCAATACGTTTTTGTGAGCTCGTCAAACGTATGTCCGGGGAGACCCAGTTTCTTTTCATCAGCCACAACAAAATCACCATGCAGATGGCGCAGCAGTTGATTGGCGTAACCATGCGTGAGCAGGGAGTTTCTCGGGTAGTGACCGTGGATATCGATAAAATCATTGCCGCCGGGGATTTGTCTGCAAATGTTGATATTCGTTGATGAACTACTTGAGTGTGTGCAGAACGATTATAATCGTGCCAAAGGGGGATAACAGTTTATGAGTGATTTGCAGATCAGTCTGGTTATTATCGGCGCAGTCATTATTGTTGGTGTCGTCATATTCAACAGGATTCAGCTGGCACGTTATCATCGCAAGGTTCAGAACGTATTCAGGCACGAGCATGATGATATTTTGCTGAATGATGAGCGCAAACCAGCGTTCGGCGGCAGCGAGCGGATTGAGCCGCAATTTGGTGATGAAGCGCCATCAATACCGGATGTTGCTGCAGATTCTGCCAATACCCCGGTTGATCGGCAAATCGCAGATGACCAGCCGGCAAAAGAGTCTGGTGTGCAGAAAAAAACAGTCGGTATCGACAGCACGATCAATTACATTGCCGGTATCCGCGCAAATTTACCCATCCCACATGAGAAACTGATCGATTTGCTGCAGCAGAAGTTTGACTATGGCAAGCCGGTACGCTGGTTCGGTCTGCAAGAAGGGCAGTCGTGGGAGGAAATCTCGCTCGATACCCTCAGTCCCAGGAATACTTATATTCAGCTGAGAGGATGTTTGCAGCTTGCGGATCGTTCCGGGCCGGTCACTGAAATCAATCTGTCGAGATTTCGTGATATGGCCGAAGATTTTTCCGCACAGGTTCAGGCGGAAGTCGAATGTCCCGATATTTCAGAAGCCTATGCCAGGGCAATCGATCTGGACAGATTCTGTGCTGATGTCGATGTGATCATGGGAATCAACATCATCAGCAAGGATGGCGGTGCCTTTGTCGGGACCAAGATTCGTGCGCTGGCAGAAGCTTCCGGCTTCAGGTTGGAATCCGACGGTGTGTTCAAATATCGTAACAGTGAGACTAACGAGGTAATGTTTTCACTGGGTAACTTTGAGTCAGCTCCATTCTTACCTGCCAATATGCGAACATTGACTACACGTGGCATCACTTTTTTACTGGATGTGCCCAGAGTCGCAAACGGTGAAAGAGTATTTGACCAGATGGCGCATATTGCCCGACTTTTTTCATCGACACTGAACGGTATTCTGGTCGACGACAACAGGGTCCCATTGAGTGAGAACGGTGTGAAAAGAAGCCGGCAGCGATTGGCTGATATCCAGTCTACAATGGCCGCGCGTAATATTGCTGCGGGTAGTGAGACAGCGCTGAGTCTGTTTGACTGACAGTATCCGTAACTCGTCAGCCGGAATCAAACCATGGATGAATCCGGAGCGAAATCCAAACTCCCGATCCAGGTTCAACTGGAAGCCAACAAACGGTATTATTGGTGCCAGTGTGGACTCAGCCAGTCACAGCCATTTTGTGATGGTGCTCACCGGGGTACCGGGATGAATCCTGTGGTATTTGTCATCAGGGAATCTGGCCCAGTTTGGCTTTGTGTCTGTAAGGAAACAAAAAATATCCCCTTTTGTGATTGTTTCCGTGCTGACTGATGGAACTTTAGGAATTACCGTGGTTAATTGGTGGTTCTACTGATTCCTGATGGTGATAATCTCGCTTAGATATTGAGGTCTGATCAAACATTGCTTCAAACACCAGCAGTTTCTGATTGAGTTTGCGCCGGTCTGCCATACGTTTATTTTCTGAAGGATTGCTTTGATTCTGTATCCTTCTGTCATTCCGCGGGTTGTGTTCTACAAAAGGGCGTAACTGGATTCCGCAGCGCTCGTTTATGCGCTTATGAGCTGAAGTTACGAAATTCTCGATTTTGTCTTTTATTCTGACATCTGTATCCAGCAAACGAATATTGACGACGACAGCATACTGATTTTCTTCGTCACTTGACGACAGAGTTTTATTTTTGATTACGTGTACCAGTGAGTCCATGCTGGGTCTCAGTTCCTGTGAAAGCATACGGACCAGATTTTCCGCTTCCTTGGGAGTATAGCTGCCCAGGAAGAAACCATGATTTTGTGTCGGGGTAAGTCCCCAAAGCGTGTGAAATTGGCGCAAGGCCATAATAAAGTACCAGGGATGGAGAGACAGGTAGAAATACCCGGAAAAAAATAGCAGGAAACCCATGAGCATTGTGCACTCATTGACATCCAGATACAGGCCGGTGAGCCCGATCAGACCAAACAGCAAATGTATCGAGACAATGGCAAATATCACATCGCTGACACGGTAGCCGGCATTGAGAAGAATATGATGTAAATGATTATGGTCTGGTTCAAATGGTGACTTGTGCTGCCAGATTCGGCGCAGCATGATGCTAATGGTATCCATCAAGGGAACCGAGAACAGCCAGAGGGCAGTGACTGGTGTCATGGCACGGTTACTGCCTTGAGAGATATCTATCAAGAGCCAGGTAATTACGAATCCTAACAGCATACTGCCGTTATCTCCTAGGAATACTCTTGCCCGAGGTTGCAGCCTATAGCGGAGATTGAAAAACAGGAATCCTATGGTACCACCAGTGAGTGCAATGATGATGATGAGGCCAGGCTGATTGTCGGCAATCAGTGCGACTGAACCGAGTAGTATCAGGCTCATTAATGTTACGGAACCGGATAATCCATCTATTCCGTCGATCATATTCAGCGCATTGATGCCTCCAATAGTGGCAAAGAGCGTGAAAGGTATGGCGAAAACTCCCAGCGACAGGATTTCACCAGGGAAAATATTGCCAAGATCAGTCAATACAACCCCGCTTGCCAGCGTCATGATCAGAACGGCGACAGTCTGTATGATCAGACGTGTTTTGTAATGAAGTTGCAGGATGTCGTCGGCAAAACCCATACTAAAGATAATAACGGAACTGATCCCCAGACCCAGCCACTTCACTGATTGTTCCGGATAATAGCCGATTAAAAAACAAAGGGCGATGAGCAGGGCAGCGAGGATTCCGGTTCCTCCTACGAATGGCGTGAGGTGCTTGTGCTGTTTATGCTGCCCCGGGCGATCCAGAATGCCGTAAGTATGTGCTAGAGAAATTGCCAGCCGGATGGTAAGGCCGGCTAGTATTGTACTGATGGCAAATAGAGTAATTTGTTCTGAAAGATCAGGCCTAACTGGTTTATTTATGTCTGTAGAAATACTGAAGAATGTAGAGGTGAGTTCATTCATCGTTTTTTACTCCGGTAATCGTACTGATATACATACTGACCATATCTGTGGCGTGACAGGGTTTCAGGGATGCCATTGAATATCACTCCTTTCAGATTCACACCCGCTTGTACGAGTTTCTTTACACTCTGTTCGAGTTCCCGTAGCGGGTGAGTTCCGGCTCTGACTGCCATCAGGGTGACACTGGCCAGACGACCGATGATGGCGGCATCGGTGGCAGCCAGGATGGGTGGCGAATCGATAATGACCAGATCATATTGATTGCTGACAGTCTCCAGCAATTGACCGAAGCGCTCATGCAGCAGTAATTCCGACGGATTAGGTGGAACTTTGCCGGTCGGAATAAAATCAATCGCTGCCTGTGGGATCGATTTGATCGCATCATTCAGATCGATTGATTGGCTGATCAGTTCAGATAAGCCGTTTTCTCTGCTCAGGCGCATGTGTTTATGAATATTACCCCGGCGTAAATCTCCATCTATCAGCAATACTTTCTTGCCAGCATCCGCCATTGTGATGGCCAGATTCGCTGAAATAAACGTTTTGCCGATCCCCGGGCTTGGTCCGGTAATCATGACAATATTGTTGTGTGCCTCCAGAAACGCAAAGTGCAAGGTGGTACGCAAACTGCGCAGGCTCTCCATCGCAAGATCTTCTTTACTTTCCAGTGCCAGTAAAAGTGGAGAGTGATTGCCGGATAATGGTTCACTTTTCAGCTTCTTTTCGATCAGTTTCTGGGATTTGCTGTACTGAACCGTTGCATAAACCGGTATACCTAAAGATTTTTCGATGATGCCAGGATCCTTTATACCATAACTAAGTGATTTGCGAATAAAAGTAATTATTATTCCTATCATAAGCCCTGCCATCAATGCAACACCCATGATCAGAATTTTTCTGGGTTTGATTGGAAGATCAGGCAGCATGGCGTAATCAATGATTCTTACATTGCCTACTGTGCCTGCTTTAGCAACACGTATGGTTTGGGCATGATTCAGCAGCGTGGTGTAAAGCTCGGCATTGACTTCCACGTCTCGTGACAATCTCAGAATGATTTGCTGGGTTTCTGGTAACCCGCCGATTTTCTTATCAAAAGCATTGATCTGTGCCTGCAGTCTGCTGATCTGCTTATCGATTGCAATAACATTAGGATGGGATTCCGTGAATTTCTGGCGTAATTCATCCCGCTTTTGCTGCAGGAGTGTAACCTGGGTATTCAGTTCGACTGTTCCCGTCAGTATGTTCTGCGTTTCAAGATCAAGATTGATCGAGCCCTTGCGGATTCTGTAATCATTTAATGCACTGGTGGCTGTTTCCAATTGCTCCTTGAGTGATGGTAATTGCTTCTCCAGGAATTCAAGTGTTTTCTGGGATTCTGCCGATTTCTGTTCAACATTTTGCTGGAGATAGGTATTGGCAATTTCATTGACGATGCGAACGGCTTCTTTCCGATCGTCTGATTCAATGGCCAATTCGAGAATGCCGGTGCCTTTGCCAATTTCTGTAATGGAAAGAGCTTCTTTCAACCGCCGAATTGCTTCACCCTTGGAGCGACGTGTCAGAGTGAACATGGTATCCGGTCGAGATTGCAGATAAGTGACAAAGATTTTGACGGGCTGCAGATAGCCTTCCGGTTGCTTGACAGCCAGCTTGCCAACTTCACCTTCAAGAAAGACCTCATCCTGATAGATGAGTTTGAACTGGCTTTCATTGATTGCCTGTAAAATGATTTCTTCATTTTTCCAGCTTTCAGGAACTTCGAGTGTATCCACCTGAATGGCTTCACCTCCCCACGCATAATGCGATAATCCGAATGGCGGGCTGGACAGTGCATCGCTGCCATTGAACCGCTGAAGCCATCTGGCTACTGCATCCCCTATAAGAGGGAAAAATTTAGGTGCTGCAACAATGTCGAGGTGCAGATTTCTGATCGTTTTTCCCAAGATCATTCTGGATTTGATCAACTCAATTTCAGCTTGTACCGGGGTTTTGGTCTCGAAGAAATTTGATAGCGAATCCAGTTGTTGCACCATGGATTGGCCGTTTTCCTTGATTTGTAACAAGCTGTCTGTTTTATAGATCGGGCGGCTTATGAACGATATGGCAGCACCAATAAGGCAGGTGATGAATGTGATGACAAGAATCAGTTTTTTGTTATCGGCCAGTACATCCAGCAATTCACCCAGATCGATTTCATCACTGGTCTGGCCGGTTGCAGGTTCCATAAGGTTTCTCGATAAGTCGGATGGCATATCAGATGACAAATAAGTTATAGGATTTGGGGAGGATGGTTTCTTGTTGAAGCGGTGGTGCAGTTACAGCTATGCTTCAGTTTTATATATCTTTATGCTGTCAGTCTGGCAGCGGTGTAGGGATACAGCAATGGAACGATATTGGTACTAACGTCTCAGAAAAGGTTGAACCCTTAGTGCACCATCAAACGCATTCAACAGATTGATCGTTGGCTGAATTTGTCCGATGATCTGGTTCCAGCGTATTCCTTCGGCTCGGTCAACGTAAATGACATCACGGGGCTGTAGCGGGAAACGGTCAGCCAGAAGCAAGGCATCAGGCGATTTTGCGTTCAGATGGTAGATTTCCGGTTTACCCAGTCCTCCACGGAAGACAAAGATTCTGGCAGGATCGGAGGTTTCCTGATCAAAGCCACCGGCTTCGCTGAGTGCCTCAGTCAGTGTCATGCGTGCTTTATTCATTACCAGGCTGCGTGACCGGCCGATAGCACCGCCAGCAACGAAATGATTGGTTTCTCCCAGTACGAAAACTTTGTTCAGCGAGCTGTCAGGCACATTCAGTACATCACCGTGCTGGAGCAAAACATTTTGAGTGACATCTCCTCCTTCATAGAGGCTGAGCAGGTTAATACTGTAGGTTTTGTCATCCCGGGTCAGGATGATATTGCGCAAATCCGCATCAGAGTTTACGCCACCGGCATTATTGATGGCTTCCAGTACTGTCAGGGGAATATCTTTGACCAGCTGGACACCAGGTTGAGCAACTTCGCCTACTACATAGACTCGCTGGCTGCGGTAGGCCGCCACTCGCACATCGAGTTGTACAAATTCAATGTATTTTGAAAGTCTCTTGGTTAGTTCCTCGCGAATATCTTCGACCGTTCGCCCGGCAGCTTGCACGATACCGACATAAGGATAGAAAAATGTGCCATCTTCGCCGACGACATTTCCGGCAGCTTCGGCAGAGCGAAATTCGCCGGCTGGAATAGTAAGTTCCGGATGATCCCAGACAGTGATATTGAGAATATCTCTCGGTCCTACTTGGTACTGAGTGTAGGGCTCATTTCTCGTGGGAATACCTTTGGTGGTGCTGGAGCCTATACGATAATTGAAATAGTGATTGGCGACGTTATCGGGGGCGAGGCTGAAGTTTTTGTAATTTTTCTCGAGCTCGATGATCAGTTCAGCATTGATCGTCTGAATGTTGAGCTTCTTCAGAATGGCTTCGTCATTTTCCTGAGTCGGCATTTCCACACTGGATTGACGGGAGAGCGGGCTCATGTGCTGGCCTGGTATTATGGTACAGGCTGCAAACTGGCATAATATCAGCAGGATAAGGCTGAATTTGGTAAATGCGCTGATCATACTTGAAGGGGTTTGCCGGCCTTGGTTAAGGTGCACATCAATTCCTAGAGTCAAAGTATTCACGGACTTAGGTACGCATTTCAGGTAAATGGCAAGCTTTCATAATTTCGTTGCCCATTGCGCTGCGCCCTGTTCAATGAGTATCAGCGAGCGTATGAATTCTGATGAGTCTTTCTGGTACGGGTCGCTGATATCGATTTTTTCCCATTCACCGAGACGAAATATTTTTCCTTTTGCACTGGGCGTACGTGCTTCTATTTCAGCTTTTTGCCATGCTTCCATGACCAGTATGAGATCGGCCCTGTGAATCATATCGTCAGTCAACTGTCGGGCGCGGTGAGTGGAAATGTCGAGTCCTTTTTCGGCCATCAGTCGACAGGCTATAGGATCAGCTTCATAGCCTGTCAATGCTCCTAAACCGGCAGAACTGACGAAATGATCTGTTTTTCCCGCTTTGGCCAGTGTATGTTTCAGAACTGCTTCTGCCATGGGGCTTCTACATATATTACCTACGCAAACAATTAATATATTGCGGAACAACCCTAGTTTCCTATTGGTAAACCGAAATTATAAAATTTCGCAGGATCTTTGTCTCCGACCATATCAAGTATGCATTATAGTATCAGAAATACAAAGCAGGTATGACGGTGTAATTGCTATATCATTGAAAATATTATGATATGTTTTGCCATCTTTGATGAATTTTCATAATTCTGAGAAGAGCTTGCTTTATTGTTTTATCTTTTGGTTGAATGCAGCGGGTCCGGCAGTAATCTTGACTTTATATACCCGTTGGCTGCATTCGGTAGTGTTTGGGACATGGCGGTAATCTCCGGAATAAGCGTTATTGCTGGCGATCGGAAGGCCGAGGTTTCGGCTGATTTTGCTGGTAAAGTTTGTCTCCATGATTTTGTTTGGGAGTAATTGATTGAAAGTACTTATTACCGGTTCAGCCGGCTTTATTGGATCTACACTGGCACTGCGGTTGCTTGAACGTGGTGATACCGTCATTGGTATTGATAACCATAACGATTATTATGATCCCAAGTTGAAGGAAGATCGCCTTGCCCGGTTTGCCGATCATCCCGGTTACACTCATTTGCGTCTTGATCTGGCAGATCGCGAAGGTATCAAAGCCTGTTTTGAAACATATAAACCGCGACGGGTAGTGAATCTGGCGGCTCAGGCCGGGGTGCGCTATTCTATTGAAAACCCGCTTGCCTATATCGACAGTAACATCGTTGGTTTTGCTCATATTCTCGAAGGTTGCCGCCATAACGATGTCGAGCATCTGGTGTATGCCAGCAGCTCCAGTGTCTATGGTGCCAACACGACGATGCCGTTTTCGGTACACTACAACGTTGATCATCCGCTCAGTCTTTATGCAGCCAGCAAAAAATCGAACGAGCTGATGGCACATACTTACAGCCATCTGTATAACTTGCCGACCACTGGTCTGCGCTTTTTTACTGTTTATGGCCCTTGGGGGCGACCGGATATGGCGCTGTTCAAATTTACCCGGGCAATACTGGCCGGAGAGAAAATTCCAGTCTTCAACTATGGTAAACATCGCAGGGATTTCACGTATGTCGATGACATCGTGGAAGGGGTTATCCGTGTATTGGATCAGCCCGCTCGATCCAATCCGGCCTGGAGTGGAGCAAATCCGGATGCTGGCACCAGTATGGCTCCCTGGCAGGTGTACAACATCGGCAACAATAGTCCGGTCGAGCTGATGGATTACATTGCTGCACTGGAAAAAGCGCTTGGCAAAAAAGCCGAGATGGAAATGTTGCCTCTGCAACCCGGCGATGTGCCGGATACTTATGCCGATGTTTCCGATCTCGTCGAACAATTTGATTACAAACCCGCTACTCCGGTTGAGCAGGGGATAGCCAGCTTTGTGGCGTGGTACCGCAATTACTTCAATCTGTAGGAGATGAAATGCAATTCCAGGAGATCAGGCTTGCCGTTGTCGGACTTGGCTATGTGGGCCTTCCGCTGGCTGTCGAATTTGGCCGCAAGCGCCCTGTGGTCGGGTTCGATATCAATCAGCGCCGTATTGACGAGCTTAGAAACGGAAACGACTTTACGCTGGAAACCACCCGGGAGGAGCTGGCAGCGGCAAAGTACCTGACGTACACTACGAACATCGATGATCTGCGTGATTGCAACTGCTATATTGTTACTGTTCCCACACCGATCGATGAGTACAAACGTCCTGATCTCACTCCACTTATCAAAGCTTCTGAAACGGTTGGCAAGGTATTGAAAAAAGGTGATATTGTCATCTATGAATCCACAGTTTACCCTGGCTGTACCGAGGAAGATTGTGTGCCGGTACTGGAACGCGTATCCGGCCTGAAATTCAACCAGGATTTCTACTGTGGCTACAGTCCGGAGCGCATCAATCCCGGCGACAAGGAGCACCGTGTTACTACTATCAGAAAAGTGACTTCCGGTTCCACTCCGGAAGTCGCTGATCTGGTGGATGGGCTATATAACGAGATCATTACTGTCGGCACACATAAAGCGGAAAGTATCAAGGTGGCTGAAGCTGCCAAAGTGATTGAAAATACTCAGCGTGACCTGAACATTGCCCTTATCAACGAACTGGCACTGATTTTCAACAAGATGGGAATTGATACCGAGGCCGTGCTCAAGGCAGCAGGCAGCAAATGGAATTTCCTGCCGTTTCGCCCCGGTCTGGTGGGCGGCCATTGTATCGGGGTTGATCCGTACTACCTGACTCATAAAGCCCAGGCGATTGGTTATCACCCGGAAATCATCCTTGCTGGTCGGCGGCTGAATGACAGTATGGGGACTTACGTCGTTGCTCAACTGGTCAAGGCCATGACCAAGAAACGCATTCAGGTGGAAGGTGCCCGGGTATTGGTCATGGGCCTCGCTTTCAAGGAGAACTGCCCTGATCTGCGCAACACTCGCATCGTGGACATTGTGGCTGAACTCAAGGACTACAATTGTGCAGTAGATGTATACGATCTCTGGGTATCTCCCCAGGAAGCACAGCACGAATATGACATTACACCGATCGGTACTCCTCAACCTGGCAGTTATGATGCCATCATTCTGGCAGTGGCACATCATCAATTCAAAGACATGGGCGCTTCTGCCATTCGCGCATTGGGTAAACCCAATGCCGTCTTGTATGACCTTAAGTATGTGCTTGATCCGCAAGGATCGGATCTGAGGCTGTAAGAGAGAAATACAACTATTCAGTATATGTATTCGGATCAAAATTAGCTTAAAAGTTTCGAAGCTTCTGCTAATTAAGAAGTTATCTTGGTGAAAAAGACAAAGGTAATCGAAAATTTTCTATCTCTTGTAATCTTGAGAGGATTTGATTTTATTGTTCCACTGATAACATTTCCATACTTGGTGCGGATAATCGGTTTGGAAAAATTTGGACTAATAAGTTTTGCCAGTGCATTATCCATATATTTTGGCTCGTTAATTCAGTATGGTTTTGGAATCACAGCAGCACGGGATATCGCCAGATCCAGAGACAATATTAATGATCTAAATAAAATATATTCTAGAATAATTTCTACTAGCATAGTACTTTCACTGCTTGCATTTGTTATTTTTACACTTATTGTCTGCACTGTAGAAAGGTTTAATCAGTATCTTTTTCTATACGAAGCCAGCATTATAAGCGTTATTATTCAATCGATATTTCCTGTCTGGTTATTCCAGGGCATCGAACAAATGAGGTTTATAACCCATTTGAATTTAATAACAAAGGCTGTATTTTTAAGTGGGCTTTTTCTCCTAATTAGAGAGGAATCAGATTATTTTTTAGTTCCTGTGCTTTATGCGGTGTCATCTGCTCTGAGTCTTATTTCTGCGTGGTGGATTGCAAAAAATAGAATCGGGGTGAGCTTTTCATTTTCTTCAGCTTGTGTAATAAAGAAGACTCTTGTAGAAGGACGACACGCTTTTGTTACTCAATTTGCTCCAAGCCTATATAACAACACCTCAATGTTTTTATTGGGGTTTTTTGGAAGTTCCTCGACGCTTGGTAGTTATTCGGCGGCTATAAAAGTAATCGATGCAGTAATGTCGCTAGGAACAATTCTAAGTAACGTTTTCTTGCCACATTTATCTAGAAATCTAGAAGATCATCCTATCTATATGAAAATAATGATGATTTCTGGATTTTTTCTGACTCTAGGGATAGCTGTTTTCTCTGATGTGATTTCCAGTATTCTTTTTTCTAGTAATTCGAATGAAATATCCACGTATATGCGGATTTTATCCCTGTGGATAATCTTCATTTTTATCAGAAATGCAACTGGGACTAACTACTTAATGTTGGTTGGAAGAGAACATATTTACAAAAACATCATTCTCTATACTTCGGTTACATCTGCGATAGTAGGAGTTTATTTGATTCAAAAATATCAAGCCTATGGAGCGATAGCTGTAGTAGTTGGTTCATCATTCATAATGGCTGTGTTGACCTATTGGTATTATGTTCAAGCTTTAGATAAAAAATGATCAGCTTAATTTTTTGTGGGGATTACGCGCCTTGTCGAAGATTTGAGGCAATTGTACTTGAGAGAGGTAGTGCCATACTTGGGGATGCTGCGATTGAAATAAAAGCAGCAGATTTCTCGTTTGTTAATCTTGAGTGCCCCTTAACTAATCATCAAACGGATATCAATAAATCAGGCCCGACTTTAAGAGCGAGTGTTCAATGTGCCAACGGTATCGCAGATTTTACTGTTGCAGGCCTTGCGAATAACCACAGTTTGGACTATGGAGCCCAAGGGTTGCTTGATACTATCACTGCATGTCAATCTGTTGGAGTGTTGACGGTTGGTGCAGGAATGAATCTTGCTGAAGCACAGAAAATTCATATATCCGAGGTTAAGGGAAAAAAGCTTGCTGTCATTGCCGTTGCTGAACATGAGTTTAACCAATCCGAAAATGATGGCCCAGGTAGTGCACCACTAGACCCGATTGATAATTATTATCAAATAAGAGAAGCTCAAACTAAGGCAGATATTGTTATCGTTACAATACATGGCGGTAATGAGCATTTTCACTATCCAAGGCCTGGTTTAAGAAAACTTTGCAAACATTACATTGACTTAGGCGTAAATGCAGTTATTTGCCATCATCCACATGTACCAGGTGCTTACGAAATATATAACGGGAAGCCTATTGTCTATTCTTTGGGTAATTTTGTTTTTGACACATTATCTATAGTTCATGAATGGGATATCGGATACATGGCAAAACTTAAGTTCAATGAGGAGGATTGCACCTTTGAAGCAATAGAAATTATTCCTTATAGACAATCCATCACGGTTAGGGGGATTGAACTGTTAAAAAGAGGTGAGCGTGATAAAGCTGTTTCCAAAATTGAAGCATTAAGGGATGCTGTGCAAGGAAATGAGATGTGGCTAAATGAATGGAATTCTTTTGTAAAGCAGCGAACCCATAACTATCTTATAAGGCAGTTTTTCCCTTTTACTTTCCCTGGAATAGGAAGACTGGCTAGAAATATTCCAATAATAAAATTATTTCTTAATAGAAAAAATTCTCTTGCTAAATTGAATTTGATTAGATGCCAATCACATCGGGAAGTACTTATATCAGCTATTCAGGAAAAATCTCCTCGCCGAGAGTTATAAATAAGCAGGGTAATTTTTTACGGTAAATAAAGAATGAAAAATTAATGAGTTGTTTCTAATTCGGAGATGGATATGGGTTCTACGGTAGCTATACATATTAGATCAGGGAGCTTTAGTGACCGTTGGATAGAGTATTGCCGGCAAAAGAATATTCCGTATAAAACGGTTGATTGTCATTCATCCGATATTATTAAAGAACTGGCTGATTGTTCGTTTCTGATGTGGAACTGGAGTCAGACCTATGCGGAAGATATGCTGATTGCACGAGGGCTGATAAAAGCTGTGGAATCAATGGGAATCCGAGTTTTCCCGAATTCTGAAACATGCTGGCACTTTGATGACAAAGTCACGCAAAAATACCTGATGGAATCTTTAGGGATTCCGATGGTTAAAAGCTATGTTTTTCTCGATCGGACTAAGGCGCTGGAGTGGGCCAGGATGACGAAGTACCCGAAGGTTTTCAAACTGAGGGGCGGGGCTGGAAGCAGCAATGTTTTTCTGGTGAATAATATAAGCAAGGCAAAAAGCCTTATTGACAAGGCTTTTTCAACCGGTTTTCCCCCGGTCTCGCGATGGAATGCTTTGAGTGAACGTTGGTGGCAGTTCAAAAGAGACAAAACTTTTGTTTCTTTTTTCAATATTTCCAGAGGGATCTTTCGTGCACTGATTAAGAACCCTACCCTTGAACGCCTGTCAGTTCAAAGAGATTATGCCTATTTCCAGGATTTTATTCCTGATAATGATTCCGATATCCGTGTAATAGTTATAGGAAAGAGGGCTTTTGGTATCAAAAGGATGGTGCGTGAGGGGAATTTCAGAGCATCCGGAAGTGGAAAAATTCTGTATGACCCGGAATTGATTCCCGAAGCTTGTATCAGGATGACATTTGATCTGGCAGAAAAAACCAGATCGCAGTCTCTTGCTCTGGATTTCGTTTTCTCTGACGGTAGTCCGCTGGTTGTAGAGATGAGTTATGCATTTGCATCTCACGGTTATCTATCCTGTCCCGGTTATTGGAGAAACGACATGACATGGGTAGAGGGAAGTTTCCATCCTGAAGATTTCATGGTGGACGATTTGATCGCTTCTTCAGCAGAGAAAGATTGATGCATATTGCCATATATCTTCCATCCCTACGCGGCGGTGGTGCCGAGCGGGCCATGGCCACACTGGCCAATGGTTTTGCTGACCAAGGTTTGAAGGTGGATCTGGTACTAGCTCGGGCAGAGGGTCCTTATCTTTCCGAAGTATCCCCTGGCGTGCGTGTGGTGGATTTACAATCCAGCCGGGTGCTGGCCAGCTTGCCTGGCCTAGTGCGATACCTGCGCCGGGAAAGACCCCAAGCGATGTTATCCGCGCTTAACCACGCGAATGTGATTGCTGTCGTGGCGCGGATGCTGGCCGGAGTACCTGTCCGCCTGGTAGTGAGTGAACGTAACAATGTTTCGTTATCCGGCAGTTCTTCAAAAAATCTGCGATCGCGTGTGGTGCTATATATGATGCGATGGGCCTATCGTAAAGCAGATGGGGTGACAGCAGTATCCGGAGGTGTAGCGGATGATCTGGCAAATACCATCAACCTGCCACGTGACAGGATATCTGTAATTTTTAATCCGGTGGTAACGCCTGAGCTGATCCGGAAATCCAGAATGCCGCTGGAACACCCATGGCTGGGGGAGGGCAAACCCCCTGTTATTCTGGCTGTAGGAAGGCTTACACCACAAAAAGATTTTTCTACCTTGATACACGCTTTTGCCCGGGTGCGCGCTGAGTACGATTGCCGTCTCGTAATTCTGGGGGAGGGCGAGTTACGTGGAGAACTAGAGCGGCTGGTAGCATCCTTAGGGATAGCAGACAGCGTACAGCTTCCGGGGTTTGCTGAAAATCCTTTTGCGTGGATGAGCCGGGTGCGATTGTTTGTGTTGTCTTCCAAATGGGAAGGGCTGCCCAATGTACTGATTCAGGCAATGGCTTGTGGTGCTGCTGTTGTGAGTACTGATTGCCCCAGCGGGCCGGATGAAATTCTGGAAGGTGGCAAATGGGGGAAGCTGGTACCAGTAGGGAATGTGGAAGCATTAGCAGAGGCAATGACTGCCTTATTGGAGATACCGGGTGATCAGTTGCCTGATGTGCGCCAACGTGCTGGTGATTTCAAACAGGAGCTGGCTGTTGGCGCCTATCTGAATGTGATGTGTGAAGATCAAAGTAAAAAAGACAATTAGTAAGACTACCTTAGATACCATTGTAGTTCTTGGGTTTGCCATGGTTGTGGTTGCCGTACCGTGGGAAGAAATTTTTCGAGCTGTCAATGGCTATGGATTTATCGATAAGGGTGTCTATTCGGACTATTTTCTGAATCAAACCAGTGTCCTTGACTATAAAGAATTTAGTGGGGTTTTGAGCTATGTTTCGAATGAATTTCTGTGGCATTACGCAATAGGCTGGTTGGTCAGCAATACTGGCATCTTAATCGATTATGTGTTTCTGACAATTTCTTGTATCGCGTTGTTGGTTTTCGGGCTGTTATTGGCAAAGTGGCAAGGTATTTACGCATTACCCTTGCTTGTAAATCCACTGGTCATTGATTTTGCTTTTTCGCAGTACCGACTTGCGCTGGCGATTTCGATTCTGGGCGCGGCCTATTTGTTACACGGGCGATATAGAACGATTTCTTTTGTTTTGGTGCTGGCTTCCTTGTTTATTCATTCGGGGACAACATTATTCATTCTGATCTATGCAGCAGTTTGGGTCGCTAACTGGCTTTCTGTGCGGTTTCAGGCTGGCTGTTCGGCAGTGTTTTTGATGCTCTTTGCTGTTGGTGCTTTTATATCGCTTTTAATCGGTCCGTTACGTGAAATTTTGCTGTCGGCAATAGGCGATCGCCGTGCTGAATATCATGATATGTCCAGCTCTTTGCTGTATTCATTATTCTGGGTAGCTTTACTGATTCCCTTCTATTTAAATCGGCGATATCTGGTGACATTGGATTACGCACGTTATGCATTGGTAATTGCTTCCATAGTTTTTGTAAATGTATTTCATGGCGGCTACTCGACAAGATTTCTGGCAGCAGCATTTCCATGTCTTGTTTCTACGATTTTAAGTTTGAACGGTGCAATGAAGATAATGGTGACTGCGCTGTTCATCGCTTACGCCATGCTTCAGTGGCTGTACTGGCTGCGCATATTGGGGGGGTAATGAAGAAGATTGTCCATATTATTTCCGGCCTCAATGACGGCGGTGCTGAAGCTGTTTTATATCGCTTGTGTAGTGATGACGAGATGTTACGGCATCATGTTGTTTCATTGATGGATGCAGGCAAATACGGGAGGGAGCTGCAGGATGCTAGGGTGCCGGTATTCTGCCTGAACATGCCGCGGGGCCGGATTACGCTAAGCGGGGTGTGGAAACTGTGGCGGCTACTGCGCCAGATTCACCCGCAAGCAGTGCAGACTTGGATGTATCACGCTGATCTGATTGGTGGTGTTGTTGCTCGTCTGGCTGGTGTTAAGCGTGTGTTATGGGGGATTCACCATACTACGCTGGATGCAGAAAAATCCCGGCGCTCTACCATCTGGGTAGCCAGATTGTGTGCCCGTATCAGTTTCTGGGTACCTTCAACTATCATATGCTGTGCGCAGAAAGCGCTGGAAGTACATCGTGAGCTGGGTTATGCAGCAGAAAAATTACGGGTGATTCCCAATGGTTACGATCTGATTCGTTTTCGTGTCGATGAAGATGCGCGTGTACGGTTGCGCACAGAATGGAATATAGACAGCTGCTGGCTGATAGGCATGGTAGGGCGGTTTGACCCACAGAAAAATCATAAAAACTTGTTGGATGCCCTGGCGATGATCAAATCCCGTGGTGTTGGTTTTCACTGTGTACTGGTGGGGCGCGATCTGGATCAGAGGAATACGCAGTTGATGGCTTGGCTGGTAGAACTAAATCTGACTAATGAGGTAAAACTACTGGGGCAGCGCACAGATATACCCGATGTGATGAATGCTCTGGATGTGCATGTGCTGTCCAGTTCCAGTGAAGCATTTCCCAACGTAGTAGCGGAGGCGATGGCTTGTGGTACACCGGCGGTGGTGACAGATGTCGGAGATGCAGCTGTAATCGTTGGCGAGACTGGCTGGGTGGTGCCGCCAAAAAATCTGGAAGCGCTTGCCGACGCCTTGTTGCAGGCGCATGCAGCCATGCGTGATGAGGCAGCCTGGCAGGCACGCTGTATTGCTGTACGGCAGCGAGTGGAAACTCATTTTAGTCTGGAGCGTATGATCGGGAATTATCATTTTGCATGGAACCAGGTTACAGAATAAGAATTTTATGAATTTCAGATAAATTGTGAAAAGATGTGAACGGAGTGAATAATAAAATTGTTATTGCACTCAATGCGGCATGGAATCTGGTGAATTTTCGTGCCGGTCTGATTCGTGGTTTGGTTGCTGCAGGATATGAGGTGGTGGCAGTTGCACCGTCGGATGAGTATGCGCCACGATTGGCGGGGTTGGATTGCCGCTATGTACCGCTATCGATGGATAATAAGGGGACACACCCAGGGCGGGATCTGCTGCTTTTTTGGCATTTTTTGCAACTACTGCGTAAAGAAAAACCGGCAATCTATCTGGGGTATACAGTCAAACCGAATATCTATGGTTCACTGGCTGCACATATGCTCAGAATTCCGGTTATCAACAATATCGCTGGACTGGGGGCAGTATTTATCCGGAAAGGATGGCTGACTCGACTGGTGCGGGTGTTGTATCGCCTGGCGTTATCACGTTCGGCAAAAGTGTTTTTCCAGAATGACGAGGACAGGGCATTGTTTGTTTCAGGGGAACTGGTGTCGGATACGATTACTGACCGCCTGCCAGGCTCGGGTATCGATCTTGATCGTTTTGTACCCGTACCTTTGCCCGATAAAACCCCTTTACGTTTTCTACTGATTGCGCGCATGCTGTGGGACAAGGGGGTGGGTGAATTTATCGAGGCAGCACGTATTCTGAAAAAACAGGAGGTGGATGCAGAATTCTGCCTGCTGGGTTTTTTGGATGCACAAAACCCGACAGCCATTTCACGTCAGCGGATGGATGAATGGGTAGGAGAAGGAATCATTCGTTATCTGGGTGTGAGTGATAACGTGGCGGAAGAAATTGTGCTGGCTGATTGTGTTGTCTTGCCTTCCTATCGGGAAGGTATTCCCCGTACTTTGCTGGAAGCAGCAGCAATGGCGCGCCCCATCGTAGCAACGGATGCTGTCGGTTGCCGTGATGTCGTTGACGATGGCATTAATGGCTATTTATGCAAGCCACGGGATGCCGTTGATCTTGCCGACAAAATCTCCAAGGTAGTTTCGCTATCGTACTCCGAACGTACAGCCATGGGGTTGCGCGGCAGAGAAAAGATGGAGCGGGAATTTGATGAGCGCATCGTGATTGGTAAATATCTTCAAGTGATTGAGGAAATACTGAGCCACTCGGAATCATTGCCATCAGGACGATCCTGAGTTTGTGTTCAGATACTTGAAAGCTCGGTGGCTCTTTAGGCCAAATTACTCTGTACTGAAACGAAAAGCCACCAGGCTAAATTTCCTTTTTGTTTGTGTCTGTTCAGCCTGTGATTCAGGCAGGCAAAGCTTTGCGCCTTTGTGCTGCGCCCATTCCTAAAATCCCCAAACCGATTAGTGCGATCATGGCGGGTTCCGGGATTGAAATAGCGTCAAGTCTTACGTTCATTATGAAACTGACTGGGTTGTTTGGAAGCGGTCGGCCCAGTAAAGCAAGTGAAAGTCCATTCAGATCATTTGTAGACCAGGCCTCGAATAAGCCAGTAGCATTAGTCGGTGTCGGTTCCGGATCAAGCATGGAGTTCCAGAAAACTGTGAATGGTCCCATTGCAGGTGCTGGTGGCATAGCCGGGATAGTCGCTGTAAATGAGCCGCCGGATGGGCTGTTAAATACGGATAATACAAAATCCCTGGCTGTTTCCCACAAAGGGTGAGATGTCAGATCAGCCAGTGTGGCAAATGTTTTTGATCGGGTGTCATCAAACGAAATGGTTGTACCAGGAGCTTCTGCATGTAGGGAAACAGAGGCCTGATAGGCATAGGCTGCCGGGTTGCTGATCCCGGAAAGGGTATTGTTAAATGTAAATGATCCGGCAGCGTATTCTATTGCCCCGGCAGCATCTGGTGAGCCATTGCTTATTCTACAATCTGTCGTATTACTGCCATAGGAAAAACAACCACCAGTTATATCCAGTATCATCGAGCCAGCTACACCAGCCTGGGCGGATGTTGCCGACAATCCTAAAATGATTCCTGTTATAGCGATACCATATTTGATTCCGGATTTAAAGTTCATCTCTTGTGGTCTCCTGAATGATGAATGACTGTTTCTGATGATAAGCAGCTACACTCGACCTTCGTCTGTACACGGATGAGAATTGCATTAAGGATATGACGACATACTTTCGGGGAATGTAGCTAATGCTTTATACCATAAAGTAGATTTCATGGACACCTTGTGCTGGCTCTCGGGTTACGGTCAGAGTTCCAGCTGCCTGGAAAATACTTATCGCTGCATCAACTGTGAGTAAATGGATAAATATGCCAAAGCACTGGATTGCCAGCTGAAATCCTTACGCATGCCATTGTGCTGCAGGGTTTTCCATAATTTGGTGTTGTAATAAGCGTCAACTGTTCGTCTGATTCTGTCCATGAATGCATCTGCGGTCATTTCGTGAAAATGGAAACCGCTTGGAGATTCACCGGCCGGAGTATCGGGTGTATCGGGTGCCAGATCAGTCACCGTATCGATCAGGCCGCCGGTTGCATGGACGATGGGTGGGGTGCCGTAGCGCTGGCTGTACATCTGGTTCAACCCGCATGGTTCAAAGCGGGAAGGCATCAGAAAGCAGTCCGCGCTGGCGTTGATCCGGTGCGAGAGCGCTTCGTCATAGTCGATGCGGACAGCGATTCTGGCAGGGTTGGTTTGTGCAAGTGTAACCAGCTGTTTCTCCAGTGACTGATCTCCTTTTCCCAATAACACCAGTTGAGCAGGGAGATCGATTAGCATGGGTGCGATCTGCAGCAGGATATCGTAGCCTTTCTGGTAACTGAGACGGCTGATTCCGGCAAACAGTGGAATTTCTCCATTTTCTTCCAGCCCCGTCTCCCGTTGCAGAGCAAGCTTGTTCACTTTTTTTGCTGCCAGGTTGCGACTCGAATATTTTTTGATGATATGTGGATCGGTTGCCGGGTTCCAGACGGTGGTATCGATACCATTAATGATCCCGGTGATGGCATTGCTACGCTCGGCCAATAATCCCTGTAAACCAAATCCCAGCGGTTCATGCTGGATTTCCTGGGCGTAAGTAGGGCTGACCGTGGTAATCCGGGTCGCATAATAGATGCCCGCCTTGAGGAATGACATATCGCCGTAGTATTCGATACCATGCACGTTGAAGCTTTCTGGAGGCAATCCCAGCCTGGCTACTTCATCGGGTGAGAAGCATCCCTGAAAAGCAAGGTTGTGCAGTGTCATCAGGCTGGCTGCTTTCTTCCCGGGGTGGTAGTGGAGATAAGCAGGTGTGAGTCCGCTTTGCCAGTCGTTACAGTGGACAATATCCGGCATCCAGGAAAGTGGGCTGGCGTCACTGGCAAGGAACGCCCCTGTTTTTGATAACAAGCCGAAGCGCTGCGCATTATCCGGCCAGTCCTTCCCCTCCTCGTCCAGATAGATGCCGCCGGGCCGCTGATAGAGTTCTGGGCAATGGATTACATATACAGGCACACTGACAGATTCATTGATCTGTAACCGGGAAGAAAGCAGTGTAGTTGGAGGGAAGTGCGGCAGAAGATTGCATTCCGCTACTTTGCGTTTGTGCCTGAGCCCGGACAGTACTGACGGGTAACCGGGTACGAGTAAGCGTACATCCGCTTTCAGTTCACGCAATGCGGCAGGTAATGCAGCGCTGACATCGCCTAATCCTCCGGTTTTACATAGCGGAAATACTTCGGAAGTGACAAACAATACCCGTGGATTTTTGCGAGAAGGAGATGAAGACATGGCTTTCAGATTGATTCCGTTTCTTTATTGCTGTGCTCTGTAAAAATTGATCAGGCCGTTGGTGGATGCATCGTGTCCGGTTACCGGTCTATCCAGAGCCAGTTCAGCTAAAATCTTGCCGGCCAGTTGTTTGCCGAGCTCCACTCCCCACTGATCAAATGAGTTGATTTCCCAGACAATGCCCTGGACAAATACTTTGTGTTCATACAGCGCGATCAGCATGCCCAGCGTTGCCGGATCGAGTTTTTTGAACAGGATCGAGGTGGTGGCGTGATTGCCCGGAAAAACGCGATGAGGAAGTAAGTGTTCTACAAGATCAGCGGATAAATTCTGTTTTGTCAGCTCAGATCGGACTTCCTGCTCGGTTTTTCCACGCATGAGAGCTTCGGTTTGTGCGAAAAAATTTGCCAACAACATGGGATGATGCTCGGATAACGGGTGATGACAGCGGCACGGTGCCAGAAAATCGGCAGTGAATTTTTGTGTGCCCTGATGCAGCAGTTGATAAAAGGCATGCTGGCCATTGGTGCCGGGCTCACCCCAGATGATCACCCCTGTACTGTAATCGACAGCTTCTCCGTTCCGGTTGACACGCTTGCCGTTGCTCTCCATCTCCAGTTGTTGCAGATAAGCCGGAAAACGGTGCATGGATTGATCGTAAGGCAGAATGGCCTGACTGGTGATATGAAAGAAATTGATCTGCCAGATACCGATCAAACCCAACATAACCGGCAGATTCTGCTCGAAAGGAGTAGTCAGAAAATGATCATCCATTCTCTGTGCACCAGCCAGCAGCGAACGGAAATTTTCCATGCCCACTGCCAGCGCAATCGGCAGACCGATGGCTGACCATAGCGAATAGCGCCCGCCTACCCAATCCCAGAATTCAAACATATTGTCCGGATCGATTCCGAACTGGCTGACTGCTTCGCGGTTGGTGGAAACGGCGACAAAGTGTGCTGCGATATCCTGTTTACTGCCTCCTCCTGCCAGAAACCATTTTCGGGCTGAATGGGCATTGGCCAGTGTTTCCTGAGTAGTAAACGTTTTGGAGGCGATGATGAACAGAGTGGTGGCGGGGTTGATGTGCTGCAGCGTATCAGAAAGATGAGCGCCATCGAGATTGGAGACGAAATGAACCCGAAGCTGCGGTAAGTGGTAAGGTCTGAGTGCTTCAGTCACCATTACCGGCCCCAGATCAGAGCCCCCTATCCCGATATTGACGACATCGGTGATCGGCAGACCGGAATAACCCCGGTGCGACTGGCTGTGAATTTTCTGGACGAACTGTTCGATTTGTTGCAATACCCGTCTGACATCCTGTGTAACATCCACGCCATCCATGAAAACCGGTGAATTGGCACGTAAGGCAATGTGCAGGGCCGCCCGGTTTTCGGTGAAATTGATTTTTTCACCGTTAGCCATGCGACCAATCCAGTCTGCCAGCTTTTGCTGTTCCGCCAATGCCAGCAGAAGACGGATAGTTGTTGCATCGACAGGTTGCTTGCTGTAGTCGAGCAGCAGATCTTTGAATTGCAGCGAGAATTTGTCGAACCGTTGCGGATCTTCATCAAACAGTGTGCGCAGAGGGCGGTTGGCAATTTCCATCTGATGTGCGCTCAGCGCCAGCCAGGCAGGGGATCGAGTCAGTGTGGACATATCTGTTCTCCATAGGGTAGCAGCCGGATCAGAGTTTTTCAAAAATTGCGGCGATCCCCTGTCCGCCGCCGATGCATAGAGTGACCAGTGCATAGCGGCCATCTATGCGCTGCAGCTCATAAATGGCTTTGATTGCCAGTATACAACCGGATGCACCAATGGGATGTCCCAGTGCCACAGCTCCCCCGTTTGGGTTGACTTTGTTCAGGTTGAAATCCAGTTCCCGGGCGACCGCACATGCCTGGACAGCAAACGCTTCGTTGGATTCGATCACATCCATGTCGGCCAGATCGAGTCCGGCGCGATTCAGTGCCTGTCTGACTGCGGGCACGGGGCCGATTCCCATGTAGCGCGGATCCACGCCGGCGTGGCCGTAAGCGACCAGACGTGCCACCGGTTGATGATGATTTCGTTCGGCTGTGTGTTCCTCCATCAGCACCAGTGCAGCAGCACCATCATTGATGCCAGATGCATTACCGGCCGTGACTGTACCGTCTTCCCGGAAAACAGGGCGCAGTTTACCCAGTGTTTCCATACTGATGTTGTCGCGCGGGTGTTGATCCGTATCGAACATCACCACACCTTCGCGAGTGGAAATTTCAACCGGTACGATCTGCTCACGGAAATAGTCGTTATGAATAGCGTGAATGGCACGCCGATGACTTTCCAGCGCAAACCGATCCTGCTGCTCGCGAGTAATACCCCATTTTTTAGCGATGTTTTCTGCGGTGACTCCCATGTGTATCTGGTCAAACGGATCAGTCAGCGCACCCGCCATCATGTCGATCGCGGTGCTGTCTCGCATACGTTGTCCCCAGCGCAGTGCGGAAAGCAGGTATCCTCCCCGGCTCATCGACTCGGCACCCGCAGCAATAGCCACTTCTGTATCTCCCAGTTGAACCGCCTGAGCAGCGGAGATGATGGCCTGTAATCCGCTGCCGCAAACACGATTCAGGGTGAGTGCTGCCACACTTTGCGGCAGGCCAGCTTTTAGCGCCGCCACGCGCGCCAGGTACATATCCTGCGCTTCAGTGGGGATGACATGTCCGGCGACGAGGTGTCCGATCCTGTCAGGATCGATACTGGCGCGGGTGATTGCTTCCCTGATTGTTATGGTTGCCAGCGTAGCGGGTGCCAGATCCTTCAGTGCACCACCGTAATCACCGATCGCGGTTCTTACCCCACTGAGAACGACGACATTTCTCATTCAGATACAGTTACAGTACGTAGCGAGCCAGATCTTCGCTTTGTGAAAGCTTGCCAAGACGTTCATCGACATACGCAGCATCGATGACATGCGTGCTTTTGCTATAGCGGGTGGCATTGAATGAAATATCTTCCAGCAATTTTTCCATCACGGTGTGTAGCCTTCTGGCACCAATGTTTTCGGTTCTTTCATTGACCGAGAAAGCAATTTCGGCCAGCCGTCCGATGGCATCTTCTGAAAAATTCAGTTCGATACCTTCTGTTTTCAGTAACGCCTGATATTGGCGGATGAGACAGGCATCGGTATTGGTAAGTATCTGTTTGAAATCCTCGGCACTGAGATTTTCCAGCTCCACTCGGATCGGAAAACGACCTTGCAGTTCGGGAATCAGATCCGACGGCTTGGCCAGGTGAAAAGCCCCGCTGGCAATGAAGAGAATGTGATCGGTGCGAATCATGCCGTATTTTGTGGAAATAGTTGTTCCTTCCACCAGTGGCAGCAAATCTCGCTGAACACCCTGGCGGGAAACATCTGAGCCAGAGACTTCCGAACGGCTGGTTATTTTGTCGATTTCATCGAGAAATACGATGCCATTTTGTTCGACATTCTGCACCGCACCCAGCTTCAATTCTTCATCGTTGACCAGGCGAGCGGCTTCTTCTTCGGTCAGCAGCTTTCTGGCTTCACGGATACGCAGCTTGCGCATTTTTCTTTTGCCAGCACCCATGTTCTGGAACATACCTTGAATCTGAGAAGTCAGCTCTTCCATTCCCGGCGGGGCGAAAATTTCCATGCTGGTTTGTGTCATGGCGACTTCGATTTCGATTTCCTTATCGTCCATTTCACCTTCACGTAATTTTTTGCGGAATTTCTGGCGTGTTGCGTTATTTTCTTCGCTGGGGCTGGCTTCAAAACCCAGGTCGCGAGCAGGTGGCAGCAATGCGTCGAGTATTCGTTCTTCTGCACGATCTTCAGCTAATGGCTGGTTCTTTCTGATTTCACGCTCGCGTGCCTGCTTGATGGCCGATTCCACCAGATCACGGATAATGGAATCGACATCCCGTCCAACATAGCCGACTTCAGTAAACTTGGTCGCCTCGATTTTGATGAAGGGTGCATCGGCCAGTCTGGCCAGTCGCCTGGCGATTTCAGTCTTGCCCACGCCGGTCGGGCCAATCATCAGAATATTCTTGGGGGTGATTTCATGGCGCAGGGGTTCATCCACTTGCTGCCGGCGCCAGCGGTTTCTCAGTGCGATTGCGACAGCACGTTTGGCTGTGTCCTGTCCGATGATGTGTTTGTCCAGTTCGTGAACAATTTCCTGCGGAGTCATATGCGACATGATGGGATTTCCTGATATGGAATGATTTCTGTTTAGTCGAGCTGTTCGATGACATGCATCTGATTGGTATAGATGCAGATATCCCCGGCGATCGTGAGTGCTTTGGTAACGATCTCCTTTGGGTTCAGATCGCTGTTTTCCAATAGGGCACGTGCTGCCGCCTGGGCGTAGGCGCCTCCGCTGCCGATAGCTGCAATTCCCTGTTCCGGCTCGATCACATCTCCTGCGCCTGTAATGATCAGGGTGGCTTCATGATCGGCTACCACCAGCATTGCCTCCAGACGGCGCAGGATACGGTCGGTGCGCCAGTCTTTGGCAAGTTCGACCGCGGATCGCATCAGATGTCCCTGATGTTTTTCCAGTTTGGCTTCGAAACGCTCAAACAGTGTGAAGGCATCTGCCGTGCCGCCCGCAAATCCAGCCAGCACTTTGTCGTGATAAAGTCTGCGTACTTTGCGTGCGCTGGCCTTGGCAACGACAGCGCCGAGTGTTACCTGGCCGTCACCACCTAATGCTACCCGTTGTCCGCGTCGGACTGATACTATCGTGGTCATATTTTGTATTTACAACGAAAACCCTGATTATAGCGCCGTTTTGCAATGGGATTCAGCTGGCGGGCTGACTGAGTCAATCTTGCTGCTGTCAGTGGGATATCGAACACCAGCAGAGTTGGTGCGCAATACAGGTCCTGTAGGAGAATTCAGTGATCAATCTTCACGCAAGCGATCTTCGTCCCTTTATTCCATCTCAGGATTTTGCGTTATCCAAAGATTTTTACTTGGCATTGGGCTGTGAATTGGAATGGTCAGATGACAATCTGGCATTGTTCAACCTTGCAGGATCGAGGTTCTACCTGCAGCGCTACTACATAAAAGAGTGGGCTGAGAACAGCATGCTTCACGTATCCGTGCAGGATGCGACCAATTGTTTTGCTGACATTACGAAGCTCATAGAGTCTGACCGTTTCCCTTCTGCCCGCGTGGCTCCGCCGAAACAGGAATCTTATGGTGCACTGGTCACTTATGTCTGGGATCCATCGGGTGTTCTGCTGCATCTGGCTCAATGGGATGAAGGTTAATCGTTCGTTCAGGTCGATGCGGTTCCTCGGCATGACTTAATCTGATATTTAATGGCAATTGCATTACCTGATGAAATAAGAACGTCGCGCCTTATCCTGCGCCAGCCTCATCCAGATGATGCTGCAGCCATTTTTTGTGCTTATACGCAAGACTTGGAAGTTGCTCGTTATATGGTTTGGCAGCCTTACCAATCTATCAGCGAGACAGAGGATTTTATCTCGTATTGTTGCCAAGCATGGGCCGGTGGGGAAGCTCGACCATACGTTCTTACTTTGCAGGGTGGATCAGATATTCCGATCGGAATGCTGGAAGCGCGTATTCATTCGCATATAGTAGATATTGGCTACGTTCTTGCGCGTAAAAATTGGGGTATTGGGCTGATGCCAGAAGCTGTTGGAGCATTCACCGAATTGGCGCTGGCTCAGCCAGCCTGCTTCCGAGTTCAGGCTACCTGCGACATAGAAAATAATGCATCAGCGCGTACTTTGGAAAAGGCAGGTTTCATTCGTGAAGCCATGCTGCAGCGGTACACTGTGCACCCCAACATCAGTTCAGCTCCCAGACCATGTTTTATGTATGCACGCTGTAAATAATATTATCTTTATTTTTGCGTAATCCTTGATTCAAAGGTTCTCGCTTTTCTGGATGGAATCCGCAAGAAATACCCGGAGTAATGCTGATTTAATCAGGCAAAGCCTGGGCGCCAACCAGTTTTTGAGAAACAGCCATCGCTTTGACTGATCGGGCGATTTGAGGGCTCCTGGCTTGAATTTTTCGATAGTTAGTCAAAGCAGCAGCACTATTATTGTCCATCAACTCAGCCAGAGTCATGATCGCTAAAGTTTGCGGCAATTCAGGCTGGGTTTTCAATATCGCATTGGCGTGAGTTCTGGCTTTTCCTGCTTGACGGGAACCCAGGTAAGACTGCGCCAAATACAGGCGGGCATCAAGCGCGGCCGGTGCCAATGTAATGGCTTTCTCCAGGGATTGAATCGCTTTACCCAACTGATTACTGCGCATTTGCGCCTCACCCAGATTGATCCAGGCTTTGATGAATTGCGGGTCGAGATTGGTTGCGGTTTCCAGTGCATTGATCGATTCCGGTAAGCGACCAAGCTTTAGTAAAGCGTAGCCTTTATTGCTCTAGTTGACGGCGGCCGACGAGTCGATTTTTAATGCCTGCTCGATATAAGTCAGGGCTCTCTGCAAGTCGCCATTACGACCGTAATATCCTGTGAGAGCTTGTAAAGTTTTCAGGTTGTTCGAATCCAACTTTTCAGATTTTTCCAAGGCTTCAAGTGCTGCTTTCTTTTCTCCAATCGCTTCTAATGATTCACCTAATGTTGCCCAATCATTTGGACCAGCGGTGTCGGAGATAACGACTTTCCTGAAAGCATCGACAACTGCCCGGTGGTCGCGTGTTTCAATCTTTAAATACCAAGAGATCGATAAGCGTGGATATAAGTTGGATCAGTTTTAATGGCTGCTTCTATATCTGCTAACGCTGCTTGTTTATCACCCAGTTTGCTTTTGATATTGCCACGGTTTGTCAATATTTCGGCAACAGCACCTGGAGTATCTGGTTTTGAGTCGTAGGCTTTATCGTAAGCTTGTTTGGCTTCTTCTAAACGATTGGTATCGGATAATACAGTACCCAAACCGTTCCAGGCGTTAAAGGCATTCGGAGAAATCTCCAGCGCTTTTCTGAAGGCCTTTTCTGCTTCGCCATAACGTTTACGACCCCATTCCGTGAATCCCATCGAAGCCCAGGTTCTGGCGCTGGAAGGATTATTGTCGCTTTCATTGCCGAGTATCAGTCGTGCGGCATCAGTTTTGCCATTTCTGGCCAGTACGTCGGACAAAGCTTGCTTCGATGTACGATCCATTGGGTTTAATTTAAGCGCTACTTGATAGGCTTTAGCCGATTCGTCAGTACGATCCAGTTTATCGGCGATAATGCCCAACAACCGCCAGTGATTGCTAATGCCTGGCTCCATGCGGATTGCATCCCGAATAGCAGCATGAGCTTCTTTTAGCTTGTTATCTGCCAGCAGCCATTCTGCCTTGGTCGAATAGGCGCTACCGTGAGTGGGAGCAAGAAGCAGCGCCTTTTGCAGGAGCTGTTTAGCTTCATCTTGCTGGCCCATTCCATACAACACGTTTGCCAATATAAACCAGGCAAATTCATTTTTGTCATCCAGCCTGACGGCTTCCCTTAATACCGCTTCTGCTTCTACCGGATTTTTCTCGTTTAGAACTATACCCATATAGGCAGCAGCCAGTGCGGACTTCGGTTGAGTTTCCCGCCACTTGCGAACGTGTTTTTCAAATTCGGGAGAATTTACTGCCTGTAGTGCTTGAGCTTCCTCCATCCAGCGCGGCTCTGGCCCGGGGATGACGGATGGAGAGGGTGGTGTAACACCGCGCTTGCTCAATTCAGCGATCCATTCAGCCGGAAGTACAATATTCAGGTTTTGACCTGCGGTGAGTATCGCAGTCGTGATGCCCAATAATTGACCTTTCGTATCGAACAGACCGCCGCCGCTGGAACCAGGCGACAGCGGTATGCTTGCCACAATCACCTGTTCATCGCGATAAGGACTGATACTGGAAATCAAACCAGAGCTGACCGAAAGCCCAAATCCCAATGGATTGCCAATTGCGAAAACGGTTTCGCCGATTTTCACATCGCCCATTTTTCTAATATCGATGGGCGAAGCTGCTATACCATTCACACTGAGTACACAGATATCCCGGCTGGGGTCAGTTCGTATCCAACTTGCGGCATATTCTTCGGAGCCGCTGGAGATTTTCAGGCTATCAGCTTCCCGCAATACATGACAGTTGGTGACAACACGGTCTTTGCCGATTACTACTCCGCTACCCTGACCTTGTGGATATTCTCGTTCATCAAATGTATGAATAGTGACGATAGAGGGTGATATTCGTTTGAACAAATCTTCAGCATCGTATTCAGCGCGGGATTCACAGACTTGCAGGGTTAACAGGCAGGATAAGCACCAGGGAATTAATTGAATCCTATTCATGGATGAAACTCCTCGAATGGCAGAATGGCCGATTGGTAAACTTTCTCCGCCCATTCACTGTCGATTCCACGTAGTTTTTCATAAGCGCTTTTAACATCCTTATCTCGGCCGGCGTGTCGGTAAGTATCGATTAAGGCTGCCCAGAGTTTGCCTTGCCTGGGCTCCAGTTCCAAAGATTTTTCCATTGACTTGATGCCTTCCTGATGGCGCCCCAGAATCGCTTCTGTAAATCCTTTTTGTCGCCAGATTTTGCGTGCACCATAAATCTGGAAATGCTGCTCCCATATCCGGTAAATATTGACCTTGCGCTGCTCATCCATCTGCGCCCGGCGGCTGCACAATTGTGGCTGACGACAGCGTGCTGCGTATTTGTGATAAGCAGACGGGGCAACCTGCAATACCTTGCAGATTGGCTCGATCCCATACCGCTTCCGGTGCTGTCAATGGAGGCGTTTATTTCTTCAGTTCGCGGTCGAGCGCCGCTTGGGCGAAAACAAGCGATAGCGAAGTTTCGCTAAAAAAGCACTGGCTGATTTCAGGATCTCGTCGGCACGACGCAGCTCCTTGATCTCACGCTCCATGGCTTTGATGCGTTCACGTTCATCAGTACTAAAGTCCGAACGGATTCCATGGTGAATCTCTGCTCGTTTGATCCAATCAAGATGGGTTTTTACGTTCAAGTTTTACTTGGTTAGTGTCGTTAGATCTCCCTCATGCCCGTGAGGATGTTTCCACAAGTCAATCGGTAACATGTACAAGCTCAACGCCAACGGCGTTTATACCTTCAAGTGTGTAAGCGTTACTCGAGGCGTTGTGGAAGAACCGCGCTTTAGAGGCTGTGGTTTAATCAAGTAATTTTCATGGTACTCGGTTTAACTGTCGAGCTTTCTTGGAGAGTAAAAAATGATTACACTGAAAAATGAAAGAACTGGACAAATTCGCAGAGTCCCAGAAGGTTTTAGCTGGACGACCTTGTTTTTCGGAATATTCGTCCCATTGTTCAGAGGTGATTGGAAATATTTTTTTATTACTATGTTGCTTGCACTCTTTACATTCGGTTTAAGCTGGTTTGTTATTCCGTTTTTTTATAATCGTTGGTATCAGAAAGAGCTTTTTGATAACGGTTTCATTATCATAGATAGCATCAAAGAGTTCACACCAAAAGAGGAAGTAGCAGCATAACTACATAAACCCGGTTAACTGTCGGGTTATTTTTCAGGAGAGAGCAATGGAAAAAATATACAATGATTTTGTTCGAAAATAATCAAGCCTAGGTCGAATCGACATTAAAGCCATAAAGTTGCTGCAGCCAGATGTATGAAGGCCGAGAAGTAAATAGCTTTACGATCGTATCTGGTTGAGAGTCTGCGCCAATGCTTGAGTTTGTTGAATGTACGCTCAACGATATTCCTGCATTTATAAATTTTGAGATCATATATTCTTCGTATTTTGCGGTTTGATCGCGGCAGATGACAGGCACGGCTTTCATGGAGGCAATGGCATCGAGAATGTTATCGCTGTCGTAGCCTTTATCCGCCAGAACATGCGAGAGCCTGAACCCGTCGATCAGATCAAGAGCCTGCGTGTAATCATTGCACTGTCCACCCGTCAGTATAAAACGTAAGGGTCGGCCAAAGGCATCGGTGCACATATGGATTTTGGTACTCAGACCGCCTCGGGAACGCCCCAAAGCCTCACGCCGCGCCCCCCCTTTCCGCAAGCGGCTTACTGATGAGCGCGCACGATGGTGCTGTCGATCATAATATATTGATTGTCCGGGTATTCGGTCAACACATCGAATATCTTTTCCTAAACCCCAGCCTGCGCCCACCGCGTAAAGCGTTTGTGAGCAGTTTTCCACTTGTCATACCGCTCAGGCAGGTCATGCCAGTGCGCACCAGAGCGTAAAACCCACAAAACACCGTTTATAAATAACAGATTATCCGCGCCATGCCGGCCCTGATTCCCAATTTTCCCCGGTATAAACGGCTCTATTCGACGCCATTGCTCCCGGTTCAATTCATAGCGTTTCATGTATCCCTCACTGAAAATGTTAAATCTCTTTCAGTAAAGCAAAAATTATAGGAGTTGGGAATCCGTAAATGTCGATTTGTCCTAGGAAAACAAGTTAGATTTCTTATGAACCGTAATTCATACAACAAGATTGCGCATTTATGGAATGTCGCTCGTAATGGATTCTTTGGACGTGAGTGCGAATATCTCGATACTGTTCTTTCGGTTGCACCAACAGGCTCGACGATTCTGGATCTGGGGTGCGGCACCGGCCGTCCGATGGCAGAATATATCGTTTCCAAAGGGCATCGTGTTCTCGGAGTGGATCAGTCAGAGGAGATGCTGCAGCTTGCCCGCCAGAGGTTTCCGCACGAGCAATGGGTTTTGTCTTCGATAGAGTCGTATGAGCCAGTAGAAGGGTATGACGGTGCTTTGCTTTGGGATTCGCTTTTCCATATTCGGCGTACGGAGCATGAGCCTATTGTAAGTAAGGTGGTACGCGGACTTCCATCAGGAGGCAGGTTTATGTTGACTGTTGGTGGATCTGCTCATCCGGAATTTACAGATTTCATGTATGGAGAGGAGTTTTATTATGATTCCAATACACCACAGGAAACAGAGACGTTTCTTCAGCGATTGTCTTGCCGAGTGATAGTTGGCGAATATATGAATTTGCCGGATGGAGTAAGAGATAAAGGTCGATACGCAATTGTTGCGGAAAAAATCTGATAAATTTTCACAGGAGATTGATATGTCCAGTTTCGAAATGTTTGCTGATAAAAATATTGCAGCCGGGGAGCTTGCAAACTTAATGGTCTCTGCAGGCTGGGGTACGGAGGGGGATTATGATGCTACAGCTATTGAAAAGTCGCTATCAGCCTATCCGATGATTGCCTATTGCCGGGATTCTGGCGGATTGCTTGTCGGATATATCAGTGCGTTTACAGATGGTGCATTTTCAACCTTTGTTGGAGAGCTTGTCGTTCGGCCGACCTATCAACGTCAGGGAATAGGCTCTGCCCTGTTAGCTATGGTGGTTGAGAGGTGTCGCGGTGTGCCAGTGTATGCCACCCCATTTCAGGGCACAGAGAAGTTCTTTCTTGACAGAGGTTTTCATATACCCAAGCGGCCGATGTCGGTAGTATCAATGCGCAACGCGACATAAATCTGTTGTTACATTGGGCTAATACAAGAAGCTGGCGGCTTCGATTGCAAATTACGGTGCAAAAAACATTTGTAAATGGATGTAGAAAACTGAAAAAACCGGTTTTACCGGTTTGGGTATGATGGTTGGAATGGTGATGCGGGTAGAGTGATACCCGCATCAGGATGGGGTACTGCCTGGTCAGCGGAGCGTATTGAGTATTTCTTCGCCATATTTTTTTTGTGCCAGTTCACGTAAAGCAATGACGATCGGTTTATCGCGCTCGGAATCGATCATCGGTGTGGAACCGACTGAGATCTGCCTCGCCCGCACAGTGGCTGCCAGTGTCATGTCGAAACGATTTGGGATTACTTCCAGACAATCTTCTACCGTAATACGTGCCATACAGGGTAACTCCAGTAAGAATTTGTAATAAAAATCTGTGAAAATCAGGAAAGTTCAGCAATCAGGGAACGCTGCCTGACAAGCTGACGTATCGTTTTCAATCGCTCAGCCCGAATGACGCAGGCGATGTCTTGTGCTGCTGCTTCCAGCTCGTGATTGACCACCACATAATCAAATCTGTTCATATGGCCGATTTCACTGCGGGCAGCAGCCAACCGGCGTTCGATGACTTTATTTTCATCCTGACCGCGTTGTTCCAGACGTTGTTTCAATGCTTCCATGGATGGAGGCAGAATAAATATGGAAGTTGCTTGCGGATAGAGCGTGCGTACCTGCTGTGCGCCTTGACAGTCTATTTCCAGCAAAACATCCTGCTCTGCTGCCATGGTTTCTTCTATCCATTTACGTGATGTGCCGTAGAGATTACCGTGCACCTCGGCGCTTTCCAGAAACTCGCCACGTGTCTGCATATCCTTGAATGTTGCATGGTCAACGAAAAAATAATCATGGCCATTTTTTTCATTTTGTCTGGGTGGCCGCGTGGTATAGGAAATCGAGAGAGTCAGATTGATATCCGTCTGCAGCAGAGTACGGACCACACTGGTTTTACCGGCACCCGAAGGTGCACTGATGACGAACAGACAACTCATAATGTTTCATTCTATTGAAATCGTGGCGTATTTTAACAGGGAAATACCGGAAAACGCCCGGGATTATCGTAGATGACGGAAATCATGAATAAATTTGAAGCGGATCGTCGTTTCGGTTAGAATCCCGTCTTCTTCAGGCGCGTAGCTCAGCTGGTTAGAGCACCACCTTGACATGGTGGGGGTCGTTGGTTCGAGTCCAATCGCGCCTACCAGAAGACAACAGGCAGATTCTGGTATCTGCCATCACTATCCCGGCTTCAGTTAGATCCCTTTCATATTTCGTCTCGTTTCCCGCTTATCGGGAGTTTTCTAATTTTCGTTTGCTTGCGAGCATATGGATGGCTTGTGCATTGCTGGAGGAGAATACCTTTTCTGCTGCTTCCTGCCATGGCAGCCAGACATACCCGAGGTGTTCACGGGATGAGACCACGACTGGCATCGTTTTTGGTAATTCCAAACCAAACACATGTTCGGTATTGTGAGTGGTGCCAGGTGAGTAGCGCCAACTCCATTCTTCAAAGATTTCGTAGCAGTTCTGTATGTGCCAGTCAGTTAAAACGTAATCCTCAGTATTCAAGCAAGTTTCTTCTCTAACCTCACGTACTGCCGTCTGCAGCAATGTTTCCCCGGGATCCTGACTGCCTGTAACAGACTGCCAGTAACCGGGGTGATCGGCACGTTCCAACAGCAGTACCTGGAGATCAGTTGTGTGGATCACCACCAGAACGGATACGGGCAGTTTATAGCGTTGCAACGGACAAATCGGTCAATTGTTCGTGTTTTCGGTCCGGCGCAGCCGGATATGCAGTTCTTGCAACTGTTTCTCCTCGACCGCACCAGGTGCTTGTGTCAGCAGACATTGCGCACGTTGTGTCTTGGGGAAAGCAATCACATCGCGGATGGAATCTGCTCCGGTCATCATGGCAACGATACGATCAAGGCCAAAAGCGATACCTCCGTGCGGTGGCGCACCGTATTGCAAGGCATCCAGCAGAAAGCCAAATTTCAGTTTTGCTTCATCATCTGATATGTTCAGTGCCTGAAACACCTTGCTTTGTATATCCTGCCGGTGAATACGAATCGAACCACCACCGATTTCCATACCGTTCAGAACCATGTCATATGCTCTGGAAAGTGCTTTGCCAGGGTCACTCGTCAGAAAATCCTCATGCCCCTGATTGGGAGAGGTAAAGGGATGGTGCAGGGCCTGCCAGCGTTTTTCTTCTTCATCCCATTCGAACATCGGAAAATCCACAACCCACAAGGGTTGCCAGGAGTTTGTGGCCAGACCGCGCTCATGCCCGATCTTGACACGTAATGCCCCCAGTGCATCATTGACGATTTTGGCTTTGTCAGCACCGAAGAATACCAGATCACCATTTTGTGCCTGAGTGCGCTCAAGTATCGATTGTACGGCGGATTCAGGCAGGAACTTCAGAATGGGGGATTGCAGACCTTCCATGCCCTTGGCCAGATCATTGATCTTGATATAGGCCAGACCCTTTGCTCCGTAAATACCAACAAACTGGGTGTATTCCTCGATTTCCTTGCGGGATAATTCCCCACCGCCAGGAACACGCAGAGCGGCCACTCGTCCTCCTGCTTTCTGCGCAGCGTCACGGAATACCTGGAAAGGCACATCCTGCATCAGATCGGTCAGTTCCGTCAGAACCAGTGGAACCCGCAAATCAGGTTTATCCGATCCGTAAAGGAACATGGCATCAGCATAACTGAGACGAGGGAAAGGGTCGATCAGGTTGACATCGAGCACACTTGCGAACAGACGGCGGATCATGTCCTCCATCATACCCATGATTTCGTTTTCCGAGAGGAAAGAGGTTTCGATGTCGATCTGGGTAAATTCCGGCTGGCGGTCGGCACGCAAATCTTCATCCCGGAAACAGCGTGTAATCTGATAGTACCGGTCGAAACCGGATACCATCAGCAGCTGCTTGAATAATTGTGGAGATTGCGGCAGCGCGAAGAAATGGCCGGCATTGACACGTGAAGGTACCAGATAATCACGCGCACCTTCTGGAGTGGATTTGGTCAGCATCGGCGTTTCTACATCGATGAAACCATGCTGATCGAGAAAAGTGCGTACTGCCATGGTGACCTGGTGCCGCAGGCGAATATTGCGCTGCATTGCCGGACGGCGTAAATCCAGATAGCGGTATTCCAGCCGTATCGCCTCGCTTAGATTGTCATCATCCATCTGGAAAGGGGGAGTGAGCGAAGGATTCAGAATTTCGATGGTGCTGACCAGCACCTCGATTTCTCCGCTGGGAATTCCGCGATTGACCGTTCCTTCCGGACGGTGACGCACTGTACCAGTGATCTCCAGCACAAATTCATTACGGATTTTTTCTGCAATCGAGAAAGCGGCGACATTATCGGGGTCGCAAACGATCTGAACGATTCCCTCGCGGTCACGCAGATCGATAAAGATGACTCCGCCGTGATCGCGGCGGCGATGCACCCAGCCGCATAATGTAATCGTTCTATCCAGATGGCGTGTGTTGATGGCGCCGCAATAGTCAGTACGCATAAGTGACGTTGATATTGATTAAGTGAGAAAGTCGGTTGTTCGGTTATTTTGCTCTGTAAAAATGCTGCCAGAGTATGGTGTTTGTACTAATCCGCAGAGGAAACGGTTGAAGCAGAGGGTGCCGCAGCTGTTGCCGTTGCCGTAGTTGCAGTCGTGCTGTCAGTCGTCGTGGTTGCAGCTGCTTTATCAGTGTTGGCCGTTTCCTTGCCGGGTTCTTCTTTGGGCTTCGAATCGGATCGGGTATTTTTATTTTTGAAATCTGTTACATACCAGCCGGTTCCCTTCAGCTGAAAACCCGCGGCAGATACCTTCTTGACATAATCGCTGCTGCCGCAGGCAGGGCAATTTGCGATCGGGGCATCACTCATTTTCTGCAGATGCTCTTTCTCCAATCCACATGCATGACAGGCATACTCATAGATCGGCATGTTTTCCTCCTTGGAATAAAATCTTGAAAAACGGCATTATACTCTTGACTGTACGTGTAATTTCCCTGATGCAACTCATGGAGGACTCAATCAAAGGTTTCTTGACTTTAGTTTAAGAAGCAGTCTTCTGGCTAATTTTCCTTTCTGCCGTATTTATCCTCGAACCGGACGATATCATCCTCTCCCAGATAGGAACCGGATTGGACTTCAATCATCTCCAGTGGCACACGCCCTGGATTTTCCAGCCGATGTGGTGTCCCCAACGGGATGAAGGTCGATTCGTTTTCGCTGACCAGAAAGGTTTTGTCTGCCCGGGTAACCTGTGCCGTTCCCCGTACTACGATCCAGTGCTCGGCGCGGTGGTGGTGCATTTGCAATGACAGCGCTGCACCGGGGTTGACGACGATCCGTTTGACCTGGAAACGCTCACCTCTGTCGACTGAATCGTACCAGCCCCATGGGCGGTATATTTTGCGGTGTGAGCGGATTTCCGGGCGATTTCGTTGTTTCAGTATGTCGACGATGTGTTTGACTTCTTGTGTTTTATCCTGATGTGCTACCAGAACTGCATCGGATGTTTCCACGATCACTACATTTTCCACACCGATGCAGGCAACCAGCCGATGCTCGGAAAATGCCAGAGTGTCGTGACAGGCGTGCAACAACACATCGCCACGCATCACGTTGCCTGATTCATCTTTCTGTAATGTGCGCCATAACGCATCCCATGCGCCAATATCCGACCATCCGGCAGAGAGCGGAATGATGGCGCCTGGCGGTAACATGTCCGGACGTGCGGAAAGCGTTTCCATGACCGCATAATCGATCGAGTCACTCGGACAGGTAGCAAACGCGGTCTTGCCGATACGATAAAAATCACCATCGATCGAACCTGACTGCCAGGCAGTGCGACAGGCCTCCAGAATATCCCGGCGGCAGGTGTCAATGGCGGCAAGCCAGATCGATGCACGCATCATGAACATGCCGCTATTCCACAGGTAGGAGCCTTCTTCCAGATAATTTTGCGCAGTGGCCAGATCCGGCTTTTCGACAAAACGGGCAATCCGGAAAGTGCCCGGTTCATGCAGTGCCGTACCGTACTGGATATAGCCGTAGCCGGTTTCCGGAGCATTTGGTGTGATGCCAAAAGTGACCAGCATGTCACTTTCAGCAAGTGCCATTCCCTTCTGAATGGCTGCCTGAAAAGCTGAAATATCCGTTATGACATGGTCGGATGGCATAACCAGCAAAACCAGATCATCGTTGTCCTGCATGGCTGCCAGTGCAGCTATCGTCAGAGCAGGAGCGGTGTTACGTCCGTAAGGTTCGAGAATGATCTTGCCGGTTTTGCCCAGAACCCGCAGTTGCTCCGCAATCACAAAACGATATTCTTCGTTGCTGACGATGATGGAAGGCTGGACAGCAATATCTTCCAGCCCGTCCAGGCGACGTACGGTTTCCTGCAACAGGGAATACCGGTTGACCAATGGCAGTAACTGTTTTGGGTACTGCTGGCGTGAAAGTGGCCATAGGCGTGTACCTGAGCCACCGGAGAGAATGACAGGAATGAGCGTGTGTTTCATGTGTACATTGGTTTGATCACAGGGAAAATGGCAGTCTTTCGCCAGATTTCAGGGATGCAGTTCTCTGGTCAGTATCTCCACGATGCGGCGTGCAGCGTTGCCATCCCATAAATGCGGCCGGCGTCCTTGCTTACCGCGTCCTCCCAGAATATCATCGACTGCAGCCAGTATTCGTTCAGGGCGGGTGCCTGCCAGTGTGTTCGTGCCTTCCTCCACTGTGACTGGTCGTTCGGTATTTTCCCGGATGGTGACGCAGGGAACTCCCAGGGCAGTGGTTTCTTCCTGCAGACCACCGCTGTCGGTCAGAACGAGCGTGGCATCTTTCCACAGATGAAGAAATGGCATATAAGCCTGCGGGCCCATCAGGATGATATTTGGCCCAAGATCGATATTGAATTTCTTCAGGTTGTTTTGTGTGCGCGGGTGAGCCGGGAAAACAAGTGGCAGGCGTTTGGCAATCTGTCTCAGTGTCAGACTGATACGCTCCAAGGTTTCAGGATTATCTACATTGCTTGGCCGATGCAGTGTGACTACACCATACGGTTGATTATTCAGCGAGGTTTTGAGCTGACTGGTTTCAAAGTCGGAGGTATCTGCTCGCGCAAGCTGTTCTACCTGATAAAGCAGGTTGTCTACCATGACATGACCGACGTAGTGAATGGCTGACGCCAGCTTGCCTTCCTGTAGCAGATGCTGCTGTCCACTCGGTTCAGTTACGAAAAACCAGTCGGTGATACTGTCTGTCACCAGGCGGTTGATTTCTTCCGGCATACACATATCGCCACTGCGCAGCCCTGCTTCGACATGAGCAACCGGGATATGCAGTTTCTTGGCTACGATAGAACAGGCCAGCGTCGAGTTGACATCGCCCACGACCAGTACTGCATCTGGTGGTTCCGTCTGGCAGTATTCCTCGAAGGCAATCATGATTTTGGCGGTCTGCTGCGAATGACTGCCTCCTCCAGCCGCCATGAAAATATCCGGTTGTGGGATACCCAGTTCCTCGAAAAAAACATCATTCATTTCTCGATCATAATGCTGACCGGTGTGAACGATCTTATAGGTCAGCCTGTCCTGCTGCTGCAAAGCGCGAACGATGGGTGCAATTTTCATGAAATTAGGTCGTGCACCGGCGATGAGATAGACCTTTTTCTGCATGATTTTCTCTGGCAAAGCAATGAGCAGGATTGTAAACCATCCGAGGCATGCTGCTGGCAGGAAAACATGGGTTTTTCCTGTTTGTTTATGCAAATGGGGTTAAGGATGGAGGACGCAGTCAATCCTGGCTTTTGTTGTTTACCCGCTTTATCGAAGCCTGAGCGTTACTGAAGCAGATTACAGGGTTTATAATGGCAGCATTCAATTCTATATTTGATCAGGAAGAACCATGCCTTCATTCGATATTGTTTCCGAAGTGGATAAGCAGGAAGTTCGTAATGCGATCGATCAATTGAACAAGGAAGTTTCCACCCGTTTTGATTTCAAGGGCTCGGATGCCCGTGCCGAACAGACTGACTATGAACTTTATCTTTACGCTGATGATGAGTTCAAACTTGGCCAGGTCATGGATATTCTGATGACCAAATTCACCAAGCGAGAGATCGATGTTCGCTGCCTGGAAAAGGGCCAGGTCGAAAAAATTAGTGGTAATAAGGTGAAGCAGAAGGTGACGGTTAAAACCGGAGTGGAAAGTGATCTCGCTAAAAAGATCGTCAAACTGGTCAAAGACAGCAAACTTAAAGTCCAGGCGAGCATTCAGGGTGAGGTGGTGCGGGTGACCGGTGCCAAGCGTGATGTTCTGCAGGAGGCCATTCAACTGATAAAAGGCAGCATCACTGAGCTACCGCTGCAGTTTCGCAACTTTCGGGATTGAACGAGAGTGTTTTGATCGGGATAGGGCTGAGCGTCTGAAAACCGGGCAAGGCATAGTGCTTTACCCGGTTCAGCTTTCTACGATATTCATAAATAACTTGCCAGGGTTTTGTATTGTCTGATCTGAAGTTTTACTTGAAGATTTGGCAGCGTAAGCGCTACCTAAAATTACTTTAACCCGCCCCCGGTCGTTTTTTGTCCTCCTTCCGGGACATAAATCATGGAGCCATCTTTCAGCTGATAGGCAACGCCGGCGCGGATGCCTTCACCTTCGCCGATTTCACCGGTGCTTTTGTAATGCTTCAGCTCCTCTCCCTGGCGTACGATCATTTCCATCTGCGGCGTGTCAGGATTGCGGATGACTACGATATCCTCTGCGGCAAAAGGATTCAGCGGATTCTCCAGAATGGCAATCAGCAGAACGGCGATGATCACCAGAAATACATCGATGATATTGACGACGGACAGGATCGGATCATCTCCGTCTTCGTCATCCAGGATGCGGGTCAGTAAACGATCAGCCATGAATAACACCCTCCCCGGCGCCCATGTGGATAGATTCCTTCCTGATTGCAGCAGAAAACACTGGGCTGTTATTGAGTAGCTCGTTGAGTTCCTGCAACAGCCAGCGGCGCCGTACCGAGAGCACCACATAGCTTAAGGAAGCTGCCATCAGCGCCACAATGACGGCTGAAAATGCGACTACCAGATTTTCCGCAATGTCCTGTGTATTGCCCGCGGCGACGGCAACCAGTGCCGGCCCCATCGGAATCATGGTTGCGACCAGCCCCAGCATCGGCGCAACACGGCTGGTGAGCCGCAGCGGTTCCAGCAGCTTGAGCAGATGAAGTTCCACCGCCTCTGCGTTAGCGTGCAGATGGCGCTCACTGTAATAGCGCAAAGGCTGCCTCGCCGGACGATGCAAGGCACGCAGCGCCAGATCAAACAACAGCATGCCAAACACGAATAACGCAAATACAAACATGGCGCATAAGATGATCAGCACCGGTGTCAGAAAAAATCGGGAAATTTCATACAAAAAGGATTCAAGTGCATTCATTGGTCGTCATCTCCTGAATTTTGGAAAAATTAAAGCATCTTCATACAACTGCATGAGATTCGCGCCGGGTACGCCAGGCCTGCCAGAAAAAGCCGCTCACCACGATCAGAACCAGCAGCCAGGCGTAGGCCCATACCAGCTGAACAGCCTCCTCCGCCGGGGAAACTTCACGCATCTGCTGTCCACTGACGTTTTCCACTGCCTGTGCAGTTTCTGAAGGCGATTCAGCAGGCGCGGCTTCCGGCTGCGCTGCCGCCGCAGGCTCACTGACACTGGTTGCGGTCAAACCGAAGCCGGCTGCCAGTTCCTGCACGTAAGCCTTGAAGGTTTCATTGCGAGTATGCACATCGTATCGTTGTGCCAGCTCTTGATAAGTCGCCACCAGTTCCCGCACAGTTTGTGCGTCGGCCTGCCAGTAATCCTTACGGATTGCTTCCAGCATGCGCTCTGCAATTTGCGCCAGCGCCGTCGGATTATTGGCTTCAAACCATTCCTTCAGGCCAAGCTGATAACGATCATTTACATAAACTTCGTGGAATTCCTGCCATTGATCGTCCCGCACGATATTCCGATCCACCACCTGCCAGCCCCAGAAATTATTGATCGTATCCAGCAACTGCAGCGTGCCGCTGTAGCCTTCTGCCATCATTTCTTTCACCCAGTTCGGGTGCTGATAGATCGATCGCAGCTCGGTGGCGAGGAATTTATCGGCTGCTTCCGGCTGTGCCCGGCTCGGATCACGCATATTGGAGATATACAACTGCGGCGCCGCCCCATCGAGATGGCGAACCGCCAGAGAAATACCGCCCAGATATTCAAACGGATGGTCGGTATCAAGCAGGCCGCGCAGATTGGATGAACGGGAGAACACTGCTGCGCGCGTGCCACGCAAATGTTCGGCGTAAGCATTCACTTCGCCATTTTTGCCATCCGTGAATTTTTTGCTCCAGCTGGCCGTATCGGGGCCATACGTCCACGACATACTGGACAGATACTGCTGTTCGAGCTTGCCGTCACCTTTCTCCCAGCGATCGGAAGCCAGTGTCGCATCCGTCAGGCCGGTGCCGTAGTTGCCGCTTTCATTGCCGAAAATGCGAGTATGAGCAATCGTGGCAGCATCCTGTTCGGATACACCGCGCGCAAGCATATCCGCCAGAATACGCAGGCTGTTGGCACGCACAAAATTCTGCTCAGCCGGCTCATCCTCAGCTTCGGCCAGAATGACAATTGCCTCGTTGAAACGCTCCATCACATTGGGAAACTGATCGCGATATAAGCCAGTGATCGATATGACCGGATCGATGCGCGGGCGGCCCAGTTCAGCCAGCGGGATTTTTTCCATTCCGGTCACACGGCCGCCTTCATCCCAGACCGGCCGTACGCCCATGGCATACAGAATCTGTGCTTCCAGCATGCCCAGGTGGCGCATGGTTTCCGTGCTCCACAAAGTAAAGGCGAGTTTGTCCGGGAATTGTCCGTCATGACTGGCGAGGTAAGTCAGAATCAGATGTTCCAGCGATTCCTTACCCGCTTCGTATGCTGCCCGGGTGGGTACGCGTGAAGGATCAAAACCGTACAGATTGCGCCCTGTCGGCAGTGCATCCGGGTTTCGGATCGGATCGCCACCGTAGGAAGGATCGACCCAGCGTCCTGCCAGTGCATGCAGCACTGATTCGATTTCACCCGCAGTGCTGAACGTTGCTGCAAATGCGCGACCACGGCTGGCAAGCTCCGCCAGTGCCTCATCTTTCAGTCCATCCAATGATCGATCACTCAACACCCATTCATCGACGAAGCGGTACGGCTTGGATGCCTGTATCTGGCGATAATCACCAGTGAAAACCGCACCGACATCCTTGAAGCCTAGTGCTGTATAAAGCGGCTGCCCCAGCATCTGCATGACGGTGCTGATCAGGTGCGCGCGTTCCATGTCCTGCCCAAGCACATGCAACCCGAGCGGTTGCTGTACAACCGCCAAGTGCTCTAGATAATCTTCGATCTCGCGCAGAAAATCAGGAAAATTGCGTTCCAGATCCGCTACTTTCCATGTCATATCCTGATGAATGTTCATTTTGACTACCAGCTCGATGATCAACTTGCGCGCGTTTTCTTTTACCGACCCTTCATCGAGCGATTCATACTCGCGAATGGCGTCATTGATCCGGACAATATCATTGGACAGCCCGGCCGGTGAAAAAGGTGGTGTCTGATGGCTGACGATCACACCTCGGCCGCGCCGCTTGACATGCACCGCTTCCGCGATGTTATCCATGATATAGGGGTAGACGACCGGGATATTACCCACCAGCAGATTCGGATCGTCGAACGCCCACAACCCTCTTTCTTTGCCGGGTGTCCATTCCTGCGTACCATGTGTGCCGAAATGGACGATGGCATCTGCCGGTTGCTGGGTCCGTATCCATAAATAAGTGGCAAGATAAAAATGATTGGCCGGGATTTTGGTATCGTGAAACAGTTTTTCTTCACCTTCATCGGCAATTTCCCCGCGTGGCGGTTGCGGCAATACCACCAGCCGGCCGAGCTTCAGGCGCGGGATCACGAAACCGGTTATGCCATCCTCACGCTGCACCACCCACGGACTTTTCTCCGCTTGTCCCCAGTGGGCATCGATCCGCTCGCGTACTGCCTCGGGCAACGCCGAAAACCATTCGTTGTACGCTGACAGCGGCAGAAAATCCCAGTGTGGCGTCTGCATCAGCTCCGATAGAGACCCTTTACGATAAACCGGGCGCAGCATTTTTCCGACAGCGGCAATAATCTGCGCCTCATCGGTCGCATCAAAGGCATACCCTTCGCTGCGCATGCGTTCAACCAGATGCGCGATCGAACGGGGGACATTCAGGTTGGATGCGCCCTGATTGTGCTCACCCGGCGGATGATTCCAGAACAGCAGTGCAACATTCTTGTCCGCATTGGGTAACGTGCGCAACCGGGCCAGATTGACCAGCTTGCCGATGAGCAGCTCCATCTGCTCCGGGATCGATACCAGTTCTCCATCCTCATTCGTGGTGACCAGCACCGGATCCTGCAGCCCGATGTATTCGGCAACTGTCAAGGTGAAAGGCAGCATGAAACTGCTGACACCAACGTTGTCCCGGGCATATTCCGCACGGTCGCCGTTACGGTATTGCATGAAATTGATGACCGGGATATCGAGCGATTGATACCAGGCTTTGCGCCCGTCCGGATCAAGGCCCAAAAAGGTGTTGACCATCAGCACATCCAGCACGGTCTTGCCATCGAGCATGATCAGCGGTTCATCGATCACATTCATCGAGCGCGCAGCAGGATTGGGGAAGCCACTGTCGTCAGATGCGCCGATTGTCTGCACGGTCATCCGTACGTTTTCCGGCATTTTCCCTGCGGGCCGCCCATTCGCCTGCTGTTCACCCTGCGTCGCCGGACGGGCGGCTGGTGCCGGACGAGGACGACTGCTGCGATAAAAAATCAGTGGAACGCCCCCGGCACGTTCGATGGTTGCAATGGTTTCATCAAACTGGCGCGTCTGCCCGTCACTGAGATAGCTGCCGGCGGTTTCCATGCCGACAACCGGTTTCTCCCGCCAGGATTGATGGTGCTGTTGCCACCAATCCAGATATTCCGACAGGGAGGCAAACACCACCTGCTCGGCATCCGGGTGATAAATACCGTCGTTGGGTAATTCAAGCGGTGGCGCTACAGCGGAGATATCTCCACCTTCCAGCCAGGCTTTCAGGTATTGCATCATCCGCTCACGATTGACACGTGTACCGCTGGTGTAATAAGCGTACAGGCGCTGCGCCTGTTCATCTTTCATACGCTGTGCATGCATGCGCATGGGCAGATTGAAACGGTGAACACCCAGAACGGGAATGGATAATGCGCACAGTTGCTCGCCCGCCACCTGTTCAACCTGTGCGATGGCGTCCTCGCTCGGTGCATCGATGATGACGAAGGCTGCGTTATTCAATACACGTGCTACCCCTGCTTCACCTTCACGATCCACTTGCGTCCACGCCAGCTCCACGCCTTCATCACGTGCCGTAGTTTCAATCAGCCTGAACTTGTGTTCCAGCACAAAACTCGTGCTCAGCACAGCCACTTTTGCCGCGACGGCTGTCAGGGGCAACAGACAGGCCAGCCCCACCAGCAGTAAACGCAATCTCATTACAATCTCCTGTTTTTAACCAGAACTTCGTGAAGATTGTTACCAATTATCGCGTGGCCGTAAATGTGACAAATTGTCGCACTGATTACTATTGGGATCAGGAATGCAAAGCTGGGTGGAAATGATCGGATTTGCCGCAGGCAGGCGGGCAAAGATGGCGATGCGGTTCATACGCACGCATCCTGTTGCCCAGTAAATTACATACAATGGTTGTAACGATTGGGAAATCCGGAAGAACATCAGAACTTATAGGAAACGTACCCCATAAAGGTTCTGGGCATGCCCGGGGTAAAGCTGGTGCGTGTGCCCGTCACATCCTTGTTGACATCCACCACATAGCGCTTGTCGAACAGATTCTGAACGTTGAACATCACGCCCCAGTGTTTCCGATTATAGCCAACGGTAAGATTGGTCAGAAAATGATAACCGCCTCGCTGTTCGGTATTGGCATTGTCGATAAAATAATCACTCTGCCCGCGCGTTTCGACCCGCCCGTGCCAGCCACTTGAATGCCGGTAGGTCGTATAAACAAAGTACATGTGTTCAGGAAAACGGGGCACCTGGTTGCCGGAACGATCGGCATTGATGGTGGTACGCTGGCCGCCGGGGCCAACAATCGTCAGTGGCTCACTCAGCTTGCCAAACTTCAGATCAGTGTAGGTATAGCTGGCGCCGACTTCCACACCGGAATCGAAAGCATAGTTACCGAAGAATTCAAACCCGTTCTTGTTGGTTTTGCCCGCGTTGGTGTACAACGTCTGGAAATTCTGCACAAATGAAATAATCTCGTTGCTGACGTCTGTGTGGTAGCCGGTAAGATCAAACGACCAGTTACGCCCGCGCCCTTTGAATCCGGCTTCATAATTGAGATGGCCAGATGATTTCAGCGCACGTCCGAATTCAATCGCATTTTGTACTTCGCCACTTGAGGGTACCTGATTAGCATGCGCGACCGTCGCGTATACGTTGATCTGATCGGTTGCACGGTACGTTACCGCTGCTTTCGGCGCCAACAGATCATAATCCTGTTTCACGCGCGTCAGCCCGCCTCCCGGCAGATAGCGCCCGGCCGCAAAATCGTATTTCTGGAATTCATCGCGCTCGATATCAAAACTGACCCGGTCAAAACGCATTTGCAGATCGACTGTCAGGCGATCGATCGGAGACAGGCTTTCCAGAAAATAAATCCCCCACAGATCATTGATGAAGCGGCTGCGCGAATTAAGCTGCCCCTTGCGATCCGACAGCGTGGATACGATGCGGCCATTGGCGGTAATCACATCGGCATAGGCGAACTGCAGCATGTCGTCGTTCCAGTTGCGCCGCCAGGTTCCCCCGATGACCATCGAACCCGGCATGCCGAACAGGGAATGGGTGTGGTTGCCTTCAAAATCAACACCGAAATTTCGCTCCCAGTCACCCGTTTCCGAAATTGAACCGGTAATCGGATGGAAGTGTTTCCACTGGTTGTAATAGATACGCGGCTTGAACAACCAGGCACCTATACGGTGCTCCAGGCGGCTGTTTATGAACAGAATACGTGAATCACGTGCGGAGTGTTTCCAGGGATCCTGTGTTTCCAGTGCTTTGCCGGTTTCACGGTAACGGGCATATTGCTCACTGTTGAGCGAACCGGGCAGATTCATTTTGACATCGCTATAGGTCACCTCGCTTTCAAGCAGCGTCGATTCGCCCAGCTGCCAGCCGTGCTTGAGCCCCGCATTGGTACTTGCAAAACGATTATGCCGCCGCCATTCGTTGTCGGTATGGCGGCGCGAGAAAGTGAACGAGAACGCGTGTTCATCGAACACCTTGCCAAAACGGGTATGCAGGTTATGCGTTCCCCAGTTGCCCACACCGGCACGGATGATGTTGTGCCGATCGTCAAACGCAGAACGGGAAATGATATGAATGGTCCCGCCGGCGGTTCCTGCGCTGTAGAGATCGCCTGGTCCGCGGGTGACCTCAATACGTTCAATGTCATCCGGATCGATGAAATCCAGCCGGCCGAAACTGTCCGGATCAAGCACCGGCACGCCATCGCGCAGCAGATTGATTTCGCGCACACCAAACTGTGCCTTCAGCCCCGCGCCCCGAATCGAAATTTTGGCATCGTAGGCGTTGTTATTGCTTTCGATGCGCAACCCCGGCACCTGCCCCTGAATGGCATCCTTGATGTTGAACATGCGTACATCATTAATTCGCTTTTCGTCCACCACGCTGATCGATTGCGGAACCTTCTTGGTCGTGCGTGCCTCGCGTGTCGCGGTAATACTGATCGCATCGAATTGTGCGGGCTGATCAGAAGAAAATTGTTGTGCGACAGCCGGAAATACCGGCAGGCAAAGCATCAGATACAGAAATCGTCGCCATACAAAGAATGTGATCTGACGTGCCCGCCCGCATAGCGCATTCACCGTATCAATCTGAATTCCCATACAAACACTCCCTTGTTAGTTGTACTCAAAATACTTTTTAGGGGAGAAAGTCTGTAACACCGACATGATTACCGTCAATGTGACAAATTGTCGCATCAACCGTTTACTATCAAAGGCTTGTGTATGATTGCAGTGATTTTTTCATGATGTTAAAAGAGAAATATGATGATTGTTGTGAGCTTCAAACAACAGATAATTAGCCCGTCCTGAATAAGCCATTTCAAAGTATGGTGAAGCGACAAACTGCCGGATGTGGTGATTGCTGACGATGGGTGGTGGCAACTACCATGATCGTTAGATCATTACATTGCGATCAGGCTGGGCGTTCAAAATCTCATCAAAACAATTTCAGGATATGATCTCAGGCAATCCCACAGCAACCAGTGAATTGAAGATCTGGTACTGTGTGATGCCCGAGTGATCAGCCACTTGTTTTCAGGAGTATCAGTAATTCCACTGTAGCTGGAATCTCAGGACATCAGCCTTGTATCGTTCGTAAGGGGCACTCGCTAGATTGGTACGATTCATCATGTGATAAACCGCTGTAAGCTCAATTTCTTTCATAACCTGCCATTCCAGTCCAAATTCCCAATCATTAACGTGATTTCTCGGAGCGTTGCGCTCGAATTTCTGACCGCCTTTGAAATGCTGCCATTTAACGAATGGGAACAGTGTCCCCCAGCGTAACCCATCGACTTTGTAGGTTGCCAGCACATAACCACCATTGAGCGAGGATTCAGTAAGCATCGTCTGAGTGTCATTCAACTGAGGTCCTCGTCCCCAGTTCCATTCTGCCTGCAGTCCGAAGGGTTGCGGGTAAAGTACGGCATGCACCCCAACACGCTCATCTTTGAATCCTTTCTCGGGTGCATCCATGACCGGAGTAAATCCGCCTGCAGGGCCGGTTGATGGAACGAAGCGTCCACGTAGAGCTTGTATACCTGCTTCAAGAATTTGGCCGTTGCTGAATTGATGCGGGTAGGTGAAGCGGGTGACCATGTGCACACCATTATTTCCTTCGAGGCGGTTGGCACCCTGTCCATTGTAGATACCAAAGGCCAACATACCATAATCACCGGATCCTTTCAGATTTTTCGCCATGACTTCTTTGAACCGGTCGCGTATATGAGCCGGGGCCCAGTAGAAGAATGCACCAATGTCACGCTCATCTCGACAGCAACTGTTCATTGCATCATTACGGTCAAGTGCAAGGCGATTCTGGCTGGATTGCAGATTCTCAAAACTGTAAGGGATTTTTGATTGCCCGATCCTGACACGAAATTCCTTGTTCTTATCGAAGTAGATATCGGCGTAGGCGTCTCTTAACTGAGCAAAATGGCCTGTACTGGAGCCGGACGGAGTACTGGCGAAGTCGGGCTGTATATATAGAGAGAGATGATCGTTGATATCGCCGAAAATAACCAGGCGTGCCCGTCTGATCAGAAAAGAGCTATCCTCACCTACCGACTTGTCAGGCCAGTAGGATACGGCATCCTTATCGCCACTCACGGTGCTGCTATAGCGGAATTGTGTATAGCCTCGAATACCGATTTTGTCGTACCACTTTTTTTCTTCCTTGGGTTTTTCAGCTGGGGGTTCATTATTTTGTGCGACGGTTTGGCCTGAATCTCTCTGTACTTGCTGGAAAGTACCCATTTTGACCCTGTTTTCACCAGGTTCCGTATAAACCTGTTTAGTAACTGTATCTACATACAGATCCAATTCTTGTGCACCGGCTGGAGAGAAATGGGATGTAACGAGAATTAGTCCCAAGCCACATATCGTTACGTTGAATCTTTTTATCATTGTTGCCTGCCTCCCTTTTTGGAAATCCGTTTACTGGAATAAATCAGTTGAAACGGGAGGCATTATTTCAATTGCTTATGACACTCTTATTACATGGCAGATACCGGATTGACCGGATCAAAAAAGGAGGGATGTTCTGAAAAAAATGCAGTTGGAGATCGTGATCGAGGTAAAGAGTTTTATTCTGGTAATGTGCCGGATTGATAGTGCAGCCGATTTGTTTTCAACAGCTATGATTGGAGTGTACCTGTTCTTCCTGCGGATTTTTTCCTTCCAGACCGGCTTTGATATCTTCTGCAATGGTTTGGTAAAGCGGGCGAAAAATCGGATGCATATTGCTGATAATACTGCTGGTTTCTACCATGGATGGAAAACGCAGACCGCGGTGTTCGATGGGTGCACCGATGGGTTCCAGTCGAGCACCCAGTCTGCTGAAATGACTGGCCAGTCGTTCCTCGGTCAGCATGAAAAGTACCTTGATATTGTGTATGCGTGCCAGTTCGACTGTTCCGATGTAAAGGCCTAGCGGAATATAGGGAAAGCGCGTCATCGGGCCTGTAGAAAAATCCTCTTCAGAAATATTGACGGGGTGATTCTTCTCGCCTTTTCTTCGGCGAAAGGTAGAAGTGACGGCAAGGCGGGAAACTTCACCAATTTTATCTGCCGGCAGTCTGGATGGATCTATGATGGAGCGATCGAGTGTCTGGGCGCACGTTTTCTCAAAAGGCAGGCGTTTATCGTTACTGTCGGGTGGTAGAAGGACAATACGAGTACAACCGATGAATGTATCATTGCTGATGCTGTGAATCAGAAGGTGTAGCGAATGAGCATCATACTCATCTGTCTCAAACCCATCAGGTCGTGAAAATTCAAATTGTAAATCTTCACAATAAACAGAGTGACGGACGCGATAAGCTTCGCGTCTCAATTCTTCGGTCAACGCTGGCACGATTCTGAAATATTGTCTGAAAGAAGTACCCAGGTGGTTGTCTTTTTGTGAAAACACGATTGCATCCGTCAATAACTGGCTGAAAATTCTTTAAGGTTTGTGCAGTAAGGTAAAAGAAGCCTTTTATGCTGTTAATAATTCAATTTGTTGTACTTTGACCCAACCAGTTTGCTGATTCATTCAAGTCTCTTCAGATAATCTTTGGTGAATATTTTGTCTGGTAGATCACGTAATTTCATATCCGAGTAATCAAGTACTGAAATTTCACCTGACTTTAGAGCATCTTCCATAATGATGCGAGTTGGGCGAATCTCGCCCAGAATTTTGTCAAAATTCTCGTAACGGCTTGTTTTGAGCAATCGGCCCGAAACGGAGTAGAACTCTGCTTTATACGGCCTGAAACTGGATTGATTTACCCACAACAATACTTTCTGGTAGGTGACTGAGCGATCTACTCCAGTAAGTTCAAGGACATAGTAATCTTCACCATCAATGGATTCATTGTGCAGCAGTTGCGGATGATAATCACCGGTAAAGTTGGCGCGAGCAATATCACCGTTGGCAACCTGGCCAGTCAGTCGCTGGGAAAGTGATAGCCGTATCGGCTGCGAAACACTGGGCATGAAAACCCATAAATCACGCCCTTTCATGAGAATTGCCTGACCGCGCTCGGATGCAGGTTCGGTAATCATGACGATGCTGTTTTCATTTCCCTTGGAGAGTACCTGATAACGGTACAGTTCTTCGGATCGATCTGGTGAGGTAGTGCGGATAGCGACATTGACCTGAAAGCTGTCCCGCGGGAAGCGAATTTCATCTGCCTTTTCCAGTATACTTTGAGCGGCTGCAGCTGATCTTTCAGTTGCCACCGGGGATGAGAACGATGTTCCTCCCTGAGCCAGTAGAAAACAACCTGCTATCAATGAAAGTAATAAGGAATATAAGTTCATATTCGATCTCCATGAGTAAACTGTCCGGGTTAGACTGCCCTGAAATCGTACGTTCAGGGCCAGGCAAGTGAGCAGTATCGTCCGCATTGAAAATGTATCCAAGGAATATACGCTCGGCACAAGCCGGGTTCATGCACTCGAGGACATCAATCTGCAGATCAGAAACGGGGAGTTTCTAGCCATTGCTGGTCCTTCAGGTAGTGGTAAATCAACATTGCTCAATATGATTGGTTGCATTGATATTCCATCTTCCGGAAAGATTTATATCAATGGTCGGGATGTCACCGGGCAAACACCAGATCAGTTGTCTGCACTCAGAGCTAGAACTATCGGCTTTATTTTTCAGACATTTAATCTTTTTTCAGTGTTGTCGGCGGAAGAGAACATTGAATATCCCTTACTGCAGTTCAAGGAACTGAGTGCTGTTGAACGCCGTGAGCGGATTGTAAAATTTCTTGACATCGTCGGATTGACCGGATTTGCCGGTCATCGACCCAATCAGTTGAGTGGCGGCCAGCGCCAGCGTGTCGCCATTGCCCGTGCACTTGCCACTCATCCCAAAATCATCCTGGCGGATGAACCGACTGCCAATCTTGATCACAAGACAGGCGAAGGTATTCTGCAATTGATGAAAGAAATCAATCGCAACAGTGGCACCACTTTCATTTTTTCAACGCATGATGCCAAAGTGATGGCAATGGCAGAACGCCTAGTGCGCATTGAAGATGGCCAGCTTGTCGGGGAGGGTGTTGTCCCTGTCTGACGAGTGTAATGACCCGATCTGTACCGTTGTCGTTTCTGGATTGCATTGGCACACTGCTGCGCACAAAGACAGAAACACCGCCATGAACCCACAACTTCAAATTCATTATTGCGAGTTACGCGGTAACGCGACAATCCAGTACTTTTGTTACCTTCAAGACAGCTTGCATATAACATCCGATTGAATACAAATAAAGATTTTTCTGTATGGTTGTAAACGAGAAAGGTGGTCAAGCGGTTATTTCGGGTCATGTTGCCGCAGTTTTATTATTCCTGCTGTTGATATCACGGGGAATGATATCAGCATGTGCTGCTGACATGGATTCTGGCAAAGGTCTGCTGTCGTCCCCTTTAGAGAATCGGGCGGATACGTATCAGATGGCGCAGGCGTTTACTTTCGATGATTTATTCAAAGAGGATGATTCCAATTCCGACTCGTCACCATCTATATTCCGGCAGACTTCTTCCTGGCGCGGATTTTCGCAACTGGAGTTTGCTGAAACGATTGCCAGTCCCAAACATGCCTCAAAACTGCGTTTGCGCTCGGAATTATCGAATCTCGGGCAACTGAGTCCAAACGTGAAATGGAAGCTGAGCGCCCGCATCGATTACGATGCAATTTACGATTTGTCTGATTTTTACTCGCGTCAGGTACGCCGGGATCAGCGGTTTGAGCTGTTCTTGCGGGAGAATTACCTGGATGTATCGGTTGCTGATTTTGATGTCCGTGTAGGCCGTCAGCATATCGTCTGGGGAGAAATGATCGGGCTGTTCTTCGCAGATGTGGTTTCTGCCAAGGATATGCGTGAGTTCGTGCTACCTGATTTCGATATCCTGCGTATTCCGCAATGGGCTATTCGTACCGAGTATTCCAAAAATGACTTTCATGCCGATCTGATCTGGATTCCATTTGCCAGTCTGGATGAGATTGGCTGGCCGGGGGCTGATTTTTATCCGTTTGCGTTACCTGTTGCGGCGCCGGTCAGTTTCTTGAAAGAAGATCGCTCCGGGCGCAATGTTGCTCACTCAAATTATGGAATCCGGCTGTCCCAGCTGGCGAATGGCTGGGATGTTTCGGCGTTTTATTATCACAGTCTCGATGCCGCACCTACTTTTCACCGGATCAGCCAGCCTTGGGAACCACTATTATTTCAGGCACGTCATGGAGAGATCGACCAGGCAGGTGGAACAGTGACCAAGGATCTGGGATCGGCAGTACTCAAGGGAGAGTTCGTTTACACGCATGGACGTCGCTTCAATGTGATCCGCCCGACGGCAGCGGATGGGCTGGTACGTCAGGATACTATTGATTATGCACTGGGGCTGGATTTTACGTTGCCGTTGGATGTTCGCTTGAATTTGCAGTTTTTTCAGCGCGCTTATCTGAATTATGACCAGGATATTTTTCAGGATCGGCTGGAAAGTGGAGGCAGCATTTTTCTGCAGGGGGATTTGTGGCGGGATTTTCAGGGACAGGTATTGTTGATCCACAGTTTCAATCGTGATGAATGGATGCTGCGTCCGCGCCTTACCTGGAATTTTGCCAGAAACTGGAAACTGGCGGCAGGAGCAGATATTTTCAATGGCCCTCCCACCGGACTGTTTGGCCGGTTTGACAATAGCGACAGAGTATATACCGAGCTGCGTTTTTCTTTTTAGCTGGTTGCTCTCGAAGAACGTCGGAAAATTTTACATTTATATATTCTGTCGTAAGGCATCGACGACGGGTATATGTGAAACATGCCTGGCCGGCAGTATCGCCGCCAGTACGGTAGCGGTAAAACCGATGCCCAGTGCGAGCAGTAAAACAGACGGTACGATCTGGATTCGGGCGATATAGCCAAGATCAGCATTGGGAGGAGGGGGCATGGGAATACCTATGGCGGAAATGGCCGTGGCCAGCAATATTCCCATCCCGACTCCCAATCCTCCCCCAATCAGTCCCAGTAAAAGGTTTTCACTGATGATCAGCCGGAATACCTGATTGCTGTCATTACCCAGGGCCATCATCGTGCCGAATTCACCCACGCGCTCGAAAATACTCATATTGACACTGTTGGCAACACTGAGCAGTACCATGATCAGGATAATGATCTGCAGTACACCAAATTGCCCTTTGTACATTTCCACCGTTTTTTCGTAAAAATCATTCAGCTCCACCCAGGTTTTGACTTCCAGGCCTGATGATTCTAATGATTGCTTCAATTGTGCTGCAATCTGATCGGTTTCTTCTGTATGTTTCAGTGAAATAACGAGTGCGTTGACTCCCTGGGTACCGAGCAGCTCCTGTGCGGCAGCCAGTGGAATTCTGACAGCACGTGCATCGAAATCGTTGGAAAAACTCTGAAAAATACCCGTTACCTGAAAATCCAGACTGTTGAGCGCGCCATCGAGCGTGTTGACCAGTAATGTCACCGGGTCACCCGGTTTTAATTGCAGTGCCTGAGCAACACCTTTACCCAGCAGAATGCCGAATGTATCTTCGTCACTTAGTTGTTTCCCCGCAATAATCTGTACAGAACTGCCCAGCCCCACTTCGTGTGAAGGTTCCACACCCTCACCAATAATCGGGAGGTCACTTTTGCCATTGTTGAGTAATCCGGAGAAATTGAGCCGTGCCATAACCTGCGCAACTCCAGCTTCACCAGCAATTTGCTGCCTGATAGTATCGGGCGTACCTATCAGATATTTTTCCGGAGAACGTGAGCCGGCCTCAAAGTACCCCTGGCGATAAATCTGCAAATGGCTGCTTTGTGAGTGGATGAGCGCTTCACCCAGTTGCACATAAATATCCTGTACCCATCCACCCGCCAAAATGATACTGGCGACACCAGCGATAACTGCTGCCAGTGTCATGAGTGTGTGTGTTTTCTGGCGAAAGATATTGCGCAATGCAAGTTTGAACATGATTCTCCGGGGGGTATGTGGAAAGCGATTGTGTTTTATACCCGATAAAGAACTGAACGATAAACTTGTTTACAGTAACGAGAAACTGCGCAGAATTGCCTCGACCTTTTTGTCTTCCTTGGCCAGCTCGCGCAGAACATGAATCATCCGTGTCAGTTTGGATCCTTCCGGCGATTGCAATTCCAGATCATGTTCAAGATTTTCTTCCAGCCGACGCAGGCGCGTATCCATCGGGCGCAGGGTGGAATAGCGGTCCCAGATGATGAAACCAATCAGACCAAAGATGCCGGCAATCGTTACCAGCATCAGCTGTTGCATAAAATCCAGCCGCCGATCGGCGGCTTCAAAACGCTGATCCATCTGTTCCTGCAGCGCCGTGAAACGCTGATCTACCGCAGTAAATCGCTGATCTACTGCAGTGAAGCGCTGATCAATCTGTTCCTGCATGGCATTGAAACGCAGGTCCATTTTTTCTTCCAAAGCTTTCTGCCCGGCTTTGAGTTCGGCCAGCGATTCGATAATTTCCCGGTCACTGATACGCGGCGCGACGTCCACGGCAAAGGCAGGGGGAGTCAGCATGATGCCCATCAACAGAATGAAGCTTCTCATAACCTTTGCTTCCGGCTGAATAAAACAGTGCTGATAAAATGACTTCATCGCGCTTCCTCATTAATAATCGCTGTATAAACCATTAAATGCTTATGATATACCTATTCTTGTTATTGCGAAGCAGTCATGCCGAAGCAATCCAGTATGAGTTATGGAGATTAAAGCATTAAAAATCAAAGGTAATGAAAAAAAATTCTGTGGGGAATTTGCGGAATCAGATGTTTTCCAGGACGCTGTAATTACCGCTCCTTTGCATGATCGATCGAGGTTATGAACCCATGATAGAAGCTGTAAAGTTTCTCGATAGTCAGCGATTATGCCGCAGCGCATCAACAATCTGCATACGTGAAGCTTTCCAGGCAGGATAAACACTGGCAATCAAGGTAACAAAAACTGCCAGTACCAGCGCTTCCAGCACCATATCCGGTTTGATGAGAATTTCCCCGATATAGCCACGTGCCATGCCAGGTGGTGGTGGCATGGGAATGCCGATTGCGGAAATAACCTCGGCCAGCAGCAGGCCGATCAGCACCCCTAACGTACCGCCGATACCGCCGATCAGAGCGCCTTCGCACAGAAACTGACGCAAAATGTCGATTTTTCTTACACCCAATGCCATTGCTGTGCCAATCTCTCCGGTGCGTTCGATTACGTTCATCGTCATGGTGTTGAAAATTCCCAGCAGGATGATGAGTGCAATAATCAGTTTGATTGCTTGCACCTGCTTTGTGAACAGCACAGTTGTCTTGTTGTAAAAATCAGCCAATTGATACCAAGGCACGATTTCGAAACGATCCTGCGATAATGCGCTACGCAATGTTGCTAGTATCTGATCGGTCTGGCCGGTATCATTCAGCAGCACTATCCAATTATGAACACCTTGGGTGCGCAGTAACTGCTGTGCTGTACTGATCGGCAAGCGCAACGCGCTGTCATCATACGATTTGGTAACTGTCGTGAACAGCCCGCCAATGGTCATCTCTACTGCATTGATACCCCCGGTTGCCGTGTTCACCAGTAACACTATCCGATCACCTACGTTCACTCCCAGATTACGCGCCAATCCTTCACCCATAATGAGGTGATCAGGGTGATCAGCCGATAAATTACTCCCGGTCGAAATTTTGAGTGCATTACCGAAATAAGCTTGCTCCTGCGGGCCCACTCCTTCACCAATGAATGAAAGCGTGGCATCACCGTGGCTGGCCAGCCCGCTAAAACTTAAGCGCGGTACAATCGTTTTGATCAGATGGCTGCTGTTTTGGAACATGGGATTTTCCAATAAATCCCGTTCAAGATTATCCGAGAATAAAAAACGGTAGGGATCGGCCTTGCCGGTTTCAAAATAGCCCGGCTTAATGATCTGTAGATGGCCTAGTTGAGAGTGGATGGTGGTTTCACGGAAATCCTCGAAAATCCATTGTACAAAACCGCCCGCAAGCAGCAATGCAACAATACCAAAAACGACCATGCCAACAGATACAGCGCTTCGACGTGCATGTCGAAAAAGATTACGGAAAGCCAACCAGAAATCAGAGCGAGTTATAAACATAAAAGTTATTTGGCGCTATTTTCTCAAAGAAATAAATCACCAGCGGTAAAATCACAATTTAAACAGCCAGTATAGCTGCCGCTAACATATTATGACTGTTCAGAATCGTATCAGACTATGATGAAGGTATTGAAGCGATAACGGTTATCTTGCAGAAAAATTGCAGATTTTTAAAGCGTGGATGTCAGGAGAGCAAAAATGAGTTTGGTGGATATGGTTAAATCACTAGTGGATTCCGCCGAGAATCAATCAAATCTGGAAACATTTCTTGGATCAATAGCTTCTTCCTTAAATGAGGATCGCATTATCCAGATCGGAGATGAATACGACTTGCTGGCTAAAGATCCGGCTGTAAATGCAAAAAAACCGTGTGCTTTTATTTATCCGGAATCCACACAAGAAGTCCAAAAACTCGTTCAACTTGCCATCCGATATAAAGTTAAATTATGGGTTTACAGCACCGGTAAAAACTGGGGTTATCTGAATACCAGCACAAGCGAAGATTCTGTTGTTGTTCTGCTGAATCGTATGAATAAAATCATTCATGTTGATCAGGAACTGGCCTATGCCATTATCGAACCAGGTGTTACTTATGAAGCACTGAACAGTTTTCTCAACGAAAATAACTATACATTATGGACGGATTCACCGGGAGGTCCACCAACCGGTAGCGTTATCGGTAATGCGCTCGATCGTGGTGTGGGAGTGACGAAATATGGCGATCACTTTGCTCATTTGTGCGGTTATGAAGCTGTACTGGCAGATGGCAGTGTGATTCATACCGGCATTGCCAATAAAGCAGCAGGAGAGGGCGCTGCACATTTATATAAATGGGGCGTCGGACCTTATGTGGAAGGTCTGTTCAGTCAATCAAACTATGGCATTGTGACACAAGCGGGCATCTGGCTGATGCGAAAACCGCAGGACTATACCATCTTTAGTTTAAACATCAGTGATGATAGCGCCTTAGCCAGATGTATGGATACCGTGCGTGAACTGATGATTTCCGGTGTAATTCCTGAAACTGGCCGATTCTCCAATAGTGTCGCAATTCTGACATTGTTGACACAAGCAATTGATGAGGGCGTGGAATTGGGGAAAGCAGTTAGCCGTACTCAACTGGAAGCACTAAAAAAGAAATACTCGGTGCCTGCCTGGACCGGCTCTTTTGGAATTTATGGACACAGTCAGGTAGTCAAAGCTGCTAGCCTGGTTGCTAGAAAACAATTGGCTGACTCTCACTCTTGTACACGTATCAATCTTTTTACGAAGAAAAAAGCACAATTCATTCGTGAAAAAGTTGAATCGGCTGAAAAAATACAATCTGGTTTGGCACTGAAACTAATCGATTTTATTGTACGTAAACTGTTTGGTTCATCCTTGGCGTTGGTCCGGTTGTTTCCGGGGTTAATCGATTTGCATGAAGGCAAACCGGTAGAAACCGTGGTGCGCCGTGGCTATTTTCGTTATCAGAAAAAACGTCCGCAACAGGATATACACGCTGGGCGGGATGATCTGGGAATTCTGTGGTCTGTACCGGTCCTGCCTTTTCGGGGAGAGGAAATTGTTGCATTTACACGTGAGTGTGAGCTACTGTTTGAAAAGTTTAACTTTGATTTTTATATGACAACTATGATTTTCAATGCACGCAGTGTTTGTCCTCTTATGGTCATATTGTACGATCGCCTGTACGAAATAGAATGCGGACGTGCCGAACAGTTATATGGCGCTATTCTGGATTTATCTCATCAGAAGGGTTATCAGCACTTTCGTGCGGGGATTAACGGGTGGAAGAAGTTGTATCAGTATTGCCCCGAATTGAAAACATTTAACCAGAAAATTAAATCAGCGCTTGATCCAGAGGGCATTCTTGCACCGGGGCGGTATGGAATTGATTAATCGGATTGGTGTTGTAAATTGTAATAACAAAAAGCCGGAAGAGTCCGGCTTTTTGTTTGAGATAATTTTGATAAAACTTTAAGCTTGTTTAGCTTTTCTGGCAAAACCTAACATACCTAAACCTGCGGCCAGCAAGGCTAGGGTAGCAGGCTCTGGGACAGTGGTAGTATCGCCACGAATATTAGAGGTCCCTTGGAAGCACCATTGGCCTGCTATAGGAGTGCTAGTACCACAACTGCTAGTGTTGTCAAACCGGTTTAGAATGTCATCGTTAGCAGATGAAGTAAACGCAACATCGGCTTTGTCGCCAACAGCATCAGTAATTTGATTGGCATCCAGGAAAGCCTTAACAGCATCATCTCCGGCTCCAGCCAAATCAACATCAAGCAATCCATTACCTGAGAAGGTCAAAGTGTCCCCGGCAAACAGACCGGTAGCATTTACGACTGCACTGGGGTCTGCGACACCACCCAAATTATTATGTCCAGTCAAAGTTACCCATGTGGTAAGACCCGTGATATAGGCTAAATTATCAGTGGAGCTTTGACCCAGTAAGTTGATATTGGAGCTATTAGCGTAATAAAGGGTTACGGTACTGCTGGCGAATTCAACATAGCTGGTGGAATAATTTTGTGAATTATTGAATTCTGCGACGTAATAAAGTGAACAATTACCACTTGCACAATAGTTGGTGTTACCGTTAACGCTGGTAATAAAACCATAAGCTGTCGAGCTTTGGCCATTACCCGTGACAATTTGCTGCGCAAGTGTAGCTGTCTCCAGATGAATATTGCTTGGAGATTCCCCCAATGCTCCAAAGTTGACACCACCTATTACATTAGCAGATGCCGGTGCAGCAGCGAGAAGGCTAATGGCTCCGAGCAGTGACGCCAGTTTGATTTGTTTCATATTCTTTCTCCTGACAAAAAAATAACAACAAAAAAATTTTTCGATAAGACCTAATGCGTTTGTCTCAAATACAAATAACGCAATATTTGTGCCATCTTCTTATTTTGTCAGTATGTTGCTGATTATATATAGATAATAATATTAAGACAGAGGGGTGGTCACCATTCTTTTTTGAGGGATGTAAGGATTGTAAAATTTATCGACATGCTGATTTGTTTGATGTCGGTTGTAGTTTATTTGCGAGGGTAGCCAATCAGATATGTTACGGGCAACCCTTTATGGCGATAGTATCCCGTTTCCCAAATATAGTGCGGTGCATTTGTCCGGTGTGCCATGGTGAGTAATTCTTCGGGAGTGTAGCACCGCAGTATTGATACTATGCTATCCCATAAGATAATCAGCGGTGCGATGGGTATCAGATAGGTGAGTAAGAACCTGGGTAATGTCCTGGGGCGTACCCATGGCGTTAATAAGAGGACGTTGAGCGGTGTCAGAAGAAAATAAAAGAAATCAGGCCATGAGCGATGGAGTATCTCAAAAATAACAACTGGCTGGTTGTTTCTTACTGCATCCTTAAGTATCTCAATAGCGATCTCTGGTGGAAAATGGTGAAAACCGTTGAATAGGGTCCGGATACCTTTCAGCTCAGCTGGTACTGCAAGTGCATTAACGGTATAGGGAAAATAGTACAAGTGTGGAGTAGTCTTTAATTTGTCGAATACTCCAGAATGTGGATATTTGTCAGTAAGCAGAACTGAGACATCCTTCCCGGAGACATGGAGAAGGTCTTGATTCAGGCTTAACCAGGGTCCACCACTACCAGAACACAAATCAAGAAACCGGGTTTGTTGAGTTTTTTCCATTACCTCTGCCAGTGATATTGCTTTGGGGGAAAATGGTTTTGTCAATGCCAGAAGAGTTTCTAGAAAGTCTGTCGTAAGGTTTCTAAAAATTTTTGGCCACCATGGTAAATCAGTAAATTCAAATAGCTGCAGGCGCTTTTTCATACCTTCACTCGATATATGGGCTGACATTGAGGGAAAAATTCCCCCTTTGTGTTATGGATATCGGCAGAGGCTAAAAAAAATTGATTGTGTCAGAGTGGTAGCAATGGTTTGGGGGTGGGGGCTATACGATCTTGTGATCTGCTGTGGAACAGTGCCTGGATATCAAAAAGCTAAATCGCCGATAATGTGGAAGTAAACAGAGTATCGCTCATGGTTTATAAATTGAAACCGAAGCGATATTGTTTGGATCTTTTGCAACGCTATCACCCGTCTGCTGATGGCAATCAGAGCGACTAGTGATCGAATTCTTTTGCAATGGAAAGCGAACCTTATGGAGTGAGGTAGGTTTGTGTATTGCCTTGCAGTTACCCGTTTATTGCCTGTTTGATTGGCGTGATTCCGGGTTTTTAGAATAGGTGGATGCGCTGTGACGTGATTTTCTGCTGGAATATAACGGATAGGCAATGCGTGTCATCGCTTTATCCGATGGTAGGATATAAGATATGGAAGAGACTTCGTAAGATTGTAATCAATTAACTCTGATTGCGAATCGCTGATGATCAATATCGGTCATTGTATATGTGGACATCGTCACGGCTGGTTATAAGACTCCAGTACCGGTTATCTGATCGCTAACAAGAGATAAAACGCAAATCTTATTGCCATTCAGGCCAGATGTACCGTCGTTTGGCTTGATGTCTCGTAACTATATATCTCTAGCGCTTGGGAATCGAGATGATTGAGGTATGAGTACTAGAGTGGAGCTGGATACAAGAACTGAACGTATTGAACAATTTCGTTTTCTTGGCATTTGGTCAGAAAGTAAGGGTAGATATTTTTTATACAATGCCTGGCTTGTCCTGTCAGATGAATAATCTGCTTTTCCACATATTCTCTATTCAAGTGAAGTAGCACTGCCGGTGCATTGACACGCGGGCAGGTGCGTAATTCACCGATCTGCTGGAATCCAAGCATTCGCTTATAGAAAGCGGCATGGCGTGGATTGATTTCGATAAAGGCATCGTCAGCACCATGTGTGCGGTGAGCAAAAATATAGGCCATGTGGAACAGTGAGGCAAAGATCTCTTTCGAGCTTGTTTCCGGGTTGAATGCAAGCTTGGAGACCTCGCAGAGTTTGCGGCCTTGCTGGCGGAATCGATCCAGTTCTGGTTGATAGAGGGTATCGGCCAGCAATCCATTGTCAGAATCAATAGTGAGTGTCAGCGTACCGATAAGCTGCTGTGATTGGCGTGCTTCGAAGGTGTATTGATTGGAGGATGTTGAGAAAACAGAGGCACTTTCAGTCTGATAACCGCGCGAGGCATACATTCGCTTGATAAGCGTGCTGGCCTTGATGCGTTGCTTGAGTGAATTGACCAGGTGAATGCTGTAGCCATTTCGTTGCAGAAGGCAGTCTGTTTCAGTTGCGTGACTCGGATTGTTATCCGAATGTTTGGAGATCCGGTATTTTCGAGAGCGGAGAGATTGCGGGTCGGTATCGTCAGATAAGGTGGAATCGGGTTGATAGGAGTTGAATGGAATATGTACTGGCTGGATATTTTTTGCTGCGGTCCCTGATTGAAAATGATTCGCAATTGGCATGAGTGGTATTCCTCATAAATTATTTTTCTGGACTGACTAGGTATTGCCCGAAAATAGCTAGCTCTATAAAAACGGTAAATTATTCTATTATTTGGCAAAAGCATAATTCATGCCAGAGTTAATAATTTAAATTAATCAATTGGTTATAATTTTTTCTGTATTTTTGTGAAGGAATTTGTCGTGTAATTTGTGGTAAAAACAACAAATATTGATAATCGTTTGTATTTATTGAGTATTATTTGTCGGTTTTTGGAGACGGTGCGTTTTTTGCGGTAGGTTTTTGCCCAGTTATGTTTTTGGAGGTCACTGGAGCACCCTTACATATAGTTTTGTGCGAAAGGGAACTTCGCAAGCCAATTAAGAGATTTCTGGATCGCTGCGCCACCGTGTAGTTAGGGGGGGGAGGGTTAAACTGTCTCCAAGAGCCTTCATCCCGTTTTTCAGTGTTTGTTTGTCTGAAAAAACTTGTACTATATTGATAATTTGTACTTGCCCACGGTGTAATTTCTTTTTGTCTGGATTTGGATATTTCAGATTCTTGATTACAGTCTTTCAATTTCTCTCAGGTATCAGAAAAAGTGTTTTTTGAATGGGTGGTCGATCCTGCTGCATGGGCGGGGCTGGCAACGCTGGTTATTCTGGAAATCGTACTGGGGATCGATAACCTGGTATTTATTGCAATTCTGGCAGATAAACTGCCGCCACATCAGCGCGGGAAAGCGCGCATCGTTGGTCTTTCTCTGGCGCTGGTCATGCGCCTCATCTTGCTTGCTTCCATTTCTTGGGTCATAACGCTGACCACGCCGCTGCTGGTACTGTTCGATGTCGAGCTGTCCTGGCGAAATCTCATTCTTTTGTTCGGAGGTATATTCCTGCTTTTCAAAGGGACGATGGAGCTGCACGAGCGACTGGAGGGGCAGGATAGACAAAAAGAAGGTAAAAGTGTACATGCAGTTTTCTGGCAGGTTATCGTACAGATCATCGTGCTGGATGCGGTTTTTTCACTTGACAGTATGATTACTGCGGTGGGGATGGTGGAGCATCTCTCAGTGATGATGATTGCCGTAATTATTGCAGTCGTTGTCATGATGATTTCTTCCGGACCGCTGATGGCTTTCATTTCCAGGCATCCTACCGTTGTGATTCTCTGTTTGGGTTTCCTGATGATGATCGGCTTTTCGCTTGTGATCGAAGGTTTCAACTTTCATGTGCCAAAAGGATATCTCTATGCCGCAATCAGTTTTTCCATCCTGATCGAGTCATTCAATCAGATTGCCAGACATAACAAGGAAAAACTCATTACAACCGGGGATCTGCGTGATCGTACAGCTGAAGCCGTATTGCGGTTGCTCGGCGGGCGTGGTGGTGAAGTCGGGCTGGGGGAGACATCAGAAGTGATCGCACAACAGGTAGCTGAGAATGACCTGTTTGCCCGGGAAGAAAAAGAAATGATTGAAGGTGTGCTGACGCTGGCCGGGCGTCCTGCCATGTCCATCATGACACCACGCACTGATATCGACTGGCTGGATCTGGGAGATACCAGTGAGATGATCAGGGCAAAAATAATCGATAGCGGCCACTCGCGTTTTCTGTTGTCACACGGTAACGTGGATGAGTTTGTGGGCGCTGCATTTGCCAAAGATTTACTGCGTGACATGCTGGAAGAAGGAAAGATCAATCTGGAAAGATCATTGCGCCATCCGATCGTGGTGCTTGAACGGGTTCCGGTGATCAAGCTGATGGAGCAGCTGCGTAACCAGCCGTTACAGTTGGCAGTGATCGTGGATGAATATGGATCGGTCGAGGGAATCGTTACCCCAGCGGATATTCTGGAGGCGATTGCCGGCGAATTTCTGGATGCGGGTGAAGAAAAAGTAATGGCGGAGCAGCATGCTGACGGCACCTGGCTGATGGATGGATGGATCAGTATTCGCAAGGCATCCAATCTGCTGGAACATGATCTGGTGGACGAAGCTGAACGTTATTCCACGCTCGGCGGTTATTTGCTCTGGCAGTTTGGATATATTCCTGCAGCGGGGGAACAGATTACAGTTGATGATCTGGTTTTTGAGATTGTTTCGGTCAATAAGCATAATATCGGCAGAGTGCGCGTGCATCGTACGCGGCCTGAGAATGAATAGAGGTTTTGTGAGGCGGTTTGCTGATAATAGCGTTGTATCGTCAGATCCATATTTGTCGGAATTTTTTACATTGTTTGTAAGATCAGTTTGTCTTGGTGAATTTGCCGGGAAATGTTTGAGAAATTTCTGTCCGTAAGCAAGCGGTTATCACTAAAGCCGGAATATTTCAGTGTTCTGGCATGATTGTTGCTCCATTAGTTATCAATAAAACAATACTTTAACTATTATGGGCAAAAGAAAAATATGCATATCCCCCTCAAATGGCAATGGACTGTACTGAGTTTTCTAGTGTTACATACTACTGTCGTTTACAGTGGTGGGAATGCTCAGTCGCGTTCCGTTGGTATTAAGGGGGGGGCTGACGTGCTGGTGGCACAGGCTCGACAGTATGAGCATGGTGAAGGCGTGCTGCAGGATAGGGAGAAAGCAGTGGAACTTTATTGTCAGGCGGCTCGGCGGGGTTCGGCCGAAGGGCAGTATGCACTGGGATGGATGTATGCCAATGGACGTGGTGTCGAGCGTAATGATGGGATTGCTGCCAGATTATTCGAGATGGCTGCTGCCAGAAATCATGCAGATGCACAAAAATTATTGCAGTTCATGCCTGTATCGGATAAACGGAAAACACAGCTACCAAATTGTCTGAGCAGAAATGTTTACGTTCGGACAAACGTTACGCCTGGTAAATATTATGTTGATCAATCCATTTCTGCGCTCGTGGAAAAACTGGCTCCACAATACGAGATTGATCCGGGTCTTGTACTTGCAGTCATTGCGGTTGAATCTGGTTTCAACACACAGGCTGTTTCTCCCAAGAATGCACAGGGGTTGATGCAGCTTATTCCTGCAACTGCTGAACGATTTCAGGTCAGAGATGTTTTTGATCCGGAAGAGAATATCAGAGGGGGAATGGCTTATCTGAGATGGCTGCTCGCTTTCTTCAAGGGAGATGTGGCACTGGTGGCTGCCGCCTATAATGCGGGTGAGGGTGCCGTTGAAAAATACCGCGGTATTCCGCCTTATCCTGAAACTGTAAAGTATGTCGACAAAATTATGTCACGCTACAACAAAACCTCTCACCCCTACCAGCCTGGTGTCGTCAATAGAACTTCCTTCATCTTTGCTTCTGCCGTATCAGGACAGTGAGGCTGCTCCACCTTGTGGGATATAAGTCAACTTAGTTTTCCGTCTAACGCCGCGTCATGCAGCAACAGAGTCTGGCTGTACTGTAAAAATTCATCCAGATGCTTTTCTATGATTCTTACGGTAATAGGTAGTTGCAGGGCAATATAATCATGCACAGCGATATTCCGAAAGCTCACCATACGTTTGAGACTGTCAGCCAGTTCTATATTGATCCAGCCACCGCGTGCCAGTAAGGAAAATACATCGCGGGTACTTTGTGGAATTCCCAGTTTTTCACGGCGAATCAAATGCTGGCCCATGTCCAACGCTGCTTCGCAGGCTCGCTGAATGTTGAGAATGGCTGCATCCTGGCGAGTGTAGTCGGTGGCGAAACCTGCCAGATTGGCGGCGTATTCCTCACGCGCCCGCGCTACACAGCGTTCAATCGTTGCTGCCTTGTTGATCAGTACATCATCGGCCATAAACTGTTCCTCTTTGTCGAATATCGGTCAGTAACCCGGCACGTGCTTCATCGAGAGCAGTTTTCTCACTCAGGATGGATACCTCAAATAACGCTGCCTGCACATCCAGTGCCCACCAGCGTTCGCCGGTAGTAATGATCTGGTATTGCATCACGGTGGAGGCAGCTCGCAGGTCGAGCAGATCAACCACATAACCCGCCACATCTGCCAGTTCATTTGTGACCTCGAACAGGGTCAACGGATCAGCATAGCCGGCTACCAGCACGGCCAGATCCAGATCGCTGTCCGGCCTGGCTGTACCCTGAATACGGCTGCCGAAGGCATAAATCGCCAGTAGATTCGGTATGTGGGTTTGCAGAGAATGGATGAGAGCATTACGCTTCATGTCAACTGTTTCATATCGAGTGAGGATGCAGTTTCTTCCAGATTTTTTTCCTTGAATTCGCATAAATCCACGATCAGACACTGGTGACATAGGGGTTTTCTGGCTTTGCAGATGTAACGCCCGTGCAGGATCAACCAGTGGTGGGCATCATGCTGGAATTCATCCGGTACCACTTTGAGTAGTTTGTGTTCCACTTCCAGTACATTTTTACCTGGTGCGATACCGATGCGATTGGCTACGCGGAAAATATGCGTATCCACTGCAATGGTGGGTTCGCCAAAGGCGGTATTCAGAATCACGCTGGCGGTTTTCCGGCCGACCCCTGGCAGCTTTTCCAGTTCTGTGCGAGTGCGCGGGACTTCACTGTTGTGTTGTTCAATCAACAATTGGCATGTGGCAAGAATATTCTTCGTTTTGGTGCGAAATAGCCCGATGCGCTGAATGAACGAGCTAAGGCCGGTTTCTCCCAGTTGCAGGATTTTTTCGGGTGTGTCCGCAATCGGGAACAGTTTTCGTGTGGCCAGATTGACACTTTTATCAGTGGCTTGTGCCGAGAGGATGACGGCAATCAGTAATTGAAACGGTGTCTGGTATTCGAGTTCGGTCGTCGGGCGCGGATTGGCTGCCCTGAATCGGGTGAATATTTCCCGACGTTTGGTAGCGTTCATTTAATCCTTGTCGGGATGTTGGAGCGGGCAAGTGCTGCTCGTGCACGTTCCATGGCTGCCTGGATGGCTGCCTGTTTTGCATCGGTTGCCTGCTGTGCCGTGGGGATTATGGCTTCTTGTGGTTGGTTCTGCTCCGGTTTTCTGGTACGTTGCTGCTGGTTGCGTGCCAGCCTGAGCAGTCTCAAGTGATATCGTTCTCGTGCACCGTCAGCGATCTGCTGCTGGATTTCGGGTGTGACTGGGCCGGGTACGGATACCATGCTGATGCAATCCATCGGGCAGGGGGCGATACAGCGTTCGCAACCGGTGCATAACTCGGTTAGAACGGTATGCATATGTTTGGCTGCGCCAATGATGGCATCCACCGGGCAGGCACGCAGGCAGAATGTGCAGCCGATGCACTGAGTTTCATCGATGATGGCAACGGCAGGTGGCTTGGGATGGCCGTAAGCCGTGTTCAGTGGTTTTGGGGCGATATTCAGGATTGCTGCAATTTGAGCCGCACCAGCGTCACCGCCGGGTGGGCACTGATCGATATCCGCATGGCCTTCAATAATGGCTGTCGCATAGGATTTACATCCATCGAATCCACACTGCCCGCATTGGGTTTGCGGCAGCACGGCGTCGATCTGTTCGATCAACGAGTTTTTATCCAGCATGGCCAGTGCGGGAGCAAAGCAGCGAGGCAGTTTCCATAACCAGATCCGGGCCGCGATAAATCAGCCCGGAATAAATTTGTACCAGACTGGCGCCTGCTTCGATTTTGAGTTGCGCATCACAGGCTGACATAATGCCACCTGCTCCGATGATGGGAATGGCGTGCTGGAGATGGTCGGCAAGTTGATGGATGACTGTGGTACTTCGTTCCGTTAATGGTGCGCCACTTAATCCACCCTTTTCATTACCGTGTGGCAGATGTTCGACACCCTCTCGTGCAGTGGTGGTGTTGGTCGCAATTACTGCATCCATACGGTGCTTCAGTAACAGCGACGCAATTGCGGCAATTTGTTCGGACTCCAGATCGGGGGCAATCTTGATGGCCAGTGGCGTATAGCGACCGTGAAGATCACTCAGATGGGTTTGTTCCGCCTTGAGTGCGCTCAATAAATGTTCCAGCTCGGTTTCATTTTGCAGTTGCCTGAGCTGTTGGGTGTTGGGCGAGGAAATGTTGACAGTGACGTAACTGGCATGCGTGTACACCTTGCGTAAACAGATCAGGTAATCATCGACTGCATTTTGCAGAGGGGTATCTGCATTTTTACCGACATTGATGCCCAGTATGCCGCGGTAGTCGGACTGCTGGACATTTTCTATCAGTTTATCCACACCAACGTTATTGAATCCCATCCGGTTGATGATTGCTTCAGCCTGTGGAATGCGAAACAGTCGTGGCCGGGGATTACCGGCTTGCGGGCGCGGGGTGATGGTTCCCACTTCGATAAAGCCAAACCCTAGAGAGGCCAGTGCGCTGATGCAAGCCCCATTCTTGTCGAGGCCGGCTGCCAGCCCGACCGGATTGGGAAAATCCAGCCCCATGACGCGAACAGGAGTGCAGTCGATGGTGCGATTGAGCAGCAACCCGGCTCTCTTCAGCAGGCTGAGTGCATCTAGTGTAAGGGTGTGAGCGGTTTCAGGGTCAAGCAGAAACAGCAGCGGGCGCAGCAGGTTGTACATCATATTTATCGGTTCATTGTGCAGGGTTTCCTGTATTGCCACTGGTTGTCGATCAGGTACTGCAGCGGCTGAAAATTGGCTTTGTAGTGCATTTTCCGGCTGTTTGCAATCCAGTAGCCGAGATAAAGGTAAGGCAGCCGATCAACACGGCATTGAGCTGTCTGCCACAGGATGTTGAAGGTGCCATAACTCGACCCAGGTACATCTGGTTCGAAGAAAGTATAAACCGGTGACAGTCCATCCGGCAGCCGGTCGATGATGCTGACCATGCGCAGCTGTTCATTTTCGTGAAATGTTACCAGAAAGGAATCCACTGTACTTTTCAGCAGAAAATCACGGTACTGTTTGCGCCCGTTTTCATCGTCCTGATCCATACTGCCGTTTGCGTGACGGGATTTCTGGTAGCGCTGGTAGAGGTCAAAGTGTACAGGATCGAAATGCAGGGGATGCCAGGCGGTTTGTAAGTGCTGATGTCGTTTCCATACTCTGCGTTGGGCGCGATTGGGATCAAACAGCTCCACCGGGATACGCACCGGAATACAGGCGTGACAGTAATCGCAATCCGGACGGTAGATGAGGCTGCCGCTGCGGCGATATCCCTGCTGAATCAGTTGGGCATAGATATTGCTGTCCGATACATTGTCGTCAGTGACCACGATACGCGAGCGAGCAAGCTCTCCTGGCAGATAGCTGCAGGGGTAACGTCTGGTGATCTGGAAATCCAAAGTCACGGCTCCGATCTTCCGGGATAGGTAAAGTCGAAATGCCATTTTCTGTTCTGGCTGGGCAGCGCAGCCAGTTGATTCAGCTGCTTGGAAAATTGTGATCTTGGGATTTCCCGTGCACCCATCGACATTAAATGTGCAGTTTTCATCTGGCAGTCGATCAGGCCATAGCCCCAGCTTTCCAGTTGTCTGGCCAGATGGACCAGTGCAATTTTGGATGCATCGGTCGCTCGGGAAAACATCGATTCACCAAAAAAAGCTCTACCAATAGCTACGCCGTATAGTCCACCGGCCAGTTCACCCTCTATCCAGGTTTCGACCGAATGTGCTATTCCCATCTGATGTAATGCGGTGTATGCCGCGATCATTTCCTTGTGTATCCACGTACCTGCCTGATCCTCACGCGGCGCGGCACAGGCCTGCATGACTTTGGTGAAGGCACTGTCCGTGCGGATCTGGTAATCATTCTTCTTCAGGGTTTTGTGCAGTGAACGTGAAATTTTTAATTCTCGGGGAAACAGTACCATTCTTGGATCCGGGCTCCACCACAGGATGATTTCTCCTGGATTGAACCACGGAAAGATTCCCTGGCGGTAAGCAGAGATCAGGCGCTCCGGTGACAGATCTCCACCCGCAGCCAGCAGACCATTCGGTTCGATCAGTGCCTGTTCCAGCGGGGGAAAAGGCGTATCGGAATAGAGTGTACGAATCATGGCCGAAATAATGTCTCCGGGCAGCGGGTGGAAAGCGGGTTATCTTGATGTGAGTCAGGATGATCTCACTGGTAATTATCTAACATCCACCGATAAATGTACCAGTGCCTGTAATATTTATGCCTTCCCTATATAAAAAGCAAAATAAAAAGGTGGAAGTCGGAAAAGGTCCGGCTGTGCAAGCTGTTGGCAGGCGGGGTCTTGAAACTAGGACCATAAAGGAGATCAACGCAAAAAATGATAAACATACAGATTCGGTTGGTGTGGCCGTACTCTGCGGTTTTGTTAATGTTTCATTCTGTGGAATTATTTTATGAGAATGGCAGTGGTTCTACATTCTTTCCTGAGGCAGCCATAATGCAAACGCTCGTCGGTAGATATTGAGAATAGTGTCAAGCATGGCGGCTATGATAGGGCCGACGATGATACCCATGACGCCAAATACACTGATACCTCCGAGAATGGAAATCAGTACGACCAAATCGGGCAGTTTGGCATCACGACCCACGATAACGGGGCGTAATACATTGTCTACGAGGCCTACCACCATCATTCCCCATACTGCCAGGCCGACGGACCAGCCAATATTGCCCTTGATTCCAAGGTAAATGGCTGCGGGTATCCAGATAATGGGGGCTCCCAGTCCAGGAATTGCTGACAACCCAAATACGATGGTACCCCAAAATGCCGATCCGCTGAGACCGCAGGCCCAAAATCCTAGGCCTACCAACAAGCCCTGCAGTGCACCGATCAGTACAATGCCCTTGAGTGAGCCACGGGTAACTGCCAAACCTCGTTCGACGACCAGGGCGCGATCTTCCGGAGACAGTGGTAAATGATTCTTCAAAGCATTGATCAGGCGCGGTCCATCAATAAGAAAGTAGAACATGGCATACAACATTACGAAAAAATCGATGAGAAAATCCAGCGTGCCTTGGGTCACAGTAGAAGCACTGGATACCACCCAACTGCCAGCGGAGGAACCTGCTTCCGCCAGTTTGTTGAGAATGCTGGTGCGATATGGGGTGAACGCTTCGGGTAGAGTACCCGTGAGCAGGGCATCATTGGACAAGAGTTCTGTGACCCAGGGCCGCAGCTGTTTGCTGATTTCCATTGCTTCCGTTGCTACGACACCAACCAGCCCTGCCAGTGGTATCCCCAGTGCCAGTAGCGTTACCGCCAGCGTTACCAGTGCAGCGATTACCGGCCGGTCGCCCAATCGCTTGCATAACCACGCGAATGTCGGGTGGAGCAGGCCGGCGAATACGGCGGCAAGCACTAGTGCAATCAGGAAGTTGCTGATCATGGCGAGAAAACCAAGACCGACTACCAACAGCAAAATGAGGATAAATCTTAGTCGTAAAATACTGGGGGGGACGCTATTTTGATCGCTCATAACTTTTTCCAGCTCCTGTCTTCCGAGTGCGGCCTGTTACGATATTGGTATTCTCGTGTTTAAAAACCAGCATTCTGGGTTTTATTTAAAGCAAATCTGTCTTTGTGCTTATATTTTAGCTCCACTTTGTGGTGACGTACTGTAGCTGCGCTCCCAGCACAGGAGGCAGGCATTACACGGGAGCGCCCATACGAGGATGGTGATGCGTCGAGCGGTACAGCTCAAGAAAGCCTGAATGTGCTGGCAGAGCTACGCTATCAATTACCAGGACGGTGGTGAAATGGAAGAAGCGCAACTCATGAGGTCAGGATGCATGCTGGCCTGAATTACCCGACCTCGTTCCAGTTTTCAGAAAGATGGAACAATGATTCAACAGCTTAAACCAGAATCCTTAATTTGTAGTAGTTGAGATCTGGTCTGACAGTTACCCGATTTGACGAGTGCCTGTTAGATCAGATTCAGTTATTCAATTCGGTAATTTTATCGTCCCATATCTTCTTTGCGTCAATTAAAGTTTGCATCGGGGTGCGTCCACAGCACATTTTTCCCTGGTGAGTCCGCACACTGTTGTAGTACGCCATCCAATCATCCAGATCGTGTTGTAACTCTTCAATGGACTGGTAAATCTTGCGCGGGAATGCCACCTGGTAGAACTCCTGCAAGATGGTTTTGTGAAAGCGTTCGCAAATACCGTTGGTCTGCGGATGATTGGCTTTCGTTTTGGAATGTTCGATGTCATTGAGTGCCAGATAAAGCTGGTAATC
>Ga0206106_100226_pt1 | contig 78092 bp, 53 predicted proteins | sample 1B1ome_FD_148677 | JGI IMG/M metagenome (GOLD analysis project Ga0206106, IMG submission 148677) | Enriched microbial communities from leaf-cutter ant dump, University of Wisconsin, Madison, United States - 1B110A | ecosystem: Environmental > Terrestrial > Nest > Insects nest > Nest dump | place...
TGGGCAGTATCTGAAGATACAGCCGCTGCGCTCAAAAAGCCGCGCATCAACCCACGGCGCTCGCAAATCATTGCGTCAACTCAACCCGAAAATGCTCTAGCTAAAAACAGGGGCTACCATCAGGGCGAAGGCAGGGGAATGCCAGCCGTACAGTATTCATTCTTTTCCGGAAAAACCGGCTCCCATGGTGCTTGTTGAAACGATCGCCGGGGTGATGTTATGGTGGCGGTCTCCCCTCCCTTCCCCCCTCTCTCATCCATGCCTCGCTATCCCGGCCAGTCTTCCCTGCCTCCCCTTGAGACGACGCTCCCGGGCTTTCAGCGGCTGGAGCCGGATCGCCCCAAAGTCGGCCAGGTGAGCGATTCGCTGCGGGAGGTTGTCATGGCCTATCGCACCGCGCATAACCTGATTTTTTATGCCTCGCGGGATATCGCCCGGTTTTTTCATGTGAGCCAGAACACCGCCGCGCTGGCTGTGGAGCGGCTGGAGCAGGAGGGGTTGCTGCGCCGCATCCGGGGCAGCCAGACGCTGATGCTGGGCTGCCGGATCATCACGCGGACCCGCATCCGGGCCGTGGCGGTGCTGATGTCGTGGGTTTTCGCGCAGCGCTTCTCCTCGTTTCAGATCAACCTTAACCGGACGCTGGCCCAGGCGCTCTGGCCCCGGCAGATCGCCCTCAATATCGTCCCGTATTACGATCTCAACGCGGGAGAGCCGGATATCGATGCAGTGTTGCGCCAACACCGGATTGATTTTGCCATCTGGCCCTTCCCCTTTCCTCATCACAAGGAGCCGATGCTTGCCCTGGGCGATCGCGGGGTGCGCAATCTGGTGATCGGCGTGGAGGGGGCCTCCCTGCCGTTCCAGCCCGATATCCTTATTGATCTGCGCACCCCTTACGGACAGCTCCTTCAATACTGGCGCGAGGAGCACGGTATCCGCCGTGTGGTGATCGTCTCCCCTCGGGAGTTTGCGCCGCGGCAGCAGATCGCGTTGTTTGCGAAGATGGCCCGGGAGGCCGGGTTTGATGCCCGCCTGGAGCCGAGCACCGAGCGGTTGCCCGGAGAGATCCTTTCACGGGAAAAGGAGAAGGTCGGGATCGTCCTGCTTGATGAGCATGCCGCCGTCGAGTTCACCTTTTACGATCCGCCCGCCTTCACCCGCCTGCTGGAACGCCACCGGATTCTCTACGGGCAGGCCGGGCTGCATGTTCCCTTTGTTGTGGGCGGAAAGTACCGGGTGGAGCGAATCTTTATCCCGCTGCGCTGGGGGCACTCCATTGAGGAGATGCCGGTGGTTCCGGCCATTACCGAACGGCTTGCCCAGTGGAGCTATGGTGATTTCAGCGCGGGGCCGCACCGGCTCCCGGCGATCCTCTGGCGGCGCGGGGAGCTTTGGCGTTATTTGTAGGCCCGGGCGGCGGAAGGAAAGGCTTACCGCAAGCGACGGCGGCGACGCAGGAAAAGCAGCATGGCCGCCGTGCTGCCGAGGAGCAGCCCCACGGTGGACGGCTCCGGCACCGGGGCGAAACCGGTGATTCCGTTGAGCACGAGCGTGTTGTCCACCTGAGTGATGAAGAGCGGGCCGGAAACAGTGATTCCGAGGTGGGTCAGGTCGATGAGCGGATCGAGGTCCGGGTTCGCCGCCAGTGTGCCGAAGGTGAAAAGGACGGTGGAGCCGCCGTCCACGAAGTTGCTTCCGGAGAGGGAGAGCGTCCAGTTGTCGTTGAGGGTGAGGATGCCGGTGGCGATGGTGTGGTCTCCCCCTTCGTAATGGTAGATGGAACCGCTGTTGAGGCTCAGGTCGGCGAAGGTGATCTCCCCGGCGCTGTTGCCGGGGCTCAGGGTGCCGTCGATCACGGTGGCGCCGCCGACGCTTCCCTTGCCGCCGATGGTGGCCCCGGCGGCGACGCTCACGTCGCCTTCGGCGATGGAGCCATTGACCAGGAGCCGCCCGGAACTGACGGTGGTGGCCGCGTTGGCGGAGGTGTTGCGGTAGATGTTGTCCCCCTCAAGGGTGAGCGTGCCGGTGCCCGCGTAGATCAGCCTCGCGTTGTTGCCGTTGCTGACATTGTTGGCGATCACTCCTTTGATCACGACATCGCCGCTGCCGTCCAGTGTGAGGTTGAGCCCGGCGGTGCCGCTGCTGAGATAAAAGTTTTCTCCGGAAAAGAGGGTCTTGCCGGTGTTGTTGACGGTCAGCGTCCGGTGGTTGCCGTTATTGGTAAAAGTGCCGCTGAACTCGATGGAATGGGCGCCGCCGATGATGGCGGTTCCGACAGGGTTGCCGCTGGAGCCCAGAATGACTTCATTGGCGATCGCATTGGCCCCGGTCAGATCGACTGAGGCTTGGAAGACCGCCGTGCCGGGAGAGGAGGTGTGGCTCTGCCATTGGAGAGCCCCCTTGCCCAGCGCGTCCTTGTGCCCGATCTCCAGCACCCCTCCGGCCAGCAGGACATTGCCTTCCAGGCTCCCTCCCGCGGCTCCGGTGATGGCGAGCTTTCCGGCGCTGGTATTGCTGCCGACGGTCAGTTGATAGGTGGTCGCATTGGTTCCGCCGGCGTCCACGGAACCGAGGGTGAGGGTGCTGCCCGCGTTGGTCACGACCACGGCGCGGCTACTATTGGTGAGGGTAAGCCGCCCGGTGCCGATACTCAGGTCTCCCGTTCCGGCCGCTGAAGTAAAAACGAACTGCCCGGTCTGGGAGATATTGTTGTTATGGGCAAGCGTAATGGCGGCGCCGCTGCTATTGGCCAACGTTGTGCCGATGATATTGATGGTCCCGGCGCTGAGCGCAGAGGCGTGGTTGATATGGGTGGTGCCGTTGACACCGCCGCCGAGCCTCGTACTCCCCGCATAGCTGTTCTCGCCCGAGAGAATCAGCGTTCCCTGATTGCTGATCACCAGCTCCGTGATCGCGTGGGTGCTGGAGATATTGCCGGAGAGGATCAGCGTCCCCCCGCTGGACTGGACAAAGAGGGGGAGGTTTTCCTCCGACGCCGCCATTCCGAGGATGAGATTCACGCTGATCGTGTTGGTGCCCGACTGGTTTTGCGCTTCGATGGTCCCCTGGGCGGCGGTGCTCATCAAGGTGAGGCTCGTCCCCGGATTGCCCGAGATCCCATAGCCCGTCCCGGATTCGTATCCCTTCCCGGCGTCGGCTCGCCTGAAGCGGATTTTACTGATGGTCGTGGATTCACTGAGATTGGGGTTGGCGATTGCGGCATCGGAAAAATTGGCGGCATCACTGGCGTTGGGACGGTCGGTTGCCCAGTTGTCCGCCGTATTCCAGTCGGTATTGCCTTCGATATTCTTCCATTCGCGATCGGCCCCGGCGGCGAGCGCGGGAAAGAGAGCCGCTGTCAGGGCCAGAGAACGGATCAGCCGACGGGAGAGGATGAAACGGGAGCGGCGGAGGGCCGCAGGGGAACCAGTGCGTGCGGATGGGTAGGGAGTGTTCATGGGGCAGCAAGGCTTTGCCCCGAAATGGAAAGCCACTTCCCGGGAGATCACAAGCCATTCAGTATCCGTTCACCTACAGATACCGCCAGAGGACGCCGTCGGGCCAGAACCGGGTCTGAACGCTCTGGGGGGGAGCGGAAAAATCGCCAAAGCTCCACTGGGTCAGCATTTTGACGATGGCGGGGACCAGCGGTCTTGTGAAATTGGGGTTGTTGGGCATCATCGGAACGAAGATCCGCTCCAGCCGAAGCTCTCCGTGGGCGACGAACGGAACGTTGAGGCTTCCGTTGCCGAGCAGGATGCGGTGCCGCTTGCACAACGCCACGAAAGAAGGGGGATCGTAAAAGACGAACTCCGCCGTGGCGTGTTCATCGAGCAGGGCGATGCCGACTTTCTTCTTCTCCCGCGCGAGAATCTCTCCCGGGAGTGTGTAGCTGCTCGGCTCCACGCAGCAGTCGATCCCCGCCTCCCGTGCCACGGTGGCGAAGAGGTTGATGCGTCGCCGCGGGGTGAATTCCCCGGGGTTGACCACCACCACCCGGCGGATGCCGTGGGTCTCCTTCCAGTACCGGAGCAGTTCCTCGTAGGAAGAGCGGAAATCCACGAGGACATCCGGCGTGAACGGGGAGCGGACCCCTTCCACGCCGATCACCAGATTGCGCACGCCCCGGTCCCGCAAAAAGAGGAGGTGTTCCTTGTGATGATTGAAGGGGAAGGGCCAGATCACGAAGTCGAGCCGGTGTTTTTTGAGGGTTTCGTTGAGATCGGGGCGGGTGTCCCCGATGTCGTAATGCGGGATGATGTCGAGGGCGATCTGCTGGGTCCAGAGGGCCTGGCCCAGGCTGCGGCTCAGATCAATCTGCGCTTCGGAGAAACGCTGGGCGAAGATCCACGACATCAGCCCGGCCACCGCGCGGATGCGGGTGCGGGTGATGATGCGGCTTCCGAGCATGACGGTCTGGCTCCCGCGGATGCGGCGCAGCAGCCCTTCGCTCTCCAGTCGTTCCACGGCCAGCGCCGCGGTATTCTGGCTGACGGCGAAGAACCGGGCGAGTTCCCGTGTGGAGTAGAAGGTCTGGTTCTGCCGGGTGCGGTATTCCAGGATGAGTTGCCTGAGGGTCTCGGCCACCTGTTCCACCTTGGGCCGCTCCGGATCGAGGGCTTCAAAGTGGGGGAGGGCGGTTTCAAGCGGAGGCAGGGAAAACTGGCTGGGGTAACGCGGCATGGAAGGGGAGGGGGGACTTCGCCGCGAGAATACCCCGGACCGGCGGGAGGAAGCAACTCCCGCGAGGCGGTGAAATCAAGGGGAGCCGGGCGATCTGTGCGATTACTGAACGGGTTGTTGAAGGCGCGATTTCCCGCTAGGCTCCAGCCTGCATGATTCCCCCGCCGTCATCGCTTCCGCCGTCTTCCAGAGGGTTTTCCCTTGTGGAACTGCTGGTGGTGATCGCGTTGATCGCCGTCATCATCGGCATTGGTTCCACCTCGTTCGGCGGCCACTCCGGCGCGACCCGGCTCACGGGGGCGGCGGTGCAGTGTGCCAACCTGCTTGAGAGCGCGCGGGACGCGGCCATCCTGCGGAAGAACCCGGTGGCCGTGGCGATTTTTCCCCCCGCCTCCGGGGAGCGCGCCGCGCTCACGGTCTTTGAATACCAGCCGCTCACGCAGGCGTGGGCCCGCGTCTGGCAATGGGAGCGGCTCCCTGCGGGGGTGGTGATGGATACCCATTACAACCCGGCCGCCAACAGCGCCGTGGCCGGGAACGCGCCGGAGCTTTCGCCCGCGCTTCCGGTGACCGATCGCGACGGGCAATCATACGCCCCGGGGCAGGCGGGCGGATACGCCTATCTGGTCTTTCTGCCCACGGGAGCGTTGTTGCAGCCGCATTCCCGCCCGGGGCGGTTGCGCCTTGTCGAAGGGGTGGCGGAAGCGGGGCAGGTGCGGCGAACGGGGCCTTCGGAGCAGTTTGTGGACCTCGTGGTCAACGCTTCCACCGGGCGGCTCAAGCTGGTGAAACCGGGAGAATCCTTCAGATGATGATGGAGGAGAGAATGCTTACGGCACCCAATGCCGCCCCGGCGCGGGCGGAGCGCTCCGGCGGGTTCAGCCTTGTGGAGGTGACGCTGGCGGTCGGCATCATGGCGTTCTCGCTTCTGGCGATCCTCGGGCTTCTTTCCATGGGGATGCAGGGCAGCCGCGAATCCGGGGAGGATACGGTGCTGGCCCTCGCCGCCCGACAGGTGGCCACATGGGGGCGCGCGCAGCCGTTTGCCACGCTGGCCGCTCTGGCGGAGGAGGAGGCGCAAGCCACGTTTTTCTTTGATGAACACGGGCTCCTGAGTCGCGACGCGGATGGCCTGCCGGTCACGACGGCGCCCGCCGATGCTCACTATCTCTGCGCGGTATCGGTGTGGGCTTCGGGTGTCTCTCCCCATCTGCTCCGGCTCCGGTATCGCTTTGAATGGCCGCTGGCCGCCCCCGCGGCGGCGCGGCAGAACCGGGTCATCGTCGCCAGCCGCGTCCATGAAGAGTGATGCATTTTCTCATCGTTCGGGGGCGTTCACACTGGTGGAGATGCTGGTGGCGATGACGATCCTTGCTTTCATCGTGACGATCCTGGCGCTGACGGCATCGCAGGCCAGCCGCATCTGGAGAGCCGCCGAGGCGGGCAACCAGCGCCGGGCCACGGGACGCGCGCTCCTCCAGTTCATGGCGCGCGACCTGGAGATGGCCCGGGTGCGGGCTCCCTATCCGGGAGAGGAAGGGGCCAACCTTCAGTTTGTCATCAGCGATCCCGGGCGGATCGGGGCCGGGCTGCTCAACCCTCATGCCGGGTTCTGGCAGGCTCCCGTGGCGATGGACCGGAGCCGGGGAGAGATGGCGGAGGTCGGCTATTTTGTCCGTTGGGATACCACCAGCGAGCCCGGCACGGCGCGGGCGCGGCTCTGCCGGTTGCTGGTGGACCCGGCGGAAACCGCCCTCTACCGCATTTATTCAAGCGATGCGGACGGGGTGCCGGCGCAATGGCCCGATGAAACGATTCTCGACACGATCGCCTCGGCGGACGCGACGGACGAGTACCGGGGCTGGTTCGCAGATGATGTGATCGCCCTCTGGCTGCGGTGCCTGGACCGGAACGGAGCGCCGATCGTACGCACCGCCGCGGGCGACGCGATCGGCGGGGGCTGGGGGTTTGATTCCCGCAAGGGGTACACCCTCGGCGGCACGGGCGGGACCCGCGCCGCCCCCGCCCTGCCCGCGAGCGTGGAGATCGTGCTCGTGAGTGTGGATGCCCGCACGGCGCGGCGGATCACGGCTCCGGTGGTGGCCGCTCCGGGCTCCCCGGCGGATTTCTGGAAGGATGAAACCACGCCGGGCAGCCTGGCTCATTTTCTGGCCGGGCTGCCGGAGGCGATCAAACCCGGCGTGCAGGTTTTCACCACCCGCGTCGATCTCAGGAACGCCCCGCTTTGATGATGAACCCGACCTCCGGCACCATTTCCCGAAAGAGCCGCAGGGCGGATGCGGATGCCGTTCGCGCCCGGGCTTCCGCCCTGGTGGTGACGCTCGCGGTGCTCGCGCTGGTGACGATCCTGAGCGTCGGGATGTTCAGCGTGGTGCGGCTGGAGCGGGTGAGCGCCCGCCGGGTGCTGGATGCCACGAACGCGCGGCTCCTGAGCGATATGGCCGCGGATCACGCGCTCTCACTCATTCGCGATGCGATCTCCGCCGCGGAAGCCACCGTGCCCGCCGCGACGGCGGGGGAGCGCCGGTTCTGGGTTTCCCAGCCGGGGCGGATCACCGTCTTCCATGCCGACGGCAGCGTGGATGCCGATGCCACGCGCGAGCTTTACTCCACGGCGTCGGACCCCGACGCGCCGACGGTGGACCTCAACGCCGCCCCTTTCGGCGGGACGCACCCGATCCTGACCGATGGCGGTACCGGCGCGGCTCCGGTGCTGGCCGTGCCGTGGATCAACGTGATCGCCGATCCGTCCGCCCCCGTTTCGGCCACGAACCCGATCGTGGGCCGGTACGCCTTCTGGGTGGATGATGAGACGACCAAGATCAATATCAACACGGCGGACGGCACGGGGAAGGGGACGGATGCCAGCTTCGGCGCGGGAACCCCGGCGGAAGTGAGCCTGGAAGCGTTGCTGACGAACTCCGGGACGCTTTCGCGGGCGGAGGCGGAGGCGATCGCCATCCGTAGCGGGGCCCGTTACGAGGCGGGAGCCTCCACGCGTCCCTTTAACAGCGTCCGGGAAATCCCGCAGGCCGGGGCGCTGCCCGCGGAGGTTTACGAGCGGAACTTTCAGGATCTGAGCGCTTACAACCGCGCCCCGGATCTCAACCTCTTTGGCGAGCCGAAGATTTACCTCGCCACCGCCATCCCGTCCGCCGACCTCTCCACCAATACCAATCCGGGCAGACTGGCCAAAGGGGCCAGCACACCGCTGAGCCTGTTGACGGGCCCTTATGCGGCGATCGACCCGAACCCGGCGGTCAAGCCGGGGATGAGCTCGTTCTACCCGCTGATTCAGGAGACGGCCCGACCGCTCAACTGGGCCTACCCGAGCAGCGGGAAGGGCGTGGCGAATTCCCAGTTGCCCGCCTGGCAATACATTTCCCAGGGCGACACCAAGACGACCACGGTTCACCTGCCCCAGTTCTTTCGGGATGACTTGCAGATCTATGTCGCGGCTTCGCAGGCCTACCTTGATCATCCGGCCCGCGGTTACCCGGACGGATCGCTCGATTACGAGATGGGGATGCGGATCGCCCGCTACCTCAAGGGGTGGAACAGCCAGGGGCAGCCGATCCGGTGGCCCGGCTTCCCGGGGAGCGGCACGGGCGGGTTTGCCGCGAAGTACACGGACCGGCAGATCGACGACATCACCGTGCAGATTCTCTCCCTGCTCAAGCAGACCCACATTGACCATTACTATAACTACACCCTTCCGTATTACATGCCTTGGGGGTTTATCAGCGGCAAGCCGGTGCGCGGGGCGAGCCGGGGGCCACGGTTGACGGAGGTGTTTCTTAAGGTCACCACGATTGCCGGGGACCCGCCGCAGGCCCGTTTCCAGATCGTGACGGAGTTCCTGCTGCCGAAGGAGCTTGGCGGCTATGACCTGAGCTTCGGCGATCTCAACGGCTGGACGATCCGTGCGAATTTCAAGGATTGCGCCGAGCATACCGACGCCACCGTGACCGGGCCCGCGCCGCTGGGCGGCTATTGGGCGGATTCGCTCCTGCGGATCACCGATCAGAACGGGGAGCTGGCGGGGATCGACCTCTTCGGCAATGCCGCGAACAAGCCGGACCCGGATCAGGACAAGGCCGCGCTCTATCATCACCCGTGGGCGTTGCAAGACCCGCTTTCGCCCCATCACCCGACGGATAACCCGTATCTGGGCACCGGGATCGAGACGGCGAATACCTATTTCGGCTACCCGGTTTTTGTCTTCAACCGGGCCATGCCCGGAGCGCCGAACGATTTCAAACGGTGGAAGCTCGGCGATTATCTCGGCACCCCCAGCAGCAACGCGAACCACGCCCGGCCGATGCGGAGCGGCACCACGGCGATCACCCTGCACGGGGGGCTGACGATTGCGATCACGGAACCCTCCAAGCGCCCGGTGGAGGCGGTGCCGATCGACAGCGTGCGTTCGCCCCGGCTTTTCCCGGTCTCGGAGCAGGAGCGGCAGCGGTTGCTCGAAGCGGTCATCCCGATCCCGGGGAGCGAGGAGGAGCGGACGATCCCGATCCCCGGCACGCGGGTTTTCCACATGCAGGTGGCCGACCCGATGGTCAACCAGTTCCCGGGCGACTGGCACGGGAGTGTGCTGGAAGACCCGGGCTCGCCCGGAATCACGATCCCGGCGAAGGTCTGGACGACGTCTGAGGGCCGTTCCTGGTACACGGATGGATTGAACACCATCGCGATGCCGCACGACGGGGCGGATCCGCAGTCGATCTGGTGGCCGGAACAGGGTGTCGGCATTCCCAAAAGCCGCCGCTTCGCCTCCGCCGGGCATCTGCAATACGTGCGGACCGGCGTGATGCCGGACCCGGAGGCGGAAGCCCGCCCGCTGCGGGAGCAGAAAGGGACGCCCTGGCGGATGCTCAACTTCTCCCCCTCCGGTGCCGCCAGCCAGAAAACGGACGGGGGAGAGTCGTACCCGGACTGGGCGCTTCTCGATCTCTTCACCGCCCCGGCGGTCTTTCAGCCGCTGGGCGATCCCCTGCCTGAGCCGATCGTGCGGACGTGGGGCGGCGCGACCGCCGGGAGGATCAACCCGAACGCCATTCTCCACCCCTTCGGCCTGGCCCGCACGCGCCCGCTGGAGGCGTTGTTCCGCGGGGTGCCGGTCTCCACCGCCTACGACGCATCGAACGAGCCGGAGGCGGAGCCGGTGGACGCCGCCGCGCTGGCGCAGGCCGTGGTGGCGTACCTGCGCGGTCTGGACCGGCCCCTGATGCTCCCGGGCGAGATCTGCAACGTCCCCGCCGTGGCGGCTTGCCTCTATAACGGGGCGGAGGAGAGCCGTTCGCGCAACGACCTCGTCCGGCAGACGGTCGGCAACCTGACCACCCGCAGCAATACGTTCACCGTCTGGGCCGCCGGGGAGGCCATCCGCAAGAAACCGGGCAACCCCGATCATGGCGCGTTCGAACCGGGGGATGCCATCGTGGGGCGCAGCCGGACCCGTTATGTGGTGGAGCGTTACCTCGACCCGGGGAGCGACGGCGTTTATGGAAACTCCCTTGATCCCGGGCCGGACGGGGTGGTCAACACGCCGGATGACCCCGTCACCGCGCCCGGAGGGGCCCACCCGACGATGAGCTACCCCCTGCCGTACCGATACCGGATTCTCTCCGTCTCACAGGTGGAGTAGACTTTTCTTTTTTCCATTCCGTTTTTTCCAATCCCGATGATGAAAGCGATCTTCTCCACCCTTGGCCTCCTCCTTCTCCTCACGCTCCCGCCGCTTTCGGCGCAAACCCCGCCGGGGAAGCCGCTGGCCAGCGTGGCCACCGAGTGGCGGGGGGTGCATTTCGATATTGCGGAAATCCTCCGGCTCGACGGGGAGCGCATTCTCGTGGCCGTGCGCGTGCGCGGGGACGCCACGGCCAAAAACCCGACCCGGATCAGCGGCGCGGACCGGAGCAGCCCGGAGAACCCCGGCGATATCGAATCCTTCACGCTGGCGGAGGCAACGCTCACCGACGAGGGGAGCGGCCAGTCTTTCACCGCGGAGAGCGGCGTGCCCGGAAGCCCCTTCTGGGGAGAACCCTCCATTATCGCCACGGTGCGGCCCAATACCTGGTTCCAGCTCGCCGTCTGCTTCAAGGTGCCGCGCCCGCCGCAGGCGACTCCGGGCGGCAAGCCGGTGGAGCAGAAGGTGACGTTTCACCTTCCCCGGGCGAAAGGGCCGATCAAGGGGGTGACGCTGCCGCCGCCGGGCGAATCCTCCAAGGGGAAGACGCCGTAGGGAGCGCGCCGCCCTTGGGGTTACCGGCGGCGTCCCCCCTCCCGCCCGCCGCCGCGGAAGCCGCCGCCTTCGGGCCGCTGGCGTTGCTCGCGTGAGATGCCTTCGCGGCGATTGGCGGCGTCGCGCCCGAGCTGCCGGGAAACCTCTCTGGAAGGTTCCCGGGAGGCGGGGCGGGAGGCTTCCCGGTTGAGGTACTCATCCCGCTGCGCCCGCTGCTGACTGAAGCGTTGGTCACCGCTCTGGAGCGATTCCCGGTTTTGCCGGGTGCGGTCCCCGGCGGATTGGGTGGATTGGGCGGATTCCGTGCCCGGGGTCTGCGCCCGGCGGTTTTCCCCGGTGGTTTCGCCCGTGCGACGCGGTTCCCGGGCGGTCCGTTCTTCCGCGGTGGAGCGGCGGGTCGCCTCGTCGCCGGTGGAGCGGCCGGAGGCGCTTTGCGGGTTCTCCTGTTCCCGGGAGCGCGTATCGGATTTGGAAGAATTGTCCGGGCGTTCCGGGCCCTCGACGGAGTTCCAGTCTCCGTCGTCGTACTTGGCCCAGTTTCCATCCTCGTCCCGGCGGTAGACGTTGCCGTCGTGTCCGGCGTAGAAATCGCCGTCGTGGTGCGCGGTGCCGCCGGAGTGGTTTTCCGTCTTCCATGCGTGGCCGCCGCCTTCCGATCCCTGCCAGGCGACCGCGCCGCCGTTTTCGTTCACGACGTGGCCGGTGCGCAGCCAGTCGTCCCCGCGTTCCACGGCGCTCGTTCCCCACTGGGAGTATCCGTTGTAGTTCTGTTGCGTGGCCCACGCGGTGTCGGTGCGCGGGTTGTACCCGGCGGCCCAGGTGCTCGAACCGTAGGGGGTGGTGACCCGGGCGGCCCGACCGTAGTTGCCGGTCTGCGGGTTGTACCAGGCGGCGCTGCCGGTGGAGCCGTAGGGGCCGTAATAGCGACCGCCGACGGCATAGGTGCCATTCGCCGTGTAGACCGCCGCCGTCCCATAGGTGGCGGGCCACGGATAGTAGACCGGCACGGCACCGCCCCGGACGACATAGGGCGGGTAATAGTAGCCGGTGCCCCAGACGAGGACGGCTCCGGTGGCCACCCCGGCCACGTAGGCTCCCTCGTAGCCGGAGGTGTAGCTACAGACCACCACGTCCGCGCTCTCCCCCGGCCCGGTCGTCACGTAGACGACCCGGTGGACCGGATACGAGGGCGGGATGGTGTAGATCACCGCGGGCACGCTCGTGCAGATCACCCACGGGCCGCCCGGTGTTCCGGAGACGAACCAGACGCCGTTCTGGCAGAGGTAGTATTTCTGTTCGAGCCGGATCACATCCGCGCTGGTGTTGGTGGCGTAGGCCATCGGGGTTCCCTCGATCGGCGCGAAGACCGGTTCGCCGCCGTAGACCGCCTTGGCCTTGGCCTCCGCTTCCCTGACCTTGACGACCGCCTCGCGCGGGATGGAAGCCAGCAGCACGGCGTCGGCGGCTTCCGGGGTGCCGGGCACGGCGGCGAGCACTTCGGCGTAGTCGCCGTCCCGGGGGAGCCTGCGGAAATCCTCCGGCAGATCGTTCCCGGCGTAGCTCCAGGGCCCTTCCCATCCCGGTGCGCGGAACCAGCGGCCGCTGGTCAGGAAATAGAGGGTCTTTCCGAGGCGGAAAACGTGGCTCTCCGTGTTGCGGGCCGCGCTCAGCCCGGTCCCCGGCACCTCTTCCCAGACGGGGGTGCCGCCGAAAACGATCAGCTCGGCCGGGACGTCGGAGAAAACGATCTGCGGCACGCCCCGCTTCCTCGCCTCCTCAAGCCGGGGCGGGATCTGCTTTTTCACATGCTCCCACTGATTGCCCTCCGGCAGATGGGAAAGGAACGCCGGCAGTTCGCCGGAGAGATTCCACGGGCCTTCGAACTGGCGGGTGTTGTACCAGAAATCACCGCAGAGCAGATGGTAAAGGGAGGTCTGCCTGTCGAAGAAAAGATCCCAGTTGGCGTTGACGACGAATTCTCCCTTTCCCGCCGGGGCCAGCACCGGCTTTCCTTCCACGAGGAGGAGCGCCGCGGGCTGCGGGCTCATCACGATGCGCGGCGGGTCCATCCTGAGGGTCAGCGGCCTGGCCTGGTGCTCCAGCCCGGCGCTCAGCCGGTCGAGCGAGACGCTCAGCGTGCGCCTGGGAAAAACCTTGCGGAAAAGCGCTTCGGTGGGCGGCACTTCCGGCTCCGGCAGCGAGGGGAAGCGGACGCTGGTGAGCTTGATCCCGCCGATCCGGACGGTGCGGGTTTCAAGGTTCGTGGCGGTGGCCCCTTCGATCTCCATGACGCCGATCACCGGTTTTCCCTTGCCCGGTGTCATGACGAACGCGGCCCGGGCCTTGAGCAGCCGGGAGTTTTCCCAGGCGTCCACCTGGGGCTGGTAAATGGTGAGCAGGACTCCCTGCGAAGTGACGTCGCGGGGCCAGCCCGGAGCGGCGGCGGATGGCGCCTGCGTTGGCGCCGGGGCGGCTATGGCGGTGATGACCGGGGCGGCGGTGCCGATCATGCCCGATGCCAGGAGAACCAATGGAAGTTTCATGCGCATTGGCGGCACGATAGCATGCCGCGGTGAAACGCCAATAGCCTTTCGATGAAAAGGGGCTCCCGATTATTTTCCGAAGGCGACCGCGAAGGCTCTGGAAATCCTGAACCAAAACCCGAGTCAGGCACCCTGCCGGCGTGATGGCGCCGCCGGTGCGCGGCGGGCGGCAGGGTGTGGGGTTCAGGATGAAAACGTGGGGAGCCCCTCCGCCACCGATCCGCAGAGGCGGACGAGCGCCTTGAGGGTTCGCCGTTCCCGGACGGCCTGAAAAGCCTCGGCCAGGGTATCGAGGGTGAAACCGGTTTCGGTATCGAGCCAGAGCGTCGGGTCGAGCCGGCCGGAGAGACACGCTTCCGACACGCGCTGATGGGTCTCCGCCTCGTCATAATCCCCCGGCGGGTGAAGGGTGAAGGGGTGGCGGCTCCGGAGCGGGTTCAACTGGAAGTGCCCGTAGTCATCGAGCCCGTAAAGCGCGTAATGGCCCCATGGCTTGAGGTGGGGCAGGAGGGATTCCATCATCTCCCGCTTCCCGATCGCGTCCAGAATGAAATCGAATCCCTCCGGGCGTATCTCCCGGAGCCGCTCACCGAGGTCGGGCGAACGGTAGTCGAGGTAGTGGCTGACTCCCACCCGGGTTTCGGCCATCTCCCGGAGCCGCGGCGAACCGATCATGACCAGTGGGTCCACCCCCTCGTTGGCCGCGTGGCAGGCAAAGCTCAGGCCATTGCCGCCGGAGCCGACAATCAGAACGGAATGGCCCGGGCGAATGCCTCTTCGTAACAGGTACGAGTATGTCTCCCGCCAGGTGATGAAGAGCGGAGCGATGCGGGGATCGATCCCCGTCGGCAGGATCTGATGAACCCGGAAGGCTTCCCATTGCGAAGCGGGCATTCCGTCGGCTGCCATGGCCCAGTGATCCTTGGCGATCCCGTATTCGGCGAATCCGCCCCAGGTGACGCTGATGCCAAGATCGGGCCGGGGCGGCATCCCGACCCGGGTGACGAGATCGCCCACGCGATAATGGCGTACCTTCGGGCCGATTTCGATCACCCGGCCGATGGATTCATGCCCCGGTACGGTCGGCAGTGGGCCGATCCACGGGAATGAGCCGTCCAGAATGTGGGAATCGGTTCCCGAACAGATGGTGCCCCAGAGCAGTTCGCAGACGACTTCGTAGTCCCCTGCGACCGGAACGGGCAGGTTTTCGAGGGTCAACCGGCCGGGTGCCTGAATCAGAGCCGCTTTCATCGCTTACCTGCCGGTCCTCCGCGGTGTTACGGGTTTCATTTTACAGCGTCCCCTGTCCTTTGTAGCCTTCCGGATGGGCCAGAAAATACCCCAGCCCGACCGGTTCTCCGAAAGGCCGGAAGGGAACCCGGTCCGCGATTTCCCGGAGCCGACAGAGCACTTCCGCCGGGAGCGCCCCCTTCCGGACCGAGGCGATGTTCTGGGTCGCCTCCGCCCGGGAGCGGGCTCCCATCAGGACGCAGTGGACGTCCGGATTGGAGAGGACGAAGCGGATCGCCAGCTCCGGCAACGGCAGGCCGGTCTCCTCCACATAGTCGTAGAGTTCATGAAGCTGTTGCCGCCTCGCTTCGGAGAGCCAGTAAGCGTGCGGCGAATCAATCGTCTCCCGGTAACACCGGGCCAGGGCTCCCTGCTGCAAGGGAGAGCCGACGATGATCCCCATCCCTTGCGACTTCGCGGCGGCGAGAACCTCGTGCTCCGCTTCGCGCCAGAGGAGGCTGTAGTTGAAGGCGGTGAGCACCACGTCGAACTTTCCGCTCCGGCAGAGATGGGCCATTTCCGTCGTGGTCGTCCCGCCCAGCCCGGTGTAGCGGACCTTTCCTTCCGATTTCAACTCATCAAGAAGCTCCAGAACCGGTCCCTCCACCGTGAGCGGGTCGGTCCACCAGTCGTACTGTTGCGGGCGATCGGGTTCATGGACCATCAGGAGATCGATCGTTTCCCGCTTCAGGAGCTGAAGGCTCCGCTCGAACGACCGGCGCAGGCACTGCTTGTCCCGCGGATCGAACGGCTCCGGCTTTCCGCCGAGTTTCGTTGAGAAAATCACGGCCTGGCTCCGCTCGTTGAGAACCTTTCCGAGCACTTCCTCGCTGTCGAAGTACGTCGGCGCGGTATCGAAATAATTGACGCCGTTCGCCAATGCCGTTGAGACGGTGGCGGCGGCCTCGGCGAGCGCGGCGGCGTTGGAATTGACAAACAGACCGCCAAAGCCAAGCCGGCTTACGGCGAGGCCGGTTCTTCCCAGAGTAACGGTATTCATGGTTGATCCAAAAAAAATCGGTGAAGTGACGCTCCGCCGTTTCGGGTGGGGCTACGGTTGCGCTTTTCGGGGATTGGCCGCCGTTTGTCAACGGGAGGCTCTTGCACATTGGCGCATTGAAAACTCCGGGCTTTCGCCGCGGGGAAGGGGCCCGGAATCGCCGAAAGCCTGTCGCCATCAACCCAATCGCGCTGTTCCCCATCGTATTAAAAGCCTTGCTTTCCAAAATGAAACGTTTGCACAATGGTGCATGAGTCGGATTTCCATTCGGGATATCGCCAAGAAACTCGGCCTTCATCACAGTACCGTCTCCCGCGCCCTCCGCAACGATCAACGGATCTCCGCCAAGGTCCGCGATCAGGTGAACCGGGCGGCCGGTGAACTCGGGTACAGCCCCGATCCGATGCTTTCGGCCCTGATGGTTTACCGGTCGGGAAAGATACCCAACCAGAGCTTTCGCGGCACGCTCGCCCTGATCACCAATTATCCGACCCGGGACGGCTGGCACCAGTATGAAAAGATCGGTTTCCACATCGGGGCCTCCCGGCAGGCGAAACAGCTTGGATATTATCTGGATGTCTTCTGGCTTCATGAGCCGGGCATGACGACCCGCGCCTTCAACCGGATTCTGGTCGCGCGCAATGTTCAGGGGCTGATCTTCATTCCCCAGCCCCGTTCGCACGCCCATATCAATCTGGAATGGGAGCGCTTTTCGGCGGTTCGCTTCGGCCCCACGCTGGTGCACCCGCAGTTGCGCATGGTGGACAGTGATCACTTCCGGGGAATGGCGATGCTGATGCGCCAGTTGAAGCGGCGGGGATACCGGAACCCCGGGTTCGCCTGCCAGCCGCGGGTCGATGAATCCATCAGCCGGCAGTGGAGCGCCGCATTCTGGGCGTACCGGATCAATCCCCATAAGACGCCCCCCATTTTCATGCCCAGGGAGTGGGGCTTTGCGGCGTTCAAGGCATGGTTTCAAAAACACCAGCCCGATGTGGTCGTTTCCCATACCGAAGACATCCTCAAATGGCTTGGGCAGATGAAGCTTCGCGTGCCGGAGGATGTTGGATACGCGATCACGGCGTGTCACGGGGGGCCCGCCTATTGCAGCGGCGTGGATGAAAACAACGAACTGATCGGCGAGACGGCGGTCAATGTCGTTGTCGCGATGATCAACCGGGGGGAACGGAGTATCCCCACCTACCCGATGACCACCCAGGTGGTCGGTTTCTGGCACGAGGGAACCACCCTGCGAAAAGCCTGATTTCCGGGGGGATGCGCCAATGTGCATGATGTTTCTATCGCCAATGCGCCCGGGGATTTCGGAACATCCCGGTTGTCTTCACAGGCCCGCCTGCCCGGGTTCAATCAGGAAGCGGGCAGCGGCGGTCTGCGGGGACGAAATGGATTCATCATGGCCAGTAAGGCACTCGCAATCGACCCTGACCCGGTGACACCCCGCCCTTTTCTCGGGTTGGGGTGCCAGATGCATGCGGATATTTTTGACGAGGTCAATCAGAGGGCGGGAGTGGACGAGGAGGATCACCGGCTGATTCTCCGGAGGATGCAGTATATCCAGCCGGCGATCGCCCGGATGCACGTCCACCTGCACTGGTTCGATCATCTGGAGAACGGGGGCGAGCCATCCCTCTCCTATCAGGCTGTCATCCGGCAGCTTGAGCGCCTCAAATCACTGGAGACGCAGGTCAATCTGGTGCTGGAGACCCCTTCCCCGTGGAACGGTGTGCCGATGGAGCCGGTGGTCGGGCGGTTTGTGCGTCATCTCAGGCATCTGATCTGTGAGGAGAAGGCTTCCCATATCCGGTGGTTTGCCCTCTGGGGGAATCCCGATCATACTTTTGGGCACGATTCGCCGCTCGCCCGGCGTCTGTTCAAGGGGGTTCCCTCTCCGGCAAAATGGGAGGATTATGTCCGTCTCAACCGGTTGGCTTACGAAGGGGTCCGCAAAGCCGGGCTTCCCGTAAAACTGGTCGTCGTCGAAACGATTTGCGGTCCCCTCATGCGACGGGAACGGATGGAACTGGCGCTCGAAGCGTTCGGCGATCTGGATGTGGCTTACAGCTACCACAGCTACAGCAACGAGGGGGAACTCGGCAACAACGCCAACCCCGACTACTATTACCACGGAATGGAAGAGGAAGCCCGCCGGTTCCGCGAGCTTCTCGGCCCGGGGCGGGAATTGGTTGTCTGGGAGTTCAACACCTCCGGCGTCGTCGGTTACGGTTCCACGTTTGCGGGAGTCGGCCCGCAGGGGGAGGACCGGATTTCATCCGTTCGGGGCGCGGTCGAGATGACGGACAAGGTGCTTTCCGCCATGATGGCCGGGGTCGATGGGTTGAGCCTCTGGTGCCTGCATGATCTTTACGAGAGCGAGTGCGAGTCCGCCCGCCTCATCGAGTTCGGCCTCTGGCGCTTCAAGCACCAGCACTGGTATCCCCGGCCGCTTTACCACTACTACGCCTGCCTTTGTAACCTCTTCCGCCCGGGCGCGGTCATTCATGCCGTTGAAAATCAGCCTGACGGAATCCGGGCCGTCGCCGCCTGCCGGGAGGGAAACAAGGTGGTGGCGGTATTGAACCATAGCGAACGGCATCTGGAGGTCTCCTGTTGTTTCCCTCCCAACCCGCGGATTTACCGCGTCTGGCCGAGCCAGTTTTCCCCGGCGGCGGATCAGCCGTTCCACCTCGACCGACCGGCGGAGCAGGGCAACCACGCCGTTGACCTGATGCTGGAGCCCGGCGAACTCTCCATCTTTACGTGGGGCGAGGGCTGAAGCCTCCTCTGTTCCTTCGCTGACCTCGCGACCCTACGATCCCGCAGGCGGCGATGAATCCCGCCGTTTCTGAACCGTTGCCCGAACGTTCACCGGGTCGCGGTGTTCCAATCAGGCCAAGATTCGCCAAACGCCAAAAACCCGGGACGGCTGTCCCGGGTTTTTGTGATGACAATCTCTGGCCTGTGGGCCTACGGCTTCTTTGCCTGATTGGAGACCAGCTCGACTTTCAGCTCACCGAGAGCCGCTCCATGCTTGCCGAACATGCCGATGTAGAGTTTTTCACCCTTTTTCACCGGGATGTTTTCCACCACGACAGGAATGTCTATTTCCATATGAACCGGCTCACCCTTGTTGCTGGTCAACTCCGTATCGTGCAGAATCTCCCGCTTCTGGTTGAGGATATGGAAATGGCTGATCGAGCTGAACCCACCGTTCCGTTCCAGAATGCGGCTGCGCACCGTGACCACCCCATCCACCGGGCTGACCCATTCCAGCAGGGCCACTCCATGCGTTTCGGCTTTGCCCACCGGCGGGCGAATCCTGAGGACGGTCTTTTCCTTGTCAAACCGGCTCTTGTTCCACGCGATCGACGAGCTACAGGTGCCATTGTTGAAAAAGCCGATCGCATGGGGATGAGGGTAAACCATCGGTTGATATTTCTCGTGCTTGATGAGATCGGCCTCTTTGGGCTGACTATCCCACCGATAGAACCAGACTTCGCTTTCCTTGCTGTCCTTCTGCGGATTGGCTTTGATCTTGCCGGGAATGCTTTCCGCGAGGTCCCAGACAAAACCGGGGTCGTAGTACGGCGGTTTCTGGGTCGGATCGGTCTTGGCCAGGTATTCCTGAAGGTTGGTCATCCCGTCCTCGTCCGGATCGGCGTTGGGATCGGCGTCCGTGGCCGTGCTGAAGTCGCGCCATTTGCCAAACCAGTACATTTCAAACCAGTTGGGCAGCCCGTCATTGTCGTCGTCGCCGTAGAAGTTGTCCTGCGGGTAGGGGTGATCGGGGTAGTCTTCCTTCCAATACTTTTCATCGTTGGAGGAGACGCTGTACCAGGTCGGGTCGGCCCGGTAGGGATGATCCGTGATGAATTCCCGGGTCTTGAGGCTCTGGACCACTTTGCCGTCCCGGACGATCTCCGCCTGAGCGTAGCCGACGGGGGCTTCAAAGCGGAGTTCGGTCATCCCCGCGCCTGCTTCCTGCTCGGCGTTGCCGACGCGGACTTTCCCCGGTGCGGTGAGGAGGGTGACCACCTGAATCTCTTTGCTGCCGCCGCCGCCGGAAAAGGGAAACGCCTTGCCGCCGATGCTGGGGCGATAGAAGATAAAGATCTGGTCTTCCTTGATCTCCGGCGGTTTGCCGCTCTTCCACCAGTCCGAGAAATAGCGGTTGACCCCTTCCATGCCATAGTTGGTGGCGCGGGTCGGGGCGAGGCTGGTGTGTTCACCGTAGTCGTTCCAGGTGGCAAACTGAATGAGCGTGGCATTCTGGTTGATGGCGCGTTCCCAGGTTTCGCGCAGTTTGCTGATTCCGAAGACCCCTCCTTCGGTATGCCAGCCGATGTTGTGGTACTGATACCAGACGGCGGGTGCCCATTCGGCCCCGTTGGCGCGGACGGCTTCCGACATGCCTTGCATCAGTTCCTTGCTCCGCGTTACGGTATTGAGGTCGATGAAATTACCGATGGCTCCGAAGTAACCGGCGAGCTTCGGCGCTGCTTCCAGAATGGTTTTGGACGAAGACTTTTTCGGGATCGCCTTGGCCCCCTGAAGCAATTCGGAAAAATCGAAGTAGAAATAGAGCGGTTCCCCGGCGGCTTCCTCGACTTGTTTGTAGAGGCCGATCAGGGCGTCCTGCCCTTCCGGCGTGGCGAGCGAAGGAATCTTGGCTCCGGCGGCGATGCCTTGACCCTGATAAGTGAAGATGAGCGGTTTGCCGTCGCGTCGCGCGAGGTTCGGGCTCTTTCGGTGCTTTTCAAGCATGTAGTTGACGGCTTCCTTGTAGGCTTCAAAGCGTGATCCCCCGGGCATGCTCCACGGGTCAATGCAGATGGTGACCTCAAACGGGTATTGACCGGCTTCCGCCGCCGCGAAGAGGTTGTTGAGCGAATCCTTGGCGGATTGGCCGCCTGCCCAGGTGTCGATCGCAAAGCCGTTGATCCCCGCCCGGATGGCGCGGCGGATTTCGATGTCGGCGGCTTCAACGCCATTGAGAGCCTTGGTCATATCCGGGACGAGCGGCCAGGTCTTGAAGCGGCCTCCCTTGCGGGTCATGTCGCCCTTGGAATTATGGCGGAAGCCTTCGCGTTCGCTCTTGTCCTTGAACTGGTGAAAGAAGATCGGGCCGGTGCCTGCGGGGAAACAGCCCATGTAGTGAGCGAAGATCTTCCGCGGGCGTTCGCTTTTGGCGTTCCCCTGCCCGGCTTCGTCCGCCCAAATCCCGGAGAAGGGAAGGGCGAGGGCGATCAGCAGGAGAAGGAACGATGGTCGGGAACGGGACGTGTATTTCATTGGGTTCGTAAGGAGAGTCTGCGAGAGAGGGGGCCTATTGTTTTTCCAGTTGGCGGTAACCCGCTTCCGGCAGGGCGACGCGGAAGCCGATATAGATATAGCCGGGATAGCCGGGGTTGTTGAACTCCCGGTTGGTGACCCGCTGGTCAAAGCCATAGTAACCCCATGACCCGCCCCGGATGGAGCGGTAGCGGATGACGCCGGAGGCTTCGTCCTTGAGGTTGATCGGGTCTTTTCCTTTCGTTTCGGGGTTTGGGATAAAGACATCGGCGCACCATTCGCTCACGTTACCCGCGAGGTCCATGATGCCGTCCCGGCTGGCCCCTTGCGGGTAGGAACCGACGGCGGTCGTGCCGGAGAGGCCGCGTCCGTGAAGGGCGTCTTCGAAGTTCAATGCCTGCTTGAGGGCGAACTGCCCGTATTCAGGCGTCGGTTCCTCATTGCCCCACGGGTAACGGCGGGTTTCCCCCCTTCCGCTCGCCGCGTATTCCCATTGGGCTTCCGTCGGAAGGCGGTAACCGTTGCTTTCGGGAAGAATCTCCCAGGTCTTTTCATCGTAGGCGGGCGAAAGCTGATGCCGGGCGGAGAGCCAGTTGCAGTATTTCGCCGCATCGGTCCATGCGACGTAGATGACGGGATCGCTGTCGCGCCAGGAGAAGTCGTCCCGCATGGAGCGATGGGCCGGGTCAAAGGCTTCATACTGGGCATTGGTGATCTCGAATTTTCCGATGGCGAAGGTCCCGACGGTCACCTCCCGCACCGGGGCTTCATCCGGGTGAGCGTCCGCGCTTCCCATCTTGAAGCTCCCGCCGGGGATCGCGACCATCTCCACCCGGTTCTCCGGAGTGGCTTCGGGGCTTTTCACCGGGTCCACCGGAATGATTTCGATGGATTCGATGGTGACCCCGCCCCGATCGACCCGCCACGGATGGGACTGCTTCTCCCGGGTCTCCGGCGCATGAACGGAAAGCTGGAGGTAGCTGCTTTTCTCAAAGAGGGACCAGAGGAAGGAGATGGTTTTCTTCTCCTTGCCGGTTGGCGGAAAGAACGCGGGGATGTGGTGCGGCGGGGTTCCTTTTTCCGCTGTGTGGGCTCCATCGGCCTGAAGGGTCAACCGGGATTCCGTGGCTTCCGGGTTCCGGTAGGTGATGCGGAGATTGTACGTGCCGGTCTTGAGGTCCTGAAGCGGAAGCTTCAGGCCGCTTTCATGCGCATGGGTGATCGCCACGCTCTTTCCTTCGCGCTTGGCATCCCCGAGGAGTTGAGCATCCGCAAGGGAGAGGCTCCGGCCCTTGCCGACGACGGCTCCGCCGGTCCATGTCCGGTTGGAAAGGTGAAGGCCGTTCATGCTGTTTTCCTGGGTGGCTTCGGCGACGATTTCCTTGCGCCCGTCCACCTCAAGCAGCTTCTTTCCCTTGCGCGAAAGGGTGAAGTGCGGCACGCCGGGGGCCATCGGCACGGCGGCATGGTGAACGCCGGGGGCGTGGGTGAATGTCTGCTTTTTCCCGCCGATTTCCACCGTCAGGTCAGCCGGGGCGGTGAGGAACGTGGTGACGTAGATGTTGTCTTCCACGTCGTCGTGGATCTGATCCACCCGGTGGCCGTCGGTCCGGATGTCGATCCACGCTTCCTTGCGGTGGTCCCACGCTTTCGTAAGCGTGGAGGGACGGTTCCGGTAGGTGAAGTAAATCTTGTCCTGCGTGATCTCCGGAGCGGCGCCGGCCTTGAACCAGGCGGCGTAGTAACCGGTGACATCCAGGAACGATTCGTCCCGCGAGAAGAGATACTGCTCGCTCATCGGCGGGTAGGCCCACCGGTAGGGCATCAGGTTGGAGTCTTCCTGATAATCGCTCCAGGTGACGATTTCCACCCAGTCCGCACTGTCCCGGATGATTCCCCGCCAGACGGCATCATAGCCGGAGAGGCCGCGGAAATCGCGGAGGTTCGGGCTGTTGAAGGCGGGAGCCACCCCGGCCATGTAGACCTTGCCGAGTTCCTGCGTGATCTTGCGGGCGCTGGCGTTGGTGCGGATGATTTCCGCCGTGGTGCCATCGGCGGCGAAGTAAAAAATGCCGTTCATCCAGTCGTTCCCGGTGAAGAAACGGCGAACGGTCTGGCTGCTCCAGTTTGCGGGGAACTTCGGCGGAAAGACAAAGGGAACAAAGAAGACTTCCTTGCCCGCGGCTTTGAGTTGGTCGATCGGATGCTTGTAGGTGGCCGGTTGGCCCGCCCATGCCGAGAGAACGGCCTTGTCATCGTGCCTGAACTGGTTGGGATGGTCCCCGAACCGTTTGACCATATCGACCACATTGGGGCTTTTGGCTCCCGGCCCGTTGGCGTCAGGGGAGAAGAAGAGCTTGAACCCGGTGCCGAGTTCCTGAGCGGCGGCATACATGCGGGTGGCGGCGCTGACGTAGTTGTGTTGATCGTTGTCCGGGTTCCAGTCGCCCGCGTTAAGGGCGAAGCCGTCGATGCCGTGGCGTTGCGCCAGCTCGATCTCGCGTTTGTAGAAATCGGTGTCCCCGAAAAAGCAGACCATGTAATGGGCAAAGACTTTCTTTTCCGGCTTCGCTTGTTCACTGGCAGGCTCCTTGGCAGGTTCCTGTGCATGAGCTGACAAGGCGAGGGTCAGGCAGGCGCTTGCGATGATCGGGGTTGCTTTGGGGAAGGGGAGGGGTTTCATCGTATGGGAAAAGGGGAGGGAGGAGAATGGAAGTCCGGGCGGCAGCATGAAACAGGCGATGATCACTCCGCGACAAGGATTTCATGCTCATTGGTGCATCCGCTTTTTTCGCTGCAAGGGAGCCCCCTTGCCGATGCGGACAAGAACGTGAAATCAGGCCGGAACGCCGGTTTGTTCGATGCAAAAATCGGAGGAAGCGATGCCATCAAAGGTTTCCTTGGAAAGGTTGACCGTGACGATGGTCCCGTTGGAGTAGCGGGTTTCATGGACCCCGGCGCTCAGTTCCCGGCGCGCTTCGATCCAGCTATCGGCGAGGGATGCCCGGAGCCGGTCGTCGCCGTAGTGCAGGGCGTACGCTTTCTTCAGGCGTTCCCGGGCGTTTTCAAAGGGAGCGATCCCGAAGGGCGGGGCGGGACGAAGGGAGACCTCCGCCACGGGGACGAGCCCCCAGTCCAGATGATGCAGGGCGGTGCCGCCGATCCCTTCGCCGCAATTGACGCTGCCATGCAGGGCGATCGTGAGAAGGGGGATGCTCCGGTCGAGAAAAAAGCGCCCCACCGGAGAGGCTTTATGGAATGAAAACGGCCGGGAAAAGCTGTGAAAAAATCCGTCCACCACGTCGAAGTACGCTCCGAAAGGCATTTCGGTGGAGACGCTCCCGATGGTATCGGAAGCGATCCGGAACATCTTCCGCACCTCGTTCATGTAATCCTTCCGCTTCTCCAGCGGATGATCGGGGGAGAAGCAGGTCATGAATGAGCCCACCGCGTCGATATGATGATGGCCGTAAAGCCCGAGGGCGTGAACGGCGGGGATGTCGCGTTTGACATGCTTTTCCACAAACACCGAAGGGCAGATGATGTGAGCCTGTCCCCCGCTCCAGATCACGCTTTCCCAGTACTCGCCGCTGCGATGGCGGACGAGATCGCCGGTATCGAACTCGGGAGAACAGGTGTACATCGCCCCATAGGAGTCGTGCACGCCGAGCATGACGTCGTTTTCCCGGCACCATTGGTTGAGCTGGCGCAGGCCGTTCTCTCCCCCGAGGCGTTCATCCACCGGGAAGCGGGTTGGCGGCATCCCGTCGTGCCCGTCCCGCCCCCAGCCGACGAGAATGACGACGAGGTGCCTGAGACCATCCGCCAGGCATTGGGCGATGATTTCGCGCGCCTCGTCGAAACGGCAGCTCACATGGTATTCCCCCCGGCCCTCCGGATGGGGGTCTTTGTAAGCCATGAAGATCTTGAGAAAGAACCGGTTGCGGTAGTCGAGGACGACCGGTCGTTTTTCCGCTTTCTCCCTCCAGGAGAGGAGACCGCGTTCCTTCCGCAGAAACTGCCGGTAAACTTTTCCGCAGAAGACATACCCTTCGCCGTCTTCATAATCCGGAGGGGCGAAGTGGTAGCGGACTTCGCGAGGGCCTTCCAGCAGCGGATCGTGCTGTTCCCAGCGGTAAACCCATTCGGGGTGGGTGGCGTTGGCCTGGCGCTCCTCCCAGTGGACGCGGCTGATGAGCCGGGCATCCGTATCGCCCGCGGAGACGAGGCCGCAGAGGGTGCCGATGTCCCGGTGAATACCGAAGACGGGCATCGTGCACGCCTGCTCCCATTGGTCGTTGCTGCTGTAGATGGTCTGGCGGACTTCACGCGGGTAGGTTTTGTCGAAGAATGTCTGGCAGCCAGCCCAGTTCGGCAGGATCAGATAACCTGCCTCGCCGCTGCGGGCCGCGCCGAACTCCGGGAGAACTTCGATGCTCAGCAGGCGGTAGAGGCGCTCGTGTTCTTCGCGGATGGAGATGACCTGCAATGAAAAGCCGTTGCCGGAGGCATCCATCCGGATCGCCAGCCGCAGCCCGATCCGGATCTGGGGGAGGTCGATCTCCAGTTCTCCTTCGGTTTCCGAGACGGGGCGGGAAGTCAGCAGCGGGCGGGCGCTCTGAGAGAGCGTCCCCGGGGTGCCAAAGACGTAGTGTTCCGCCGTGGGAACCGCAACGGTCTGCGCCCGCGGGTGCTGGCGGTCGTAGTAATGGATCACCAGCAGGGGGCCCGCAGATTCCCAACGGTAACGCTCGGCAAAAAGAAAATGGAAGCTGCCATTCTCATTCAGGACAAGGCGGGAACCGTTGCGGGCCAGTGAAAGGGAGGGTGCGTTCATTGGAAGGATCAGGGGAAAAGGAATCTTTATCGGTTGGGTGTGGAAGGAGTCGGGTGGACTTCGGCTCCCTTTCCTGCCACGCAAAGACTGTTGAGGCGGATTTCCTGTTTGGGTTCAAGGACCGGAACCAGTTCGAGAGTGACGGTCTCGCCTTCGGAGAACGGCCCCGGGACCGCGCCGAAATACCGGAGATTTCCATGGGCGGACAAGGCTCCGAGGTTCAGCAGGCCGGTCTTCTTTCCGTTCACGCGGACTTCGAGTTTCCCGGAGTTCGGGGTCGATTCCCCGAAGAGAAACACTTTCGCGGCCTTTACCTTGAAGACGAGCGGAACCGGAGCGGCGGACTCCGCGGCGCCACCGACGACAACGCGATCCATCCAGCGCGAGGGAACAAAGTCGTGGGCGATGGCGGAGCGGTTGGGCAGCCCGACGCTCCACCCCTCCGGCTGCGATTTCTCGTCGGCGAGTTCAAGGCGGAGAACGGTGCGGAAGGTCGGTGCATGGATCATTTCCCCCGGGAGGCGGCAGACTGTCCCGGCTTTGGCCGCTTCCAGAAAGGTGTTCCAGACGGCGTCGGCGTAGAGGCGGTAGCCGTCATCGCCCGGGTGGGTGTTGTCTCCGGCGATCGGCCAGAGCTGATCCGGCGTCACCTTCCCCGCGGTCACTTCCGCGCGCAACGGCTCAATCGTATCCGAGAACGGGACCTGATACGCCTCGGCAATCGCCCGGTGCAGGGCGTCGAGCGGGCGTTTCACCTTCGCCGGGGGCATGTCGTTCTTCAGGGCGAAGGAAACCTGAACAAGCGGCACGCCCGCCTCGACGATGCGCCAGACCAGCGATTCGTAGGCCGCGAGGCGATCCGGGTTCGGCTTGTCGTAGGGGCCGTCGTTGACGGTGAAATCGAGAAAAATGAGATCAGGCTTGTGCCGCAGCACATCGCGCTCCAGCCGGAAGACGCCCAGTTGCGAGCCTTCCCCGCCGATGGCGGCATCCCGGAAGGTGAAATGGGCGTTGGGATAGTGTTTGCGGAAATGGCGGGCGATGACGGCCCGGTAGGAGGTTTCCACCGGGTCCGTGGCCTGGGCGCCCCAGGTCAGGCTGCCGCCGAAAAAGATGACCGTGAGGTGTTCTCCGTTTTTCGCACGGGTATTGAAATCAGCGAAGGAGGCGTCCCGCGCACGGGCGGCGGGGGAGACGACGGAAAGGCAGAGGCAGAGGAGCAGCAGGCAGGTTTTCATGGGTTGATCAGGGTTATCCTTTGGTTGCGCCGTCGGTCATCCCGCGGACGAAGAGTTTCATGGCAAACATAAAGAGGAAAATGATCGGCAGGCTGGCCAGCGCGTACCCGGCCATCATCGGCCCGAAGAATTTCAGGTATTCGCCGGAGAGGCGTTGAAGCTGCACCATCACCGGCAACGCTTCGGAATCCCGCATGATGAGCAGGGGCAGGATGAATTCGTTCCATTCGGTGATGAAGTGCATGACACCCACCGTCCCGAGGATCGGGCCGCACAGCGGCATGACCACCTCCCACATCTGCCGGAAATGACCCGCTCCATCCATCTCGGCGGCTTCAAAGAGGTCTTTGGGGATGTCTTCCACGAAGTTTCGCAGCACGAAGATGGCGAAAGCCTGTCCGGATGCGGCTCCCACCAGGATCAGCGCCGTCAGGGTGTTGAGAAGGTCCATCCTTGAGAGAAGGCCGAAGAGCGGAACGAGATTGGCGACGGTGGGCATCATCATGAGGATGAGCAGGGCGTTCCAGAAGAAGGTGGAGCACGGCATCCGGTAGCGGGCAAAGAAGTACGCGCCGCAAAGACCGAAGAACATGGTCATCAGCGTGCTGGTGATGGCGATGACCACGCTGTTGGCAAGGCTGGGGGAGACGAGCGCCCACGCTTCGGCCCAGTGATGCCAGTGGAAGGGGGTGGTGAGGCTTCCGGGCTGTTCGTAAAACTGCGGGTTGGTCTTTCCGCTGACAATCAGCATCAGGTAAAACGGCAGAAGCGCCGACGCGAGGACGCCGAGGATCGCGCCATGCTTGAAAGCGCGCAGGAGAAAGTCCTTGGTCTTCCGTTTGCGGGCGGATTCCGGAACGGGGGGACGCCAGCGCCGCTCCGGCATGAGCGAGCGGATACGGGAGGAAAGCCACTGGTAGGGAAAGGCGGCGAGCAGCAGGATGATCGCGACATCCCGCCAAAGGGGGCTCCAGAGAGCCACCACGGAGATTGCGAGCGTGACGGGCCGGATGAACTGCTTGAGCCTCAGGCTGCGTCCGCTTTCCGCGAGCATCAGGGTGCTGCATTTCTGAAGCAGCATGACGATGGCCGTCAGGACGATGCCGATGGCGCACGCGGCTCCCATTTCCTGATTGATGAACGCCTTGCGCAACATGAAAAGCGCGGGCACCGTGGCGACGCCGCCGGGGCCCCCGTCCATGCCGACGAGAACGTAGATCGTGCTGACATCCTTGAGCGTCCCGATGATGACGAAGACGAGCATCAGGTAGATCGAACTCATGACAAAGGGACGCTCGATCTCCCGGAATTTCGACCACCAGTTGCATCCGTCGATCTCCGCCGCTTCATAGACCTCCTTCGGGATGCCCTGGAGCTTTGAGAGAAAGGTGAGGACCGCAAAGGAGCCGACCCACGGAAAACCCCAGATGATGCAGGCGGTGACGATGAGGCGCGGATCGCCGAGCCATGCCGGGCGGACGCCTTCGACAAAAATGCCTCCCCAGCCCAGCCAGTGATCCAGCATGCAGAGGAAATGGAAGATGCCGCTCGTTTCCAGAAACAGGTTCAGATAGCCGGAACTCGCCTCAAAGAAAAAGGTTCTCCAGATCAGCGTAATGACCAGCCCGGGGGTGACCATCGGGATGACAAAGAGGATGCGGTAGAGAAACTGCATGCGGAGGCTGCCGCACCGATGAATCCAGACAGCGACGGCGATCGGGGGGAGGAGCTTCACCACGTTCCATAACCCGAGCAGGGTTGCCAGGCGAAACGATCGCCAGAAATCGCCGGACGTCAGGATTTCCCGATAGTTCTGAAGGCCGATGTATTCGGCGATATCGGCCCCGTTCCAGCGGTAGAAGCTGTGAAAGATGCCGCTGCCCGCCGGATAATACTGAAAGAGCCCGATCAGGACGAGGGTTGGGATCACAAAGAGATAAATCTCCCAGTGATAGCGGATATGTCTCCAGGGGATGCTTTTCAAGGGGTGGATGCTTTTGCCGGCGGCTGGGGCGCAAACTCCCTTTGGATTCGTTCGCGTGCCTGGCCGGAGTATTGGTAGATCGGCTTTTCCCGAAGGTCGGGAAGGTCATTCAACTGTTTGAGGGTCGTGAAATAGGAGACATCGCTTTCGATGGCGCGGAGGGCGATCTCCCGGTAATGCTTCCAGAGGGGGGCGGCTTCGGGTTCCGGAGTGTTGAGGGCGCGGCTGCGGAGGTTGCCGGCGATGGAGAACTGGCGGGCTTGCGCGCGAATTTTGTTGCGCTGGTATTCCGCAATGTCGTTGCCCGCCCGCTCGCGCATGAATTCACTGTATTGCCGGTTGAGTTCCTCAAAGGAGAGCTGCCCGGCGAGGAAAAGCGATTCGAGTTGCGACCAGCGAATGACCGATTCGCCGCCGAGGACCGGATAAAAGGTCGGAAAGACCCCTTCGAGGGTTGGTTCGAATACTTTAAGCTCCGGCAGGCTCTCCGCCCCGACGATGAGAGGCAGCCATTTGAGGCGGGCGTTGAAACGGGCGTTCTGCTCGCGGCTGGCAAGGAAGAGGAGGAAATCGACGGCGGTTTCCGCATGGAGGGAGGTCTTGGACACGGCAAAGGGGACGCTTCCCTCGGGATTTTCGTAGCGCGGCCCTTCGATCAGCGAGCCGTATTTCGGGTCCGTGGGGCCGGGAAGGGGAAAGTCGATGATGCCGATCTCGAACTTTCCCTCCGCCAGTTGAGCAAGGCCCCCCGCTTCCCAAAGGCCGCTGGAGATGAAGAGCGCCCGCTGCTGGGCGAAGTTGAAGATCGCCTCGTCGCGGTTGAGGCCGATCCACCCTTGCTGGAAGAAGCGGGTGACCTCCTCCATCAGTTCAAACATGCCTTTGTAGGCGGGGTGCTCCAGGCTGATGCGCCCGGAAAGGTAGGCGATGGCCCATTCGTCGCTGCCGACCCGGCCGTCGCCGTTGAGGTCCACCTCCCGGTAGGCGGAATAGGTGACCGGTGAAAAGATGCTCATCCGCCACCCTTGCAGATGGTAGCCGGAACCGGAGATGGGGATGTAGGGACGGCCCGCCGGATCGCTCAGGGAGGCGATTTTTTCGCACATGAGGATAAACTCCCGGAAATCGGAGGGAGGTTCGTTCCTGCCGGTCAGTTTCTTTAGCAAGGTCTTGTTGTAGAAAAGGCGCATGCTCATCCGGGAGAGCGGGATTGTCATGTATTCCTGGATCTCGGGGATGTAGGATTGCCGCAACCCGTCCATGAACGTGTTGATGAGCGGTTCGTTCTCCAGATCGGTCCCCTTGTTATAGGGATTGGGGCGGGCGACATACGGGGTAATCGGCAGAAGGTAGCGCTGGTAGAACATCAGCAGGAGGTTTCGCGGCACGGCTCCGATTTCAACAATGTCCGGAGCCGTGCCGCCCAGCAGCTGAATGCTCAGCCATTGGCCGTAGCCGGATTCCGGGATGGCTTCCTGCCGGATTTCCACATGCGGGTGTTGCTTCTGGTATTCGGCGGCCGCTTCGTTGAGCCCTTCGCGCACGCCGGCTTCCAGTTGCCAGTGAGCGATGCGAATGATCGTCTTGTCCGAATCGTGCCTGCGGAGGGTCCGTTTGCCGACGACGCCAAGCGCCCAAAAATAGGTAAGGGCGATCATCACGATCGGCAGCAAGGCCCAAAGGCGTTGGAGACGCGGATTCATCCCTTTTCCCCCCGGTTTGTGAATTGAGGCGGCGTTTTCCCCCGCCGCACGGCGTCGATGATCGCGTCGATCCGTTTCAGGGCCTGACGGGCCGGGAAGACCCGGGTGTCGCGCGGGTAGTCCCGGATGAGTTGTTCGTAATAGGTCCGGGCGAGGCGGAGATCCCCAAGCTCGAATTCGGCCAGGGAGGCGATCTGCCAGAGGAAGGTGGAGTAGTCAAACGCCGGGTTGAGGCTTGCCCGCGCCTGATAGGCTTCAATCAGGTATTTCAGGCAGGTTTGGATATCGTTTTCATCCCGGTAGCTGTTGGCGACCAGCGTGAGCACCTGTCCGCGCAAGGGGGTCTGCGGATGGGTCTGGAGGAAGGCCAGGGCGGCGTCGATGACGGTCTGCGGTTTCTCGTTCAGGGCCGCCTTTTTCAAGAGCCAGGCGCTCAGGAAGGCCTCTTCCCCCGCCGGTGAATGCGGATGAGCTTCATGGACGGAGAGGTAGCCTTGAACGATGGCCGCGTAGTCCCGCTCCTCCAGCGGGGTGAAGTAGTGGGCGATTTGCGCCAGTTCCAGCTCGCACCAGGGGCGCAGGGGGGATTGCGGAGGGCTTTCGGAAAGAAGGGTCCGGTAGAGTTCCCGGGCCCGGTCCAGATCCCTCCCGCCGGTGCGGTTGGTCCAGCAGTGAGCCTGGCCATAAAGGGCCTCGCAACGTTGGGGGCTGCCGGGGGCGGTCGCTTCCCCGACGGAGTGAAATCGCCTCAGCGCGATGTCGAACTCCCCCTGATAGAGGAGTTGCCATGCCTCGCGAAGCGCGACATCGGGCGAGGCCGTTTCCTTCCCATGGGCCGCGGTCAGGAAAAGCCCGGCGGCCAAAAGGCACCAGAGCGCAAGGCGGTGGAAGCTGAGGGGAAACGGAAAGGGCATGGATGGAAGGGGAAAAGGGAGCATTACCTTACCAGACGGCGCAGAAAAGCTCTGTTTTCCCGGGGTTGTGCGCGGAGAATGGCGCAATTCGGTTTCAATAGGCAAAGCGAAGCTGATGCACATTGGTGTACGGCTCCGGAGCAGCCGGGAATCTGAAGCGAAAACCGGGGATGCACCAATGCGCATTCCTTGCCGATGGACGGAGGCGGGGAAGCGGTGTTCAATCCCGCCCGCCATGGCTTCCCTGATCGAAAAAACGCCTTTCCCGCAACAATTTCATGAAACCGACTTTTGTGTGGTGGGGGGAGGGATGAGCGGCCTGTGCGCGGCGCTGGCGGCCGCCCGGCGGGGCGTTCGCACGATCCTGATGCACGATCGCCCCGTTCTGGGCGGAAATGCCTCCAGCGAAGTCGGCGTTCATATCATCGGCGCGGACCGGGTGGGGCAGATTCCCCATATGCGGGAGACCGGGATTCTGGAGGAACTCCGCCTGCGCAACCATCAGCGCAACCCGCAGACCAGCTATGAGGTCTGGAGTCTGGTGCTCTACGACGCCGCCCGGACGGAGCCGAACCTGACGGTGCTCTACAACTGCTCCGTCCTCCATGCCGGAATGGGGGGCAACCGGATCGAATCCGTGACCGGTTGGCAGTTGACGACGCAGACGTGGCACACCGTGCGGGCGAAAATTTACGCCGATTGCTCCGGCGACGGCGTGCTGGCTCCCCTGACGGGAGCGCCGTTCCGGATGGGGCGGGAGGCCAGGGCGGAATTTGGCGAATCCATTGCTCCCGAAAAGGCGGACCGGTTCACGATGGGGATGAACTACATCTATTACAGCCGCCAGCATGAGAGGCCGATGCCTTTCATTCCGTTTTCATGGGCGCGAAAGTTTGATTCCTGCAACGATCTTCCCTTTGGCGCTCCCGATCACCGCTTTCATCTTTACAGCCCCTGGTGGTGCGAACTGGGAGGGGAGGATGACTCGATCCATGATACCGAATCCATCCGGGATCGCTGCTTCGAGATCACTTTCGGGTTGTGGGATCATATCAAAAACGGGAACTGCCGTTATCGCGACGAGGCCGCGAACGCCGCGCTCGATCAGGTGAAATTCATTCCCGGAAAGAGGGAGAGCCGCCGTTATGAAGGAGCCTGCTGGCTGACGCAGGCGGATATTGAGTGCCAGCGCCATTTCGACGATGTGGTGGCTTTCGGCGGCTGGACCATGGATGACCATCATCCCGCCGGTTTCGAAGCCGCGGCGCGGGGTTTCCCGTGTACCATCCATCACCCCGCGCCTTCGCCTTACGGGATTCCATTCCGGTGTTTTTATTCGAAGGGCGTGCCCAACCTGATGTTTGGCGGGCGGGTGGCCAGCTTTACCCACGCCGCTCTCAGCTCCACGCGGGTGATGGGCACCTGCTCCAGCATGGGGCAGGCGATCGGGACCGGCGCTGCCCTGGCCATTCGCAAGGGAGTGGACCCCGAAGGGCTGCTTCCACACATGCCGCAGCTTCAGCAGATGTTGCTGGCGGATGACGCCTGGTTCCCCGGGGTCACCCAGGAACTCTCCGAGCTGACCCGGTGCGCGGAATTGACGGCAACCCATGGCGACCCGGAACCGGTGCGGGACGGCCACAACCGGCAGATCGGCGATGATCCCCATTGCTGGACGGCGCGGGTGAATGACCGCCTCACCTACCGTTTTCCGGAGCCCCGGCAGGTGGAAACGATCCGGCTGGTACTCGATACGGCGATGGAGCGGAGCATCACGATGCGGGGCCCCGGCTGGAGCGAACCAATGCCCCGGCAGATGCCGCGCGCCTTTGCGATCGAGGCGCTCGAAGGGGATGAATGGAAGGTCGTGATGGCGGCGGGGGATCATTATGGGCGGCACGTCGTCCACTCCCTGGGCCGGGCGGTCTCCGGGGTCCGCTTCGTGCTTCAGGAAACGTGGGGCGAACCGGAAAGCAGGGTTTACGCCTTTACACTGAACGATCCCGGCCTGAAAAATCCCGAAGGCAATCCTTGACCCCAACCTCCCACCGCCCGCCACAACCCGGGCTCCATCCCATGTCTCAACCTTCCCTCCCTTTCCGGCAAGTTCATCTCGACTTCCACACCCATGGCCTGATCCCGGGCATCGGCGCTCAGTTTTGCGCCGAAACGTTTGCCGATACGCTGGTCAAGGCCCGTATCAACTCGATCAACCTCTTTGCCCGCTGTCATCACGGCTATCTCTATTACGATTCGCGGAAATTCCCTCAATACCGGCACCCGCACCTCCAGCGCGACCTGCTTCGCGAGCAGATGGAGGCGTGCCGGGCCCGGGGCATCCGGACGCCCGTTTATCTCTCCATCCAGTGGGACGCGCTGATGGCGGAAGCCCATCCGGAATGGCTGGTGCGCGATGAATACGGAAAAACGCCCGTCCCGACCTATGCCCCCGGGTTCTACAACAGCCTTTGCCTCAATACGCCTTACGAAAACTACCTGCGCGAACTCGTCTCCGAAGTGTTGGACGATTACCCGGCGGACGGTTTCTGGCTCGATATCCTGATGCCGCAGGAATGTTCCTGCCGCGCCTGCCGTGGACTGATTCTGGCCAACGGAGGCGATCCGTCGCAACCGGAAGAGCGGATGGCGCTGGCCTGCGACACGCTCACCCGGTTCAAGCGGGAGATGAGCGAACTCATCCGGGGCAAAAACCCGGAATGCCTCGTCTTTTACAACAGCGGCCACGTCGGCCCGTGGGTCCGGCGCGAACTCGACGCGTTTTCGCATCTCGAAGTCGAGAGCCTGCCGAGCGGCCAATGGGGCTATGGCCATTTTCCGGTCACCGCCCGCTACGCGCGGACGCTCGGGAAAGAGCTGCTCGGGATGACCGGCAAGTTTCACACCGCGTGGGGCGATTTTCATTCCTTCAAGAATCCGGAAGCGCTCTCCTACGAATGTTTTTCCATGCTCGCCCACAATGTGAAATGCTCCATCGGCGACCAGCTTCACCCCAACGGCGTCCTTTGTCCCCACACGTACGAACTGATCGGAACGGTCTATCGGGAGGTGGAACGCCGCGAACCGTGGTGCGAAGGGGCGGTGCCGGTGGTGGAGATCGGCCTGCTCACTCCGGAAGGGCTGGATGGCTGGACGGGCTTCGGGGGCATTCCCGGGAGCGTGAAGGGAGCCGTCCGGTTGCTTCAGGAGTTGCATCACCAGTTCGATATCATCGACACCGAGGCCGATTTCGGCGCGTACCGGCTGCTCATCATTCCCGATGAATTTTTGATCGCCGCACCGCTGGCGCGGAAACTGGAGGCCTACCTCGCGGCGGGCGGCGCGATCATCGCCAGCCATCGGGCGGGATTGAAGCCGGACCGCTCCGGGTTTGCGCTCCTCATGGGGGTTGCCTACCGGGGGGATGCCGCGTTCGCACCCCAGTTCGTCAAACCCCGGGAGGTATTCAGGAACGGCCTCCGCCCGACCGAACAGGTGATCTATCTGGGCGGTTCCGCCGTGGAGGCCGAAGACGGCGCCGAAGTTCTCGCCGACGCGATCAACCCGTATTTCAACCGGACCTGGCAACACTACTGCTCTCACATGCACGCTCCCTCCAGCGGCGAGGTCGGGGGGCCGGCGGTGATCCGTTCCGGTCGCTGCATTTACTTCGCCCATCCCGTCTTTGCCCAGTACGGGACAAACGCGCCCCGGTGGTGCCGGGCGATGGTCGCCAACGCGCTCGATCTCCTGCTGCCCGGACCGCGTGTCCGCGTGCCGGAGCGGCCCGGCCTGCTCGTCACCCTCAACGAACAGAAGGCGGAGAACCGCATGGTGCTCCACCTCCTTTACGGCGCGATCACGCGCAACAACGAGACGATCGAGATCATCGACGAGATCATCCCTCTCTCCGACATTCCCGTGAGCCTGAAGGTGGACGGGGCGGTGGAGGAGGTTCGTTGTGTGCCGGAGGGGAGCCCGCTCCCCTTTGCCCGCAAGGAAGGGCGGATCGAATTCATCCTGCCCAGGCTCAACGGCTACCAGATGATCTGCGTGAGCCGCCCCGCCTGAGCGGGGCGGCATGGGCGGGCGGCACGCCTTTCCTTGCGTGCCCCCGGGGTTACGGGCGGTTTGCCCCGGCCTTCTCCGTGGAGACGAGCAGAAGCTCCAGCGGCTCCAGAACCAGCGGAGCCCTCGCGCCGTCCCCGAGCCGCTCCGGGGCGGCGGTGGAATGCAACGGGAGATCGCTCACGGCGGGCAGACGATCCGGAGCGATGCGGGTGAGCCTGGCTTCCGGCGCAAAAGCGTGAGCCACTTCCTTCGGCGACGCGGTGGTGTTGAGCAGGGCAACCCCTTCATGCGTATCGGTGAGCGCTCCGGCTGCCTTGATCCCTTCCGGCGCGTTCTCCACCGCATGGACCTTCACGCCGGGCCGGAAGGCATCCATCAGCGCCCCGTAATAATGGTATAGCGGGCGCGGGTACCAGTTCCTCCATTGATAGCGCCAGAGCCCGAACTCCATCAGGCACGATGCCATGTTCGCTCCGTACTTCATGTCGTGCAGACACCAGACGCAGGTTCCGTCCACCCCGGCGGCCAGACTTCCGAGGACTTTTTCCGCAAGATCGGCCGCCCCTTCCACGGAACCGATCCGCTCCTCTCCCCTGGGCCCCACTCCGGCGAAATGGGAACCGAATCCCTGCACCCCGGCGGTGTTGAATTCCCACAAGACCAGTTCGCGGTCCGGGCCGAGCAGTTGACGAAAGCCGCGGACCTCCTCTTCAATGCCGTGGTAATAGAAATCGGGGTTGGCGGCATTCCGGATTTCCCGCTCATTGCTATAGTTATGGAAACTGTAGGCAACGGGCAATTCCCCAAACGCCTCCAGGGCGAGTTCCATCCGCTCCCGGCGCATCGGCGCTCCCCAGACGGTATCGGCGACCACGAGTGTGACGGCATCCGCGAGTCCCTTCTCTTCCAGAAGGCCAAGGGCAAACCGGTTGAGGCGAACGTACTCTCCCCATGTCGAAGGGGAGTCCCCCGTGAAGAGCCGCTTCCCGAGGGCCGACCCATGCCCGAATGCGTGGTCCGGCTCGTTCCAGAGCGTGAGCCAGCGGATATGGTCGCACCCTTCGCACAATCTCAGGTGATGAAGCTTCTCCACCATGAAACGGACGGCGGGGGCCAGATCGGCCGAAGCCCGGGGGCCGGGAGAAAACAGAACCAGATTGACCAGCGAACCGGCTTCCTGAAGCAGCTTGAGCTGGCGGAGAAAGGCCCGGTATTCCGCGGACGGCTCGGCGCTCTCCTGATCCGGGTATCCGAACCAGGCCAGTTCCACGAACATCCGGATGATGCCGGGCCGCAGCGAATGAATCCGGCGGGCGATCAGCGCCAGGGCTTCCTCATTGACCCCGCAGATCCGGTTGGTTTCATTGAAAATATAGGCATCGGCCTGAGCCCCGAGCCCCAGAAACGGACGATTGCTCAATGGTTGAGCGGACAGCTTCAGCGTGTTCATGGCGTGGGAGCATCGCTTTTCTGCGTTTGGGTAACAGCAAAAAGCGGAATGGGAATATGCACATTGGTGTCAGGTGTCTTCCGGTCGCCTCTCAATCGGCTCATCGCGCAAAAGCACCTTTTTCGGAGAGAACGATCCACCGAGGATTTCCAGATTCCAGAACGGGATGCCGCCCTCCCTCTCCACGCTCAGGATGCCCCAGCCCGAGGGGGAGGAAAGAAAATGCCGCCCCTCGCGACCGACGCGCAGGCTTCCCTCCACCGCGTTGTAAAAGAGCCCGCCCCATGCCGAGAACAGCCCCCAGGCGGCCAGCGCCCGCCCGTAATGATGTCCGCACTCCGCCTCGTTGTAGGGGTTGCGCTTGCGGCCATCGAAGCGGGCGCGGATGTCGCGCACCGTCCGGCGGGCCGCCTTTTCCTCCCCGGCCAGCAGGAGATGAAGCGCCACGATGTATTCGAAGCCGGTCATGACCTCGTTGAAATAGGGAAAGGGCCGCGCGGGCCGGTTGCCCCGGGGATAACTCGCCATCAGGATCGCCTTTTCATCTCCCAGGGCGTAGTTGCGGTAATGGTTGAAGTGTTCCCAGAACGCCGTCCGCCGGTTGTATCTGAGGATGCTGCGAAGCGTCCGGCGTGCCTGACGCCGGTCAAAAACGGGGCGCAGCCCGGCAAGCTGGCCGAGACAGTCGCCCACCAGTTGATCAATGAGGCATCCCGCGCCGAGTTGCAGGGCGGGTTCCACCTTCGCGGCGGGGAGCCCGTAATGGTAGAGCCCCGGCGCGATCGTTTCCGGGTTTTCGGGCGGGACGACCCGGTGCTCAAAGTACTCGCCGTTGAAGAGATTTTCTCCCACCCACGCGCTGCCGCGTTTCCAGAGCGTCTCGCATTCATCGGCGAAGGCGTCGTCTCCCGCGTGCCGGGCCATGATCGCGCCCGCCTGAAGCGCCGCCAGATACCATCCCGTCATCTGGGGATTGGGGCCGTAATACTCCACATCCATCGTGTTGTGCTGGCAGCCTTCCATCACGCCGTCGCGATCGGCATCCCAGCCGCCGGGAATCCAGCAGAACTCCAGCGCCCGGCGCACCGCGGGCCAGAGTTCGGAAAAAAACGCGGAATCCCCGGAGCCGATCCATTCCCGGAAAACCCGGACGATGTGACCCGTCTGCCCGTCGGCGGCGGCATAGGGAAAGGCATCCCTGCGCCCGCTGGCGGGAAGGGGCACCCGGAATGTCATCATGCCGCGTTCATCCATGGCTTCCAGAAAGGCGGTCCGGTGCATCGACATCGCCAGATCCGGGAACAGCCCGCCAAGCGCCTGTTCGTAGTTCCAGACATGATTGCACGAGCCAAAGCAGGAGCCTTTCCGGTCAAAAATCCCTTCCCACGCGAAGAAACGCCCGTCGGCTCCCCGGAAGCAGGTCTGCGTGCGCAGCGTGCTCAGGTTGAAGAGGGCGGCTTCCCGGAACTCCGGTGGCGCATCGCTGGTGAGCACGGCATTCGTAAACCGGGCGGTGGCCGCTTCCAGCTTTCCGAGTTCCGGCCAGAACGCGGTGGCCACCTCCCAGGCGTCGGCGTGGCGCGTTGTATAGTGATTGCCGATCCGGCGGTCGCCCTGTTCCCCGCAATATTCCCATCCGGCACGGTTGGGGAAATGCCAGCTCAGGCAGAACTCCAGGCTCTCCGTCGCCCCCGGGGCGACCTCCGTCGCCTGGCAGAGCGAGGCCATCGGCGTTTCATGGGAAGAGGCGGCGGAGGGCTCCCCCAGTTGCCCATCCTTGAGCAAGTCCTCCCAATACTCCAGCAGCGTGTCGTTCCACGAAAGATCGGCCCAGTTCGTCCGGTGGCTCCATTCGCCGGAGGGGCGGCAGCTCAGCGCGAGGGTTCCCCACGCCCGGTGATCCGGGTCCACCCCCCGGGACTGGAGGAAAAGCCCCGCGATATCCCCGCTGCGGACCAACGTGTTGAAATTGCGCGAAAATCCTTTCGGCTCAGGGGTGCGGCTCAGTTCCGAAGGCTGGACGTCGCCCCCGTCCATCCCGATGAAATTGGGCAGCGTAAACGCCACCGAAGCCTTCACCGGACGGTTGCCCGGGTTGGTCAAGTCAACGCGGAAAAACGCGACCGGCCAACTGCTGTTCGCCGAATCGTGCGGGATGAGGGGGTTGAACGCCCGGAGGGTCACCTCCAGCGGCGAAGTCCGGTCCCGCAACCGCACCTGCCCGAACGGGTAGGCGGTCGAAAACTCGGCATCCCGGAAGCGGGGCAGGCCGGAGTTCGGCACGGGAGAGCCTTTGTCCCCTTCGTAATCGGCGAGGGCGAGCGGTCCTTCGAGCACCTTCATCCACGGGGTTTCTCCTTCCCTGTGGCAGCGCAGGATCAGCGAGGGAGTCGGCGCTTTCCGCAACCCATGGAGGGAGGGGACGAACCCTTTGGCGGGAACGTTCATGATTTCCCAGTCCCGGAGCGCTCCGTTGCCGGAGAACCCGACGGTCCCCGTTCCGATGCCTCCCACGGGGAGCACGATGCGGTGGAGATGAGGCGGGCGATAGGTTTTCAGGGTGGGCCACGGCGTCGTGGTCGAAGGCTTGGTCATGGAAGAGGTGGGAAGGGAAACCGATAACCTCGCCCCTGCCGGCGAGGCCCGGCAAGAGCGCTGGCTGGCACATTGGTGCACTTTCCGGGCGCGTTTTCCGGGCGCGGAATGAATTGACTTGCCATGCGCGAGGCCCCGGGGCTTGAGTGGAACCGTTCTACCGATCATGGATTCCAGCACCGCCGCCGCCTCCGCTCCCAACATCGTCTTCATCCTCATCGACGATCTCGGGTGGCGCGACCTGGGCGGCTACGGCAGTTCCTTTTACGAAACGCCGAGGCTGGATGCCCTTGCGGCTCAGGGAATGCTTTTTACGGATGCCTATGCCGCCGCCCCGGTCTGCTCGCCCACGCGCGCCAGCATCCTCACGGGCCGGTATCCCGCCCGCATCGGGCTCACCCAGTATATCGGCGCGCACAACGTCGGCAGGCTTTGCGATGTTCCCTATTTCCGCAACCTTCCCTTGAGCGAACATTCCCTCGCCTCCGCATTGCGGGACGGGGGCTACCGGACCTGGCACGTGGGGAAATGGCATCTCGGCGACAAACCGACCACGCCGGAGCAGCATGGTTTTGAGGTCAATGTCGGCGGTTGTCATCTCGGGAATCCGTACCACGGCTACTTTTCGCCCTGGCAGATTCCGAAGCTTGAAGACGGTCCCGATGGCGAATACCTGACCGACCGGCTCACGGATGAGGCGATCCGCCTCGTGCGGGAGCACGACGGCAAACAGCCGTTTTTCCTCAACCTCTGGCACTACGCGGTTCATACGCCGATCCAGGCCCCCGGGGAACTGGTGGAAAAATACCGCCGCAAGGCGAAAGCCCTCGGTCTGGACCAGCTCGAAACCTTTCGGGACGGGGTGCCGGTGCCCCTCCAGAACGGCGATTGCCGGAGAGTGCGACGCCGGCTTTTGCAGTCCGACCCCGCCTACGCCGCCATGATGGAGAACCTCGATACCAACATCGGGCGCTTTCTCGATGCGCTGGAGGAGACCGGCGCGGCGGAAAACACCCTCGTTGTTTTTACCTCGGATAACGGGGGCCTCGCCACCGCGGAAGGCTCGCCCACCTGCAACGCCCCCCTGGCCGAAGGGAAGGGGTGGATGTACGAAGGCGGCACCCGCGTCCCCCTCATCATCCGCTGGCCCGGCGTCCTCCGGGGCGGGGCCACCTGCGCCACTCCCGTGACCAGCACCGATTTTTATCCCACCCTGCTCGAAGCGGCGGGCCTTCCCCCCCAACCGGCCCGGCATTGCGACGGCGCCAGCCTGATGCCGCTGCTGACCGGCGCCCCGGAGCCGGAGCGCAAGGCCATTTTCTGGCACTATCCCCACTATAGCAATCAGGGCGGCACCCCGGCCTGTTCCATCCGTTCGGGAGCCTGGAAGCTGATCCGTTTTTTTGAAACCGGACGGCTGGAACTCTACCATCTGGAAGAGGATGTCTCCGAGAGCCACAACCGGGCCGACGAACATCCCGGGGTGGTTGCCCGCCTTTCCGGAGAGCTTCAGGAGTGGATGGATTCCGTCATGGCCGTGATCCCGCGGCGGAACCTCAATTTTCAGGCTCCTTCGCCGGAAACGCCGGGATGAGGGAAACGGGTCCGGCGGCCTGAGATTCCAGCATATCCGGGGAGCGGTGCCTTCCGCGGGCGCAGCGGTGCGCCAATGTGCATGAAAGAGCTTTTGACGATTCGCGCGATTTACCGCCAAGGTCGCCGAATGAAAGCGACCCTTCTGGCTACCTGCCTTGCCACGCTTCCCCTGTTCCCCGCCCCGGCTGCCAACGTGACTCTGGATGTCAATGGTTCGACGGAGGGGTTCGGAAGTTATCTGGATTATAACGAGGAGACGCCTCCGGATGTCTGGTGGGATACGACATCCTCCCTCTGGACCGCCAGCGTGAACGGGAGCACCGCCACCACCACCTGGGCCGCCGCCGGTGGCGGAGCCTCCACGATCACGGCATTTCAGGTGGAGACGAGCAGCCAGACGCTCATCGGGGTGGGCGGCAATTTCACGGTGGGCGGCCTGTTGCTCAATACCACCGTCAATTCGGGTTATGGTTATCAACTTCGAAACTACGATGAGACGAACAAGATCGCCAAAACGATCACGCTGGCTTCCGGAGCCACCATCACCGTTACCAACGGGACGGGCGGCAGCGGAGTTCCTGCCCTTATTATCAACAACAGCAACGGTGGCATTTTGCTTTCCGGCGATTTCGAAAAGCTGGGAACCGGCGGGCTTCGGATGCAAACGGCCTACAGTGGCACCATTACCCTTACCGAAGGGAGCATCGCCCTGGAAAATCGCGATATCGCCAACGCCTCCACTCATTTCATCATCGGCCCGGGCGGTCAATTGAACTGGGTCGGCAGCGCTGCCACAGCCGTGATCGGCAATCTGTCGGGTTCCGGTTCCGTTGAGAGAGGAAGTGGCTCTGCGAATCTGGGAGTCACCATCACGCAGACGACCGACCAGACATTTTCCGGCCGGATCGGACAGGAGACGGAAAAAGAGACCGGATATCACAACATCATCAAGGCGGGGAACGCCGCGCTGACCCTCTCCGGTTCCAATACCTACCGGGGGACAACCACCGTCTCGGCGGGGACGCTGGTGGCCGCTCACAACAACGCTCTTTCCGCGAACAGCGGGGGGGTGACGGTGAACAATACCGCCGGGGCCACCCTCCGCATCAATGGCGGCATCACGCTCAACGCGGCCTCCAATGTCACTCTGGGCGGCACGAACGCCACGATCGACGTGGGAACGCTCAACAACACCGGCACGGCGGGCTTGCTTGGAAGCCTGACCGCCACCTCCGGCGGCACGTTCCAATTCGATCTCAACGGCACTTCCGCCGTCGATCTGCTCACCATCGGGGGAACCACCACCCTTTCGGGTGCCTTCACCTTTAACCTCACCGATCTTGGCGGCACCTCCTTTCTGGCCGGGGAGGATTACCTGATCCTCGACACCCTCGGCGGCTACGACTTCACCGGCGCGACTTTCGCGCTCGGGCTCACCCCGACAGGCTGGATCGGCGGTTCGATCACCGAGGAGAATGGCGACCTCTACGTCTCATTCGCCGCTGTTCCGGAGCCGTCGAGCTTCCTCCTCATGGGCGCCGGTGCGCTGGGGCTCGCCTTCTGGCGTCGTCGCCGCTCCTTCCGGTGACGGGCCGGGGGGGCCGTGAGGGTTGGGTTAGAGCATTTTAACTTATGGAGCACACAGCTTATTTGCGAGCGCCGAAGATTGATGCGGAGGTTTTTGGGCGCAGCGGCTGTATTTTTAATACAGTCCAAGCCCGAAAGCCTTCGCAGCGGCCTTCGCCGCCGCAAAGAAGTCTGTGCAGAATAAGTTAATTTGCTCTAACGGTTCCATTCACCCCGTTCATGCGATAGGCTGGCGTTATAAACGATCGTTTCCGGAGTTGATATGAAGCGTGATCCTGGTTCCCCCTCCCGGACAGACCGGCTCCCGTCGGCGGCAGCGGTCTCCCGGCATGCCTTTACCCTGATGGAAACGGCGATTGTCCTGAGCATCATCGCCTTTGCCGTCATTCCCCTGGTCGGGAGTCTGGTTCAGGCATGGGTGGCGAATGCCGAGGCGCGTTCGAGCACGGAGATCGCCCTGGTCCTTCAGACGTGCACGACGCTCCTGCATAATCAGGGGCCGGACAAGCTGGGGGAAGCGCTCGATTCCAGCGGGCGGCTGGAATGGTACTTTGCCGACAGCGGCCAATGGCTCGGCGGTGGCGGCGGAGGCGATCCCGCCCCGTTTTACCGGTGCACCGTCACCCGCAGCGCCGGGGCTCAAAGCCATGCCCTGGTCAGCGCGCTGGTCACGATTGCCTACCCTGCCCCCGATTATCGCAAGGAGACGACTTACCCCGTCAGCGTTTTCCGTTATGGCACCCATGCGCTCGCTCCATAACGCTCCGCTCAAAGCCCTCCTTGGGGTGGGTCGCATCCTTTTGCAAAAGACCCGGGGCGGACGTCGTCTCCTGCCGGTCGCTCTCGGGTTTTTCCTGTTTTCGGGGGGCAACGGCTGGTGCGATCAACCGTGTTGCGGACGGCGATGGCCCAGTGACCTCCTGTTTCCGGGCACCGACGGCTGGTGCGATTCATCGGAGCCGCTGCAAACCGTTTCGCCGGAAGTCCTCTTGAAAGCCATGCCGGAAGTGCCCCCGGAGTGGGTCTGCATCCGGTCCGGCGGGTCAGCCACGCTTTCAGGCAGCGAGTGTCCCATCACCTCCGTCACGCGCCGCTACGTGCTTCCGCCGCCTGCGGCGGAGGCCGCCCCGTCCTCTTCCCGGTCGGCTGAACCGGAGGAAGCGCCCCGACCGCCCGAAGTCCGCATCATCGCCGCGGATTTCGGCTCCCGGGAGATCGCCTCCCGCTCGCCTGAGGCGGAGGCCTCCACAGGGGAAGAGAGCCCGGAGATTCTGCGCCATGGCGGGCTCGTCGGTCGGGTCCGCGCTCTTCCGGGGCGGTTTCTCTTTGAAGCCAGGGGTGAAAAACGGTTGTTCATCCAGATCGAGGGGCGGAACATGAAACGCGCGGAGTTTGACACCGTCGTCCGGCGGTTGCCGATGGAGGCGCTCCTTGCCGCGGAAAAGGAGTTTCCGACGACTTCGCTCGTGCCCGAAACCGAGCACATCATGGAAAACTTCGAGGAAGTGCCCGTGCGTGTTTACCGGTTCACCAACATCTGGGTTGATGAACTCAAGCCCTCTTCCAGCCGGACATGGGAGAGCACCTCCCTGAATCGTTAGCTTTATTTAAGATCAACCATGGCCCCCGACATGAAATCTTCCTCCGCTTCCCGCCAGGCATTCACCCTGGTTGAACTCCTTTGTGTGATTGCGATTATCGGCGTCATTCTGGCGCTGACGGCGTTCAACGCCCCTTCGCTGTTCGGCTCCTACGCCGTGCGGTCCGGGGCGGACTCGCTTTATGGCGGGCTTACACTGGCGCGGCAGGTTGCCTTGAGCCACAATCGCCCGTCGGCGCTCGTGATCCGGACCACCGGCGAAAAGGCATGGCAGCGGCTCGCGGTTTTCACGATCGACCCGGAAACCTCCGCGTGGACGCAGATATCGAGTTGGGACACCTTGAGCCGCGGGGTGATCATCGACAAGGACTATCCCATTCCCGTCGCATGGACCGGTACGGTTGGCCTGCCGGTCCTGCTGGAGGAAGGCGCCCGCATGGCAGCGCCGGTCCCGGCCATTTCCGACGGGCCGACGCCGCTCGCCCACGGCACGGACTACGTCGCCATCGGCTTCCTGCCGGACGGCAGCCTGATGCTGGATGCAAACGTCGCCCTGCGGATCATCCTGGAACAACGCGGTTCCCGCACCGAATGGCCCGTTCTGCTCGCCGAACATGCGGCGGGCCGCGTCAAGACGCTGTATCGCTAGCAACACACCAATGTGCATACAATGGGGTTTGAGCCGCCGCGAAAAGGGGGTATCCTCTGCGCCCGTCATGCGTCCCATCCCCCCGCTCATGAAAACCAGTCGCCTGGAGCCTCCGGTCCCCGGGGCCGCGGCGGCGAAAGGCGATGACCGCCGAAAGCAGGGGCATTACCGCTTCCTGTTTTCATGATGATTTTCAGGGAGTCATCTCATTACCAGCCACGCGCCCGGGGGGCTTTCAGCCTGCTTGAGGTGATCGTCTCGTGCGCCATCCTTGCGTTGATCCTCGGGTTCCTGTTCGCGCTTTTCAACTCCACGCAAAGCAGCTTCATCCGTTTGAACAACACGATCCACCAGCGGCAGGATGCCCGTGTCATCCTCGCCAACATGGCGCGGGAACTCAAGGAAGCGTTTGTTGCCATCAACGGCGGCTATGAAGGATTCGACCCCGGCACCCGCCGGTTTCAGCTCCTCATCAATTCCCCGGCGGTTTCCGCCGGACCGGAGGAGATCCTTCCCGGCGCGCATACGATCTTCTGGCAAACCAGGGTGAATGAGAAGGACGGCGGGAGCGCTCTCGTCGGCTATGGCATCCGGTGGGATACGAGCCGTCCCTCCAGCCCACGGCCTCTCTTCTGCCGGATGGCGATTTCCACCTCTGCCAGCCAGAAGATTCTCGTGCAAATGCAGGAGCCGTCCTCCTCGGGGGTATGGGGGAATGCGGACCTCCTCGCCGAATACGCGCCCGGAGACGAGGCGCACGGTTACCGGGGCTGGCTGGCGGACAACATCATCGCCTTCTACGTCCGCGCGCTCGATGGGCAGAACCTGCCGATCATCCGCGCGGCCCGTGCCGTGGAGGGGTTGGAATGGACCACTCAAAGACGCAGCCGTGTCAAATTCGCCACTTCCGTGGACGGTCCTTCCTATCTCCTTCCCGGGGGGCAGCCCTACACATACACCTATGATGCCCGGCTCGGTTATCAATGGCTGATTCCCAACACCAAGGGCGGCGTGGACCCGCGCGTCAATGTTTTCGGCCCCGTCCTGCCGCCTGCCGTTGAGATCATCATCGTCGTCGCCTCGCCGCAGGCGATCAGCCGGATGACCGCGATCCCCGCGCCGGGAGCGACCGCCTCCGGCGATCTCTGGGACGGCGTGGCCGCGTTCATCGCCGGGTTGCCCGAAGCGTTGCGGCAGGACGTGCGCACCTATTCCACCATCGTCTCCCTTTCCGCCCGGCCATGAATTTTCCCGCCCATCTTGTTTTCCGACCGGGACAGCGTGGGGTTTCGCTAACCATCGTGCTGCCGGTCCTGGCCGTTCTGTTGCTTCTGATCATCGCAATGCTGCTCGCGGCCTCCTACGAAAGCCGCCAGGCCACCAGCTCGCTCGATCGCATCCGCGCGGAAGGGATCGCGCGGACCGCCATTGATGATGTCGCTTCAAAGATCGCATCCATCCCGTTGGACAAACACTGGGCCGCCGCCCCGGGGTTGATCCGCTTCTGGGATGGCTCCTCGTGGAACCGGACGATCGAGCTTCATTCCGGCAATACCCATGCCTCCGCCAGCGCCGCCGCCGAGCCGGACCTGAAGGTGAACCTCAATACCCGGCTCGCGGATGGCACCCATTTCATCCTCCCGGAAAACGAAGAGTTCCCGACGGCCCCGGCCATGGAACTCGACTGGATGTACGTCCTCCGCGACGGAAGCGTCGTCCCGGGGCCGCTGACGGCGGCTCAGGAGCCGGTGGGCCGCTACGCCTACTGGGTGGATCTGGAGAACGCGAGAGTCAACCTCAACACCGCCGGTTTCGGCATGACACGGCTCGACTATCATCTGGCCGATACCCCCATGGAAGAGATCATCGCCGACTATCGCAATCAGGTCTGGGGCGTCAATCCATGGCGGACGGACCGGGTGACGATAAACGGAGACGGGGTTTCATTTTCTCCCCTTGACCGCACGGATGCCCAGCGCCACACGCTCCAGAACCTCGTCGGCCACCCGAGTTCGGTCGATCTTTCCTTCCTCGAAGGCATCAGCGAGAGCCAGAGTTTCAATACCTTTCGCTATGCCGGTTCCTATTTCCTGCGGGCGGACGCGCGCAATGCCTACCATGGGAGTTCCTGGGAACCGGGGTCGCAAGCGCCGGATACCAGCGTCCGCTTTTTCAGCACGCCGGAAGACTGGAAGATGATCGTGGGCGAAGAGGCGTACCGGCGCAACAAGGGCTACCTGACCACGATGGGCCGAACCCCGGAGATCAACCCCTGGGGGCTTCCGAAAATCGCCCTCAGCCAAATCCAGGCGGACGGTCAGGCGTTCAACGAACTCTCCGAAGCCTGGTGGCGGGAGAACAACGGCTCAAGGCCTTTTGAAATGGAGAAGGAAGACACCCGCAGCGTGCAGATTCCCGCCCTCCTGCCGATGGGGGAAGGGAGCGGGCCGCAGCGGGACAGCTTCCGGGACCTCACCAACATCCCCTATTGGAGTACGAATGCACCCGCCATCCAGCAACTGATGCCGGCGATCAAAGGGCTTTGGGAAACCCCCGCACCCGGATTTGCCGGAAACCTTTGGGAGAAATATGACGCAACTCCCGGGGGAGGAGAGCGAACGGCGTTTGATCTGATCGCCTTTGTGGATAGCGGCCTCAATGGGCTGACCGCGGGGATGGGGCCGTTTTCCCCATGGAAAGACCATCATACTCATGGTTCCTATCAGCAGCCGGGTACCGTTCCCTCGCTCGATGATACCATCGCCCGCTCCAGCAATGTCGGGCCGTTTTTCATGAATGAACTCGTGCTTCAGGCCGAGCCGGTTCGCTACCCGACATTGATCCGGAACAACCAGTTCAACAGCGTCTCCGCCTTGTGGGGTGGCACCAACGGTCTTGATTATGAGGCGGCGAATGCAGCGGCGATCAATAACCCCAAGCCAAAGGCAATTCTGACAAAACAGCAAACCTCCTATTTCAATATTTTTCTGTATTTGATCCGGGATATCCAGCCGGATGATATCTTTATCCGGGTCCGGCTCCGCCCGGAGATGATGACCGGGCCTGCCATGGGGTTGCGCCATCCCGCCATGCGGATGTTTGGAGAGAGTTTGCGGATTTTTGTCAGCAACAACAGTTGCCAGTGGGTGTCTGATGATCCGCTCTCGGCCTCCGGATCGCTTCGCTTTGACCTCAGCGATGCCAACATGGGGCCCGACAACCCCGCCTCCGGTTATTCCGTCAATTCCGGGCAGCGGCAGGTGGTCTTCCTTACCGGCGCAGTCGCAACCCCGTATCCTGCCGCTACCCCGGGCGGCAACGACTGCCGCGATATGGGGACCGATAACTACCCCGCCATTCTGGTGGGCCCCTTTGCGCCGGGCACGTTGATCTCTTCGCTGAAAATCCGCCTTCAGGTTCTGACCACGTTCTCCCTCTGGGGCGGGGCAAATAGCAACGCCCGCCGGATGTCGGCCTTTCCCGGAATCGGAAAGAATCTGGACCCGGAGGACGCCGGTTTTCTGGATGAGAGGGAAGGAGAACTTCTCGAATTTGAGTTTAAGGAGATTGATGTCGAAAGCCCGATCCCACGGTTTTCTTCCCTGGAGGTCACCGACCCGCGCGTGGCGATCCGGCCTGCGGACTGGAAGCCGCTCCCGGAGGATGAACACACGCTCGGAGCCGAAAACACGGTTTACGAAACCTCGCTGGAAGAGGGTGCGGACGTCAGCGATTTTTCCCGCCCCTCCCCCTTGCTTCAAGCGGTTCGCGGGAGATTGCGGCAGTTTGCCAACGGCGGCGGCGGGGATCCGCGCCCGAGGGTCGAGCGGCAGAATGCTTCCCTGATCCTTGGTTTGCCCGGTGTGGGCTACCTCTCCAGCGTGCCGACCGGAGGGGCGTCGGGCACTCCGTGGAAGACCATGCAGTTCCATGCGGGCGCCGCCGATCCGCCGGATTGGCTGCTCTGGAGCCTCTTTTACGTTCCGTTTGACCGGAGCATCTACAACCAGAGCGATGGCAAGCTCAACATCAACGCCACCCTGTATCCCTTCGGGATCAAGCGCAGGAAACCGCTGGAAGCCCTGATCGGCAGCCGCGCGGCGAACCCATCGGCCCTTGCGGACGCCATTGCCGACGGCCCGGCGACGCCCGGCCTGCCGGACGATCTCTTTGTCTATCCCGGGCAACTCTGCGACGTTCCCGGCTTTGCCGATTCCGGAAACGAATACAGCAAGGAAGCCCTCCCGCGCGATCTGGCCGATCTGGTGAGTACCCAGTGCGACGATTATCGCGTTTTCGTCGTGGCCCAGTCCATCAAGCGCACCCCGGCCGGGAAACTGGTGCCGATGGCGACCCACCGGGCGGAAGTGACGCTGAGCCGGACGCCCGACTATGGACCCAATCACTATGCTTTCGGGGAAATCGAGACGGCCAGTTACAAGGAAATCCCCATTTACCTGCGCGGCGACTATGAAGCGGACGGGCCTGAGACTCCCCGCATCAATGCGTATGACAAGAAAACCGCTCTCAAGGATCACCGCTCGCCGCTTGGGGCGGACCGCAAGCCCAACACGGCGGATGACTGGATTATTCCGCAAAGGATCGACATCTCATCCTACCGGAATGTGCATTGAGGAAGGGCCCGGATCAACGCGCACCAGTGTGCGCAAATTGACGATGCTCACCAGCTTTACAATGAAGGACCATTGTTCTTATGTCTCACGAATGCGATCTCTCCCCTTTTCCCATGCCGTAATGCGGTGGATTCCGGCTGCCGCCCTTCTCTGGATCATCTGTTTGGGGCCAACGCTTTCTGTCGGCCATGCGGAATCGGCGCAGCCTCCGCTTGATGAAGCGGAGTACCATGTCTTTATCGTGGCGGGGCAGAGCAATTCGCAGGGATACCTCGGAAACAAGGACGAAGGGCTCAATGAACCGGTTCCGGTGCCTGAAAAGGAGACCCTTTTTTTTCTGGATGGCTCGTTCAACGTCCTGGCCCCGGGGCCTCGCCGGATTCAGGATGTCGCCACTGCGACACGGGGGGATTATATGGGCGCACGGGCAGGCTTTCACAATGAATTCGGGCGGACTTATCATCAACTGACCGGCAGGAAAGTCATTCTGGTTCATCAGGCCAAGGGGGACTCCGGTATTGTTCCCGGCATGAAATACGGGGGCGGCAACTGGCCGGATGCGCATCGGGCGGTGCTCCGGGAGAAGTTTGACCTTTTCAAAAAGGCCGCGGACGAAGACCCCCGGTTTGCAGGGAAATGGGCATTGGCGGGCCTGATCTGGGGGCAGGGGGAAGCGGAGTATGGCCGCCTGAAGAACGACGGGATGACGCTCGCGGAACTGGAGGGGCACCTGAGCAATCTTTTTGACGGGTTCGTGGAAGACTATGGAAAGGATTATCACGGCAAATCGCCTGAATGGATCAATGTTTGCCTCGTTTCCGTCCATGCCCTGGCCACCGACCAGTCGGACCGGTTTTACCCGGACTCCGTCTTATGGAGCGCCACGCGCGACATGCAGCGCCACGTGGCCGCGAAGCATCCCCATGCCCGGATGGTTTTCTTCCCTCTGGAGCGGTTTTATACCGACGGGGTCTGGGGGCCGATGAACGCCGTTCACTATACCCAGAAGCAGTATAACGAAATCGGGCGCGTCATGGCGCATGAGATCGCGAAGCCCGGCAGCACCATTCATCCCACCAAGGCGCCGCGCCACCTCAAGGCAAGCGCGGACGGCCCGTGGCGGGTGACGCTGAGCTGGGACGAACCCGAAGGGGGGGTGCCGGGGGAACTCCCGTGTTATCGCATTTACCGTCGCCTGAAGGGTAGTGAAGGAGGCGGGGAAGGTGAGAAATCATGGCAATGGCTCTGGCAGGTTCCGGGGAAGGACGCCGAGCGCCGCTGGAGCGATGAATCCGGCCTTCTCGCCGGAACCGCTTACGAATACCGCGTTTCCGCCCGCAATGAATTTGGCGAAGTATTCCCTGAGGAGATCGCGACGGTGACGACCGGGAAGGGAGCCACCGCCATTGTCGGCTCTCTGGCCAAAGAACCCGCTGCCGCCGCGCGGCTCTGGGAAGAGCTTCAGAAAGCGGGGCTGACCCGGGGGCTGCGGGCGCTTTATCTCGCCGGGGAGAAATTCGGGGTCAGGGAGAACACGCTGCCCAACCTCGTGCCCGAGGAAACCCGGGCCGACCGGTACGACCTCCGCTACGACGGAAACGCAACCGCCGCCGCTTCCTGGGGCGGACTCCCGCTGCCCGGTCCGGAGAGCCTGAAATCCGGGCAGAGCGTCCTCCCGATCAACGGAACCTTCACGGTGCTTCTGGATGTGACGTTGCCGAAAGTCAGACCCCGTGTCCCCTTCATGCAGCAGGGGGAGAAGGAGGCGGCTTCCGATATAACGCCGGTGGTCCAGTGGCTCATGGAACCGCGGGATGGGCGGGTGATTGTCGAGGGGGATCGCCAGTTGACGAAGCTCTCCAGCGGCCCGGGGAGCGTGACCCCGGGAACCTCCACGGCGCTGGCGCTCGGCTACGATGGCGTCCAGGCTTTCATCCAGGCAAAGCGGTTTCCCGTTCAACTGGAGCCGAACACGGTTTATTTCCACGCCGCACAGGAGGCTCCGCTCCGGATCGGGGTGAAAACTTCCGGCGAGGAGGAGCCGATGCGGTTTCATTCCATGGCGGTCTGGAACCAGCCGCTCTCCGCGGAAGCCATCGCTGCCGCGCAATCCATCCTGAGCCGTTACAGCCGGGGCTACACCGAGGAAGAGCCGACCTTCGCCGACGGGCAGGTGACTCTTAACTACGCGCTGGAGGGAGCCCGGCTGGAAGGCGAAGGGGGGAGCGTCGCCGGATTTGAACTGGCCGGTACCGACGAAAAATTCCATCCCGCGCAAGCCCGGCTGGAGGGAGGGCGCATCATCCTTCGCAGCGATGCCGTGGCCCATCCCGCCATGGTCCGGTATGGAAAGGGAGGGAATCTCAAGGCGAGCGGGGAGCAGGTCTTTCCCCCGTTCCAGATCATCCATTATGCGGATATCCCCGCCGAACGATCGGCGGAGACGATCAGGCTGGGCGAGCCGGAGCCAAAGGAGAAGGGAGATGTGGAGGTGAAGACGACCCCGGAGGGGACCGTTTATCGCCTTTCAAAAAATAATGCGCAGTTTGTCATTCCCTTGCAGGAGCGGGTGGATGGGTTCGTTTTCAACACCCCGGCGCTGTTCAACCCATTCTTCTTCCGACGCGGGAGCATCATGGGGTACAGTGTCGATCTCGCCATGGAAGCCGAGGGAGAGGACGCCCGCCCGCCGCGTCTCCTCATCCGGATGCTCGGGGCGCAGAACCGGCTCTACTGGGGCCTGACCGGCACCCATATGCAGGGCACCGACGGCTCTTTCCGGCGTTTCCATGTCGCGCGTCTCCTTGATCCGGAAGGCCCGAGCGGGGATCCCCGGACCGGGATTCACGATCCGAAGACCGGGAACCGCCTGCAAGTGGTTGCCCTCACCCCTCCCGGCAAAAAGGTGAAGACATTCGGGTCGATTTCGCTGCGGAACTTTTCGGACCTGACGCTGGTGCGCCCGCTGGTGGGCGGTGAACTCCCGGAGCGGATCGACCTCGGGGCCGCCGCGAAGGGCGAGGGGAAGGAATCCGGGGAACTCAGTGTCCTGAACGCGCAGAAAACCACGCTGCCGGAGGGGCCGCTGGAGAACGGGGAGACCGGGCAGGTCGCCACCCGGCTCTACGGCCTGGCGGATATTCCCGCCACCGATGTGCGGCAGTCCGTCGCCCCCATCGGCGACCAGATCGGGGTGATCCTGATCGGCAAGGATGCCGGGCGCTTCCGTCTGGTGGGGGAAAACGCGACGGAGGACGGTCGCGGCATCCGGCTCATCGGCCCCGACAAGGAGCCGGGGCTGGCGGGTGGCCCGGAACCGGAGGTGGAACGCTTCAAGGTCCGCTTCGAAGGGGGCGACCCCGGCTCGTATGAGGCCACCCTCCGGATCGTGACGCAGGCGACCAACCTCCGCCATCTGAGCCAGGCCGGTGCGGGAGAACCGCCGATCCACCTTTATTACCGGGATATCCCGGTGAAAGTCACCGTCCGGCCATAAACCGGGCCAGGCGGGTGGCGGTCGTTTTTTTTCTCAAAAAGACAACCGCATCCCCCCGCCGGGGCGAAACACTGGTAGGCAAGATCATCCAACTTGGTCATCAGAAGATGACGGTTACCCTGAAACAAGGGTAAAAACAGGGGAGGGTCTTGCCTCCTCTTTTTTTTCGCGCTTTCTTCGGAGCGGTTTTCCTTACCGCGGGAGCGATGAACCCGCCGGGAGGTATCCTTGCGCCAGAGCGCGAAAGGCGGTCACCTGCTCGTGTACCCACGCCTCTCCCTTGCCCCGTTCCCGCGCCAGAAGCGCGGCCACGACCGGGGCGGCTTCGGCGGCGGCGCGGGCGTTGAGAAGCAGCGCCCGGGTGCGCCGGGAGAGGACATCTTCCACGGTCATCGCCATTTCGTGACGGGCGTGCCACCGCACCTCGGCGACGCTGCACGAAAGCTCCGGATGAATCATCGCGCTTGCCCCGGGCTCCGCCGCCTCCCTGCTGGAAATCTCCCTCGCATCGGAACCATAAAGGGCGAGCCGGGCGAGCCGGGAATCCTCCCGCGCGCCGCCCGGGTCCGCTCCATGGATGGGAAAGTCCGCGGTGCCGGAAGGGCGCGGGGCCAGGCCCGCAACCGTTTCGGCGTGATCGACCACCTCCTGCGCCATCTGCCGGTAGGTCGTCCACTTTCCGCCGGTTACGGTGATCAACCCGCTCCGCCCGATGGTGATGGCATGGCCCCGGGAGAGCGCGGCGGTGTTTGTCTCCCGATCCCGCCGGACCAGCGGGCGCAACCCCGCAAAGACGCTCAGGACATCCTCATCCCGCGGCTCCCGGGTGAGATGCTTCGCCGCACACTCCATGACGAAGGCGTACTCCTGCGGCAGGGCGCGCGGCTCGACGTTCGCTTCCCGGACCGGCGTATCGGTCGTTCCCACGATCACCGCTCCGTGCCACGGCACGGCAAAGAGAACCCGGCCATCGGAGGTTTTCGGGATCATCAGCGCGCAGTCCCCGGGGAGAAACCGCCGCGGCAGGACGATATGAATCCCCTGACTGACGGCCACCATCCCCCGCGCTCCTTCGACTTCCCGGGCGCGCAGCTCGTCCACAAAGACACCGGTGGCATTGATCACGGCCTTTGCCCGGAGTGTGAACGTCTCCCCGTCTTCGCGATCGCGGAGCACCGCCCCGGTCAACCTTCCGGTGGAATCCGGGAGCAGGCGCGCGCATTCGCAGTAGTTGACCGCCACCGCCCCGAGTTCAACGGCGGTCTGCATCAGGTTGATGGTCATCCGGCCATCGTCAAACTGCCCGTCATGATAGAGAACACCGCCCCGGAGACCCGCCGTGTCGAGCGTCGGAAGACGCCGGAGGGTTTCCTGCCGGTCCAGAAGCCGGGAGGCGCCGAGGCTCCATCGGCCCGCCAGGAAATCGTACGCTTTCAGGCCGACGCCGTAGAACGCCCGGTCGAACCGGGACCAGGCCGGGATGACGAACTCCAGATCCCGCGCAAGATGCGGCGCATTCCGGATGAAGCGCCCCCTTTCGCGCAGCGCTTCCCTCACGAGCCGGATGTTCCCCTGCCTGAGATAGCGCACGCCTCCATGGACGAGCTTTGTCGAGCGGCTGGAGGTTCCTTTCCCGAAGTCGTATCGTTCGACCAGCGCCACGCGATGCCCCCGCTTCGCCGCGTCCACCGCCGTGCCCAATCCGGTGGCCCCGCCGCCCACGACGAGAAGATCGAACACGCCTTGCTCCCTCAGGCGCGCCAACTGCGAATGCCGGGTGATCTCATCCATTGGCCCCTCCCTTTTCCCCGGGTTCGCCCAGCCATTCGCCGAGCAGGCCGATGTGTTCGAGAACCAGATCCGGGCGGTCCGCCTCCGGCAGGGCTGCGGCGTCTTCCCTCGTCGCTTCGCCCGTGAGCACCATGACCGCAGGCATCCCGGCCTTTTTCGCCATGGCGATATCGGTCATGAGGCGGTCTCCCACCATGGCGATCCGCGCCGGGGGCAGCCCGGTGCTCCGGAAAACGGGGTTGAGGATTCGGGGGTTCGGCTTTCCGATCACCTCCGGGATGCGCCCGGTGGAGGCTTCCAGCGCCTTGCAGAGAGCCCCGCAATCCACCAGCACGGTGGGCAGTTCGGTGGGGCAGACGAGGTCGGGATGCGTGGCGATGAACGGTTTGCCCCGGGAAATCCACCACGCCGCCCGGCAGAGCCGCTCGTAGTTGAGCGTGGTGTCAAAGCCGACGACGACCGCGTCGGGATCGTCATCGCAGGAGAGGTAACCGTGCAGCCGGAGTTCATCCCGGAAAGAGGGCGTCCCGAGGATGAAGAGACGCCGCAAGCCGGGAAAATCGCCCTGAAGAGAGGCGATCAGGCCGTGCGTGGAGGTCACGATCTGCTCCGGGGACGCCGGCACCCCCATTGCCGTGAGCTTGCGCCAGTAGTCGTCCCGGCTTCTGGAAGAGTTATTGGTGAGGAAGGTGTACCCGATTCCCCGTTGCCCAAGGCGATGGAGGAAGGGAACTGTCCCGGGAAAGAGCCGGGAGCCGAGGTAGATCGTCCCGTCCATGTCCAGCACCAGATGGCGGACGGCCCGAAGACGGCGCTTGAGATCGGTGCCCGGGATCATCGGCGGACCTCTCCGCGGAGTTCCGCCGATACGCCGCGAGAGGCGATGAGTGTGATTGGGGAAGTCGAAGGGACAAAAGAAAACATTCTGAATATTTATTCAGAATATTAAATCATTTCGGGATGGATTCCGTCAATCGCTTTCCGCGGCCCCTTGCAGCAGCGCCGCCGCTCCGGATTCATCAAGAATGACCGACTTCACCATCCCCCCGCGGATCGCGGCGGCGGTGGCCTGCGCGCGGTCTTCGCCGGAGGTGACGGCGATCACTTCCGGGATCGCCCGGAGGGTTTCCAGCCCGATGCCGATGAGGCGGTCCCGGAACCCCGTTTCGCACTCCCGGCCCCCGGCGGTGAAATAGCGCCCGCAGATTTCGCCCACGGCTCCTTGCCTGCGGATTTGGGCCAGCCCCTCTTGCCCGAAACAGTTTCTTTCCACAAAGACCGATTGCCGCGGTGTCCCGATACCGATGAGGGCGACATCCGCCGTGGCGAGTTTTTCGTACACGGTGCGAATCTGCTCCAGAGAGAGGAACGTATCGCGGGTCCGCTTGTCGGGCAGGAGCGCGGGAGCGTTGAACATCAGGAACTTCCCTCCCCATTTTTCGGCGATGGTCTGGCTGAGCTTGTGGGAATCGTAGGGAAGCGGCATGGAATCGACCCCGCCCATCGCCTGCACGGCGGTCACGCCCCGTTCGAGCACCGGCAACGCGCTCACCAGCGCATGGAGCGAATGCCCGCCGCCCATGGCGAGGACTGATCCGCGCGGGATCAACGTTTCCAGAAGGGGGGCCGCAAACCGGGCCACGAGACGCCGCGCCTCTTCCGGCGAAAGGCTCGTTTTGATCACCACGGCATGGCGAAGGGGAAATCGCGCCAGAAGCCTCTCCTCCAGCTCCCGGTGCCGTGGATCGTAGTCCGCCACGGTGATGCGGACGATCCCCTTTTCCTTTGCCTGGGCAAGCAGTCGGGAGACTTTTGCCTGGGAAACCTTCACCACCCGGGCCACTTCCGCCTGCCCCAGCCCATCCACATAATAGAGCCGGGCCGCCAGATGGACTTGATCATCTGAATATTTATTCATCCCCGGAAGAGTGTACGATCAGCCGGCGGGCCTGCAAGAGCGGGATGGAAAAAAGGTCCGGTGATCTCCCTCGCGCCCGGGCGGGAGGATTTCCCCTCCTTGCCTTTTCGCGCTTTTCCTCGGGCCGGTTTCCGCCCATCGTAGCCGCCATGCAGACCGAAACCCGGCAGGATGGCGACATCCTCGTAGCTCATTTGAACGGACGGCTCGATGCGCACGGCGCGACCGTCGCCCAGCAGGCGCTCAATTTCGCCCGATCCCCGGCGCGCCACCTCGTACTCGACCTCGCGGCGGTGCCCTACCTGAGCAGCGCGGGGTTGCGTGCGTTTGTCCTTCTGCACAAGGAATGCGCGGCGCGGCAGGGGACGCTCGCCCTGGCCGCCCTCCAGCCCTACTGCCGCGAAGTGTTGCGGGTGGGCGGGCTCGACACGCTTTTCGCCCTTTATGATTGCCCTGAAGCGGCGCTCGCCGCGCTGCGGGGGGAACACGGCCTCCTGAAAACCCCGCACGGCAGTTTCGAGGTGATCCCCGGGAGCGACGAACCGGGCGGGATCGAGGTTCTTGGCCATATTGAGGATGTGCTCGCCTCCCGCGTGACGGAAAAACAGGTCCGCTCCAAGCGTTTCTTTGCCAAGGAATACTCCCTGGGGCTCGGCGGCATGGCGGCCAGCGTGGAAGAGGCGCTCCCCGTGATGGGCGAGATGATCACCATCGGCGGCACCATGGTCTGGCTGCCGACGGACGGCTACGACACGCCCGATTTCCTCATCCCGAAAGTCGATAGCGATCTGGTGACGATCCGCACCGGCTTCAACGCTTCCCTGCGCGGTCATTTCAACGAATTCTTTCACTTCCGCTCCGCCAGCCCGGAAGGGAGCACCCTCTCGGAGCTCTACCGCTCCCTCTTCGACCTCGCCGCGGCCCGGCGGCCCGACTACAAGGGGGCGCTCGGCCTTGCCATGCGGGCGGAAGTCAGCGCGGTCTATGGCGCGGGCGTGGTGAAATCGCCGATCGCCGCGAATGCTCCCGCCAACGGGGAATGGATCACGCACCCTTCGAACTTCAAGGAATGGTTCGAGTTCGACGCCGAACCGCGCCTGCGCGGCGTCACCGGCCTGATCTCCGGCGCGGGGGGGGATCTCACGCGCGATCTCTCCGCCTTTTCCCGGGAATCCCTCGGGGCCACCTTTTACATCAACCCGGCCAACACCGCCGGGAGCGCGGGCGAACAACTCCACAACCACGGCGTTTTCTTCAGCCCGTTGCCGTTCGCGGAGACGCCCGGCTCGCTCGAAGAGGAGATCGCCGCCGTGGTGGAAGCCGGGGATTTCGCGGACATGCGCCACCTGCTGGACAAAACGGCGATCACCCGCGCGTTGATCGGCGTGATCTACGTGCAGGATTTCTGGCCGGACCCGGCGGGGTGACCCGGAGGCGCGGGGAGGCCCCTGGCCTGGCTAGTCCTTCGAAAAATCCGCCAGGCAGACCGGGCTGGCGAAACGGCGGGAATCGGCGTCGCCCTTTTCCTTTTTCAGGGAATGGAAGAAGGCGGCTTTTTCCTCCGCTTCCTTCGTCACGATCTCCCGAAGCAGGGAACGGTGGCAGCGGCTCTCATTCTCGCAGAAGCAGCCGAGGCTGACCGGCTGGTAAAGGACCATCGCGGCCAGAAAATCAATCAGCTCGCGGCTGGCTTCCGATTTCATCTCCGCCCGGTAGCGACGGGCGAATTCCTTGAAACCGATGCGGTCGTGGCGGTAATCGCCGACCAGTTCCATGCTCGGGGCCAGCGCCGGAGCGCGGATGTCGAAATAACCGCGCCGCTGCCAGTCCTCCTTTTTCACGCCGCGGGGCACCTGTCTGGCCACCCCGATCCGCAACCCTTCGCCTTCCTCCCGCTCGCTTCCATACCGGTAAGTGTGGATCATATTCATCGTCCTCCTTCTATCCATACGGCTCCCGCGCGGCGAATGCGAGGGTTTTCCGGGGCCGCCCGGGGATCGGCGGGCACAACTTCGTGAATCATTGCGGCCAGCCTTGCGGCAAAAAGCGTACATTTGCGGAGGGAAAAGGAATCCCTCCTGATTTTGACGTATCCGAACTTTTTTTCCAACCCCTGTATCCGCTGATGCCCGCACCTTTTGTCCGACCGGTTCCAATGCGATCTCCCGGGCGGCGCGGGGAGCCGGAAGACCGGTGAAGGATTCGCATTTTCGCCATGGCCACCATCCTTGCACTTGATGCCGGCACCACCAGCGTGCGGGCGATCGTTTTTGACCACGCGGGCGCGATCCGGGCCCTCGCGCAAAGGGAGATCACGCAGATTTATCCGCAGCCGGGCCGGGTGGAGCATGATCCGCGGGAAATTCTGCGCTCGCAGATCGCCGTGGCGCGGGAGGCGCTCGGGCAGGCGGCCGTCCGCGGCGGGGAAGTGGCCGCGATCGGGATCACCAACCAGCGGGAAACCGCCATCCTCTGGGATCGCCGCACGGGGGAGCCGCTCGGCAACGCGATCGTCTGGCAAGACCGCCGCACGGCGGCCCGGTGCGACGAACTCCGTTCGCGCGAGGGGTGGATCAACGAACGGACCGGCCTGCGGCTCGATCCGTATTTTTCCGCGACGAAGATCGCCTGGCTGCTCGATCACCACCCGCAGGCCCGCCGCCGCGCCGAAGCGGGGGAACTGGCCTTCGGAACCGTCGATAGCTGGCTCCTCTGGCACCTGACGGGCCGCCGGGCGCACGTGACGGACGTGAGCAACGCCTCCCGCACGATGCTCTTCAATCTCCATACCGGCGCGTGGGACCCGGAAATCCTCTCTCTCTTTGGGATTCCGGAGGCGATCCTGCCGGAGGTCCGTTCCTCCTGCGAGGTTTACGGGGAAGCGAGCCTGCCCGGGGAGCTTGCGGGGGTGCCGGTGGCCGGGATCGCCGGGGACCAGCAGGCGGCGCTTTTCGGCCAGATGTGCGTGCGCCCCGGCATGGCGAAAAACACTTACGGCACCGGCTGTTTCCTGCTCCAGCAGATCGGGCCGGAGCCGGTCCTCTCCCGCCACCGGCTGCTGACCACCGCCGCGTGGCGGATCGGCGGGCGCACGGAGTACGCGCTGGAGGGGAGCGTCTTCACGGGCGGCGCGGTCCTGCAATGGCTGCGCGACGGGCTGGGGCTCATCCGCACCCCGCAGGAGGCGGACCGGATGGCCGAATCCGTCCCGGACTCCGGCGGCGTGATGCTGGTCCCCGCCTTTACCGGGCTCGGCGCGCCGCAATGGGACCCGTACGCGCGGGGGACGATCGTGGGGCTCACGCGGGACACCACCGCCGCCCATCTCGCCCGGGCCGCGCTGGAGGGGATCGCCTTTCAGGTGGCGGACCTCCTTGATGCCGTCGTGGCGGATACCGGCCGGCCGCTCCCGGCGCTGCGCGTGGATGGCGGGGCCTCCCGCAGCGAGCCGCTCATGCAGATGCAGGCCGATCTGCTCCAGGTGCCGGTGGTCCGCCCCGCCGTGACGGAAACCACCGCGCTCGGGGCGGCCTTTCTGGCCGGGCTGGCGGTCGGGTACTGGGGCGGGGTGGAAGCCGTCGCCGACCAATGGAAAATCGAAAGAACCTTTGAACCACACATTTCTTCCCGGGAAGCGGCGCTCCGGCGCGAGCGCTGGAACGACGCGCTGGCCCGCTCCCGGGGATGGGAACGCTCATGAACCGCACGGAACAACTCAACTATGCCCGGGCTCGCGTGGAGCCGTGGGACGTCATCGTCATCGGGGGAGGCGCCACCGGGGTCGGCGTCGCCGTGGACGCGGCCACACGGGGGTACGCCACCCTGTTGCTCGAACAGTTCGATTTCGGCAAGGGAACCTCCGGGCGAAGCACGAAGCTCGTCCACGGTGGCGTGCGCTATCTGGAGCAGGGGAATGTCTCCCTCGTCATGGAGGCGCTGCGGGAGCGGGGCATCATGCGGCAGAACGCGCCCCATCTGGTGCACGAGCTTCCCTTCGTGGTCCCGAGCTACACCTGGTGGGAAGGGCCGTTCTTCGGCATCGGCCTGAAGCTTTACCAGATCCTCTCGGGCAAATACGGGTTCGGCCCTTCACGGATCATCTCGCGGGAGGAAACGCTCCTGCGGCTTCCCAACGTGCGCACGGAAGGGCTCAACGGCGGGGTGGTTTACTACGACGGCCAGTTTGACGACTCGCGTTTCCTCATCAACCTCGTTGCCACGGCGGCGGACCAGGGGGCGATCCTCCTCAACTACGCGAAAGTGCTGCGCATCAACCGGGGGGAGGACGGGCTGGTCTGCGGGGTGGACTGGGAGGACCGGGAGGACGGAACGATCTGCACGACCCGCGCCCGGGCGGTGATCAACGCCGGGGGGCCCTTCAGCGATCAGGTCCGCCGCCTCGCGGAGCCGGAGGCGCAGGCGATGATCGCCCCGAGCCAGGGGACGCACCTTGTTTTCGACCGCTCCTTCCTCGACGGGGAAAACGCCATCATGGTGCCACATACGAGCGATGGCCGGGTGCTCTTCGCGATCCCGTGGCACGGGCACACGCTGGTGGGCACCACCGATATGCCGATCGACGAAGTGGTGCCCGAGCCGGTGCCGATGGAGCAGGAGATTGATTTCATTCTGGAAACCGCCTCCCTCTACCTCGCCCGGAAACCGACGCGCGGCGATATCCTGAGCGCCTTTTCCGGCATCCGCCCGCTGGTCCGTGCCGGCGGGAGCGGCAAAAACACCGCCTCGCTCTCGCGCGATCACACCATCCAGATCGACCAGAACGGGCTGCTCACCATCGCGGGAGGCAAATGGACCACCTACCGGAACATGGCCGAGGACGCCGTCGATCAGGCCGCGACGCTGGCGGACCTGCCGGAGCGTGATTGCGTGACCCGCAACCTGAACCTCCACGGCTACCACCAGAACGCCGGGCAGTTCGGGACGCTCTCCGTCTACGGGAGCGACGCCATGGCGATCCGCGAGCTCGGCATCGCCCACCCGGAACTGACCCACCGGCTCGACGGGGCGCTCTCCTACACCGGGGCGGAGGCGCTCTGGGCGATCCGGCAGGAGATGGCGCGGACCGTGGAGGATGTCCTCTCCCGGCGCACGCGCGCCCTGTTGCTCAACGCCCGTGCGGCGCTCCGGATGGCCCCCCGCGTGGCTGCGCTGCTGGCGCGCGAACTCGGGCACGACGAAGCATGGCAGCACGCGGAGGTGGAAGCCTTCGAGCGGGTGGCCCGGGGGTATCTGGTGGACGGGTAGGCCGGGCCGGTTTCCGGTCAGCAAACCTCGCGCCGCCGCCACCGGGAGCCGAGCAGAAGCGCCGCCCCGAAGAGAATGGCGCCCAGAACCGAGGGCTCCGGCACGGCGGCGACGTTGAGCTCCAGCGTGTCGAAGCTGGAAGCGTCGCTGCCGAGTGAAAGCGTGAGGTGATAGCTCCCGAACACGGCGCTCAGGTCGTGATCCGCCAGGGAGCCGACAATGGCATCCGGCGAAGCGGTCGAAAAAAGGATATAGGTTCCCTCCGCTCCCTCCTCCGCCCAGTTGGAGAGGTCGAAACTGAAATTGGAGAGGCTCAGCACCCCGTCGCCGATCGCCAGGGTGCCGCTGCTGAGCCGGACGCGGTCGCTGTTTTCCGGCGTGGTGAGGACAAACTGAAGGGCGCCCCCGCCTGCCTGGCTGATGTCGAGCGCCGTGGAGCCGAGATCAAGCTCCAGCACACCGGGCGTGGTCAGCGCCGCCTGGGAGCCGACGCTCCCGAGCCCCGCTCCGGAAACATTGATGGCGGAACCCGTATTTCCCGAAAGCGTCACCCCGGAAGCTGCGATCGTCCCCCCGGCTCCGCCAAGCGCCCCGCCATCGATCGTGTAGGCCGCGGCGGTCTGGGGAGCATGGGTTCCACTGACGAACAGCATCCCGCCCTCGATATTCGTGGCGCCTCCATAGGTGTTCCGGCCCGAGAGAATCCAGGTGCCGGTGCCGGTTTTGTTGAGCGTTGTCTTTCCCCCGTCCACATCGTCGCTGATGATGCCGCCGATGGTATTCGCCCCCATGTTGCCCCCGCTCAGGGTGAGCAGGCTCGGTGCGTTGGTCCAGCCTTTGAGATTGCCGGTGACGGTCAGCGTGTGCTCCGTGGAGACGTAATCATTGCTGATCGTGGCGGAGCCTTTGCGGTAGACTTCGGTGGTAATGAGCTGGGCATTGGCTCCGGTGCCGGTCGCCGTGATCGACCCGCCCGCGATGGCGAGCTCGATATGAAACCCGCTGCTGGGCGCGATGGTGTAAGCGTTGGCGTCAGCCTCAAAAACGATTCCCTTGACCGTGACGCCGCCATTGACCTCCACCGCGCCGTCGCCCTCGTTGCCAAAAGTGGCGATGTCGTTCTCGCCATTGGGCACCGCGTCGTCAAGCCAGTTGGAAGTCGTGAAGTAGTCGCCGCCCCCGGGAGCGGTCCAGGTGCCGCTTGCGGCCTGGAGGCACGGGGCGACGCCGAGGGCGGCGGTCATCAGAGCCATGGCGAGCAGGCGGGATGCCCCCCGGCGTGGCGGACGATAAGGAGGGCGTTTGAGCGAATGATGGTAGGTCATAAGAATTGGTTCACTGCGGTCAGTGAGGCGAAGGACGCGCGGTGGCAATTCCTATTGAGCGAATCCGGTTTCCTTCTCGATGAATCCGGTGAACGAATGAACGACCCGGGCAGGGCAACGCCGGTTTTTGCCCCCCGGTTGCTGATGGGAGGGCTGCGTGCTCCGGGGGGTGAACGGGCCCGGAGCGTGCGGGGGAGGTTTTGGCCGTGGGGGGCACGACGGTGCGCGGGCGGCGCAAAAGACCGCCTGTCCACCGCGCTTTCCCGCCCCTGCCGCCGCGCTACTGGTTGGCCATCCCGGCGGAATTGGCCAGCGCGGATTCCTCCGCGGGGAGGTAGACCTTGAAGCGGCTCTTGTCGATCGCCTTCATGTACGCTTCGTGTGGGGAGACATGCCCCTGCTGCATCACGCGCCAGATGGCGTCGTCCATGAACTGCATCCCTTCGCCCTTGCCGCCGACGATGACATCCTGGAGCTTCTGCGTCGCCCCTTCACGGATGATGGCGGAGACGGCGTTGTTGCCGATGAGGATTTCGTTCACCGCGAGCCGCCCCGGCTTGTCGCACCGTTTGAGCAGAAGCTGCGCCACCACGCCCCGGAGCGAGGCCGCCAGCATGGTGCGCACCTGCGACTGCTGGTCGGCGGGGAAGACGTCGATCATACGATCAACCGTCTTGCGCGAGTTGTTCGTGTGGAGGGTGCCGAAGACGAGGAGGCCCGTCTCCGCCGCCGTCAGGGCAAGGGAGATCGTCTCCAAATCGCGCATTTCACCCACGAGCACGATATCCGCGTCCTCACGCAGGGCGGCCTTCAGGCCCGCCGGGAAGGAGACGGTGTTCTCGGGCACCTCGCGCTGGGTGATGATGCTCTTCTTGTTGGTATGGACGAACTCGATCGGCTCCTCGATCGTCACGATATGGCGCGAGAAGTTGGAGTTGATGTAGTCGATGAGCGCCGCCAGCGTGGTGCTTTTGCCCGAGCCGGTCGGGCCGGTGACGAGGACCAGCCCGCCGCGCATTTCGCCGAATTCCTTGATGACGGGGGGCACCCCGAGTTCTTCGAGCGTCAGGATTTTCGTCGGGATGAGCCGGAAGACCGCGCCATAGCCGTTGGTCTGCTTGAGGAAGTTGCACCGGAAACGGGAGTCCTCGTTCATCTCATAGGCGAAGTCGAGGTCGCCCCGTTCCTCGAAAAGCGCCCAGCGCTGCGGCCCGGCGATCTCGCTGAGCATGTAGGCGGCTTCCTCCCGGGTGATGATCTCGTCGCGGATGGGAACGATGTCGCCGTGGCGGCGGATTTTCGGCGGCTGCCCTTCGCCGAGGTGAAGGTCGGAAGCACCCGCTTCAATGAGGACTTCAAAAAACTGGTCGATGTAGGCCATGGGAGAAAAAGGGGCGCTTATCCACGGGCGCAGAACTGGCGCATGAGTTGTTTCTGTTCGGCGCGGGCGATCGCCTCGTCCTTGGTGATCAGTTTGCGGTGGTAGAGCTCCATGAGGGAGTCGTCCATGAGCCGCATGCCGAGTTTGCGTCCCGTCTGGATGATGCCCGGGAGCATGAAGGTCTTGCCTTCGCGGATGACGTTGGCCACGGCGGGGGTGTTCACCAGCACTTCCAGGGCGAGCACGCGCCCGGAGCCGTCCGCCTTGGGGACAAGCTGCTGGCTGACCACCCCGCGCAGCGATTCGCTCACCATGATGCGGATCTGCTCGCGCTGGTCGGTCGGGAAAACGTCCAGCACCCGGTCGAGCGTTCGCGATGCGTTGCCGGTGTGGAGGGTGCCGAGCACGAGGTGCCCGGTTTCCGCCGCGGTGATGGCGAGCTGGATCGTCTCCAGATCGCGCATTTCCCCGACCATGATGACGTCCGGGTCTTCACGCAGGGAGCCGCGCAACGCCGCCCCGAAGGAGACGGTGTGGGTGTGCACCTCCCGCTGGGTGACGTGGCACCCCTTGGAGGGGAGGAGGTACTCGATCGGGTCTTCGAGCGTAATGATGTGATCGCGCCGGTTCCGGTTGATCTCATCGACAAGCGCGGCGAGCGTGGTCGATTTACCGCTGCCGACCGCCCCGGTGACGAGCACCAGCCCGTTGTGATACTGGGTGAGGAGCTTGAGCGATTCCGGCAGCCCGAGCTCGTCCATCGTGCGGACTTTCGTGTTGATGATGCGGAAAACGAGGTCCACCCCCAGCCGGTGCCGGACGACGCTGGTGCGGAAACGGCCGAAATCGTTTGCGTAGGCAAAATCGACATCCCCGCGTTCCTCAAGCTGGGCTTTCTGCGCGTCGGTCAGAAACGTATCGGCCAGGCGCTGCGTATCCTGATCGGTCAGGACCGGGGCCTGAAGCCAGATCGGCTCCAGAATGCCGTTGCGCCGCCAGATGGGCCGGGAGTTCACCCCCAGGTGGATGTCGGAGGCGTTCGATTCCTGCCCGACACGCAGGTAATGGTCCACGTGATCGAGGGTCTGATGCACCGGCTCGGAGGGGGAAGGGTTGGGATTCGCTGACATGAGTGCGCCAGAGACCCCACACCAACCCGGGGCTGAAATCAATCAAAATTCGTGTTCCGCGGGGGAACCCGCGGCCTCCGGCTACGCAAGGATACGCAGTGATGGCGGCGGGGTGCCGGGAGGGGTCACGCTCCGGCGCCGAGCCGGGCCAGAATGGCCCCGGCCACTTCCTCGTGGGTGAGGGCGGAGGTGTCCACTTCGAAATCCGCGGCGGCGGCGTAGAGGGGGCGGCGGCGCTCCAGCAGGGCGGCGATGGTGCCGCGCGGGTCCGGCGTCTGGAGGAGCGGGCGGCGCTTGTTGCGGGAAACGCGCTCGAAGATCACCGCCTCGGAGGCGCTCAGGCCGACGGGGAGGCCGATCTCCCGCAGCAGCGGATGGTTCTCCGGGCGCTCCACGATGCCCCCGCCCGTGGCGATGACGAGCGAGCGCCGCCCGCGCAGGCCCGCGAGCGCCTCGCTCTCGTATTCGCGGAAGCGGGCTTCGCCATCGCGGGCAAAAATCTCCGTGATCGGCATCCCGGCGGCTTTCACCACCAGCGCATCCGTATCCGCGAACCGGTAGCCGAGCCGCTTGGCCAGCAGGCGGCCCACGGACGATTTGCCGGTCCCCATGAAACCGATGAGGAGGAGGTTCGCGGGGAAGGGCGCGGGAGTGGAGGAGGGTGTGGCCATGGGCCTTCACAGGCTAGGGAGGGCGCGGGGGACCGTCAATTATCTTGTCGTCCCGTCCCGGGAGCACAGGCGGAATCGCCTTTACATGGAGACGCCGGGATGCCACCTGTTTTGGCAAGTATGCAACCGCCGTTAGTCGCCGTCATCATGGGCAGTAAATCGGATTGGGATACGATGCGCCATGCCGTCGAGATCCTCCATCAACTCGGGGTTCCCTCGGAGTACCGGGTCGTCTCCGCCCACAGGACGCCGGACCTGATGGCGCAGTTCGCGGCGGAAGCGGCCGATCGCGGCATCAAGGTGATCATCGCCGGAGCGGGCGGGGCGGCGCATCTGCCGGGAATGGTGGCGGCGCAGACCTGGCTGCCGGTGCTCGGCGTGCCGGTGCAGAGCAAGGCGCTCAACGGGCTCGATTCGCTCCTCTCCATCGCACAGATGCCGGGCGGGGTGCCGGTCGGGACGCTGGCGATCGGCAATGCCGGGGCGAAAAACGCGGGGCTCATGGCGGCCTCCATCATCGCGCTTACGGACCGCAAGGTGCGCGAGACGCTCATCGCCTTCCGCGACCGGCAGACCGCGGACGTTCTGGAAACCGAACTCCCATGAGCGCGAAAATCTTTCTGCCGGGAGCGACGCTCGGGGTGATGGGGGGCGGCCAGCTTGGCCGGATGTTCGCCATCGCCGCGCGGCGGATGGGGTATAAGGTCCATTCCTTCAGCCCGGACCGGGATACCCCCGCCGGGGCGCTTTCCGATCGCGAGGTGGTGGCCCGCTACGACGACCGCGCCGCCGTGGAAGCCTTCGCGCGGGAGGTGGATGTGCTCACGTTCGAGTTTGAAAACATCCCGGTGGAGTGCGCCCGGTGGGCCTCCGCTTTCTGCGAGGTGCGCCCTTCCGGGGAGGTGCTCCATATCTGCCAGCAGCGGCTCCGGGAGAAGGAGTTTCTGGCGGCGGCGGGCATTCCCCTCCCTCCCTTCGCCCGGGTGGGGAGCCTGGAGGAACTCAAGGAAGCCCTTGCGCGGATCGGCGCCCCGGCGGTGCTCAAGCGGGCGGCCTTCGGCTACGACGGCAAGGGCCAGCGGAAGATCCTCCCCGGGGACGATCCGGCGGCGATCTGGGGGGAGTTTGAGGGGGCGCTCTCCGTGCTCGAAGGGTTTGTCCGCTTTGAAAAAGAGATTTCCGTATTGGTCGCCCGGGGCGTGAACGGCGAGTGGGCCACCTACCCGGTCTGCGAGAACGAACACGCCAATCATATTCTGGATGTCACCCGCGTGCCCGGGGCCGTCGCCCCCGAGGTGGCCGGAGAGGCGCGGGCGCTGGCGGTGCGGATCGCGGAGGCGCTCGGGCTCGTGGGCCTGCTGGCGGTGGAGATGTTCCTGCTCCCGGGCGGGGAATTGCTGGTGAACGAACTCGCGCCGCGCCCGCACAATTCGGGCCACTACAGCTTTGACGCCAGCGTGACGAGCCAGTTCGAGCAGCAGGTGCGCGCCGTCTGCGGTCTGCCGCTCGGGGCCACGGAATCGCTCCGGCCCACGGCGATGGCGAATCTGCTGGGCGATCTCTGGGCGGAAGGGGAGCCGGACTGGGCGGCGGCGCTGGCCGTTCCCGAAGTGCGCCTCCACCTCTACGGCAAGCATGAACCGCGCTCGGGGCGGAAGATGGGGCACCTCGTGGCGTTTGGCGACGACTCGCGGGAGGCGGCCGAGCGGGTGCGCGAGGCCCGGCGACGGCTGATCCGCGACGATTGGTGGGATCACGGCGGGGGCGTATGAAGACGCGGCTCCTTCCCACCGGCACGGCGCGGGAACTGGCCGGGGCCACGCAGGCCGCCGTGGCGGCCCTCCGCTCCGGCCAGCCGGTGGCTCTGCCGACCGAGACGGTCTACGGGCTGGCGGCGGACGCGCTGCGACCCGGGGCGGTGGCGACGATTTTCGAGGCGAAGGAGCGGCCTTTTTTCGATCCGCTCATTGTACACCTCCCCACGGTCGGCTGGCTGGAGCGGCTGACGGCGGTGCCACCGGAAGAGACGCGGCTGGTGGCCCGGCTCACGGAGGCGTTCTGGCCCGGCCCGCTCACGCTGGTGCTTCCCCGGCGCGACGGCGTGCCCGATCTGGTCACCTCCGGGCTGCCGACGGTGGCCGTGCGGATGAGCGCGCATCCCGTCTTCGCGGCGGTGGCACAGGCGTTCGGCGGCCCGCTGGCGGCCCCGAGCGCCAACCGGTTCGGGCGGATCAGCCCGACACAGGCCGGGCATGTGGTGGAGGAACTGGAGGGACGCATCCCCCTGGTCCTCGACGGCGGCCCGGCGCGGCACGGGGTGGAATCGACCATCGTCGCCATTTCCGGCGGGCGGCTCTCCGTGTTGCGCAACGGCCCGGTGACGCGCGAGCGGCTCGCGGAGTTCGCCCCGCTCGCGGAGGCGGGGGCGATCGAACGCCCCGCGGCCCCCGGGCAGATGGAGAGCCACTATGCCCCGGGCACGCCGACGCGGTTGCTGGCCGCCGGGGAACGCCCGGAGCCGGTGCCCGGGGTGCGGAGCGGGTTGCTCGCCTGGCGGGGCGGCGAAGGGACCGGCGGTTTTGAGAAAGTGGAGATCCTGAGCCCCTCCGGCGACCTGCGCGAAGCGGCGGCCCGGCTGTTTGCGGCGTTGCGGCGGCTCGACGGCGCGGGGCTGGAGCGGCTTTTGATCGAACCGGTGCCGGAGGAAGGGCTCGGCGTGGCGATCATGGACCGGCTGCGCAAGGCGGCGGCCCCGGTGGCGTGGCGGAAGGAGGCGCCGTAAATGAGCACCCCGGATCAACCCTCCACCCCTCCGCCCGCCGCGACGGCGAAAGGGCGGGAGCGGGTGAATGCCAAGGCGGTCGGCGTGATCGGGCTGGCCGTCGGGTGCAGCCGGGTGCTCGGGCTGGTGCGGGAAATGGTGCTCTCCCGCCTCTTTGGCGCGGGGGTCGGGATGGACGCGTTCCTGACCGCCTTCCGCATCCCGAACCTGTTGCGCGACCTCTTCGCCGAAGGGGCGCTTTCCACCGCGTTCATCACCACTTTTTCCAAGAAAATCGACCGCGAGGGGGTGGCCGCCGCCTGGCAACTGGCCAATAAAGTGGCGACGCTGGCCACGGTGGTGATCAGCTTTCTCACCCTGCTCGGGATTATCTTCGCGCCGTTCCTGATCGAAGTGATCGCCGGAGGGTTCTCGCCGGAGAAGGCGGCGCTGACCGTCTGGCTCACGCGGCTGATGTTCCCCTTCATCCTCTTCATCTCGCTGGCGGCGCTGGCCATGGGGATGCTCAACGCCCGCGACGTGTTCGGGATACCGGCGCTGGCATCGAGTTTTTTCAACCTTGGCTCCATCGTTGGCGGCGTGGCGCTGGCGTATTGGCTGGACCCGAGCTTCGGCATCCCCGCGCTCTCCGGGCTGGCGCTCGGGACGCTGATCGGCGGGGCGATGCAGTTGATGGTGCAGTTCCCCTCCCTCTGGCGGGCCGGGTTTCGTTTCCGGCCCGATTTCCGATGGCGGGACGATGGGGTGCGGCAGATTCTCCTGCTGATGGGGCCGGCCGTGGTGGCGGCGAGCGCCGTGCAGGTGAACGTGATGGTCAACGCCCGGTTCGCCTCGTTCATTCCGGGGGATGGTCCGGTGAGCTGGCTCGGCTACGCGTTCCGGCTCATGATGCTGCCGCTCGGGCTTTTCGGCGTGGCGGCGGCGACGGCCACGCTCCCGCTCCTTTCCCGGTTTGCCGGGGCGGGAGACATGGACGGGGTGCGCTCCACCCTCGCCCGCGGGATGCGGCTGGCGTTCCTGCTGACCGTCCCGGCGGCGCTCGGGCTCATCCTGCTGGCCGAGCCGATCATTTCGCTCCTGTATGAAAACGGGGTGAAATTCCGCTTCAGCGATACGCTGGAAACGGCGGCGGCGCTCCGGTATTACGGGTTCGGGCTGGTGGCCTACGCGGGCATCAAGGTGCTGGCCCCCGCCTTTTACGCGATCGACCGGCGCAATCTGCCGATGCTGGTGAGCTTCTTTTCCATCGCCACGAACTATGGGCTCAACTGGCTCTTCACCTTTCACCTCGGCTGGGGCCACCGGGGGCTGGCGTTTTCCACGAGCCTGGTGGCGACGATCAATTTCGTTCTCCTTTACCTGTTCATGAACCGGTGCGCGGGGCGGCTCGACCATGGGGCGATTCTTGGCGGCATTGCGCGGCTCGCACTGGCGTCGGTGCCGATGGCCCTTCTTTGCATCGCGGCGCGGCAGACGGTCTTTGCCAATCTGGAGGCGATGACATTCTGGGAGAAACTCCTCGGGGTGGGCGGGACGGTCGGAGTCGGCGCGGCGGTTTTTCTCATCGGGGTGATCGTCCTGAAAGTGGAAGAGGCGCACGAGGTTCTCGCAATGGTGAAACGGCGCCTGGGCCGGCGGTAATTGGCATTGCCTCGGTAGCGGCGAATTGCGATTCTCCCCGTTCATGAGAGAGAACTCGAATTCCGGGCTGGTGGCGGGCGGCCTGCTGGGTATTCTGCTGCTGGCCGGTTGCGCCACACCCGCCCCGCCCCCCCCTTCAACGGAAACCCCGTACGCCCGCGTGGTGGCGACCGACATCCGGGGTCGGAAAATCGCCGAATACGTGGCGGAGGGCAAGGTAAGCAAGACGGAGGAAGGAACCGCGTTCCGCGCCGTGGAACGGCGGGTCTTTTCCCCGAAGCCGATGCTTATCCGCTATCCGCTGGGGCGGCCCGTGACGGTGAAAGCGCCCAATCTGCTCATCACGCCGACCCAAAAGCCCGGATGGCTGGTTTATCTCGACCGGAAATAACGGTCTCCCTTTTTTGATGAGTGTTTCCCAATCTCCCTTTCGGATTGCTCACCTGAGCGATTTTCATTTCCGGCGGAGCCTGCCGGGCACCTCCTCCATCGCGGCGCGGCGTTCGCGCGGCGGGATGGTGGAGGCGGTGCTGGCCCGGCTGGCGGAGCGACCCCCGGATCTGCTCGTCATCACGGGCGACCTGCTCGATGTCCCGATGTTTCTGCTCGAAGCCGTGCCGCGCGGGTTTTCGATGCCGGGCGGCGTGGACCCGTGGCGCGAGGCGGCCCTCGCCGACTACCGCTACCTGCGCGAGCGGCTGGAGGCCACCGGCATTCCCTACCGGGTGGTGCCCGGCAATCACGACGACCCGGAGGCGTTCGCCGCGGTTTTCGCCGATCAGGAGCCGGATTTCCGGTTTCGCGGTCACCGGGTGCTCTCATTCCTTGATCACGAACAGGAAGGGAACGCCCCGCGCCGCCTCACCCCTTCGCGCGACCGGTTTGAGGATGCGCTGGCCGACGCGGACCCGACGCCGCAGATTCATCTCCAGCATTACCTGCTCCATCCCGTCATGGAGGGCGGCTATCCCTACCATTACCCGGAGCACGCGGCATTGCGGCGGGAGATCGCCTCCTCGGGCCGGGTGCGCCTTTCCCTCAGCGGCCATTACCACGCGGGCACCCCGTTGCGCGAGGAAGACGGGACGGTGTACACCGTGGCCCCGGCCCTCTGCCACGCCCCTCACCGCTGGCGCGTCTACGGGATCGCGGCGGATGGGGCGATCACCATGGAGGAGCACGCCCTGCCCCCGGCGGCCCCGGCTCCCGTGGTGTTTCTCGATCGCGACGGCGTGATCAACGACCTCGCCAGCTACACGGAGGGGCCGGAGGTGATGCGGCTCCTGCCCGGCGCGGCGGCGGCGATCCGGCGGCTCAATGAAGCGGGCTGGCGCGCGGTGGTGGTCACCTCGCAGTCGGGGATCGGCCTCGGATACGTGACCGATGCCGTGGTCAGCATGGTTCACGAGCGGATGCAGGCGTTGCTGGCGGAGGAAGGGGCTTATCTGGACGCCCTCTACTACAGCAAGGGGGCGGGGGAACGCTCCGTCCTGCCCGGCTGGGAGCAGTTCCCCACCGCCAAGGCGTGCCTCATTGGGCAGGCCGCCGGAACGCTGCCGCTGGAGATGAGCCGGGGCTGGATCGTCGGCGACCGGCGCAGCGATCTGCACGCCGGGGCGGCGCACGGGCTGCGCTCCATCCTCGTTCGCACCGGCTTCGGCGCGCAGGCAGAGGCGGAGATGAAACCCGGCGAGGCCACGGCGGTGGCGGATGACCTGAGCGCCGCCGTCCGGTTGATTCTGGGGGAGGAAGGCGGCTGACCTCAGCTCTCCAATGATCGCCGGAACGCTTCCGGCGTCTCCTCGGGCTGGCGGCAGGCGAAGGCTTCACACCGGTAGGCGAGCGTTTTTTCCCCCGGGTCCGGAAGCGCCCGGATGAAATCGAGCCGTTCCCCCAGCCACCGGCTTCCCTCTGCCTGATCCGCAAAGAGAATGACCTGATTGGGCCGGAACCGCTCGCGAATGATTCGCAGATACGGCCCGGGGTTCGACCCCGAGAGGACGATCTGGACCGGCGGAGCGAGCAGGAAATCGAGCGCCGTGAACATCTGCGGCATGGCTCCGGGCTGCTGCTGAAGCTGGCGGGAGAAGGCGCGCAGCGTCGCCTCGCCCCGTTCCCGCCAGGCGGGCTGGTCGAGCATCGCCCCGAGCCGGAGCGTGTTGAGGGCGGCCACGGAGTTCGGCGAAGGCTCCGCGCCGTCGTAATCTTCCTTCACGCGGAGAAAGAGCGAGGGGTCCTTGCCCGTGGTGGAAAAATAGCCGCCGTGGACCGGGTCTCCGAAGAGGGTATCCATCGTCTCCTGAAGCTCCACGGCCCACTGGAGCCATTCGATGCCGCCCCCGGCTTCATAGAGATCGAGCAGCCCGGCGATCAGGAAGGCGTAGTCGTCGGCAAGGCCCCGGATCGGCCCGGTGCCCTCCCGATAAATGCGGTAAAGCTGCCCATCCCGCCAGAGATGGGCGCGCAGGAAGGCGGCGGCCTTGCGGGCGCGCTCCAGATCGGAGGGCCCCTCCGCGGGTGGCGGCAGCCGGTGTGCGGCGCGGGCGTAGGCGGAGATCATGAGGCCGTTCCACGCCGTGATGATCTTGTCATCGAGATGGGGGCGGGGCCGTTCCGAGCGCAGGGCGAAGAGGCGGGCGCGGCTGGCGGCGAGCGAGTCCCGCACGGTTTCGGGGGAGCCGCCGGTACGCCGGGTGAGTTCTTCCGCGTCGTGGCGGAGGATCAGCGTGTTTTTCCCGCGCAATTCACCGTGGGGATCGCTCTCCGCCGGGGCGTTTCCCTCCGCTTCCACCCCGTAGGCGAGGCGGAAGAGAGAGGCCGCCCCGGGCGAAAGCGCGGCGTCGATCTCCTCCGCCCGCCAGGTGTAAAAGGCGCCTTCGCCTTTTTCCTCCGGCGTTTCCGGCAGCGGGCTGTCCGCATCTTCGGCGGAATAGAAACCGCCTTCCGGAGCGCTCAAGTCGCGGGCCACGTAGTCGAGGATACCCCGGGCGGTTTCCGCAAGGGCGGAAGCGGCGTGATCCGGGGAAGCGGCCGCGCACTGGCACCCCTCCAGGTACGCGACGGCCAGCAGCGCCTGATCGTAGAGCATCTTCTCGAAATGCGGCACATGCCAGTACCGGTCCACGCTGTAGCGGTGGAAACCGCCGCCGAGATGGTCGTACATCCCTCCGCGGGCCATGGCTTCGAGCGTGTGCAGCGCCATGGAGCGGGCCTGATGGGCGAGGGGGCCATGGGCGGCGGAGTCTCCCGCCGCCGCCTGGTGGCGTAGCAGCAGGTAAAGCGCGGAAGGGCGGGGAAACTTCGGCGCGTCGGAGAAGCCGCCCCATTCCTCGTCGTACTGCCGGGCGAGCCGGGCCACGGCGGTTTCCATCCAGTCGCGCGAGGGAAACGTCTTGTCCCCTTCTTCATCGGGAGCCTGCGCCGCGCTTTCCGCGAGCGCCCCGACCACCTGCGTCCCGTGGGCAAGGAGGCGCTCCGGCGTTTCCCGCCATGCCTGCGCGATCTGGGAAAGCACGGAGGGGAGCCCCGCGCGGCCCCACCGGTTTTCCGGTGGAAAATAGGTGCCGCCGAAAAACGGTTTCAACTCCGGTGTCAGAAAAACGTTGAGCGGCCAGCCGCCGCTGCCCGTCGTCGCCTGGATGAACGTCATGTAAAGCCGGTCCACGTCCGGGCGTTCCTCGCGATCCACCTTGATGGAGACAAAATCCGCGTTGAGCTGCGCGGCGATCGCCTCGTTTTCAAACGATTCGCGTTCCATTACGTGGCACCAGTGGCAGGTGGAATAGCCGATGGAGAGAAAGATCGGCTTTTTCTCCGCACGGGCCCTGGCGAACGCCTCCTCTCCCCAGGGGAACCAATCGACCGGATTGTGTTGATGCTGGAGGAGGTAGGGCGACTTTTCACGCGCAAGACGATTGGTTTTCATGGCTTTCTTGACAAATCGGGCAGTGGCCCGGAAATAGCTTTACTACCAGCCTGCCGCAGCCCTGCAAGAAGGTTGTTTCGAACCCATGCCATCCACTTCGCCTCCCGCCTTCCTTCCCCGGGCTGTGGCGTTCCGGTCCGTTCTCCGGAGCGGCGCACTCCTGTTGGCGGGGCTGCTCGCCTTGCTCCTGGGTTTCGGGGGGTGCGCCTCGCCGGGCGATTTCGGGAAAATCACCACGGTGATCATCGACGCCGGGCACGGCGGGCACGACAGCGGCGCGCTCGGGCGGCATCGCGGCCTGCGCGTGGTGGAAAAGGATCTCGCCTTGGATACCGCCCTGCGGGTGGAGCGCAAGCTGAAGGCCGCCGGGGTGCGCACCGTCATGGTCCGGTGGGACGACCGCTTTGTGCGGCTCGATGATCGCGTGGCCATTTCCAACCGCCATTCGGATTCCCTCTTCCTTTCCATCCACTACAACTACTCCCGCAAGCGGAGCGTCCGGGGGGTGGAAGTTTACCACAACGACCGGGGCACCGCCCGTTTTGCCCATGAACTGGCCACCAGCGTCGCATCCAGTGCGCGCAAGCCGAAGCGGTTCGTGCAGACCGCCTCCTTCCGTGTCCTGCGCAAATCCCGGGGGCCCGCGGTGCTGGTGGAATGCGGCTACCTGACCCACCGGGGCGAAGCCGCCCTCTGCGCCACGGAGGCGCATCGGGAGGCGATCGCGGACGGCATCGTGCGTGCGCTGCTCAATCGCCGCCGATAAACCTTTTTTTAAGAGCGGGCGAGGGGGAATTTCGTTATATTGGAAGGCATGACTCCTTCCTTTCCGCAGTCGGTTCAACTGGCGACCGGGCCGGGCGGTCTTCCCCGGCTTGAAATCAACTCTCCGCTGGCCCAGGCCGACGTTTACCTTCACGGGGCGCACGTGGCCCATTACGCCCCGGCGGGAGAGACGCCGCTGCTTTTCCTGAGCCGCCAGAGCTATTACGAGCCCGAAAAACCGATCCGCGGCGGCGTTCCCGTCATCTTTCCGTGGTTCGGCGCGCGGCCCGAAGGGGGGCCTTCCCATGGATTCGCCCGGCTCAAAAGCTGGGCGGCGGAAACCGTCTCCGAAGAGTCCGACGGCACCGTGACCCTCGTTCTGCGCCTCGCTCCGGACGAAGAAACCACCCGTCTCTGGCGGGGAGACTGGGTGTTGCGCCACCAGATCACCATCGGGCGCACGCTCACCATGGAATTGCAGATCACCAATACCGGCAGCACCCCGCTGGAGTGCGAGGAAGCGCTTCACACCTACTTTGCCATCCGCGACGTCCGCGAGATCGAAGTCACCGGGCTCGAAGGCGCGGAATACCTTACCGTGATTGAGGACGCCCCGCGCAAGCGGCAGAACGACGAGCCGATCCGCTTCATCCGCGAGACGGACCGGGCCTACATCCATACGGAGACCGATCCCGAAATCCGCGACCCGGGGTTCGGCCGGCGGATTCTCATCCGCAAAAGCGACTCCCGCTCCACCATTGTCTGGAACCCGTGGACCGCCAAAGCCCGGGCCATGGCGGATTTCGACGACAATGAATGGCCCCGCATGGTCTGTGTGGAAACCGGAAACGTGAAAGAGAACCGGCTCATCATCGAGCCCGGCACCACCCACATCACCCGTACCGAACTCATCACGCAGCCCCTCTGATCGCCCCCCATGGCCCGACCTCCAAAAAAGAAAATCCCCGTGGACGGCGGCGGCGGGCGTCTCGGAAATCCGCTCGCGCACGCCTTCGCGGGCCTTGCCGGGTTGGCCGAAGGCGACACCGCGCCGGAGCCGTCTCCGCTCTCCCCGGCCCCCGCTGCCACGCCGGAAAAACCGGGCCGCCGTGGCGTCGTTCTCCGGCGGGAGACGGCGCACCGGGGCGGGAAAACCGTCGTCGTCCTCTACGATTTTTCACCTCCGCCCGGAGAGGAAGAGCTTCGTCGTCTCGCAAAAATCCTCCGGAACGCCTGCGGGAGCGGCGGTGCCGTCAAGGGAGGCGAAATCGAGATCCAGGGCGACCAACCGGCCCGGATTCGCGAAATCCTCGTCGAAAACGGCTACCGGGTGCGGGGAATCTGAAGCCGCCTTTTCCCGTGTCGCCCCCTGTTTTCCCGGGGAGCGCGGAAAAAAACGCGAAAAAATCAAAAAGACCGTTGACCCGCCCGGCCTTTTTGCTAACTTCCCGATCCCGCAAGGGAAGGACGACCTGAAGCCAACCGGCGAAAGTGAATTTTCTGAAAAAAATTCGTGAAAATCGGTTGACTGTGCGAGGCGAAGCGCTAAAGTGCACGCCCCGCAAGGAAGACGGCAGACCGGCCGAAACGAAGCCGCTCGAAGCGATTCGAGACGGTTCCCGGTGAGAGAAAAAATCGAAGAAATTCGAAAAAACCTCTTGCAGGGCTGAAAAAAACCGGTAAGTTGTCTGTCCCGCTCGGAAGCCGGCCAAAAGCCGATAACCGAAACCAAGCGGAAAATGAAGCGCAGCAATGCGCGGCCTGCCAGAAGCGGGCTGGTCCGGAAACGGGCCGTGATCTTTGAGAGTCTGGTTCACGAGTCCTTCGAAAGAAGGGGCTTGGAATGATGAAACAAGCAAAAATTGAATTGTGCGTTGAACGTCAAATTGATTTGAAAAACAAAAATTAATTGACCGGTTCGCTCTCCCTCTTTCTCACAATCGGGGGAGGGCGAACAAGAAGGTCAGAATTTTGCCTCCGCTTTTAGCGAGCGGGGCACAAATTTTCTACGGAGAGTTTGATTCTGGCTCAGAACGAACGCTGG